>TARA_R110001606_G_scaffold130961_2_pt1 | contig 161100 bp, 147 predicted proteins | sample TARA_R110001606 | Tara Oceans TARA_R110001606 (sample SAMEA4398315) | marine metagenome | biome: Polar Biome; feature: [SRF] surface water layer (ENVO:00010504); material: water (ENVO:00002006), including particulate matter (ENVO:01000060) such as... | depth 5 m | reverse complement strand
ATGAAAACCCCCGAAGATTGGATTGGATGTCCAACGTTCGGGGGTCAGTTCAGTAGGCGGGTTTTTTATTACTGCTAATTAATTACCGACTCACTTACCGGAACGCTTGCGCTCGTTCTCGCTGAGCAACTTCTTGCGCAGACGGATCGACTTGGGCGTGATTTCTGCCAGTTCGTCGTCTTCGATGAACTCCAGCGCCTGCTCCAGAGTGAAGCGAACTGGTGGTACCAGGGCAATGGTCTCGTCCTTGCCGGACGCGCGCATGTTGTCGAGCTTCTTGCCCTTGGTCGGGTTAACGCCCATGTCGTTGTCACGGCTGTTGATGCCGACCAACATGCCTTCATACACTTCGTCGCCGTGGCCAAGGAACAGCTTGCCACGTGCCTGAAGGGTTTCCAGGGAGTAGGTAAGCGCCTTGCCGGTAGCAACCGACACCAGTACGCCGTTCTGGCGACCAAACATCTCGCCAGACTTGATCGGCCCGTAATGGCTGAAGATGCTGGTGATGATGCCCGAGCCGGAAGTCAGGGTCAGGAACTGGTTGCGGAAGCCGATCAGGCCACGCGCCGGGATGGTGTATTCCAGGCGTACACGGCCCTTGCCATCCGGAACCATATTGGTCAGATCGCCCTTACGCAGACCCATCTGCTCCATCATCGCGCCCTGGTGCTGCTCTTCCAGGTCGATGGTTACGTTCTCGAAGGGCTCCTGCTTCTCGCCATCGATTTCACGGATGATGACTTCAGGACGGCCGACGGCCATTTCAAAGCCTTCACGGCGCATGGTTTCAATCAATACGGACAGGTGCAATTCGCCTCGACCGGAGACCTTGAACTTGTCGGCACTGTCGCCTTCTTCAACACGCAGAGCCACGTTGTACAGCAGCTCCTTGTCCAGACGCTCCTTGATGTTCCGGCTGGTAACGAATTTGCCTTCCTTGCCGCAGAACGGGGAGTCATTGACCTGGAAGGTCATGCTCACAGTGGGCTCGTCAACGGACAGCGGAGTCATGGCTTCGACGTTCATCGGATCACACAGGGTGTCGGAGATGAACAGCTGGTCAAAACCACTGACGCAAACGATGTCGCCGGCTGCAGCTTCATCCACATCAATGCGGTGCAGGCCATGGTGACCCATCAGCTTGAGGATGCGACCATTGCGGCGCTTGCCATCGATATCGATAGCAATCACAGGGGTGTTGGCCTTGACCCGACCACGTGCAATACGACCCACACCGATCACACCGAGGAAGCTGTTGTAGTCCAGTGCGGAAATCTGCATCTGAAAAGGACCTTCACGGTCAACGTTCGGCGGCGGAACATTATCGACGATGGCCTGGAACAGGGGCGTCAGATCTTCGGCCAGGTCATCATGTGCCAGGCCGGCAATACCGTTGATCGCGGAAGCAAACACGATAGGAAAATCCAGCTGTTCTTCGGTAGCACCGAGGTTGTCGAACAGATCGAACATCTGGTCAACAACCCAATCCGGACGCGCGCCGGGACGGTCAACCTTGTTGACTACCACAATCGGACGCAGGCCGGCCTGAAAGGCTTTCTGGGTCACGAATCGGGTTTGCGGCATGGGCCCGTCTACCGCATCGACCAGCAACAGCACTGAGTCGACCATCGACATCACGCGCTCTACTTCGCCGCCAAAGTCGGCGTGGCCGGGGGTGTCTACGATGTTGATGTGGTGGTCGTGCCAGTTAATGGCGGTGTTCTTGGCCAGAATAGTAATGCCGCGTTCTTTTTCCTGGTCGTTGGAGTCCATCAAGCGCTCAGTGTCGAGCTCATTCCGCTCAAGGGTGCCAGATTGGCGCAGAAGCTTGTCGACCAGCGTAGTCTTGCCGTGGTCAACGTGGGCGATGATGGCGATGTTGCGGAGATTCTCGATCACTATGGACATCCTGGGTGGCCAGGCGGCAGCCCGGCTAACTGAAAAAAGAGGGGGGTATTATACAGACCAGCGCGTGACAGTGTATGTTTTTTGTACGAAAGGGGTGTTTTATAACCTGGCGGGTGCAAGAAGGGGCAAAGCAGAGCATTATAGACCTCGCCACCTAGGGGCGAAGCAGGCAAGCCTGCAGCTACTGGCCGTAACGCACCAAAATGGGTCAATATAGTGTTTTTGTGCGCTATATAAGTGCGCACTTAATGGGTGCACTAATTCTCTCAGCCGGCTGTAAGGCTTATGGTGCGGGCCTTTCAGCGCATGCTCTGAAATGGCACATCTTTTGCTCCCAGACAAAGCAAGCGGAGCGCGGATGTAATCCGCTCGAATTTAGCTATCCCGGGCCAGATTCCCGGTTAATGAGTCCTTCTGGAGGAAACCATGTCGAAGACAGTTAAACTGATTAAAGAATTTGACGCGAAGTGGGTAGATCTGCGCTTCACCGATACCAAGGGCAAGCAGCAGCACGTGACTATGCCCGCCCGTGATGTGAACGATGACTTTTTCGAAGAAGGCAAGATGTTCGACGGCTCGTCCATCTCTGGCTGGAAAGGCATTGAAGCATCCGACATGATCCTGATGCCTGACGACAGCACCGCTGTACTGGATCCCTTCACCGAAGAACCCACCGTCATCATCGTCTGCGACATCATCGAGCCTTCCACCATGCAGGGCTACGAGCGCGACCCACGCAGCATCGCTCGTCGCGCCGAGGAATACCTGAAGTCCACCGGTATTGGTGACGCGGTATTTGTTGGTCCAGAACCCGAATTCTTTGTTTTTGACGAAGTGAAGTTCAAATCCGACATTTCCGGCTCGATGTTCAAGATCATTTCCGAACAGGCTTCCTGGAACACCGACGCTGACTTCGAAACAGGCAACAAGGGCCACCGTCCCGCAGTTAAAGGCGGTTATTTCCCCGTGCCTCCGGTCGACCATGACCATGAAGTGCGTACTGCAATGTGTAACGCCATGGAAGAAATGGGTCTGACCATCGAAGTCCATCACCACGAAGTTGCAACCGCCGGCCAGAACGAAATCGGTGTGATGTTCAACACGCTTGTAGCCAAGGCTGACGAAGTTCAGACCCTGAAGTACTGCGTGCACAATGTTGCCGACGCATTCGGCAAGACTGCCACCTTCATGCCCAAGCCATTGTACGGCGACAACGGCTCCGGGATGCACGTGCACATGTCCATCTCCAAGGATGGCAAGAACACCTTCGCAGGCGAAGGCTATTCCGGCCTGTCCGACACCGCCCTGTTCTTCATTGGCGGTATCATCAAGCACGGCAAGTCGTTGAACGCGTTCACCAACCCGGCCACCAACTCCTACAAGCGTCTGGTGCCTGGCTTCGAAGCGCCGGTCATGCTGGCCTATTCAGCCCGTAACCGTTCGGCATCCATCCGGATTCCGTATGTTTCCAGCCCGAAGGCACGTCGCATCGAGGCACGCTTCCCTGATCCAGCAGCTAACCCCTACCTGTGCTTCGCTGCACTGTTGATGGCTGGCCTGGACGGCATCCAGAACAAGATCCACCCTGGCGATGCGGCCGACAAGAACCTGTATGACCTGCCGCCTGAAGAGGCGAGCCAGATCCCACAGGTCTGTGGCAGCCTGAAAGAAGCACTCGAGTCCTTGAGCGCTGACCGTGAGTATCTGACCAAGGGCGGCGTATTCACCGACGACCTGATCGATGCCTACATCGAACTCAAGGCGGCTGAAGAAATAAAAGTACGTACTTTCGTTCACCCGCTCGAGTACGATCTGTATTACAGCGTCTGAACCCGGTTACGTAACTGCGGTCAAAAAAGGGTGCCTTTCAGGCACCCTTTTTTTTCGCCCGTCCGCCAGACCTTGCCAGATCAGCGCCTAGGTGCAAGGCTAAAAGCTCGACTCACAGGAGTGACCATCATGCTGCGAACACACATGTGCTGGGCAATGAGCGCCTTGCTCATCTCGCTGGCCGGCTTTGCCCACGCCCAGATCTACACCTGGACAGATGCGCAGGGCAACACGATCTATTCAGACCAACCCCATCCAGACTCGCGCCAGATCGACCTGCCACCAACCAACACGCTCGAATCGGTAGTGCCTCAGATGCCGGAAAACCGGCAAAGCGCGCAAAATCAGAATAACAACCAACCGGGCCAGCTAAGTAATGGCTATCGCACGCTGGAGATTGCCAGCCCCGAGAACGATGAAGCAATACGAGCCAACGATGGCAACCTCACCCTGACGATCAACACCGAACCACCCTTGTCGCCTGGTCACATCCTGCGGGCAAATGTGGATGGTGAAATGCGGCAGGAGGCCGTAGCCGGTAATGGACAACCAACCCAGCGCCTGACACTGACTGAGCTAGACAGAGGCTCGCATACCGTGGCCGTGGTCGTGACCAACACCCGGGGCGAAGAAGTGCAGCGTAGCCAGGGCATCACCGTACACCTGCAACGCACATCCGTGCTGCAGCCCGGGCGTACTGGCGCCAATAGCGCTCCGCAGGCCCCAAAGGTGCCAGCCGCAGGCAATCCGGCTCCCTGAGTCCAGCACCTCGATAGTGCCCGACCCAGCCATGCCATCGCGACCCGTCGCACCAGATTAGTGCATACTGATTACTGGTGCGTCGGATTTTGTGCATAAATGCGTGAGTCGACCCCCTGAGATCAAGGCCGACCATGGCAGACATCCATACGCACTGACACCCGTTTCTGGTGCACTCCCTGCCTCCCAAGCCCATTCCAGGGGCGATGTACGTCTGCACAGACGACTACACAACAAAGCAGGAAGGGGCGATCGACCGAACACCGGATCAAACCACCGTCGCATCCGGCATAAACGCCCTGTATTGGTTCGCTTCTTGCAACTGTCTGCACAAACCACGGGACCTTTTATGCTGCCTGACCGATTTCTACGCCAGATACTCGATAACCTGACTACAGCGGTGCTTCTGCTTGATGACAGTTTGTGTCTGCGGTATCTGAATCCTGCTGCGGAAATACTGCTGGAAGTCAGCGGCCAACGCGTATCGCAGCAGCCGATCGGAGAACTATTCAATGACGACGCCGCCGCCTTGGAATCCTTGCGTAACGCGGTATTGGACGGCAACCCCTTTACCAAGCGCGAAGCCCAGCTCGACCTGAACAACGGGCAGAGCCTGATGGTCGACTACTCGGTAACGCCGATAATCAGCGCCGATACTCACTGGCTACTGCTTGAATTGCACCCGCGTGACCGATTGCTGCGCATCACCAAGGAAGAAGCGCAGCTCTCGAAGCAGGAAGTAACCAAGGTTCTGGTGCGCGGTCTGGCCCACGAGATCAAGAATCCGCTTGGCGGCATCCGGGGCGCAGCTCAATTACTGGCGCGTCAACTCCCCGAAGAATCGTTGAAAGACTATACCGACGTGATCATCGAGGAGGCAGACAGACTGCGCAATCTGGTTGATCGCATGCTCGGACCCTACCGACCACCGCACCTGCAACCGCTTAACATTCACGAGATCACCGAGCGGATCTACAGCCTGGTAGAGGCAGAGACTCAGCGGGAGCTGACTCTGCGCCGTGACTACGATCCGAGCATTCCGGAAATCATGGCCGATCGTGAGCAATTGATTCAGGCGCTGCTCAATATCGTCCGTAACGCCATGCAAGCCATTGCCGAGCGCAGTGGTCTGCAAAAGGGTCGCATCACCTTGCGCACGCGGGCGTTGCGCCAGTTCACCATTGGACAGGTAAGGCACCGTCTGGTCTGCCGGGTGCAGATCATCGATAACGGACCCGGCATTCCCGCAGAGATACTCGATAGCATTTTCTACCCCATGGTCAGCGGCCGGCCTGAAGGCACCGGCCTGGGGCTGTCCATTACCCAGAACATCATCAGTCAACACCAGGGCCTGATTGAATGCGAAAGCAAACCCGGCCGCACCGTATTTACCTTGTTCCTGCCACTGGAACCCGTACCCGGAGACAAAACCCATGAGCCGAACTGAAAACGTCTGGATCGTCGATGACGACCGTTCGATACGCTGGGTCCTGGAAAAAGCTCTTCAGCAGGAGGGCATGGAGTCAGTCAGCTTCGACAATGCCGACGCCGCACTCGCCCGCCTGCAGCGCGAACAACCGGACGTATTGATAAGCGATATACGCATGCCTGGCACCAGCGGCCTGGAGTTGCTTTCCACCCTGCGTGAGCGGATGCCGAAATTGCCGGTCATCATCATGACAGCCCATTCCGACCTGGACAGTGCCGTCGCGTCCTATCAGGGCGGCGCCTTCGAGTACCTGCCCAAACCGTTCGACGTGGATGAAGCCGTTGCCCTGGTCCGTCGCGCCCTTGCCCACAGTCGCGAGCAGGAAGGTCAGGGGCCAGAGGTAAGCGACGCACGCACACCGGAAATCATTGGCGAAGCGCCGGCCATGCAGGAAGTCTTCCGCGCCATCGGCCGTCTGTCCCACTCCAATATTACCGTGCTGATCAACGGCGAATCCGGTACCGGCAAGGAGCTGGTTGCCCATGCGCTGCACCGCCACAGTCCTCGGTCACGTAACCCGTTTATAGCACTGAACATGGCGGCGATCCCCAAGGATCTGATGGAGTCGGAACTGTTCGGCCATGAGAAAGGCGCCTTCACTGGCGCCGCCGTGCAGCGCCGAGGCCGCTTTGAACAGGCCGACGGTGGCACACTGTTTCTTGACGAGATCGGCGATATGCCCGCCGAAACCCAGACTCGCCTGCTGCGCGTACTCGCTGATGGCGAGTTCTATCGTGTCGGTGGTCATGTGCCGATAAAGGTGGACGTGCGCATCATCGCCGCCACTCACCAGAACCTCGAGGATCTGGTACAGGCCGGCAATTTCCGCGAGGATCTGTTCCACCGTCTGAACGTGATCCGTATTCATATTCCAAAACTGGCCGAACGCCGCGAAGACATTCCCGCACTCGCCCAGCACTTTCTCGCCCGCGCCGCCCAGGAGCTATCGGTCGAACCCAAGGTGCTCAAGCCGCAGACGCGTGACTACCTGCGCAGCCTGCCCTGGCCCGGTAACGTCCGCCAACTGGAAAACACCTGCCGCTGGATCACCGTCATGGCATCCAGCCGCGAAGTTCTGGTTGAAGACCTGCCCCCGGAAATGCTTACACAGCACCAGGACGGTGCAGCGGATGGTCATTGGGAGCACAGTTTGCGCATCTGGGCGGACCAGGAACTGGACCGCGGCGTCACCAGCCTGCTGGAAACAGCCGTCCCCGCCTTCGAGCGCATCATGATCGAAACCGCCCTCAAGCACACCGCCGGCAGACGCCGCGACGCCGCGCAGTTACTGGGCTGGGGCCGCAATACCCTGACCCGCAAGATCAAGGAACTGGGCATGAATATCGACGGCCATGACGAGGACGATGCCGAATAAATTCGGCATCTCTCAGTTCTGGCATACTTGATGCTTTAGTAACTATGGGTGTATTTGAGGTGACTCCAGTTCAGGCAGGCTGGAGTCGCCTTTTTTTATGGGCGAGATGAAAGTAGCTGATAGCTTGTCGCTGTACGCCTCAAAGCCTAGACTTCGCCATCCCATACCCTCTGATGGCACACACCATGTTCCACATCGCCCTGCTCGAACCGGAAATCCCGCCCAATACCGGCAATATCATTCGCCTGTGCGCCAATACCGGCTGTCAGTTGCATCTGATCGAGCCATTGGGTTTCGAGCTGGATGACAAGCGGCTGCGTCGAGCGGGGCTGGATTATCACGAGTTTGCAGCGGTAAAGACGCATGCGGATCTGGCGGCATGCCTGGCAGCGGTGCAGCCGGAGCGCGTGTTTGCGCTGAGCACCAAGGGCACTCGCCATTTCAGTGAGGTGGCGTTCAAGCCAGGGGATCTGTTTCTGTTTGGTCCCGAAAGTCGGGGTCTGCCAGCTTCGGTACGTGAGAGCCTGCCGCAGGATCAGGTGCTGCGCATCCCGATGCTACCAGACAGCCGCAGCCTGAACTTGTCGAACAGTGCTGCGGTGCTGATATTCGAAGCCTGGCGCCAGCAAGGGTTTGCCGGCAGCCAGTAACGCCGATTCAGTCGCGAACCTGAACTACAACCTTGCCCACAGCTTTACGTGAGGTGAGGATGTTGAGCGCATCTTCGTACTGATTCAGGCGGAATTTTTCCGAGACCAGCGGCTTGAGCTTGCCCTCGCTGAACCAGGCGAACAGCTCCTGGAAGTTCTCCAGGTTGGTTTGCGGTTCGCGGGCAGCAAAGGAGCCCCAGAACACACCGACGATGGACGAGCCTTTGAGCAGCGCCAGGTTCACGGGGAACTCGGGGATACGACCGCTGGCAAAGCCGACAACCAGCAGACGGCCCTTCCAGTTGATCGAGCGCACTGCCTGGTCAAAAAGGTCGCCACCGACCGGATCATAGATCACGTCTGCGCCCTGGCCCTTGGTCAGCTCCTTGACTGCATCCTTGAGGCTGACTTCGGTGTAGTTGATCAGCTCATCCGCGCCAGCGGCGCGAGCCACTTCGAGCTTCTCGGCAGTGGAGGCGGCAGCGATAACGCGTGCGCCCATGGCCTTGCCTATTTCAACTGCAGCCAGGCCCACACCACCAGAGGCGCCCAGCACCAGCAGCGTCTCGCCCGGCTGCAGGTTGGCCCGCTGCTTGAGCGCGTGCATCGATGTCCCGTAGGTCATGCTGAAACCTGCGGCAGTGACAAAGTCCATATCCTTGGGGATCGGCAACACGCGCATGGCATCGACCGCGATCTGCTCGGCAAAACTGCCAAAGCCGGTCAGTCCCATGACCCGATCACCCGGCTTGAGGTGACGAACCTTCTCGCCGACGCTGGCGATCACGCCTGCCGCTTCGCCACCGGGGGAAAACGGAAAGGGCGGCTTGATCTGGTACTTGCCTTCAATGATCAACGTGTCGGGAAAGTTGACCCCTGCGGCGTGGATATCCAGGACCACTTCATTGGCCTTGGCCACGGGATCGGCGGTTTCTTCCAGTACCAGGCTGCTGGCAGGACCAAATTCTTTGCACAATACGGCTTTCATGATGACTCCATTGTCAGATTTTCACACAGTCTAGTCGCAAGCAGGGCAGCCGGGTCAATGACCATGCCCTTGATTGATTGCCATTCATAAGATCCGTCGCGGCGCCGGTTGGCTGGCGGTCCGGGCTCGGCTATCCTGTGACTTACCAAAAGGAGTCTAACCCATGCGCAAGATCCTCGCCCTGCCCCTGCTGCTGAGTCTGTTTGCTGTATTGCCTGCCCAGGCAGAAGATGCTGCCCCAGCCGCTGGCGCCCAGTATGTGGAGCTTAAACCAGCCTTCGTTGGAACAGTCGGGCCTGGGCCGAAGATCCAATACATGAAAGTGGATGTAGCGCTGCGTACAAACGATCCGGCTGCAGTGCCGCGCATCGAGTATCACGACCCGCTGATCCGCAATACTCTGGTGAGCCTCTTTGGCCATGAAACTCTGGAGAGCGTGGCGACCCTGGAAGGCAAGGAGCAATTGCGTAGCAAGGCGCTGGAGGCAGTGCGCGAGGTACTTGAGGAGGAAGAGGGAGAGCCGCTGGTTGATGATCTGCTGTTCACCAACCTGGTCACCCAGTAAAACTATCAGACGCCATCGGACCGGCCGGGTCCGATGGCCGCAGCCGACTAGTCGTCAATTCCCTGACTCAGATAGCTGGCGACAAAGCTGTCGAAGTCCACCGTGTCGGCGGCTTCGATTGCTGCCTGATCAGCCAGTGATGTAGCGACCTCTGCCTGATAGGCTGCGAGCGCTTTTTCATCCAGCGGCCGGTCAGCAAAGTACGCCTGATGCGCCCGGGACTGCTCCAGGGCAAAACTGAAGAAGCTGTTGCCGTGTTCGGCGATAGCCTCAAGCACCTTCGCTGAAGGCGTCAATGCAGGGTCGGCGAGCTTGGCACGCTGCGCGTTCAGACTTTGTGTATAGACCTCCGTCTGATGCACGCCGTCCAGCATTGCAGCACAGTCACCAATGCGCTCCAGCAGATCTTCACCCCAGGCAACCAGACCGCGACCTACCCCACCATCAGATAACTGCAGACCCGGCTCGCGTCCACGCTTGACTGCCAGGGCGAAGTTATCGCCCGTCTCCGTGCAGGCTTCTTCAGTAAGCGAGGGGCTGTCCTGCAGGGCGCAGTAGAGCAGGAAACTGTCCAGAAAACGCGCGGTAGCCGGCTCGACACCCAGCGGCACAAACGGATCGATATCCATGCAACGCACTTCGATGTACTCCACACCACGCGAGGCCAGCGCGTGCACTGGCTTCTCGCCGCTGTGGGTCACGCGCTTGGGACGGATAGGACTGTAGAACTCGTTCTCGATCTGCAGCAGATTGGTATTGAGCTGCTGCCATTGGCCGTTGCTGTCGTGGGTGCCCATGCGGTCGTAAGCCGTAAAGGGCAGGCCGATCGCCTCCTGCATGCTGTGAATGTAGCTATCGAGCGTGTTGTAGCAGACGTTCAGGCCCGACTGGGCGTTGTTGTTGTAGCCCAGGTCGCTCATGCGCAGACTGGTGGCATAGGGCAAATAGAGCGTCTTGTCGCCCAACTTCTCCAGCTTGTGATCACGCCCCTGCAAAAAGGTCGCGCAGACGGCTGGCGAGGCGCCGAACAAATACATCAGCAGCCAGGCATAACGGCGAAAATTACGAATCATCGCCATGTAGCGGTCGGACTGATAATCCTGGGCTGAGCGCAGATCCTTGTCCTGCTCCTGCAATGTCGCCCAGAGTTGCGGCGGCAAGGAGAAGTTGTAATGAATACCCGCAATGCACTGCATGGCCTTGCCATAACGTATTGCCAGACCACGACGGTAAACGTTCTTGAGCATGCCTACATTGGAAGTGCCGTACCAGGCGATCGGAATGTCGGCATCCGCGGGCAGGCGGCAGGGCATCGACTCGGTCCAGAGCAACTCGTCGCCCAGCTGCGCGTAGACAAATCGGTGGGTCATATCGAGACTGTCGAACAACCCTGTCAGACTGGTATTGACTGGCGTGATCAGCTCGATCAGTGCTTCCGAATAGTCAGTGGTGATGCTCGGATGTGTCAGTGCAGAGCCCAGGGCAACCGGATGCGGCGTGTGCACCAGTGTGCCATCCGGCGTTGTGCGCAGGCTTTCCTTTTCAATGCCATGGCGACAGCCGCGAAGCACTTCGCGCCCGGCCTTGGTGGCGAACAGATCAAGAGTCTTGCTGAATGCTGGTGACAAGGTTGTCACTCCTTAGCCGTACGGGCCGCCGCGCACTGCGCTTGCAGCTAGTGAATACCGGATCAGATCCGCGCGAAAGTGCCCAGGGCTTTGGCTACCAGAGCACCGTCCTGACGTATCTCGCCATCGACCACGACAGTGCGGGTGCCTGCATGCACAACCTTGCCAATGCATTCCAGTTCACCACCCACCACCGCGCGCGTGTAATTGATCTTGCACTCCACTGTAGCAGTGGATTCGTGAGGCTCCAGCACGCTGAAAGCGGCAGCGCCCATGGCCGAATCCAATAGCGAGAAAATCACCCCGCCATGCACCCTTTCGGTCGAGTTAAAATGATCTTCGCGGATCGGGAGCGTCAGCGTACAAGTGCCGACTTCAATGGACTTGAACTCCAGACCGAGCATCCGGGTAAAGGCGCTCATGCGATTTAATGTGGGATGTGGGCTCATTCTCAGCGCTTCTTCAGGTCTTTGGCATTGGCAAACAGGTTGGCAAAGGTACCACCGGCGGCTGGCTGCGCACCAGCGCCAGCACTCTGGCCACGGCCCTGGCCTTTGTTTTTGGCACGATCGCCCTGCGCCCTGCTGGATCGATCCGAGTCACCGGGACGTCCCTGGGTTGCGGCGCCGGGCTCGTCGTCCATGCGCATGCTGAGGCTGATGCGCTGACGCGGGATATCCACCTCCATGACTTTCACACGGACAATATCGCCGGCCTTGACCACGTCCCGGGGATCCTTGACGAACTGATGGGCCAGCATGGAAATGTGCACAAGACCATCCTGATGCACGCCAATATCCACGAAGGCACCAAAGTTGGCCACGTTGCTCACTACCCCTTCCAACTGCATGCCCGGCTTCAGATCACGGATGGTCTCGACCCCGTCCTGGAACGCAGCTGCCTTGAACTCCGGACGCGGATCGCGGCCCGGCTTGTCCAGTTCGAGCAGAATGTCGCTGATGGTCGGGATACCAAAATGCGCATCGGTAAAGTTCTTCGGGTCGAGCTTGCGCAGGAAAGCCGAATCGCCAATCAGACTGCGCACATCGCGCCCGGTCTCGCCGGCAATACGCTCGACCAACGGATAGGCTTCAGGGTGAACCGCGGAGGCGTCCAGCGGATTGTCACCGTTCATGACCCGCAAGAAACCTGCTGCCTGCTCAAAGGTCTTGTCGCCCAGACGCGCTACCTTGAGCAACTCGCGTCGACTGCCAAAGGCGCCATGCTGGTCGCGGTAGTCGACAATGTTCTGGGCGATCGTCGGGTTCAGACCTGATACGCGGGTCAACAGTGGCGCAGACGCGGTATTGAGATCCACACCCACCGCGTTCACACAATCTTCCACCACCGCGTTCAGGCTGCGGGCCAGCTTTACCTGGGAGACATCGTGTTGATACTGGCCGACGCCAATGGCCTTGGGCTCGATTTTGACCAGCTCGGCCAGGGGGTCCTGCAGGCGCCGACCTATCGAGACTGCGCCGCGGAAGGTCACATCCAGCTCCGGGAATTCCTTGGCTGCCAGTTCCGACGCGGAATACACCGAGGCGCCCGCCTCCGACACCATGATTTTCTGCATGGGCAGTTGCGGGCATAGCTTGATCAGTTCGCCAGCCAGCTTGTCACTCTCCCGCGAGGCGGTGCCGTTGCCAATCGCCAGCAATGTCACGCTGTGCTTGCTGCATAAACCGGCCAACACGGCCAGGGATTCCTGCCACTGGTTACGCGGTGCGTGTGGGAATACGGTGGTGAAGTCCACCAGCTTGCCAGTCGCATCCACGACTACCACCTTCACGCCGGTCCGCAGACCCGGATCCAGCGCCAGGGTCACGCGCGGGCCAGCCGGCGCTGACAGGAGCAGATCCTTGAGATTGCTGGCGAACACCCGAATGGCCTCGTCCTCGGCGCTTTCGCGCAGGTCGCCCAACAGCTCTGTCTCCAATTGACCGAGCAACTTGACCCGCCAGGTCCAGCGCACAACTTCTGCCAACCAGCGGTCGGCCGGACGGCCCTGATCACGGATATCGACTGCCTGGGCAATCATGCCCTCGCATGGGTGCGCAGCGCTGGTCGGCCGATCCGGGTCGCCCAGCTCCAGGGCGATACTGAGAATACCTTCGTTGCGGCCACGCAGGATCGCCAGGGCCCTGTGCGACGGGACCTTGCGCAGGTCTTCCGCGTAATCAAAGTAATCGCGGAACTTGGCACCCTCATCTTCCTTGCCCGGCACCAGCTTGGACAGCACTCTGCCATCCTGGCGCAGCGCACTGCGCAGCCGTTCCAGCAGGTTAGCCTGCTCGCTGAAACGCTCCATCAGTATGTACTTGGCGCCATCAAGCGCAGCTTTCACGTCGGCCACACCCTTGTCGACGTTCACGAAGGCTGCCGCTTGCTGCTCGGGCGTCAGCGTCGGATCGGCATACAGGCTTTCAGCCAGTGGGCCTAAACCTGCTTCCAGGGCGATCTGACCCTTGGTCCGGCGCTTGGGCTTGTAAGGCAGGTAAAGGTCTTCAAGGCGCGTCTTGCTGTCTGCACCGCGAATATCGCGCTCCAGTTCCGGGCTGAGCTTGCCCTGCTCATCAATACTGGCAAGAATGGTTGAGCGGCGATCCTCGAGCTCACGCAGGTAACGCAGGCGCTCTTCCAGATAACGTAGCTGCGTGTCATCCAGACTGCCGGTCACCTCCTTGCGGTAACGGGCAATGAACGGCACGCTGGCACCTTCGTCCAGCAATCTCACCGTCGCGTCGACCTGCTCGGAGCGAACAGCGAGTTCGGTGGCGATGCGTGAGGCGATAGATTCCATGGGCGCGACTTCCAGTTCAGTTTGACAAGCCGCGCAGTATAACCGAGAGATTCCCCTGCGTGGCGAATCCGGGCTGATAGTCCTGGATGACGCGGAGGCGAAAAACTTGTACAAAAGAAACCTCTTGTAACAATGCCTGAGCCCGCGAACAGACGCGTTCAGCCACAATAGCTCGAAATCACTAAGGGTGGAGCCGGTATGACCAGTGAAGGTGAAAAGATCCTGATTGTTGACGATGACGTGCGCCTGCGCCGTTTGCTTGAACGCTTCCTGACCGAACAGGGCTACCGCGTGCGGGCTGTTGAAAATACCGAACAGATGGACCGACTGCTCGCCCGAGAACTCTATTCTCTTATCGTGCTCGACTTAATGCTGCCCGGCGAAGATGGCATGACAGCATGCAAGCGCCTGCGCGATCAAGAAAACAAGACGCCGATCATCATGCTGACAGCCAAGGGTGACGAGGCCAGCCGTATCCTCGGTCTTGAACAGGGCGCCGATGACTACCTGCCCAAACCCTTCAACCCGCGTGAGCTGGTCGCACGCATCAAGGCAGTGTTGCGCCGTCAGGCGCCACAGGTACCCGGTGCGCCGGGTGGCGAAGATGAAGAAGTCAGCTTTGGCGAGTTTGTATTGAGCCTGGCAACCCGTGAGTTACGCCGGGGCGAGGAAGTACACATGCTGACCACGGGCGAATTCGCCGTGCTCAAGGCGCTGGTGCAGCACCCGCGCGAGCCTCTGACCCGAGACAAATTGATGCAACTCGCCCGTGGCCGCGAATGGGATGCCCTGGAGCGTTCGATCGACGTACAGATCTCACGCCTGCGCCGCATGCTTGAGCCTGATCCTTCCAAGCCACGTTACATCCAGACCGTCTGGGGTGTCGGTTACGTCTTTGTTCCGGACGGCAAGGCTTCGTGAAAGGAGGGCCCGGCTGGCATCCATTACTGCCACGCAGTTTTTTTGCCCGTACGATCACCCTGGTGCTACTGGTCACGCTGTTCTCGAAAATTCTGACCATGCTTTATCTGCTGGCCAACGAGGACTTGCTGGTCGACCGCCAGTATAGCCACGGCACTGCTATGCTGGTCACTTCCTACTGGGCCAGCGATCCAGCCGCGCGAGCCGACATTGAACAGGTGACCGGTCTGCGTCTGGTCCCCTCCAATGTAGTGCCTCGAGGCGAAGTCCATTGGCCTTATTCAGGCATATTTACCAACCAGCTGCGTCAGGAACTGGGTGACATGACCCAGGTGCGGGTGCGTATCCAGGGCGAGCCTCTGCTCTGGGTCCATCAGCCCAACTATGGTGACAATTGGTTGCAGGTTCCGTTGTACGCTCACCCCCTGCGAGGCCAGAGAATCTGGATGGTCGTGTTATGGCTCGGGCTGATAGGTGTGCTGTCCACCGCCGCCGCTTGGGTTTTTGTGCGACAACTGAACAACCCATTGAAAACCCTCGAACGGGCTGCCCGCCGTATCGGTAAGGGGCACAGCGTTCGCCTGCTTGACACCAACTGCCCTGCGGAAATCGCCGAGGTTTACCGTGCCTTCAATCAGATGGCCTATGACGTAGAGGAAGCGAACCGCGACCGCTCTATGCTGCTGGCGGGCGTCTCCCATGATCTGCGTACTCCCCTGACCCGCATGCGACTATCCACGGAGCTATTGTCCAGTGCTGACCCGGACCTGACTGAAGGCATGATTCGGGATATCGAGGATATGGATGCGATTCTCGATCAGTTCATGTCGTTCATGCGTGATGGCAGCACCGAGGCGAACGAGCCGGAGGATATCAACGAGATCATTCGGGAAGTGGTTGCGCCGCAGAATACCGGCGAAGAGCGAGTCCGGTTATGCCTTGAGCCGGTTCCCCTGATCAAGTTGCGCCGTCTGTCCATGAAGCGTGTCATCGGCAACCTGATCGACAATGCACTGCATCACGGTGGCTCGGGAATAGAGGTGTGTACTTACGTTACCCGCGCAGCTGCGCAGCCCTACCTGGTTGTTTCGATTCTTGATCGCGGACCGGGAATTGACCCTACTGAATGCGAGGCTCTGTTCACGCCCTTTACCCGCGGAGACCGCGCGCGGACCACCAAGGGCACCGGTCTGGGCCTGGCCATCGTCAAGCGAATTGCTGAAAGCCATGGCGCCACGGTGCAACTGCTTAACCGCAGCGGCGGTGGCACCGAGGCACGTCTGAGCTTTCCGGTCTGAGCGTTTGGCTTCTCAGACTTTGAGTAGTCCAGCCGAATCGAGCGTCTGCTCTATTCCCAACAGGTCGGGAATACACAGGGCCTGACTTTCATCGCCGAGCTGGACGGACTGCAGCACATAGGGCAGGTTGCCCTCGGCTGTGGCAATCTCGCCGCGGGCAATCTTGCGCGAACGCGGAATACTCCATATGCGCATAGCGATAAAATGCACGCCAGGGCGCTCGCCGATGGCGTTGAGTATCAATGTACGAGGCTGTCTGCCGGTCTCGTCAGGCTGTTGGCCGAGCAACACATGGGGATCAACTACCGGCACCTGCTGGTCGCGCCAGAGGGTCCAACCCAAAAACCAGGGCGGTGCATTCCCAGGCTCCCGGCTAAGGCGAAACCCCACCAGCTCCGCTACTGCCACGTTGGGCAGCAACAGAGCCTGATCTGCGAGGGGAACGATAAGTCCATTCAGGCTTTCCAGTGCGTCGGTCATAGCGCGTCCTCTCGTATTCTGTTTTGCCGTCGCTACAGCGCAACCGGCCATTCTTGTGCCACCCAGTAGCGAAGCGCGTCGGCCAGCATCTCCGGCGAGCCCTGACGACAACTGTAGCCCGCATCCGCTACCGCTTGGGGCATGACGGCGCAGGTGGCGCTGGCAGCGTCCTGGGTCCACACCTGGATGCCCTGGTTGCGGAGCCGTCCACAAGCCTCAACACCATCCTCACCCATGCCACTGAAAATAATGGCCCCACACGCTGGTGCGAAGGCGCCAGCCACTGAATCGAGCAATGTCTCGATGCTGGGTTGATAAGGGCCAGGCCAGGGCGTATCGCTCAGACGGATCTGCCCCTCCGGCGCGAAGCCAAGACTGCGCCTGATTGGAGCCACCAGCACTTCACCATCATGCAGATGAGCACCACTGACGCAGTTGAGTACACGCCAGGCGTTCTGCCTGCCGAGAATCGTGGGCAGCTGCGTCTCAAAACCCGCGTCTATGTGTTGGGCATAAACAAAGGCCACTGGCAGATCCGCAGGCAACCGATCAAGAAAACGTTTTACCGCGGCAGGCCCACCCAATGAAGCCGCCAGCAACCATACACAGCGTGCGGAGGGAAGCACAGCAGACGGCGTACCAGTATCACCCAGCTCCTGATGACGCTCAGGGGGAGGGCCCAACAGGGGCAACAGCTTGGCCGCCAACCTGCGTTTCCAACGTGGATAGTCCTCGCTCTCGTGGTGGGGAATCTCCCCTGCACCCAGTAGCACCGGAACTGGACTGTGCTCCAGAAGCCAATCAGCCAGTTCGGATTCCTCTTCCAGCTCCAGAAGCCAGGCGTCGGCCTCAATAGCCTCCAGCGAGGCGCAAGTCAGGCCCTCGGGCTCACCGGCAAAAATCACCCGGTAGCCGAAACCCTCGAGCACCTCCTGCAACAGTTGACGCTTCTGCATCTTGCCTGCCAGCAGCGCGATAGCAGGCGCAGCTGGCTCAATCACGAACCTTGACCAACTTGCCAATGGCCTCCAGCAATAAACTTTCCTGGTAGGGCTTGCCCAGATAATCATTCACGCCGATTGCCTTCGCCCGCTCCCTATGTTTCTCCCCGGTGCGTGAGGTGATCATCACGATGGGCAGATCCTTGAGCCGGTCATCATGGCGTACCAGCGTTGCTACCTCGAAACCGTCCATGCGTGGCATCTCGATATCCAACAGCATGATATCCGGATGCACATCCTGCAGACGGGCTATGGCCTCGATCCCGTCCTTGGCCGTAACCACTTCCATGCCATGACGTTCAAGCAGGCGTGTAGTCACCTTGCGTACGGTGATCGAGTCGTCGACCACCATGACCAGCGTGGCACGCTCGTCTTCCTTCTCGGCAATATTCTGGGCACGCTCGGCGGCCAGGCGCTGCTGGGACTGCAATGCCTGCTGGGCGCGAATAATTGCGAGCAGATCAAGAATCACTACCACCCGTCCGTCACCCAGAATGGTCGCGCCGGAAATACCAGGCACCACGGCGAATTGCTTGCCCACGCTCTTTACCACGATCTCGCGGGAGCCAGCCAGGGCATCGACCTGCACAGCCACCGTGTGCTCTGCTCCGCGGACCAGGATGACCGGCAGCGGCAGGCTGTGCCCGCTCAGACGCGGCTGCTGCCCCGTGACGAGCAGATCGCCGAGATAGCGCAGATCATATTGTTTGCCTGCATATTCGAAAGGCGGCGCATCGGGCGCGTAGTAGGCTTCCAGCTCATAGCCGGAAACCCGCACGATACCTTCAATGGTGTTCAACGGTATCGCGTACAGGTCATCTCCGGAATACACCATCAGTGCGCGGTTGACCGACACGGTAAAGGGCAGGCGGATCGTGAATGTACTGCCTTTGCCAGGACGAGTATCCAGGCTCATGCTGCCACCGAGCTGTTTGACTTCGGAATTGACCACGTCCATGCCCACGCCGCGGCCGGAAATCTGGGTGACCTTGTCCGCAGTGGAGAAGCCTGCCTCGAGAATGAACTGCAAAACCTCCTGGTCGGTCAGTTCGGCATCCACATCCATAAGACCCCGTTCGATCGCCTTGCGCCGCACGGCGTCAAGATTGATCCCTGCACCATCATCAGAAAGCAAGAGAACAATCTCACCACCCTGGCGTTGCAGATCCAGGGTGATGCGTCCCTCCTCCGGCTTACCTTTATCCTGGCGCGCCTCTGGCAATTCGATACCGTGGTCCACGGCGTTGCGCAGCATATGTTCCAGGGGTCCAATCATCCGCTCTAGCACGCTGCGATCCATTTCCCCTTCGGCGCTACCGATCTCCAGGCTTACCTGCTTGCCCACTTCGCTGGCGACCTGACGAACCACACGGCGCATACGCGGCAACAGGCGCTCGAATGGCACCATGCGCGTGCGCATCAGGCCCTCCTGCAGCTCGGTGTTGACCCGCGCCTGTTGCAACAGGAGCGTTTCTGCGTCACGGCTTTTGGCAGCCAGCGTCTCCTTCAGATCGAGCAAGTCGGACGCGGACTCGAACAGTGAGCGCGACAGCTGTTGCAACTGGGAGTAACGGTCCATCTCCAGCGGATCAAAGTCTTCGTAGGCCTGCTCGATTTCCTCCTGGTGACGGGACAGAATCTGGGCCTGGGTTTCCATATCAAGTCGACGCAACTGGTCGCGAACACGCTCGATGGTGCTATCAACGTCCTGCAGGGTGTGCGCCAGGTCGTTGACCTGCTGTTCGATACGACCGCGAAAGATCGACGTCTCACCAGCCAGGTTGACCAGCTCTTCAAGCAGCTTGGCCGAGACCTTGACTGTCTCCTGCCCGCTGATGCGTGCCGACTGGTCGTCGCTGTCCGTTTCACTGGCGGCCATCGCCTGCTGCAATATTCCCTTCACCGCTGCCAGTGTCTGGCGCGGCGCCGGAGCGGGCTCCTGGACCGCACTCAGGCTCTCCGTTGGTGCCGGCGCAGGCACTGCAGACGGCGCCATCTCAGGCATCGACCAATCCGCCGGGCCCGGCTCAACGCCGCCACCCAATGTATCCAGAGCCTCATGCAAGCCTTGCAACTGAGCTTTCAGCTGATCATGAGGGGTATTGCTGTTTTGCAAGGCCGTTTCCAGAGTCTTGCTCTGCTCGGCCAATGCCGTCTGCCCCGCCATGCGCGCGCTACCCCTGAGCGTTTGCACCCGACGGGCCAACTCATCACCGGCCGATGAATCATGGGGCATGCGCTCAAGCAGTTCGGTACAGGGTGCAACGATTTCACGCGCCTCTTCCAGGAACATGCCCAGCATGCCCTGCAGCGGATCTCCGGCCGTTCCCTCAGTGGAAAAGGCGTGCTCGACCTCGGGTTCCCGCTCTGGCTGGGATGCTGTCGTCCCGCCATGGCCTGGTAATTGTGGCGGCTGGTCCGGCCGCGCACGATAACCCTTGATCGCGGCGATAAGCGCTGAACCGTCACTGATGGGCCGTCCGGCCATGACGCCCTCGACCATGTTGGCGAGATCATCATGGCAGGCATGCAACAGATCATTGAGTCCGTTGCTGGGCTGGTATCGCTGGTTGGCCAGGCCTTCGTAAAGGAACTCAAGCTCGTGGGCCAGATCGCCAATCGGCGGGATCTCTGCCATGCGAGCACCGCCCTTGAGCGTATGCAGATCACGCTGCAGGGACTCCACCGCAAGAGTATTGGCCGGATCGCCGATCCACTCCTGCAGGCTCGCGGAAGAGCTGTCGATAATTTCCTGAGCTTCCTCCAGGAAAATATCCACCAGCTCCGCATCGGTGCCCGCATCCCGCGGATTCCAGGTCGGCTGTCCCACAGACTTAACCAGCGAGGCCCCAGGTGCTTCAGTAGCCTGCACTGGGGGTTGAGATACACCCGGCAACAAGGCCTGTAACACCGCAATTTCCACATCGGCCGGCGGAATATGCTGGTGGGCCGCCACTTGATCCATCATGCCGATCAGGCGCTCATGTGCCACTGCAAGCGCATCAGCCTCAGGCTGACCCAGCTCTATTCGGCCGGTCATCAGCGCTTCATGGAAGTCTTCGAGCTTCTGACAAAGGGATTCGATGACGCCCAGATCCACGTCGCCGGCCACTTCACCAAGCGCGCGCAGGCTCTGGCACAGCTCACGGCTATCGATAGCCGGACCCTGGCCATTCTCCCACAGCGCCAGCGCATCGGTGACATCCAGCAACTGATCGATACCCTCGGTCAGGAATATCGACAGGAGACCGCTTTGGGCTGGGCTCTGATCCATGTCGGCACGACTGCTATCACGGGCAGCCAGGCCCTGACGCCAAAGATCATCGAGGCGTTCTAGAAACTCATCGGTACCCTCAAGGGTACGTTCAGGATTGCTGTCGAGCTGGGCCACGCCAGCTTCAAAAAGGATCACAGCCTCGCCAAGCAGATCCGCCAGGGGCTGTTCGACAGGGATCAGGTTGGCCTTGAAGTCCTTGGCCAGTTTCTCCAATGGCGTGGCAAGCACCGCAATCGGCTGAATGCCCGCCATGTGTGCACTGCCCTTGAGGGTATGCAGCGCACGCTGCAGAGCATCGCTAATCTGGCGAGGCAAGCCCTGTTCACACTGGTCGATAAAGGCGTTTATCTGTTCGATGTGAGACTGGGTTTCATTGTTGAAAATCTCCAGCAACACAGGGTCCAGACCGTGCTCAAGCGCAACTGCTTGCAGATCAGGTGCAGGCTGATCCGAATCATCCGTCTCCGCGCTGGCTGGTTCGTCCTCGGCGCCCTGTTCAGCTATCTCGGACAGCCAATCCTCTCCATCCCCTTTCGCGGGCATGGTGTCGAGCTCTGAATCAAGGTCTGAGTCGAACTCGTTTTCGCTTTCGTGCTCGGATTCGGATTCGGATTCGGGCTCGATTTCAAGATCCACCTCAGCAACTGGCAAGGCCTCAAAATCTTCTGCGTCGTGATCTACGTCGACAGATAGCGGGTCATTGATTAGGTCGGACGTCTGTTCAGTCGAGTCTTCCAGCGGCTCTTCCAGGCTCTCCAACTGCTCCTGGCCGGCCAGCATTGCTTCTTCCGCCGACTCACCGCGCGACAATGCATCCGCCACACTCGCCAGCCGGGATACCTCTGGCAGATTCTGCTGCTTGCTGAGAGCAAAATCATCCACAAGTTCTGGCATCAGGGCGCGTACAGCATTGATTACGTCAAATACGGTTGGCGTAAGATCAATACTGCGGTCGATGACCCGGTTGAGCATGTTTTCAACTGACCAGGCGAGCTCCGCCATGATGCCAGCCTTGACCATCCGGCCACTGCCCTTGAGTGTGTGGAAAGCGCGGCGTACCTCGGCACGGGCTTTATGGTCATCGTTGTTGGCCTGCCAGACCGGTGTGTACTCGGTCAGCGTCTCAAGTACCTCCCCGGCTTCTTCGACAAAGATCTCGATCAGCTCCGCATCGAATTCGTCGTCTTCGGCTTCTACCTCTACCTCGGCGCGAGCATCAGCAGCAGCGTCAACCTCTGCATTCGCAGGTGACGTCTGGTCAGGGGCATCGATGCCCGGCGGAGCATGGCTCGGGGTGATTTCGAGGTGGTCCAGTTCCTCTGGAAGGGCATCCAGTTCCAGTTCGGAATCTGAACTGGGCTCGGGCTCTGCATCTGAGGTTTGCTCAATGGACATATCCGGCTGTTCGGCACCGGTCTCGTCTTGCACATCCACGGTGTCGGGCAGCGTCTCGGCGACCTCGGACGGGGTCTCCGACTTCACCATTCCAAGGCCGTAATCGAGCTCAAGCAGGCGTTCTGCGGCTACCGCAAGGATGCTGTCACCGCGCTCACTGTCGTCCTCGGCAAGCCGCTCGAGGTAATAATCGACACTGGTTATCACATCAGCCAGCGCATCAAGTTCTGGCCAATCGGGAATCTTTTTCGGGGTGAGCAACTGCTCGACAACATAGCGCCGGCAATTGCCGATGATCGCTGCGCACTGCACCAGCGGCAGCATCTCCAGGCCACCGCGCACGCTATTGAGTAGATCAGCTACAGGCTCCAGCTGGGAATGATCCCACTGGCTGATGATAAAGGCATTGATCGATTCGCGACTCTGCTCAAGTGCGTTACGTGCTTCCTGTACCACCTGCCTGTGCACCAGAACCATATCCTGGGCCGCAGCCAGACGCTGCATGTCACTGCCCTGCGATGTATCGGCTACATCACCGCGCTCGCGCTCCATCCCCAGAATGCCATGCAGGCTAGCCTCAACATAGAGCAGGCCTCCCGCCACATCCATCAATGAGGAGTCGTTGATAACCGACACACCGCCGGCCAGTTGGCCGACCAGTTCAATTTGTTCCAGCAGGACCCGCCGTGGCTGACCCAGACCCAGCATGGCCAGGGTATCGGCAATCTGCTTCATGGCCGGAACCAGGGCCGCAAGTTCGTGAGTTTGTGTGCGATCGCCGCGCACAAACAGATCCAGTCGATCCTTGACCTGCAGTAGCTCCTCGCCAAGAGCTTCAACTACAGACTGCATGGCGCTGCGGTCCGGTCCGACCAGCCGCGAACCGGTCGCCTGGTTGGCAATGTCGTCGTCGGTGAGCAAGGCCTTGAGCTGGTAACGCTGCTTCAAACCATCGAGGCGCGGACTGCCCCCGGGACTCTTGGCCACGTAAAACAACAGATTGCGCAATAATTCTGGAGCTGGCGGGGTGTCCAGCGCTGTCGCACCCAGATCCAGCAATTGCCGGACCTCTCGATCTGCCTGGCGCAACAGCTGCTTGATGGCTGCACCAGGGTCAATCGTGCCATGTTCGACACCCTCGACGACGCCGGCATAGGCGGCCCAGAGATCGGCATGGGCCGATCCCTGACACAGGGTTTGCAGGCGCGCAAATACCTTGCCTAGCTGACGAGCGTTGGCTGGAATCTCTTGGTTTCGGATGACCCCGGCATGGGCAATCTGCATAGCCTGGCGCAGCTTGCGCAGTTGGCGAATATTGTCATCTGCGGCGAAATTACCCAGCCGCTCGGCGCCATCGGCTGGGCTGCCGGTGTCGACGTCCGGGGTGAAGAGCGCATTTTCCGACAGCAGATTTTCACCACGGGCGGTGCGCATATCATTCAACAGCGGCAACAACACCAGGGGCAAATCACGGCGACCCGACTGCACGCGGTCCAGATAGGTTGGCAGTTGAAGTATGGCCTGCATCAGCACGTCGAGGGCCTCGCCCTCCCTGCTGGTCGAGCCGTGCATGAGGGCCTGGGCCAGCTTCTCCATTTCCTCGGCAAGCAAGGCTGCACCGTAGAATTCGACCATCTGGAGCGTGCCGTGAACCTGATGGATATAGGTCAGGCAGAAACGCAACCGGGTTGAATCCCCGGGATTCTCGACAAAGGCTTCCAGGGCTTGACGCGCTTGGTTCAGCGTCTCGGAAATCTCCCCTTTTACCCAGTCAAGGGCGACATAATCATGCCGATCACCCATAGTCACTCCAGACTTTCCTGAGAAGCCCGCCGCACATAGGCCTGTACCCGATCATCAGGTACCCGCTCGAGCAGGGGATTGTTCCAGTCCACTATTTCACCTAGTCCGATGATCAGCATGCCACCTGGAGCCAGTCTTTTGGCCAGCAGGTTGAGCAGGTCGCGGCGGCGCCAGCGTCGGAAGTAGATGAGCAGGTTCTGGCAAAAAATGATATCCAGATCCCGTATCGGGGCCTGGGCCAATTCCAGGATGTTCAGCCTGGTAAAGCAGATTCGGTCACGCAACGAAGGCAGAATTTCCAGCTTGTCGCCTTCGACAGGCTGCATCCAGCGATTCTTCTCTGCGTCGGTAAGGCCACCCAGACGACCGACCGGATAGCGCGCGAGGCGCGCCTGTTCCAGGGCCTTGAGGCTGATATCGGTGGCCCAAATCGCATAATCGGGGGCGGCACTGGCAGTATCCGCCAGACATTGTTCAGTAATCAGGGCCAATGAGTAGGCTTCTTCGCCACTAGCGCACCCCAGGCTCCACAACTGCAAAGGCTGGTTCGGCACGCGCGTGGCGAGCAGACCCTGAAGATGGCTCTGCACACAGTCAAAGGAGGGGCGGTGGCGCATGAAGCTGGTTTCGCGCACCGTCAGACGATCAATAAGGGCCGACCATTCGATCGCTCCGGCCGGACCCTGAGTTACATACTCGTAGTAACTCTGGTAATCCTCGATCTGCAACTCGCGCATGCGCGCGCCCAGACTGGTCTGCAGAAAAACCCGGCGCTGGTCAGTGACGCAGACTCCTGTCCGCGCCTCGAGCAATGCCTGCCATTGATGGAATTGCTGCATATCCATCTCCGGCAGTTGCTGTAGTGACCAATTCGGCGTTTTCTGCACTGTGTTTCCCTTGCTCATTGCGGAGTGCAGATAGCCGCCAGGCTACCCGCGCGCCCATCTCAAAGTTGCTGCGGCAGGGTAAAGCCATCGACCGATTGACGCATCGATTCGGCCTGCGCTGCCAGATCGCCAATGCTGCGCGCTGTGGCGGTGGTACCGGCGGATGTCTGGGAGGTGATCTCCTGGATGACGTTCATGGTGTTGGAAATATGACCGGCAGACGATGCCTGCTGGCGGGCAGCGTTGGAGATGTTCTGAATCAGCGCCGCGAGGCTGGTCGATACCTTTTCGATCTCTTCCAGTGCCACACCCGCGTCCTGGGCCAGGCGTGCGCCGCGTACCACCTCGGAAGTGGTCTGTTCCATCGAGATAACTGCCTCGTTGGTGTCGGTCTGAATCGTCTTTACCAGCGCTTCGATCTGCTTGGTCGCCGCTGAGGAACGTTCCGCCAGACGCTGTACTTCATCCGCTACCACCGCGAAACCGCGACCGGCGTCGCCGGCCATGGAGGCCTGGATCGCCGCGTTCAATGCAAGGATGTTGGTCTGGTCGGCGATGTCGTTGATCAGGCTTACGATGTCGCCAATCTCCTGGGAAGATTCACCCAGTCGCTTGATCCGCTTGGATGTATCCTGAATCTGCTCACGAATGGTATCCATGCCGGTGATGGTGTTCTGCACCACCTCGTTACCCTTGTTGGCGATGGCTACCGAGCGCTCTGCTACCGCGGAGGATTCGGCGGCGTTAGCCGATACCTGGTCAATCGACACGGCCATTTCGTTTACCGCTGCCGAAGCGCCGGCAATTTCCTGCGCCTGGTGCTCGGAGGCTTCAGCCAGGTGCATTGCCGTGCCCTGGGTTTCCTGGGCGGCGGCGGATACCTGCAGGGCGGTATCGTTGATCGTACCGACCAGGGCGCGCAGTTGGTCAATGGTGTAGTTGATCGAGTCGGCGATGGCGCCAGTGAAATCTTCACTCACCGTGGCCTCCGCAGTCAGGTCACCGTCTGCAAGGTCGGCGATCTCATCGAGCAGACGCAGAATCGCGGCCTGGTTCTTGTCATTCTTTTCGGCTGTCTCGGCAAGACGACTGCGCGTTTCACGGGTCATCTGGACACCGATCAACAGGATGCAGGCCAATGCCACGATGCCCAGGAAATAACCAAACAGGGTGTTGATCCAGCGCGCGTCACTGCGTGCTTCGAAACCCATCGTCAGCGTAGACACGTTTTCCAGCAGCAGCTGCGAGTCAGCGAAAATCTGGTTTGCCGCCAGACTCACCTGATACAACTCGGGCGAGGTCAGCAGAATTTCATCTACCGAATCGGATACGAAACGGAAAAGATCGGCAATCTCGTTCAGTCGAACCACTACCTGGGGGTCTGTCACCTGGGAGATACCCATGGTGGCATTGCCCTCGAGCATCCCGAGCAGTACGCGACCGAACAGGCTGGCATCACGGCCGAAGCTGTCCGCTGCCATCACCGCGTCTTCCTCACCGGCGAGTACTCGGTTTACCGAGTTCAGAATCCGCTCACCCAGCAGCGACTGGCGCTGGGCAATCGCTACCTGGTCAGCGGGAGCCTGACCGATGATCAGCAGATCCACCACTTCCTCGTATTCCACCTGCAGCTGAGGAATAGTGTCGGAAAGGGTCAGGGCCACTTCATTCAGGGACAGCACGGTACGCTGGCTGGCGAGAATTTCGTCAGCGTTGGTACGTACCCGGTTCCAGTTGCCCTGAACCTGGGCGACCTGCTGATCAAGTACTGCCGGCGCCGAAGGCAAGCCGGTTTCGGAGCGTCCGAGCGTCAGATAATCCCAGCGGCGCTGGAAGTCGTTCCGTGCATCCAGCAACTGGCCGAACGCCTCGGGCGTCCCCGTCGCGGCCTCACTGGCCGACTTTGATATCTGCTGGGACAGTACCCGCAGCTCACCGGCGTGACCGATGTACTCAGTGTCGTAACCACTCTGGATGTTGAGGTACAGGAAGTTGACGAACAGCAAGAGCAGCGACAGGACCAGGGCTGCGAACAGACCGGTAATCGTGCGATTGCTTCGCATTGCGGAGAAAATCTGAGTATCGAACTTTTTCATCATCTGGCCCCTACCTGGCCTACCGCATGGTTCTTATTGTTGCTCTTATCTGTCGCGTTACCGGAGTATCCGGTCGCCCCCTGATCAAATCGCTACGTCGAGAAACGCCTGATCTCGCGCCAATGCCCTGAAATTGAAAACCAGGGAGACCTGGTCCTGGACATACGCTCCCACAACGAAGGGCCGAAACCCTTCATCCGTTGTGGGCACATCGGTCGTAAAGCTGGTTACTGGAAAATGTTGCATGCCGAGGAGTTCGTCGACCAGCAGGCCCACAAACAAGCCGTCTCGATCAAGCACCAGTACCCTGCGTTGTTTGCGTGGGGCACTGATAGTGGCACCGAAAAAACGGCTCAGATCGATAATTGGCAGCAGGCGACCACGCACGTTGGCCACGCCGCGGACCCAACTCTTGACCCGCGGCAGGGCTGTGTAACGAGGCTCGTGGAGAATCTCAGCGACCTCACCCATCGCTGCGACCATCGCCTGTCCGGCGAGTCGGAAACCCACACCACTCCAGGTCTCGCTAACTACATCCTGCGCGGGCAAGCCCATGGCCTGACTACGACAATGCTGTGCAAGCTGCCTGAGAAGATCGAAAGGATGAATTGATTCTGCCATGCCGGGCCTGTTCTGGTTGTTATGCGGCATGTGCCAGGGGCCCTCAGGCTCCCAGCACGGACTTCAATGTCTTGATCAGGGTGGCTTCTTCAACGGGCTTGGTCAGGTAATCTTTGGCACCCTGACGCTTGCCCCACACCTTATCCGTTTCCTGATCCTTGGTTGTCACAATAATGACCGGGATATGCGCGGTCTCGGCGTCCTTGGTCAATTGACGGGTCGCCTGAAAACCGTTGAGACCGGGCATAACAATATCCATCAACACCGCGTCGGGTTTCTCCTGACGGGCCAGAGCTACACCATCTGCTCCGTTCTCGGCCTTGAGCACTTCATGGCCGTGCTTTTCCAGCATGCCTGTGAGCTTGTACAACTCGGTCGGCGAATCATCTACAACAAGTATTCGGGCCATTTGGCTCCCCCGGTATGGCTGACGGTGCGAAGGCTCACGCCCCCGAAGCACCTGCTAGGTCGTCGGATTGCGGAACGTGGGCGCGGATGGCGCCCAGCAGCTCTTCCTTGCTGAAAGGCTTGGTAAGATACTGATCAGAGCCGACGATGCGTCCCTTGGCCTTGTCGAACAGCCCGTCCTTGCTTGAGAGCATGATCACCGGCGTACCGCGAAAGGCGCTGTTGTTCTTGATCAGGGCACAGGTCTGATAGCCGTCGAGCCTGGGCATCATGATATCGACGAAGATGATGTCCGGGTTGTTGTCGGCAATCTTGGCCAACGCGTCAAAACCGTCAACGGCGGTTATAACGGTACAACCAACCTTTTTGAGCAAGGTTTCGGCGGTTCTGCGGATGGTTTTGCTGTCGTCAATGACCATGACTTTCAGGCTTTCGAAATTTTCTTCCATTTGACCAGCCCTTGTTATTAATGGTGAGTCGTCGGCGCCTACGTCAATATGGCGGCGCCAAAACACTCTTTCCCTATTCTGCGTACTTTTATCACAGTTTCCGTGGCCAATCTATTTGGCAACAAGGTATATCTGTTTTTCTACCGCTGGATGTCAGATATGAGACATCTCACGACATTAGTCAACCTTTCACCCCGAGCTGCGCAAGGTTACACTCCTTTTGCATCTTGCCCCACTCTGCGGACCGACTCCCAATGCATATTCGACTTGGCATCGTAATGGACCCCATCCATTCGATCAGTTACAAGAAAGACAGCTCGCTGGCCATGCTGCTGGCCGCCCAGAAGCGTGACTGGGAGCTGTTCTACCTCGAACCCCAGGATCTCTATCTGGTCGACGGCCAAGCCATGGGGCATATGCGGCCACTGCGCGTGCATGCCGATCCGGAACACTGGTATGACCTGGGTGATCCCACCCATGCGCCACTGGCTGATCTGGATGTAGTACTGATGCGCAAGGACCCGCCCTTCGATGATGAGTTTCTATATGCAACGCATATTCTCGAAGCAGCGGAGCGGGCCGGTGTGCTGGTGGTCAATCGTCCGGCCAGCCTGCGCGACTGCAACGAAAAACTCTTTGCCACCCAGTTCCCCCAATGTGCGCCTCCCAACCTGGTCACCCGGCGCGGAGATATTCTGCGCTCTTTTATCGCCGAGCACCGTGACGTAATTCTCAAACCGCTGGAAGGGATGGGCGGATCGATGATATTTCGTATCCGCGAGGGCGATAGCAACCTGAGTGTGATCATCGAAACCCTGACCCGGCACGGACAACAGCAGATCATGGCGCAAAAGTATCTGCCGGAGATCAGCAACGGCGACAAGCGCATACTGATGATCGAAGGCGAGCCCGTTCCCTATTGTCTGGCACGCGTCCCCCAGAAAGGTGAAACCCGTGGCAACCTGGCGGCTGGCGGCCGAGGCGAAGCCCGCCCGCTGACTGACCGCGACCGCTGGATTGCCGAGCAGGTTGGCCCTTCTCTTCGCCAGCGGGGCTTACTGTTCGTGGGCCTGGACGTAATCGGTGACTATCTCACTGAAATCAACGTAACCAGCCCGACCTGTATCCGCGAGATAGACAATGCCTACCAGACAGATATCGGCGGCCAGCTCATGGACGCGATCCAACGCCAGCTGGAGGCGCGGTCGGGTACGTAGACATTTGCGGGATTGCGCGGCAGACTGCGCACAAACGTCAGCCGCATCCCGCCTACGGACAGCATGAAAAAAGCCGCCAAACCCACCACATCCTCTGCCGCCTCTGCCCCCACTGAGGTGACGTCCCGCGACCGTCTGGGGTTTGCGCTGTTTATAGCTGCGGTGCTGCACGCATTGGTGATTCTGGGTATCACCTTCGACCTGCCCTCTCCCAGCGAACTGTCCAAGACACTGGAAATAACCCTGGCTACACAGCCAAGCGAGAAGGTGCCCGACAAGGCAGACTACCTGGCGCAGCTCAACCAGGAAGGCAGCGGAACTCTCGATGAGAAGGCCGCGCCCAGTACGACAGAAGAAACCATCTTTCAGGATGCGGAAATCAATACCGTCACTCCACCCCAGGAAGCCAGTGCACCGCCACCCGCCCCCGCCGTGGAAAAGCAGGTTGTAACAACCACATCCCGCCAGCCCGAAAAGGCTGTTACCGCGCAGGATGTGCCTCCCCCGGAAAAAAAGATCAATCCTTCACTGCCGCGCTTCAATCGCAGCCAACTGTCGGCGGAAATCGCCAGCCTTGAAGCTCAGCTCGCCGAGGAAAAGCAGCTCTATGCCAACCGGCCGCGTGTTCATCGACTCAATGCGGCATCGACCATGCAAGACAAGGGCGCCTATTACAAGGATGCCTGGCGGCGCAAGGTAGAACGCGTCGGCAACCAGAACTACCCGGCCCAGGCCCGAAGCGAGCGTATCTATGGCAGCCTGCGTTTGCTGGTATCGATCAACCGCGATGGCACCCTGCGCGAAGTCCAGATTCTAGAATCCTCCGGCCACCAGGTACTGGACAACGCTGCCCAGCGCATCGTAAGACTCGCGGCGCCATACGCGCCATTCACCGGTGACCTGATGGATGTGGATGTGCTGGAGATCATCCGCACCTGGCGTTTTGAGCCCGGCGATACAATTTCCAGCTTCTGACCCGGCCTTGAACTGCGCTGAAGCTTGAAGCTTGCCAGCCAAACCCCAATACTAGGCGAATGAGCCAAATCACCTCGAGTTACCTCAAGCATCACTTTCTGATCGCCATGCCGCATATGGCGGATCCCCGCTTCGTCAACAGCCTGATCTACCTCTGCGACCATGATGAGCATGGCGCCATGGGCCTGGTAATCAATCAGCCCGGCGAACTGAACCTGGCAGATATCCTCGAGCAGCTGCAACCGGATACCGATCTACCCGGAGCGATAGCTAGCGTTCCCGTCTACAACGGCGGGCCGGTGCAGACCGAGCGCGGATTCGTGCTGCACCGCGGCCCGCAACAATGGGAAGCAAGCATGGATCTGGGCTCGCTGCAGCTAACCACCTCGCGGGATATTCTCCTGGATATGTCCCGCGGCATCGGACCCGAGGATGTGCTGATCATGTTGGGGTACACCGGCTGGGACGCTGGGCAGCTCGACCAGGAACTGGTCGACAATGTCTGGCTCAGTTGCCCCGCCGACAACCAGATCCTGTTCGAGCTGCCCAGCGACCAGCGCCTTGCTGCGGCTGCGCGCACGCTGGGGATCGACTTGAACCTGCTGACCAGTCAGGCCGGACACGCCTGATGAGCACACTGCAACGCGCCATGGGCTTCGACTACGGTACGCGCCAGATTGGCGTAGCCGTTGGCCAGAGCCTGACCTGCCGGGCAGAACCAGTCGCCGTCCTGCGTGCCCGCGATGGCGTGCCGGACTGGAGCCAGATCGAGCGCCTGATCAGCGAATGGAAGCCCGACACCCTGGTTGTCGGCCTGCCGCTGAACATGGACGGCACCCCCAGCGAGATGAGCGCACGCGCGGAAAAATTCGCCCGCCGCCTGCATGGCCGATTCAATCTACCTGTCGACTGTATCGACGAGCGTCTTTCCACCTTTGAAGCCAAACAGAGCCTGCGCGACAGCGGTCGCACGCCAGCCAGCTATCGGGATAATCCGGTGGATAGCCTGGCCGCCGCACTGCTGCTGGAAACCTGGCTTGGCAACCTACCCAAGGAGATATCATGAGCGCTCTGCCCGACGTAGCCCCGCTGCTCGAGCGCATGGCTGCGGACCTGACCGAGTATCTGTCACACCGCAATATCCAGAACCCGGCCTTTGTCGGCATACACACCGGTGGCGTCTGGATCGCCGAGCACCTGCGCAACCAGTGTCTGCCCGATGCACCCCTGGGTACGCTGGATATCGCCTTTTATCGCGACGATTTCGAGCAGAACGGGTTGCCCCCAAGGGTGCGCCCGTCGGAGCTGCCCTTCAGTGTTGATGACCGACATCTGGTGCTGGTCGACGATGTGCTCATGACCGGCCGCACCATTCGCGCAGCCCTCAATGAACTCTTCGACTATGGGCGTCCGGCGTCGGTAACACTGGTCTCACTGATCGATATAGAGGCACGCCAGCTACCTATCCGGGCAGACGTACTGGGCACCAGCCTGACCCTGCCCGAGGGTCAGCGCGTCAAGCTGACCGGACCCCAGCCCCTGCAACTGACCCTGAATTCCGTCGCCCAGTAGAGAGCCCAATGACCCCTATACCCAGTCATCTGCAACTCAACCACCAGGGACAGCTTCGTCACTTTCTGACTATTGAGGGCCTCTCGCGGGCCCTGCTGACCGAGCTGCTGGACACCGCCGACTCCTTCCTCGAAGTAGGTGAACGTGCCGTCAAGAAAGTCCCGCTGCTGCGCGGCAAAACCGTGTGCAACGTGTTTTTCGAAAATTCCACACGCACCCGAACCACCTTCGAGTTGGCTGCCAAGCGGCTCTCGGCTGACGTACTCAATCTGAACATCCAGACTTCCTCGACCAGCAAGGGCGAAACGCTGTATGACACGCTGCGCAACCTTGAGGCAATGGCTGCGGACATGTTCGTGGTACGCCACGGCGACTCCGGCGCTGCGCACTTTATCGCCCAACAGGTCTGCCCGGACGTAGCCATCATCAACGCCGGGGACGGCAATCACGCGCACCCGACCCAGGCGATGCTCGACATGCTGACCATTCGCCGGCACCGGGGCAATTTCGAGAATCTATCCGTGGCCATCGTCGGGGACATCCTGCATTCACGGGTGGCGCGCTCCAATATGCAGGCGCTGCATACCCTGGGCTGCCCCGATATTCGGGTAATCGCGCCACGCACCCTGCTCCCCGCAGGGATTGAGCAATACGGCGTCCGAGTGTTCAACGACCTGCGTGTCGGTCTGCGCGACGTCGATGTGGTAATCATGCTGCGTCTGCAGAAAGAGCGTATGCAAAGCGGCCTGCTACCCAGCGAAGGCGAGTTCTACCGCCTCTACGGTCTGACCCGTGAAACCCTGGCCCTGGCCAAGCCCGACGCCCTGGTCATGCATCCAGGGCCGATCAACCGGGGCGTAGAGATTGAATCCGAGGTGGCCGACGGTGCTCAGTCGGTGATTCTCAATCAGGTTACCTACGGCATAGCCGTGCGGATGGCCGTGATGTCCATGGCCATGGCCGGACAGAATGCCCAGCGCCAGTACAACCAGGAAGCCCAGCATGCGACTGACCATTGAAGGCGCCCGGGTCATCGATCCGGCCAATCAGCTTGACCAGATTACCGATTTGCATATCGAAGAGGGGCGCATTCATGCCATAGGCGCGGCCCCAGAGGGGTTCCAGGCCCAGCAGACAATTGACGCCAGCGGCCTTATCGCCAGTCCTGGTCTGGTCGACCTGAACGTCAGTCTGCGTGAACCCGGCCAGACCCGCAAGGGCACCATCGACAGCGAAACCCGTGCGGCTGCGGCCGGGGGCGTTACCAGCCTGTGCAGCCTGCCTGATACCCGGCCAGTGCTGGACACCCCGGCAGTCGCCGAGCTTATTCTCGAACGCAGTGAGCGGGCCGGCCATGCGCGGGTATTCCCCTTCGGCGCCCTGACCCACGGCCTGGATGGTGAGCACCTGAGCGAGCTGGTCGCCCTGCGAGACGTCGGCTGTGTGGCGTTTACTCAGGGTCTGGCACCCATGAAGAGCAATCGTATTCTGCGCCGCGCTCTGGAATATGCAGCCGGCTTCGATGTGCCGGTCGTGTTCATGTCACAGGATCCGGAAATGGCCCAGGGCGGCAGTGCCCACGAAGGTCCGACCGCCGCGCGCATGGGCCTGATAGGGATTCCCGAAAGCGCCGAAACCATCGCCCTGGCACGTGATTTATTGTTGGTCGAGCAGACTGGCGTGCAGGCCCATTTCAGCGGACTGAGCAGCGCCCGCGCAATGGATATGCTGGCTGATGCCAGGGCCCGTGGATTGCGTGTGACCGCCGACGTGGCGATGTATCAGTTACTGCTCTGCGATGAAGATCTGGAAGGCTTCTCGAGCTTGCTGCACGTGCTGCCACCCCTGCGCAGCAGCAGCGATCGGCATGCCCTGCGCCAGGCCGTACAGGAAGGCGTGGTGCAGGCCATTTCCTCCCATCATCAGCCCCACGAACAGGAAGCCAAGCGGGTGCCCTTCGCCGCTTCGGCGACCGGCATCAGCAGCATTGAAGTACTGCTGCCATTGGCGATGACACTGGTCGCTGACGGATTGCTCGAACTTCCCGCACTGCTGTCCCGGCTGACCAGCGGCCCGGCAAGTGCACTGGGGCTGCCAGCGGGCCATCTGGCCCTGGGCGCGCATGCCGACGTTACGCTGTTCGATCCTGTCGAAGCGAGCCTGGTAGGCCACAACTGGATCTCCAAGGGCGCCAACTGTCCCTTTATCGGCAAGGGTGTGCCCTGTAAAGTTACCCACACCATATGTAATGGAAAACTGGTTTATAAGGCCTGACAAGGCACATCTTAAAGGGAGTTTACATGGCAGCCTTTGGCCTTCGCGGCAAGTCGATTCTGGCGCTGTTGCTCGTCTGCCTGCTGGCACTGGTACCCGCTGCCTTCATTGGCTGGCTGGTGCTGCAGGGTATCCATGAACATTTCGCCGATGCCTACGCGCGTAACGCCACACTGCTGAGCCGCGAAAAGATCCGCGCACCGATTTCCCGCGAGCTGGCACTGTCGCTGCGCCTCGCCGACTCTGAAGTGACCCGCCAGTGGCTGCTCGATGAGGATGATCCAGCCAAGCGTGATCTGTTCTTTCGCGAGGCCGAGGGCTATCGCCGGGACTTTCGCGATCACGCCTACTTCATCGGTAGCACGGGCAGTCTGCGGTACTACTTCAACAGCAACGAGGAGCCGCCCAGCCAGGCAGCCCGCTACATTCTCGACAAAGCTGATGAAGCCGATCGCTGGTTTTTCAGCACGCTGCAGGACACCGAAAACTACAACATCAACGTTGATTACAATCGCGAACTCAACACCACCAAGGTCTGGTTCAACATTCTGGTCGTCGATCGCAGCGGCAGTACCATTGGTCTGGCGGGCTCCGGTCTTAACCTGTCGACCTTTATCAATGATTTCATTGCCAGCGACGCCCCTGGCGTCACGCCCATGATCCTGGACGTGAATGGTGCCATTCAGGTGCACCAGGATTCGTCGCTGATCGCGCTCAACTCCGGCGCAGTCGGAGAGACTGAAGAGGGTGCCAGACTGTTCAGCCTGCTTGGCAGCCCCGAGCAGATCGAACAGATGAAGAGCGCCATGGCAAACGCCCAGCAGTCACCGGACAGCGTGGAGAGTCTCAATGTGGCCCTCAATGGCACAACGCAGCTGCTCGCCCTGACCTTCATTCCAGAACTGGGTTGGTACGTTGTAAACGCCATCGATCTCGACAGCGCCCAGGTGATCGACAGTCAATGGCTGGTCCCCCTGTTGGCTGCCCTGGTGGGGCTGGTACTGATTCTGGTCCTGCTCTTTGCCCTGGCTGTCGAAAGGCTGGTGCTGCGGCCCCTGCGCCAGCTCAAGCACAGCGCACAGGCCATGGCCGCCGGGCGCTATGACGTGGCTCTGCCACGCATACGTGATGACGAGATCGGCGAACTCAGCGCCGCCTTCAGCACCATGGCCAACAAGGTTAAAAGTCACACGCTGGAACTCGAGGAAAGGGTGCGTGAGCGCACCAGTGATCTGGAAGATGCCAACCGCGAAATGGCCACTGCGCAAAAGAAGATCGGAGACTCGATCGACTATGCCAGCCTGATCCAGCGCTCCATCCTCCCAGACCGCGAACTGCTCAGTGCCCTAGGCGAACACCACGCGGTGCTGTGGCGCCCGCGGGACGTGGTCGGGGGTGATTTCTACGTATTCCGCAGTGAACAGCGCCGCAGTCTGATCGGCGTAATCGATTGTGCCGGTCACGGCGTTCCCGGTGCACTGATGACCATGCTGGCCCATGCGGCGCTGGATCAGGCAATAACCGACTGCGGGATGGATGATCCCGCCGCCATCCTCAAGCGTACCGATCACATCATCCGCAGCATGCTGGGACATTCTGCCGAGGACAAATCCTTGGCCACCAATATGGACGTGGGTCTGGCCTATGTTGATCTTGATCAACGAATGGTGACCTTCTCCGGTGCGAAAATAGCGCTGTTTCTCAGTGATGGCGTCAAGGTAGACCATGTACCCGGTGGACGGCGTGCACTCGGAGACAGGAAAATAGGCGAATATCACAATCATCAGATCGCCCTGGGCCACAATACCTTCTATCTTTGTACGGACGGCTTCCTAGATCAGGCTGGCGGTGAGCTTGGCTTTGGCTTCGGCAATAGCCGCTTTGCCGAAATGCTGCGCGAACACGCCCGGTTGCCATTACAGGAGCAGAGCCGAGCGTTCAGCGAGACGCTGGCGAGGTATCAGGGGACTTACCCGCAACGCGATGACATCACGATGTTATGCTTTCGATTCGACTGAACTGGCCCTGACCGGCCAACTCCAGCGGTTATAATCGTTAACAGGAGCTGTAATGGAATCCATCGATCTATTCTCCATGCGCGAGCGCTTCAACAGCCAGCAGATCATGCTGTGCTTCAATGGGCCGATCAGCCGCAGCCTCATCGAGGAGATCGGTAATGCCCTGCGTAATTATCTGGCCGCCGACCACGCGCACCCTTCGGCTGCCATGGACGTGTTTGCGGTCTATATCGAAATGACCCAGAACATCAGTCATTACACCCGAACCCAGGGTTGGAGCGAACAGGAATCCGGCGCCACGGTGGTGGTCTCGCGGGATGACGACGGTCACTACGTGGTATCGGCCGGCAATATCATCCTCGCAGCCGACAGCGAACGCTTGCTCAATGCAGTGGACAGTCTGGCCGGTCTCGACAAGGCCCAGCTCAAGGCCGCCTACAAGGAACAACTTCGAAAACCCAGGGACGCGGAAAAGAGCAGTGGCGCAGGTCTTGGCCTGATCGACATTGCACGCAAGGCCAGCCAGCCTCTGGGTGCTCGCATCCAGCCCATTAGCGAGGGCCGCAGCTTCTTCAGCCTGCGCGCCGTCATCTGACCGATTTATGAGCCAGACCACCATGACTGATTTTTCCATAGCAGGGACCCAATCCACCCCGGAAATTCGCAGTGACTGGGACAAAGGTGTCCTTTATCTGCAGGGTGACTCCTACCCCGAGAACTCCTACGAACTATTCAACCAGGTCGTCGAGTGGATAGAGCAATACCTGAACGAGTCCGGCCGCCCGCTGAAGCTCGACCTGCAGCTGCTGTACCTCAACACCAGTAGTATCAAGGCGATGATGGATATCTTTGATGTACTGGAAGCCGCGCATGGCGAGAGCAAACAGGTAAGCGTCGACTGGCACTACGACAAGCGCAACGAGCGCGTGGCCGAGCTGGCGGAAGAGTTCAAGGAAGACTGCAGCTTTCCATTCAATATCCTGGGAACCTGAAAATGAGCACCGCGGACGAGCCCCTTGAAGAGCGTATTGAGCAGCTGCTGATCAACGAGGAGCTGCGCGACGAGCCTTTGTACCAGCCGCTCGAAGAGTTATGGGGCGCTTACAAGGATCTCGCCCGGCGTATCGAACGAATCAGTCGCATATCCGACGCCTACCAGAGCCTGACCAAGGAAAACGAAACCCACCTCATCAAGCGGCTCGACAAGCAGTTGCGCCAACTGAACAAGGTCGCGCGCATTTCCGACCATTACCAGAAGATGATGCACGACCTCAACCTGGCGCTACGCGAGGCGTCGACCCATGATCCTCTGACGGGTCTGGGCAACCGGCGGTTGCTCCTGGAGCGACTGAAAGAGGAAACCGACCGCTCGCGCCGCTACGCCCGCCCACTGAGCATCGCCATGCTCGACATCGACCACTTCAAGCGGGTCAACGATGCGCACGGCCACGAACTCGGCGATCATGTACTGATGGAAGTCTCGCGTGCGATGGACGCACAGATCCGTGATCAGGACCTGTGTGGACGCTGGGGTGGGGAAGAGTTTCTGATCATTCTGCCAGAAACGAGGATGGACGTTGCCTGTCTGGTGCTGGACCGGGTCCGCGGAGCGATCGAATCACTGAAGATGCGCATCGGCGATGAGTCGATATCTGTAACGGCCAGTATCGGTGTAGCCGAGCAACGGGCTGACGATAACTACTCAGATACCATCAACCACGCAGACTGGGCACTGCTTACGGCAAAACGATCAGGCCGCAATCAGCTCTCGCGGGCAGCTCAGACGGACGCCGACTGAGCCTTTTGTTTAGCGCCGGTGGTCTTCGTCACTGCCCTCAAGGGCAAACTCGTTCTTCCCGCCCATCATGAGTGTCTTGCCGTCGGTCTCTGAACCCAGCTTGATCAGCAGTCGCAAGTCGTTCGCAGAGTCGGCGTGGGCCAGCGCATCTTCATAGGTAATCTCGCCCTGGCTGTAAAGCTTGTAGAGCGCCTGGTCGAAGGTCTGCATACCCAGCTCATTGGAACGCGCCATCAATGGCTTGAGCTCATGCACCTCACCCTTGCGGATCATATCCGCAGCCAATGGGGTATTGAGAAGCACCTCGATGGCAGCCCGACGCCCCTTGCCGTCCGGGGTCGGAATCAACTGCTGAGCTACGATGGCCTTCAGGTTGAGCGACAGATCCATCCACACCTGTTGGTGCATCTCGGTCGGGAAAAAGTGGATGATACGATCAAGTGCCTGGTTGGCGTTGTTCGCGTGCAGCGTAGCCAGACACAGGTGACCTGTCTCGGCAAAGGCCACTGCGTGATCCATGGTTTCCTTAGTCCGCACCTCACCAATCAGAATCACATCCGGCGCCTGCCGCAGGGTGTTTTTCAACGCGACTTCGAATGAATCGGTATCGATACCGACTTCGCGCTGGGTCACAATGCAATTCTGGTGCTGATGGATAAATTCGATCGGATCCTCGATGGTGATGATATGACCGCTCGAATTCTTGTTCCGGTAGCCGATCATGGACGCCAGCGAGGTCGACTTGCCGGTACCGGTGGCGCCAACAAAAATCACCAGACCACGCTTGGTCATCGACAGCTTCTTGAGAATTTCCGGTAGCCGCAGCTCTTCCATAGTCGGGATATTGATCTCGATACGGCGCAGAACCATGCCCACCAGGTTACGCTGGTAAAAGGCGCTAACACGGAAACGACCGATGCCGCGGGCACTGATCGCAAAGTTGCATTCGCGGTTCTCGGCGAACTCACGGCGCTGGGCCTCGGTCATCACCCCGAGCACGGTCTCCCGCGTCTGCTCGGGAGAAAGAGCAGTCTTGGTCACGGGCAGGATCTTGCCGTGCATTTTCATACTGGGAGCGACGCCCGCAGTAATGAAAAGGTCCGAGGCGCCCTTCTCGACCATCAGTCGTAATAGTTTCTCGAACTCCATGGTATCTCTCTTCTAAATCAGATCGAGTCAGCCGACTTGGCTTTCTCTCTGGCGCTTTCCTTGGTGATAATACCCTTGGCAGCCAGACCCTTGAGACACATGTCCAGAGTCTGCATTCCCAGGTTGCCACCGGTCTGGATCGCGGAGTACATCTGGGCGACCTTGTCCTCACGGATAAGGTTACGGATGGCCGGCGTCCCGATCATGATCTCGTGGGCAGCCACACGGCCCCCGCCAATTTTCTTCAGCAGGGTTTGCGAGATAACCGCGGTCAGTGACTCGGAGAGCATTGAGCGTACCATCGACTTTTCCTCTGCCGGGAATACATCAACTACCCGGTCGATGGTTTTCGCAGCAGAGGTGGTGTGCAGGGTGCCGAACACCAGGTGACCGGTTTCCGCAGCGGTCAATGCCAGGCGAATGGTTTCCAGGTCACGCATCTCACCAACCAGAATGATATCGGGGTCTTCACGCAGTGCCGAGCGCAGTGCCTCGGCGAATCCCAGCGTATCGCGGTGCACTTCACGCTGGTTGACCAGACACTTCTTGGATTCGTGAACGAATTCGATCGGGTCTTCGATGGTCAGCACGTGCTGGTACTTGGTGCAGTTCAGGTAATCGAGCATCGCCGCCAGGGTGGTGGACTTGCCCGAACCGGTCGGCCCGGTGACCAGTACCAGACCACGGGGCACATCGGAGATCTTCTTGAATACATCGCCCATGCCCAGATCTTCCATACTCAAGACCTTGGAGGGAATGGTACGGAAAACCGCGCCGGCGCCCCGGTTCTGGTTGAAGGCGTTGACCCGGAAGCGGGCCACACCGGGCACCTCGAACGAAAAGTCGGTTTCCAGGAATTCTTCGAAATCCTTGCGTTGCTTGTCGTTCATGATGTCGTAGATCAGGCCATGCACCATTTTGTGGTCCATTGCCGGTACGTTGATACGACGCACATCGCCATCGACTCGAATCATGGGCGGCAATCCTGCCGACAGGTGCAAGTCCGACGCGCCCTGCTTGGCGCTGAAGGCTAACAGCTCGGTTATATCCATTGGGTTCCCCATTGCAACCGGCAAGCATGTAGAATGCCTGGAGGTCTTTTCCGATATTGGCTAGGTAGTTATCTTGGTAATGTCTACGATAGCAGAGAATATTGCAAACGTTCGTGAACGTATTGCGCGCTCGGCGGTCACTGCTGACCGCAATCCATCCGAAATCACCCTCATTGCCGTCAGCAAAACACGGCCTGCGAGCGCAGTTCGCGACGCCTGGGCCGCGGGTTTGCGGGACTTCGGAGAAAATTATCTGCAGGAAGCCCTGGAGAAAATCGAGGCGCTCTCCGAACTTCCCCTCATCTGGCACTTTATCGGCCCGATTCAGTCGAACAAGACGCGCCCGATTGCCGAGCATTTCGACTGGGTGCACGGTGTCGACAGGTTGAAGATTGCCCAGCGCCTGTCCGAGCAACGCCCAGCGGAGCTGGAACCGCTGAATATTTGCCTGCAGGTGAATATCAGCCGCGAGCCGAGCAAGTCGGGAATACTACCCGAGGACGTAGCCGAGCTGGCTGCTGCGGTAGCAGCATTGCCGCGCTTGAAACTGCGCGGCCTGATGGCCATACCGGCTCCCGCTGACGACAGCGAGTCACGACGCCAGCCCCTGCGAGAGCTGCGTGAGTGCTTGCAAAGTCTGCCCATGCAGCTTGATACGCTGTCCATGGGCATGAGCGACGACCTGGGCGAAGCCGTACAGGAAGGTGCCACCCTGGTACGCGTGGGTACCGCCCTGTTCGGTCAACGTGAGAAGACCGGCGACCCAGCTACCCCAACTGCCCCCCACACCAAGAAAGAGGACACCCCATGACCGCCCCCATTATTGGTTTTATCGGCGCAGGCAACATGGCTACCAGCCTGATCGGCGGCATGCTGCAACAGAACATCAAACCTGCGCAGATCATCGCCAGCGATCGCACCACAGAGCAATGCGAGCGGCTGGCCAAGCAGTTCGGCATTGGTACCAGTCTGGACAACGCCGTGCTGGCTAACGAGTGCGATGTACTGGTGCTCGCCGTCAAACCGCAGGTCATGCAGGCGGTCTGTCGCGACCTGCCCCGCGAGCGCAAGACCAGCCAGTTGATTGTTTCCATAGCCGCCGGGATCAGCTGCTCCAGCCTGGAGCAGTGGCTCGGTGAAGGCAGTGCGATCGTACGCTGCATGCCCAACACCCCATCCCTGCGTCGCCAGGGAGTAAGCGGTCTGTTCGCCAACGCCTCGGTCACCGATACACAGAAAGAGCAGGCCGAGAACATTCTCAACGCGGTGGGCATCAGTCTCTGGCTGGATCAGGAAGAACTGATTGATGCGGTCACCGCGGTGTCCGGTAGCGGCCCTGCCTATTTCTTCTACATGATGGAAGCGATGACCGCTGCCGGCGAGAAGCTCGGCTTGCCCCGCGATACAGCCGAGCGCCTGACCCTGTTCACCGCTTTGGGCGCTGCCGACATGGCAGTCCACAGCGACGTCGACGCCGCCGAACTGCGCCGTCGCGTGTGTTCTCCAGGGGGCACCACAGAGCAGGCGATCAACAGCTTTGCCACTGACGACCTGCCAGCTATTGTCGAGCGCGCCATGCGGGCCGCTGCCGCACGCGGTGCAGAAATGACCAAAGAACTCGCCTGAGGAGGCCACATGAACAACCTGAATATGGCCGCGATTTACCTGGTGCAAACACTGGGCAGCCTGTACCTGGTCATCGTCCTGATGCGCTTTATCCTGCAATTGGTCAGGGCCGACTTCTACAACCCGATTTCACAGTTCATTGTAACGGCCACTAAGCCGCTGCTGATGTCCCTGCGCCGAGTCATTCCAGGCTATGGCGGAATTGATTTCGCTTCCCTGATTCTTGCCCTGATTCTGCAAATGATCCTGATGACCATCATCATCAAGTTGATGGGTGCTGCCCTGCCCAACATTCTGCAGATTCTGGTCTGGTCCCTGGTTGCCATAACCGCACTGTTTCTCAAGGTCTTCTTCTTCGCGCTCATCATCAGCGTGATCCTGTCCTGGGTCGCGCCGCAGAGTGGCAACCCGGCGGCCATGCTGGTGCATCAACTGTGCGAACCGGTGCTGGCTCCCGTGCGCGCCATTCTGCCTTCGATGGGTGGTCTGGATCTCTCGCCTATCTTCGCCTTTATCGCCCTGCGCCTGATCGACATGCTGGTTATCGCCAACATTGCTGCAGCCACCGGCATGCCCCGCGGGCTGACCCTGGCGCTTTAAGCCCAGCATCAGGGCGGCAGTCACACGCCGAAAACCGCTCGACAACCACGGTGTAAGCCATGGTTGTCGGGCTGCAGAGCAGATATTGCGTCGGGCCACGGCGCTCTTTAGACTGGCGCCTCGTCTGTTGGCGAGCCCGCATCGGGCTATCGCCTAACCACACAGGAACAGCATATCCATGTCCAGATTCCCCGCCGATTCTGTCGGTCTGGTGACACCACAGCGCCAGGCGTTTTCCGAGCCATTGCAACTGGCCTGCGGCAAGGCGCTGAACCAGTTCGAGCTGGTATACGAAACCTATGGGGAGTTGAACGCCAATCGCAGCAACGCCGTGCTGATCTGCCATGCGCTGTCCGGGCACCATCACGCAGCCGGTTTTCATAGCGAAGACGAACGCAAGCCCGGCTGGTGGGACGCCTGTATCGGGCCCGGCAAGGCTATCGATACCAACCGCTTCTTTGTTGTCAGCCTGAACAACCTGGGCGGGTGCCACGGCTCAACTGGCCCTTCAAGCATTGACCCAGCCACCGGCAAATCCTACGGCGCACACTTCCCGGTTCTCACCGTCGAGGATTGGGTTAACAGTCAGGCACTGCTTGCTGACCGGCTGGGTATCGAGTGCTGGGCCGCTGTAGTGGGTGGTAGCCTGGGCGGCATGCAGGCTCTGCAATGGGCTATCAGTTACCCTGACCGCATCCGCCACTGTCTGGCCATTGCCACAGCCCCGAAACTTTCCGCACAGAATATCGCCTTCAACGAGGTGGCGCGCCAGGCGATCATCAATGATCCGGATTTCCACAACGGCGACTACGCAGCCTTCGGCGTCATCCCCAAGCGCGGACTGATGCTGGCCCGCATGGTCGGGCACATCACCTACCTGTCGGATGATTCGATGGGTGAGAAATTCGGCCGTGAGCTGCGTACCGACGTGCTCAACTACGACTTCACCAGTGTCGAGTTCCAGGTAGAAAGCTATCTGCGCTATCAGGGCCAGGAATTTTCCGAGCGCTTCGACGCCAATACCTACCTGTTGATGACCAAGGCACTGGATTACTTTGACCCCGCCGGAGCCCACGGCGGGAACCTGGCCAACAGCCTTGAAGCCATCAAGGCCAGGTGCATGGTGATGTCATTTACCACTGACTGGCGCTTTTCTCCGGCACGTTCGCGGGAGCTGGTCGACGCCTTGTTCGCTGCGGGCAAGCAAGTCAGTTATCTGGAAATAGAAGCAGCACAGGGCCACGACGCCTTCCTGCTGCCGATTCCCCGTTATGTCCAGGCCTTCAAGGCCTATATGACCCAGATCGAGGTGGCCTGATGACTATGCGCGCGGATCTGGAAATTATTCAGGAATGGATCAAGCCCGGCAGCAGACTGCTGGATCTGGGCTGCGGTGATGGCGAGCTGTTGCGCTATCTGTCCGACCACCGCAAGGTGACCGGCTATGGTCTGGAAATCGATCCCGACAAGATCAACGCCTGCATCAAACGTGGCGTCAACGTGATCGAACAGAACCTGGATACCGGCCTGAGCAATTTCGGCGACAACACCTTCGATAGCGTATTGATGACCCAGGCGCTGCAGGCCGTTCACTACCCTGATCAGGTGCTGGAAGAGATGCTACGCATCGGCCGCGAGGCGATTCTCACCTTCCCGAATTTCGCCCACTGGCGCTGCCGGTTATATCTCGGTACCAAGGGCCGCATGCCTGTGTCGGAGTTCATGCCCTATACTTGGTACAACACACCCAATATCCACTTCTGCACGTTTCAGGACTTTGAGGATCTGTGCCGGGAGCGCTCGATTCGCATTCTTGACCGGCTGGTCGTGGACCATGCCCACCGGAGCACGCGACTGAGTGGGCTTTGGCCAAACCTGTTGGGTGAAATTGCCATCTACCGGGTAACCCGATAGGAGAACACCATGCTACGCAACCTGATTTGCATCCTCATGCTGGCCGTCGCCCCCCTGGCTTTGGCCCAGGATCAGAGCCCCAAACGCTTTGGTGATCTGATTGTCTACTTCAGCCCGTTTAACAGTAGCTATGTAGCACCGGAAGTCGCCGCCAACGTTGGCCTCGAACGCGCTCCCGACAAGGGCGTGCTGAATATTGCCGTGCAACGTCAAACAGCAGATGGCCCGGTGCCCGTCGACGCACGCGTCACCGGTACGGTAAAGACACTGATCGAGCAGCAAACGCCCCTGAACTTCATCCGGGTACAGGAAGAGGATGCCCTGTATTTTGTCGCCAATTATGGCGCGCCAACACGTTCGATTCTGCGCTTTGAAGTCAACATACAACCCGAGGAAGGCGGCCCGGTTCATACGCTGAACTTCCAGAAGGAATTCTTTCCGGATGAGTGAAGCTTCCAGGCCATCCTTTAGCCAACTGGTGCTTGCCAGCGGTAACGCCGGCAAGCTGGCCGAACTGCAGGCCATGCTGGGCAACGCAGTAGAAGTCATACCGCAAAGCCGCTTCGTTGAGCAGGAAGTCGAAGAGACCGGACTTACCTTTGTCGAGAATGCGATTCTCAAGGCAAGACACGCTGCCAAAGCCTCTGGGCTTCCGTCGCTAGCCGATGACTCGGGCCTTGCCGTGGATGCCCTGGGTGGTGCGCCGGGTATTTATTCTGCGCGCTATGCGGGCGGCGGTGATTCTGCAAATAACGCCAAGCTACTGCAAGCCTTGCAAGGGATACCCGACGACCAGCGCAGCGCGCGTTTCATCTCGGTCCTGGTACTCATGCTGCACGCCGAGGACCCCACGCCGATTATCTGCGAGGGCATCTGGCACGGCCGGATACTCCATGAACCACAGGGCAGCCAGGGCTTCGGTTACGACCCGTTGTTCTGGGTTCCCGAAATGAGCTGCGCCAGTGCCGAGCTAAGCCCCGCCGACAAGAACCGCCTCAGTCACAGGGCACAAGCGATGGCCGATCTGCGCAAGCGTTTGGGACTGGTGTGAGTCAGCTGAAGACTGAAAGCCCTAAGCCCGATGCAGACACCACAGCGGACCAGCTCCAGCCTTCAACCCCCGGCTTCGCGCTTCCCCCCCTGTCCGCCTATGTTCATATTCCCTGGTGCGTGCGCAAATGCCCCTATTGCGACTTCAATTCCCACGTCAGCGATGAGGGCCTGCCCGAACAGGCCTATGTGGATGCCCTGATTGCGGATCTGGATGAGGATCTGCCCGCTACCGGTGGGCGTGAACTGCGCTCTATTTTTTTCGGGGGCGGTACGCCAAGTCTGTTTTCCGCAGCCAGCCTGGGCCGAATACTCGATAGCATGGCCTCCCGTCTGCATTTCGCCGACGACATAGAAATCACTCTGGAAGCCAACCCCGGCACTTTCGAGCAGGCCAAGTTCGCGGACTATCGCAGCGCTGGCATCAATCGGCTTTCGATCGGCATTCAGAGCTTCAACCCTGAACACCTCAAGGCATTGGGCCGTATACATGACGACCGCGAAGCACTTGGCGCAGTCGAAATGGCCCGCCGCGCCGGTTTTGACAATCTGAATCTGGATCTGATGCACGGCCTGCCTGGTCAGTCCGTGGAACAGGCCCTGGCAGACATCGACCAAGCCATCGCACTCAACCCGGAACACCTCTCCTGGTACCAGCTTACGCTGGAGCCCAATACGGTGTTCTATAACAAACCACCGACCCTGCCCGTGGAAGATATTCTCTGGTCCATCCAGGAGGAAGGACAGCAACGGCTGGCCGAGGCCGGGCTGGTGCAATACGAAATATCGGCATATGCACAGCCAGGGCGCCAGGCACGGCATAACCTGAACTACTGGCAATACGGCGATTTTATCGGCATCGGTGCCGGCGCCCACGGCAAGAGGACCTATGCTGATGGCCGGGTAGAACGTAACTGGAAAACCCGGCTGCCACGCGATTACCTCGATCCGGCCAAACCCTTTCGCGCCGGCGACAAGATTCTCGAGCCAACCGACCTGCCCTTCGACTTTCTGATGAACGCCCTGCGCCTGGGCGACGGTGTGCCCGCGGCCTTCTACCATGCCCGCACCGGCCAATCATTGACCAGCATCGCAGCGCTGCTGGACCGTGCGGTTGACCGCGGACTCCTTGAGCCCTGGCAGGAACAGCTGCGCCCCACAGAACGCGGGCGACTATTTCTGAACGACCTGCTCGAGATGTTCCTTTAAAGAAAGCTTTAAAAACGAGTGTTCCCTGCAACTGCCTGCCCGCTTGTGGCTTACCGCTTACTCTTTGAAACTTGCAGCTTTTCGCTCGCGCCCATACAGTATTCCGAACTGTCTCATTAACCGAGGTACCCATGTCTCCCTTTCTGTTTGCCACCACTGCCCAAATCCTCTGTGAATCCGGTTCGGCCGTTCGCCTGGCCGAGCTCTGCAAGGAGCGCGGCGCCAGCCGCGTGATGATCGTCACCGATCCTGGCATCACCAAACTGGGCATGCTCGACAGCATCACACCCGGCTTTGCCAAGGCCGGCGTTGCCTATGAAATCTTCGATGAAGTGCAGGCCGATCCGCCGGAATCCGTCGTCATGGCCGCCGTGGAACAGGGCCGTGCGATGAAGGCCGATCTGGTCATCGGCTTTGGTGGCGGCAGCTCCATGGACGTGGCCAAGCTGGTCGCGTTCCTGGCGCATCCCAATTGCAGCCAGCAGCTTTCCGACATTTATGGCGTGGGCAATGCCAAGGGCCAGCGCCTGCCGCTGATCCAGGTGCCGACCACTGCCGGTACCGGCTCGGAAGTCACCCAGATCTCGATCATCACCACCGGCGAAACCACCAAGATGGGTGTTGTGTCCCCCATTCTGCTGCCCGACATGGCTCTGCTCGATGCCGACCTGACTGTCGGTCTGCCTCCGGCAGTGACAGCCGCGACAGGCATCGATGCCATGGTGCACGCCATCGAGGCGTACACCAGCAAGGTCAAGAAAAACCCGCTGTCGGACATGCTCGCCCGTGAGGCCCTGCGCCTGCTGGCCGCCAACCTGGATGAAGCCGTGCATAACGGCAGCAACCGCGAAGCACGCCAGGGCATGTTGCTCGGCGCCCTGCTGGCCGGCCAGGCATTTGCCAACGCCCCGGTCGCGGCGGTACACGCCCTCGCTTACCCGCTGGGCGGCCATTTCCATATTCCCCATGGTCTGTCCAACGCCCTGGTACTGCCCGCCGTCATCGAGTTTAACGCCTCGGCTGCCGAAGACCTGTACGCCGAGCTGGCGCCACTGTTGGTCAAGGATCTGAAAGCTGGTGACGCTGCCAGTCTCACTGAGCAACTGGTCGCCGAACTGTCTGCCCTGAGCCCACGTTCCAACCTGCCCACGCGCCTGCGCGATGCCGGCGTGCCGGAAGACATGCTGCCGCAGCTGGCCAAGGACGCCATGCTGCAGCAGCGGCTGCTGGTCAACAACCCGCGCGAACTGACCGAAGCTGACGCACTGGCGATCTATCGCAAGGCCTATTGAACTTAAAGATTTCTACCTGCAGGCCACTCCGATGCCTGAGCTGACTTGAGCGACATCCGCAGTAGACCCTCTATGCCCAGGGTCGAAAATTGCTCCTGCATTTTCGACACTTCCGCCGTCCATGGCGGTCGGATGGGCATAGGGAGCCCCCAAGGACGGGTTCACGGCGTGTCTACGGAGGGTGTCGCTCAAGGCAGCAGGTACGGAATCCAAAGTCACCCATAGGTCACGGCGGCATTGGTAGAACCGAATTTCCCGAGAGAACACTTTGACATGAGCACCAAACCCACACGCAATGACTACCCCTACCTGCACCCCATCACGACCCGCTGGCACGACAACGACGTGTACGGTCATGTGAACAACGTGGTGTATTACAACTACTTCGACAGCGCAGTAAACAGCTGGCTAATCGAACAGGGTGGGCTGGATATACACAATGGGGAGCAGGTAGCCTTCGTCGTTAGCTCCGGCTGCGACTACTTCGCCCCAATCGCCTTTCCTGATGCGATCGAGATCGGCGTACGCGTCGCCAAGCTGGGCAACAGCTCAGTGCACTATGAACTGGCGGTGTTCAAGGAAGGCACGGAAGCCGCCTGCGCGGCTGGCCGTTTTGTACACGTATTCGTCGAGCGCGAGAGCAACAGCTCCTGCGCTATTCCGGCAGGCCCGAAAGCCGCACTTGAGCGGCTAAAGGTCTAGGTCTAGGTCTAGGTCCAGAGCAAAAAAATACCGCTCCATCAGGCGCGGTATGATTTTCTGAACCGTCCAGCTGTAAGCCGAGACTTCATCCGAACGCACCACGCAAGTCACCCGGCGTGAACAGCTCGATCCAGTAACCGTCCGGATCGCGGATAAAGGCAATATTGTTCATCTTGCCGTCCTGCGGCCGCTTGACGAAACTCACTCCCAGCTCCTCAAAGCGCTCGCAGGCTGCCTCCAGATTCGGCACTGCAAAGCCGATATGGCCAAAGCCCTTCGGCTCGTCGTTACCGTTGTGGTAGGCAAAGTCGGCATCGTTCTCTGTACCCCAGTTATGGGTCAGCTCGAGCATCGCCGGGCGACCAAACGTCTGCACCAGCCGTTCCTTCGGATCATCCGACCACAACCCCAGATCCTTGCTGTCGATCGCAGCCAGAAAGTACAGACTGAACTTCATCTGCTCGAAATCCAGCTTCTTGACCAACGTCATGCCCATGATGCGCGTATAGAAATCCAGAGTGGCCTCGGGAGATTTGATACGCAGCATGGTCTGGTTGAACACAAAGCCTTCGGTCGCAGCATCGCGGTTCTCGCACAGACCGGCGGCGGATTCAAAGTGACGGCTCATGATGGACTCCTCTGTACCTGGGGTGAGCGCAGCCTTACTTGAAGGGGCGCTCGTCCCACCAGGGGTAGAATGGGGGGCGGTCCTTGCTCGGGCTCAGTTTGAACTGCGGCGGACGCTTCTCGAGGAAGGATTGTACGCCCTCCTGAGCATCAGGTGATTCGCCCATGAAGGCTATCGCCCGCGAGTCGACCTTGTGCGCTTCCATCGGATGGTCGGCGCCCATCATGCGCCACAGCAACTGGCGGTTCAGCGCGTTGGACATGCCGGAGGTATTGTCGGCAATTTCCTTGGCCAGCGCATAGGCGGCTGGCAACAACTCATCCGGTTCATGCAGGCTGCGCACCAGACCACCCTTGAGCGCCTCTTCAGCACTTAATACACGGCCGGTATAAACCCACTCGGCCGCCTGCATCGGGCCGACCAGGCGCGGCAGGAACCAGCTGGAGCAGGCCTCCATGGTGATACCACGGCGGGCAAACACAAAGCCGAACTTCGCCTTGGTCGACGCCATGCGAATATCCATTGGCAAGGTCATGGTTACACCCACGCCCACTGCCGCGCCGTTGAACGCACCGATCACCGGCTTGGTGCACTCGTAAATACGCAGGGAAACCGTACCGCCTCCATCGCGCAGCGTATCGCCCTCAGGCTCGCTCTGGCGCTTGTGACGGTTGAAGGTATCACCGCCCTTCTCCAGATCCGCGCCAGCACAAAACGCCTTGCCCGCTCCGGTCATAACAATCACGCGTACTTCATCATCGGCATCGGCCGCATCGAATGCCGCGATCAGCTCGCGGCACATCGCACCGTTGAACGCATTCATGCGGTCTGGGCGGTTGAGCGTCAGCGTAAGAATACCGTCCTTGACCTGGTAATCGAGTGTTTCATAAGACATGCGGGTACTCCCTGTTAATCATATGCCGCCAGTGTAGAACTGACCGGTCACCATCACCAGTTGTGTTACGAAGGCGTATGTGGGGGTATTGTCGAGGTGGATGATTGACTATTGCGCCGCAACTCGCTCTCGTCGCACCTCGATATCGTAAAACTCATCGCCTCTTTTCATCCGCAATGCTACTGGCGCCCCGGGGCAACCTCTCAGTTGTCTTATCAAATCGGGTAGGGAAAAGCTTTCAGCATCGAGGAAGACGCCGTCTGCGTTGGGTGACAGGGCGACTATTTCGTCATCTACCGAGACTGCGTGGGTTCTGTGGGCAGGCCCTCCAGGCACAACCCGCTTGATCAGAAACTCGCCGCTCTCTTCCTTCGCAATAATCAAACCGATCCCCTCTTTGTTGAGATCAATCAACACATCACCGAACGGCACTTCAACCTTTTCGCAAACATGCTCTGGTTGCACCGATGTGAGAGGGACTTTGACCAGGCTCTGCGGATTCTCGGCGGCGCACTCATCGAAGGCGACGTCCCAGATCGGCTTGATTGCGGCATTCATCTTGCGGGAGAGCTCAGGCTGATAGAGAGCCTCGAACTTGGCGTCAAAGTCGCGCTTGAAGGCCAGCGTGACCTTGTATTCGGCAGCGGTAAGATTCGCCGCCAGATCGGACTGGCCTGGTCGATATTTCTGCCCTGCAGGGGAATAGAAAAACATGATCGCTCGTTCCATTTCCGCGTCCGTAAATACGCTGCGAACGCTTGGCGCAATCTGCGCAATAATCCGCTCGGAAGTCGCTTTTCCTATCATGCAGTAATAGAGCGGCTTCTGCGCCGGGTTAGCCTCAGCTGCATCAAACATGGTGTAAGCCACCGCTCTTTGCAGCGGATAAAGCAGACCCATTGCCTCGTAGAAATTGTAAACCTGCGGGTCGTTTGGTGGCAGTTTGGAATCGCTATTGCCGGACTGTCCTGAAGGGCTACCTGCACAGGCTGCCAGCATTATGAGTAGCGCGAGGGTCGGAACAATTCGGTATGTCATGGAAATCCTTTATCCAGAGTCAAGGCTTGACGCTACTCATGCGAGCCAGGCTGTATTGCGCCACTTGCCACGGGCAGTCCAGTTTCATGCTTGGCTCATTTTTTATTTTGCGACCCTATCTTAGGTGATGGCGAAGGTTCGCTAGCGGTATATTTACGTCGATAGACAGGAATGATTGGCTGATATGACCATTTTAACGGCTTGCAGCCAGTATCTTCATAGCCGCCTCAAATCCCCGAATCGACAGATCAACCCAAAGTTTGCGCTACACTGCGCCCATTCAAGTAGAAGGGGTAATTCCATGAGAGTGTGCGGCGTCGATATCAACAGTAATGATGTACATGTGTGCCTGCTGTCGCTAACAGATGAGCTATTTGAGCTGCCGGATTTTCGCACGCGAAAGCTGACCTTGAAGGACATCAACAGCACGCAGGAACTACGCTATTTTCAGCAGACGTTTGCCAAGCTGATGAACGATTACAAGATCGACCGGGTGGTGATCCGCCAGCGCCCAATGAAGGGCAAGTTTGCTGGTGGCGCGGTCGGCTTCAAGCTGGAGGCAGCTATAGAGCTGATCACCGACCTGAACGTGACCGTCATGTCCACAACAGATATCAAAGACTCGCTGAAGCGCAATCCAATCCAGATCTCATACGCGGACACAGACCTGAAGGCCTTTCAGGAAGCTGCTTTCAATACGGCCTATGCGTATTTGATGAAGGACAAGTTCGCGGCCAAGGATCAATAAGCGCTTTTAAGTAGCGGGTCAGACTACTGGATGCTTATCTGACCCTGCTTACCTGGCGCCGAATAACTATTGTTTTAAAAATCGCGCGCATAATGCATCGATGGGCGCGTTACCTGGTTTGTTCATCGCCCTTAAACTCAGCCTCGGCCTCGCGCTCGGCCTCAGCATGCTCCGCAGCCCAGACGCCCGCGGCTTCCACCGCCACTGGAGAGGCCGTTGGCAGAACGCCAATGTAGCGCTCGGTCTGTTCAACGGGCACAGACGAACGCTGTTTCATGCGGTAGAGGGCATAAAGGGCGATGCTGGCAAAAGTCAGACCGAGCACGGGCCAGAACGCGTACGGGCCAAAAACCTCCATTGCCCAGCCGGTCACCAGCGGACCGGCAATGGCGCCAAGCCCAAAGGTGAAAATCAGCCCTCCAGATGCAGCAGGCATATCCTCCACAGATAGAAAATCGTTTGTGTGGGCCAGGAACAAGGCATAGAGCGGTGTTGTTACGCCGCCGGCGAAGAAAGCTATCGCCATCAGCGACCACAGACCGTCTCCAGCAATCCATCCCATTAAAGAAGCAACGGCGCCGGCGCAGGAAGCTCCAAAGATCAGCCTGCGCCGGTCCATCTTGTCTGAAAGCCAGCCAATGGGGTACTGCATAGCCAGTGCCCCGGCAAACAACATGGCTACGAACAGCGCGATTTGCCCCGCTGTCAAACCGATCTGGGAGCCGAAGACGGCCCCCATGCCGGCCTGGGTCGCATAGACGCTGCCCAGCAGAAAGATTCCAACGGTGCCAAGCGGGGAGCTGGAAAACAGCTTGAGCAAGCCCATCGGCCGCGCGACCGTGACCACCGGAGCCGGAGCGACAGAGAGCAGGATTGGAGCAAAGGAGATCGAAACCAGAATCGAGGCTCCGATGAACAATACCGAGGTCCCTGCATCACCCAGCGTCAGAAGCCCCTGGGCACCGATAATGCCTAAGGTCTGCGCGATCATGTAGGTGGAGAGCACGGTTCCGCGTGACTCATTGGTGGCGGCGTCATTCAGCCAACTTTCGGCAGCGACGTAGATACCCGACATGCAGAAACCTATCAGTATCCGCAGCAGCGTCCAGGCCCAGGGTTCCGCCAGCAGAGGAAAGGCGATCAGTCCCGCCGACATGAAACTGCCCAAGGCTGCAAAAACGCGAACATGCCCCACCCGTCGGATCATCAATGGCGTGAGTCGGGCGCCAGACAGGAAGCCAATAAAGTAGCCCGAGGTAACAATCGCCAGCTCTGCCGCCGAAAACTCCTCAATCCCACCACGCAGTCCCATCAGGGTAAAATGCATGCCGTTGCCCAGCATGATCAAAAAGATGCCAAGCAGTAGAGGCCAGACCCCGGAAATCACCTTGTTCATACAATGCCCCTTCTCGGGTCCAGTTATGGCGCTCGGTTCTTTGGCTAACCTAGCACGGCGTGGATCGCTATATGAAGAGACTGCGATAAGCAGGTGCAACTTATTGGTGTTTCAGGAATACGAGGCTTGCCCTGTGGCGAAGACGGCGGTGATCGAGGCGAAAATTCATTCGAAGGAAAACCACTACCGATCATTGCCGTGATTTATTTGCATGTGACCCTGTTTTCTAGGGTCTTCATTTATCGTGGATATCCAACAAACCGTTCCAACCGCTCCTGCATAGCCGGGTGGGTGGACAAGTAATTGCTCCAGCTGCTGTCTCCAGCCTCATCCTGCTCAGCTATCAACTCCTCACACAGAGCCACCCGCTCACTCTCGGACAGCTCTTCGACAACAATATCATCCTCCTCACTGAGCAATTCGCTGCATTGAGCGGTATCGTCCATCCGCTGCAAAATATCCACAAACGCCCGACGATCAATCCCCTCCCGGTCGAGGTAGCCAACGGCAAAGCGGTCCGCTTCCAGTTCATGCTCGCGGGAATAGGCCAGGGTTGCCGCCACTACGGGCAAGCCGACAAAGAGGTCACCCACGGCTGACGCGTCGCCCACCAGCATCACATAGGCAATACCGATCACGCTGTTCTGAATCATCGCGCGCAAGCTGTGGCGGTGATGAATGTGACCGATCTCGTGGGCTAAAACCGCGACCAATTCCTCATTGCGCTCTGCCAGCGCGACGATTTCATCGGTAAAGATCATGGTGCCGTCGGGCAGCGCGAAGGCGTTGGCTCCTATGCGCTCGCCGCCTTTGCGAAACAGGACCTTGAGCGGCAATTGCGGATAGCTGGCCAGTACCGGGGCAAAGTCGGCTTGCAGCTCAGCCTGCTTTGCGGCGGAGAGCTCGCTGGGACTCAGAGTCAGCCTGTCCATCAGTGTCAGGGTTTCTGTGGAAATGGTGTTGAGCGTTTCCGCTGGCAGGGCGTGGGCCATGCGCTCGGCGGCAGCTGGCAAGCCGTAAAAAATGCTCGCCCAGGCAAGAACCAGAACCAGCGCTGCGGTGACAAGCACAAAGGGCAGATGGCTTTCCAGCGTGTGGACCCAGCCCCGAAACCTGCTGGGCTGCCACTGACGCTGCAAGGCATCCACTGCATCATTGTCGCCGGTCTCCAGCACACCGCCACAGGGTAGACGCACAAACCTGGGCGTTTGCCCCAACCGCGCGCTGATATCCAGCTCGGCGGCTTCAGCCTGCGCCAGCTCGCGGCCCTCTCCCTGCGCGGCAATGCGCGCAATACCCAAGGCATCGACTGTCAGTTCAGCAGGTTCACGGCGAGCCTGACCCGCCATGAACCAGCTACCTGCTATCGACTGAGTCGCAGAGCTCACTAGAAGCCAACCTCTATATCAAACAGATCGCCCACGCCCTCACCCACCGGGCCCACCGCTTCCCGTTCGGCAGCGGCAAAGCTGTCCAGATCACCCACCGCGTGAACGCTGGTATGTTTGGCCTTGTAGCGGGCCGTGCGCACCCGAGCCCAGGGAAGGAAAAAGCCCAGGGTGACGAGGATGCCCAGCGTGTTGGTAAGCATCAGCCACAGATAGGACTGTACCTTCCAACCGGCCTGAAAGCGGTGCTCGCGCACATGAATATTGTTGTAATTGAGATTGCTGGTGGCGACGACAAAATAAGCGAAAACCACCAGATACATCGCTGCAATCACGGGGAAAGCCAGAAGCGGTAGCACCATACCCGCTACAAATGCGGCAATACCGCCAACCACAAAAATGCCGAGGATGAGCAGGAAAATGCCGTAATAAGCACCCACGGTGGCCCGGAAATCAAACTCTGCCGTGCCGTAACTGTGGTTGCCATAGATGAATTTCTGCTGCTGGTAAAAGGCATAGGGCATGAGAATACCCAGCGTGAGAACGCCGAGAAGCGGCCAGAGCAGAAACGCCATGGCAGCCTGACCCAGGCGACCACGGAAGACAAAAGGCACGTTGCGATACTGAGTGTAGTGGGCGTTAAAACGCAGGGACTTGCAGATTACCCAGGGCAGCACAATGATTAACAACCCACCCATAACCATACCTGCGACAACACTCAGCTCCCCGGCCACGGCGTAAACAACAAAGAAGACAAAGGCGATGATGCGGCCGATCAGAATCTGGACCGGATTGGCCGTATAGGAAAAGCTGGCGCCATCCAGCAGAGTATTGCCGTAGAAGTACTGCTTGTTGCGCACCTTGGCCCAGGCGGAATAAATACCCAGGGTAATGACGGACAGCAGGATATTGACGATCCAGATCTTGAAATACTCAAAACCATTACCGGTAAAGATAAAAGGCACGTGTTCTTCGGTCTTGAATTTTGTTGCAGCACCGGCATTGGACGAAATCCGCTCTGCGCCGCCGCCAGTTGCGGTAACTGGCGCGACGGGGGCCTCGTAGGCTGAAGTTGAAGCGACAAGGGCAGGCTCAGGCTTTAACTGGGCATCAATGCCAATGCTGGACAGCTTCTGCAGATACTTCTCGCCCAGGGTCTGATCGATACCGGCTTTAATGATGGCGCGGTTGCTGGCAAGAATTTTGTCGGCTTTCTCTTCGGTGGTCCTGAACAGCTTGGCCAGCGCCGAGCGAACATCCGTATGGCTGAAACCAGGCAAGACGCCGTGATACACCACCTGAAAATTGTTTTCTATAGCTGAGTCACTCATCTCATTTCCCTTTTTAATTATTATCTGCATTCCTTTACAACTGACCTGCGCTCGTCGCTCCGGTCCCGACGGTGAAAGGATATCGGCCTATTTTCACGTTTTTCTCCGCAAGGTGAAAGTTGGTATAAGCTTGTTTTTTATCTTTGAGCATCAGTTATCAGCACTGGAGTCGATAACTTGCGTGTCTGATGTGAACCTGACAGCGCAAACTTGCCGAGGCAAGGCTATAACCGCAACTATCACAAGGAGAGGATTTTGCTGACTCACAAGACATCTACCAAGCAAAACAGTATCGATATCGGCCTGGGCTACTATGAGGATATAGCAGGACTTTTCCGCTTTGGCGCCGACGGCCCCGATCTCGCAGACACCATCACCTTTGTATTCAGCCAGACGCTGCAACGCGATCTTTACTTTGGTTCCTGGGCGCAGGCATACCGCAACGGCAACGGCGAATACCGGCTCAAGATCACCAGTCCCACCGACGATGTATCTGCCTATGAGGAACTCATCCCCGGCTACATCGCAGCGGGGCAGCAGGCCTATGCCAGTTACTACGCCAACATTCCAGCTTCAGCGCGCGAGGGCTGGGAGTTTCTGCTGCCGTTCGGGTTAGCCATGGCGAATGTACAGTCCATCCAGTTGTTGCACTTTCCGCCACTGGAGACCTTTACCTACAAAGACTACCTCTACTCGCCAACCAACCGCCGCTGGGAATGCCTGTTGGCGCAGAATGGCTTTAATGGCGCCAACAACACCCCGGTCGAGCGTATTGTAGATGTTGCTCCTATTGCCGCACCGGGCGGGGCCGGAAATGAGCTAAGCGACTATAACAACGCCTTTATTCCCTACGCCAAGGCGCAGTTACGCAATTATCTGAAACCATTGACCTTTACCAGCAATCAGCGGACCCAACCCGTGGTCGCCTATGGCGGCCCCGTGCACGACTGGCTGAAACAGGCTTTCGATCTGCCGCAAACGCCCCGCGTGCTGGATATCGTGCAGCTGACCATACTTGACGCTGAAGCCGGGCAAACGGCCCCGACTACCTGGGTGCTGTGCGCCAATCACCCAAGCGAGTACCTCTACGACACTGATCTGCCCTTGAGCGATGCCGACAAACCCAATGGTGATTATCCACCGCCGATCACCGTCATGTGCCAGGACCTGATTGCCGCAGGCTGGCAAGCGCACATGTCCGAGCATCCGGCGGACGATCCGCACAAGGTACTGACTGAGCTTGAGCAAAAATGGGGCTGGGACGCGGCCAAGGGCTGCGTGAAGCCAGACAGGGTGGCTCCTCTGCTGGCAATGATGAAAGAGCAGGACCTGGCCTTCAATCTCGACAACAACAGCTTCAAGCCCAGCAAGGCGCAGAGCAAGGCAAACGGTTTTGTACTGGCACGCAGCGCGACTTCACCCGCCTACGCCAGTTACGCCCTTCTGCCAGAAGCCAGCCAGGCACTCGTCGAAGTGGCCATGGACAGCCACGCCAGCCTGCCGGCTGACCGCCGACTGATGCAGGTAGGTGGCTACGTGGTGGAATGGACATCACCGGCCACCGACGCCGACCAGATCCACTACCGGGTACTCAAGTTCGACCGCAACAGCGGCAACCCCATGGCCGAGAGAACCGTAGCCTACGGCAGTTGGGACAAGGAAAAATTCTTTGGCGACTATCGCCCCAACATGGGCGCCAGCTTTGCCCAGCTCGAGCTGATCGGGCTGCCCGGCTATGTGCTCAGCCTGATCCCCGCTGCCGGTCGGCGCAGCTATCAGCTATGGCGTTTCGATCCCCAGGCCGAGGACGATTGTCTCTCTGCCGGGAATTTCTCCAGTGGTGGCTTCCGCGACATTAACGCCCACCGCGAGCTGTATGCCATCGGTAACTACGTACTCGACCGCCACGGTGCCAATTACCGGCTCTGGAGCTTCGATCCACAGTCATCACCGCCACTGGCGCTGCCAACCGTGCAAAGCGGTAACTGGACCGCCATCGACCAGAGCGATGCGATGACAGTGGTGGGTAATCATGTGCTGACCTGGAAGCCACAGGATGTGTCAGAGGGCTGCCGCATCTGGGAGTTTGATGCTAGCAATGCTGACCCACTGGGCGGTCAGCCAATCAACACCTCGGCTCTTCCTGAGGGGTTCACGGCCGAATCAAGTCTGTTTGGAACGGTGCCCAGCCAGCCCGCGCTCCAAGAACGGGAGAACACACCCGGTAGCATCGAATTCATGCGCAACAAGATCGAGCATGTTGTCTACTACATGCTGGAAAGTCGCTCCTTCGATAACGTGCTGGGCTGGCTGCACACCCGCGGGCAGCAGGACGGCCTGAACTGGATCGGCGCCCCGACCGATGGCTTCCGCGGCCTCGATACCAACATGAGCAATCCGCTGCCCAATGGACAAGAGGCTCATGTCAGCCAGTACATGGCGGGCAAACTGAGCAATGATTTTGTGCTCGGCGGTCCGGCCCAGGACCCCTGGCACGACAACAGCGACGGGCTGATGCAGATGTTCCATGGCTATGCCGGCTACGCCGAACGCAAGCAGCCAAGCATGGATGGTTTTGCCTGGAACCAGAACACGGCTGACGTACTATCGAGTTTCACCCCGCAACAACTACCGGTACTCAATGGCCTGGCCAACGCCTACGCCCTGAGTGATGACTGGTTCAGCTCGATCCCCGGCGGCACGGATGTAAATCGCGGCTTCTCGGTCAGCGGCTCTGCCTACAACCGCCTGGGCACCTGGGAAGGGGGAACCGCCTATCAGGACTGGCCGGACACCGCGCATCGCCAATCACTCTGGAACACCCTCTGGTGCCACGGCCATCAGGATTGGAAGGTCTACTACAGCATCCTTTGGGACAACGCCGTGTTCACCCATCAGCTGTATCTCAAGGGCCAGATTCCCGAGGTGGACGCAGCGTGGGCCAAGGCGCTGGATAACAACAGCAGCCGCCCCAGCTCGAACTGGATTGCGCCGCTGGAGCAATTTTTTGCCGATGTGAAAAACGATGCATTGCCGCGCTTCAGCTATCTGGAGCCGGCCTGGGTCGGCGCCGAATGCACCTCGTACCACCCCGGTTCCTCCGCTGAAGGACTCAATTCACTGGTCCCGGCTGAACGGGCGCTCAATGGGATTTATGAAGCGCTCAGCAGCAATGCGGAGCTTTGGTCGAAAACGCTGCTAGTCGTTACTTTCGACAAGAGCGGCGGCCTGTTCGACCACCAGCCGCCGCCCTATGCGCCCAAGCCCTGGCCAAACGACCTGATCGACGGCTTCGCGTTCGATATCATGGGGCCACGGGTGCCCGCCGTGTTCGCCTCGCCCTGGATCAAACCCCAGACCATCCTGCGTAGCGGCAATGGTCAGGCCTTTGATGCCACCTCCTTTGCCGCGACCTTGCTGGACTGGTACGGCGTTGCCCGGGAGACCTGGGGGCTGGGCGACCGAATAACGGCCGTACCTACTATCGAGGGCCTGCTCACCGAGCACGAACCCCGTAAAAGTGCGCCGGCCTTTAACGTCCCTTATGATCATGATTTTCCCAAGGAGACGTAACCGGGCGAGGATCTACGGCAGCTGCGCGCGGACAGGAGTGGAGAAGTGAACAACGGCGGGTTAACCTGAGGCAAAGGAACGATGTTTCACTATTTCGGTTTTGGCTCGAACATGAGTCTGCTATCACTGCGCGCCAAGGGTATAGAACCTCTGGCATCAACCAGAGCAGTACTGCACGGCTGGCGATTGCGCTTCAATGTTCAGCATTTTTTTCGCCACGAGGGCGGAGTGGGTAACATTGAGTACACCGGCCATCCGGATGACCGGGTTCTGGGGGTACTCCACGAGTGCGCGGATGAAGCACTGGCACTGCTGGATGCGGCAGAAGCGTACGGACACGGCTATGACCGTATTGAGGTTGCAGTGGAAACCATTCACCTAGACGCTGGAACTCAATCACAAGTTCCGGCCCTGACCTATGTCGGCATGCCGGAGTTTCTCGACAACAGCTGCCTGCCGAGCCGCCGCTACCTGAACATCATCCTGCACGGCGGTCGCCAGGCGGGGCTGGATGAAGACTACCTGAATTCGCTGGCCGGCCAGCCATTGCATCGGGCAGAAGACTATCCGCCCTACGTGGCGCCGCCTGGGGATTATCCCACCTTTGACCGTGATTCCCTGGCAGAACAACCGCTTCTCACGGCGCTTTATGGGGCGGTTTTCGATATGTCGCCAGCCCGGCCATTGCACACCTTTCTCAAGGGCTTTTTTGGCGGCAAGGACATGACTCTTTATCATCTGCGGCGTCTGGACACCAGCAACCTTGATGAAACCATTGATGACATTACCCGAGGTCGCCTGAACCAGGCTCAACAGCAATATCTCAACGTGTACCTGAATGAATACGCCAGGGAATACCGCTACGCTGGCCGCTATATCTACAATAAGGATTGAGGAGCAAGCATGACGTTATTCCCGCCCGCCCTGGCCCACGGTGCTATCGAAGAGGTGCTGCCAGAGATATTTTTTGTCACCGGCGCCATGGAAACCGTATTGATGGAGCTCGACTGGCAGTTCAGCCGCAACATGATCATTGTTCGCGAGGGTGAACGGCTGATCTTGATCAACTCGGTGCGGCTCGGCGACGAAGGTCTGGCCGCACTGGACCGCCTGGGGAGAGTGACTGACGTTATCCGGCTGGGGGCTCTGCACGGGCGCGACGACGCCTTCTACCTGGATCGCTACCAGGCCCAGTACTGGGTCATGCCCGGTCTGGAGCCAGAGAAACAGGGTGCAGCGTTGACCCTTGGCGAAGATTCAGCACTGCCCCTGGCTGATGCCTCATTGTTTCAGTTCAAAACCAGCAAGCTTCCCGAGGGAATACTCCATTTGAAGCGCGATGGCGGCATATTGCTTGCCTGCGATGCCCTGCAGAACTGGCTACAGCCCGATGAGCATTTCTGTGATGCCTCGCGCCAGCGCATGGAGCAGATGGGCTTCTTTACCCCGGCGAATGTGGGCCCGGTATGGTTACAGGCTGCAGAGCCGGGCGCCGAGGACTTTATTCGCCTCAAGACACTGACATTCAGGCACGCCCTGTGTGGCCATGGCGAACCCTTGCTCGAGGATGCCCAGGCGGCGTTCGGCAATTCTTTCAACCGACTCTTTTCCTGCTAAGCGTAACCACGCAAGAGGCATCTGATGCATAGCGAATTACAGCTGCCCGGCTTCAGGATCGTCTCCTGCCTATGGCGCAAGTCAGGCCGGGCAGCCTATCACGCCCGCCGCCTGACCGATGATGCCGAAGTTTGTATTGAAACGCTGGATACCGCCTATCCGGACCGTCGTCAGATAGCCATGCTCAGTCACGAAGCCAGCATCAGTAGACGTCTGCAGCGAATCGATGGCATACGCAACATCCAGGCTCTGGTGCCCCATGGCAGCGGCAACCTCGCGCTGGTGTGCGACTTCCTTGATAGTTCCCTGGCCTCGCTCATGGACCATACGCCAGGCCGATGTCTGCCGGTACAAAAGGTCTTGAGCATTGCCCGCAGGTTGACCCTGCTCCTCGGTGAGGTACATGCCCAGGACATAGTGCACAAGTCGTTGTCACCGCATAACGTTCTGATCGATCGCCAGAGTGGCGAGCTGTTTATGGCCGGATTCGCAATGGCCTCCGAACTGAGCCAGGAGCGCCAGGCCAGCCAGTTGGCTATCGAGTCCCACGAGATGCTGGCATATATCTCCCCGGAGCAGACTGGCCGCATGAGCCGGAGTCTGGACTACCGCTCTGATTACTACTCTCTCGGGTGCGTGCTCTTTGAATTACTGACCGGCCAACCTCCGTTTACCGCGAGCAATACCCTGGAATGGGTGCACAGCCATATAAGCCGTGCACCAGCATCGCCGGCTGAACAGGTGCCGACGATACCTGAACCCGTTTGCGCGGTGGTTCTCAAGCTATTGGCAAAGTCGCCCGAGGACCGCTATCAGAGCAGCGTTGGCCTGCTTCACGATCTTGACCGGTGCGCCAAAGCCCTGGACCAGAATCAAGCACTCCTGCCCTTCACGCTTGGCGAGCAGGATCAATTACAGAAATTTCTGGTCCCCCAGGCCCTGTATGGACGTGAGCAAGAGTTGCAGATTCTGTATGACCTGTTCGGGCAGGCAGTGCAGGGACACACTCGCTTGTGTCTGATTCATGGTTATTCCGGCGTCGGCAAATCAGCCCTGGTCAACGAAATCGACCCCTACCAGATCCGTGAGCACGGCTTTCTGGTGCAGAGCAAATTCGACCAGTATCAGCGAGGCGAAGCCTACTCGGCGCTGGCCGCAACATTTCGAGCCCTGGTGCAACAGATCCTGCTCGAGCCCAAAGACCAACTCGCCGATTGGCGTGAACGCCTGGCAGGTGCACTCGGTCCTAATGCCGCCTTGATAATCGATCTGGTGCCGGAACTGGCACTGGTCATCGGCGATCAGCCGCCGGTGGTCGAGCTGCCCCCTGCCGAAAGTCGCAACCGTTTGCAGTTGATGCTCGCAGCTTTTTTACGGGTGTTTGCCGACGAGGGCCATCCGGTGGTGCTATTTCTTGACGACCTGCAGTGGAGTGATAGCCCCACGCTTGAACTGCTGCGGCGAATCATCAGCTCCCGGGACCAGAGTCACCTGCTGCTGATCGGCGCTTACCGCAGTAACGAAGTGGGCCCCGGTCACCCGCTTCGCCTGCTCCTGGACGACCTGGGAGAACACCGACGCATACACCAGATACATCTCAATCCCCTGGACCAGGATTCGGTGTCGCGCCTGGTTGCCGAAGCCCTGCGCTGCTCGCCAGAGAGCAGCCAGGCCCTGAGTGACATGCTTTTCCACCGGGCCAAGGGCAATCCCTTTTTCACCAACGAGCTGCTGCGCCAACTGCATGCGCGGGGCGCTATCTGGTCCGACCCCGGCACCGGTCAGTGGCATTGGCATCTGGACAAGGCCAGCTGGGAAGCCGCCAGTGATGATGTAGTCGAGTTCATGCTGGATAACCTTCGCCAACTCCCGGAGAACACGCAAAAGGTACTGCAACTGGCCGCCTGTATCGGCAACAGCTTTACCTTGCAGACGCTCGCGATCATTTACAACCATTCTCAGGCTGACACGGCCCAGGCCCTGGTTCCCGCGCTGCAGCAGTACACCGTGCTTCCGCTGCACAATGACTACCGACTGGCAACGCAACACAGCGAGAGCCTGGAACTCAATCCGGACTACCGGTTTCAACATGACCGGGTCCAACAGGCTGCCTACCACCTGATCGATAGTGAAGAACTACCCAGCGTACACCTGATAATCGGGCGGCTGATGCTTCGGGAGGCCGGAGCACAGGTGGCCGATGAGCTATTGATTGATATCGTCAACCACCTCAATCAGGGACGGGCGCTGATCACCGACGTCAGCGAGCGCAAACAGCTGGCCGAGCTCAATCTGCGCAGCGCCTACCGCGCCCGCAAGGCATCGGCCTACGAACAGGCGCTGGGCTATCTGCAGGTAGTGGAAGAGCTTCTGCCTGAAGACCCCTGGATACAGGTGCCTTCGATGATGGCTACCCTGGCCACCGAGATGCAGCTGAACAACTATCTCACCGGGCACACCCATGAGGCCGACCGCTGGCTGGAACAGATGCTTGAGCATGCCACGTCCGACCTGCAGCGCGCCGACATCCTCTCCATCCGCTGCCGGCAGAATGCAACGCTGGGCAGGATGCAAGCGTCCATCCATGCGGCCATCGAAGGGCTCGCGCTGCTGGGGGTCAACTTCAGCGAGCATCCCGGGGAAGAGGAAATCGCGCTGGAGCTGCGTCTGGTCAAACATTATCTGGCTGGCCGGGAGATCGCCGATCTGGTCAATGCGCCAATCATCGAAGACCCCGCGACGCTGACCGCCATGCGTTTGCTGATGGAAATTTTTGCCGCCGCGTTCCTGTCAGGCAGCAATCTGTTTGGTTACCTGGTGCTCAAATCCGTCAACCTGGCGCTGCTGCGGGGCAACTGTCCTGAGTCAGCCTTTGCCTACGCTGCCTACGGCATGCTGCTGTGCGGGGAAATGGACGAACCCGCCCTGGGCTACGAATATGGCAAGGTAGGCTTGGCCATCAACGAGCGCCTGGATGACCTGAGCCTGCGTGCGCGGGTGATTTATGTATACGCCATGTTCATTCACCACTGGAGCAACCATTGGGCCACCCTGACGCCCTGGTTCCGCAAGGGTATAGAGGCGGGTTACCAGTCCGGCGACCTGCTCTACCTCGCCTACAGTGCCCAGGACTGCGTGATCTGGGACCCGAGCATAGACCTGGAAACCGCCAGGCGGCTGCATGCCGAGAACCTGGCTATCGTGCGCGAGTGTGCGTACCAGGACTCGATGGACTCCGGCAGCCTGTTCCTGCAGCTACAGCGCAACTTCCTGGGTGACACCCTGGCCCCTGGCAGCCTGAGCAGCGACGACTTTGACGCCCAGGCCTGCCTGAATGCCATGCGCGAGCGCGAGTTTCAGACCGGCATCGCCAACCACCATATCTACAGCGCCGAGATACATCTGCTGTATGGCAACTACGCAGAGGCCCTGCAATGCGTCCGCCAGCAGGACAAGCTGATCAAGTCTGCCATGTCCCTGCCGCAACTGGTGCGCTTCTACATCGTCGCCAACCGGACGCTCAGCACGCTGTACCCCACCATGGACAAAGCCGAGCAACAAAGCACACGCCAGCGGCTGGAAGAAGATCTGGCCCGCATGACCCGCTGGGCCGATAACTGCGAAGCCAATTTCCGCCACCTGCAATGGGCGATGAGCGCCGAACTTGCGCAACTTGACGGTGAGCATGGCAAAGCCCTTGAGCACTACGATGCGGCAATCGACAACGCCCGTCTGCATGGTTTTCTTCATGATGAAGCCAGCACCTTTGAGCGTGCTGGACGGCACTTGCTGGCCCTGGGCAAGCAACATGCAGCCGAGGGCTACCTGCGCGGCGCGCACGGCGTTTATAACCGCTGGGGGGCGCTACGCAAGGTCAACCAACTGGAAATGGAGTTTCCGCTACTGCGCGAGTGGGGTCATGCACGGCGCAACCAGACGGGTAATCAGCTATCGACGCTGGACCTGGCCTCGGTAATGAAAGCCTCACGCGAGATCTCCGGTGAAATGGTCCTTGATCAGCTGCTGCAAAAAACCCTGGCGATCCTGCTCGAGAACGCTGGCGGCCAATGGGGCTGCCTGATTGTAAGAACCGCCGGCGTGCTGATCATCGAAGCGGACACCCTGCCAGAAACACCGCCCTCCCTTGCAGAGCTCCCAGAGCATTGCAAGCTGCGCGATCATGAGGGTAATGCGCTGGGCCTACCAATGAGCGTTATCAGCCAGGCGTTCCAACGCGGGACCTCTGTTGTGCTCCACGACGCCAGGCGCGAAGGCCCCTTTGTTAACGATCCCTACATCGTTCAGCTTCAGCCGCGCTCAGTCCTCTGCGTACCCATTGCAAGGGAGCGCTTTGAGGCAGCCGTCTACATGGAAAACAACCTGACTGATGGCGCCTTCACGGATGAGAGGGTTGAGCTGATCAAGCTCCTGGCCGCCCAGGCCGCCGTCGCCATTGAAAATGCACGCCTGTATACCCAGATTCAGGATCATTCGCGCATTCTTGAAGACAAGGTGGTTGAACGCACCGCCAAACTGGAGGAGCTGAACAAGGAATTACAGAGTCTGGCTGACCGTGACGGATTGACGGGGGTCGCCAACCGACGTGCTGGTGATGCCTACCTCAAGGAGGTCTGGCTGCGTCTGCGGCGGCAACCGCAACCCTTGTCGCTGATCATGCTCGACGTGGACCACTTCAAGCTCTTCAACGACAACTATGGCCACCAGATGGGTGACGATTGTCTGATCAAGGTAACTCAAGCAATCCAGGCCCAGCTGCAGCGCTCCACCGACATGCTGGTGCGCTACGGTGGTGAAGAATTCATGCTGATACTCCCCGACACCGACAGCAGTGGTGCGATACAGGTGGCTGAGAACGCACGCAGCGCTGTCGAAGCGCTAGGTATCAGGCACGAGCACTCGACGCCCAGCAACCGGGTCACCGTCAGCGTGGGTTATGCCACCATGGTACCCAGTGCACCAAGCGGTGCCGATCAGTTGATCTATGCGGCCGACGCAGCCCTGTACAAAGCCAAACAAAAAGGCCGCAACCGAATTCATGCAGCTGAAAGTGTGTAGCTTCCGGTCCTCCGAACACATCATGCCTTAAACGCTAGCAAGGTTTATGCGCGTAAACGTCTATGCTTTCTGGGTCAGATTCCGTTCAAGACTCTGTTTTAGCCATTCACCTCAGACCAGGCCGAACGAGTGAAAGTGTCAACATGGACCGCAGGGCTGCTCATTCTGATACTCAGCAGCATGGCCACCGCCGAGCAATACCAGATTGTCACTGAAGAGTGGGCGCCCTATAACTATCAGGAGCAGGGTCAACTCACCGGCATGACCACGGAAGTCGTTCGGGCCATCATGGCAGTAACCGGTGATGATTTTGATATACAACTGGTGCCGAGTCTCAGAGCTACCCGCGCTCTGAACCTGGAGCCCAGAACGATCATGTATTCCCTGTTCCGCACTGCAAAGCGCGAGTCGCTGTACAAATGGGTGGGCCCGATCGCTGAAGTGTCCATCCACCCCTATCAGTTGGCCAGTGCACCGCAGCCGGTGTATTCCCTGGAACAACTTATGCGCGCACCGCGAATTACTACGCGAAATGCGGGCCTCATTCCCGACCTGCTGGTTTCTCTGGGGTTCGACAATCTGGACCGGAGCGCCGTCAGAAACCAGCAGCTCTACCTCATGCTGCTGGCTGGACGAACGGAGATAATCATTGGCGACACCAATAGCGGCGTAGCGCACTACAGCCGTCAACTGGATATCGCACCCGGAATGCTGCGACAGGTTCCAGTTGAGATCTACCGCGCCTCGCTGTATATCGCCTTCAGCAAGGACAGCGACGACGACCTGGTGGCCGCCTGGTCGGAGGCATTGGAACAGCTTCAAGAGTCAGGCGAACTGGAGCGCATCCGACTTAGGTATGTACAGCCCGCCAACCCATAGGAACAATGTCATTCGCACACGCCAGATTCAGTCTACGCGCTCGAACTTGAGGTCCCACACCCCGTGCCCCAGGCGCTCGCCACGGCGCTCGAACTTGGTGATCGGCCGCTCTTCGGGGCGGGGCACGAAGGTGCCGTCTTCAGACAGGTTGCGATAACCCGGTGCCGCACTCATGACTTCCAGCATGTGCTCGGCATAGGCTTCCCAGTCGGTGGCCATATGGAAGATGCCCCCGATCTTCAGCTTGCTGCGTAGTTGCTCGGCAAAGGCCAGTTGCACGATACGGCGTTTGTTGTGCTTCTTCTTGTGCCAGGGATCAGGGAAAAAAAGCAACAACCGGTCCAGGCTGCCATCGGGTATGCACTGGTTGAGGACTTCAATGGCATCACAGTCAAATACCCGCAGGTTGTCGATGCTGGCAGTGAGTACGCCGTTAAGCAACGAGCCCACGCCGGGAGGGTGGACCTCGACGCCGATAAAATCCTGCTCGGGTGCGGCCTGGGCCATCTCCAGCAGGGATTGCCCCATACCAAAACCAATTTCCAGGGTGCACGGAGCCTGGCGGCCGAACAGCGCCTCGAGATCCAGTTGACCCTGATCCAGACTCAGGCCAAAACGCGGCCAGCCAAGATCGATGCCGCGTTTCTGGGCCTCGGTCATGCGGCCGGCACGCATCACGAAGCTGCGAATTGCCCGGCGCGGATGGGACGTGCCCTCCTCGCCGGTTGCGACTTCGATCACTTCATTTGCATCGCTGGCGGGCAGATCGTCGGAGGTGTTTTCAGGGGGGGTCTGGGACATGTAGATCTCGTTCAGAAAAAGGTGCCGGCCAGCGGCGAAGAGGCACTGGCGTAAAGCTTGCGCTCCATACGGCCGGCCAGAAAAGCGCCACGGCCCGCGAGTACCGCATGCTTCATAGCCTCAGCCATCATTACCGGCTGTTTAGCGTGGGCGATGGCGGTGTTCATCAATACCCCGGCGCAGCCCAGTTCCATCGCAATGGCAGCATCGGACGCTGTGCCCACACCGGCGTCAACCAGTACCGGCACTGTCGCTTCTTCGAGGATGATGCGCAGGTTATAAGGATTGCAGATACCCAGCCCGGAGCCGATCAATCCGGCCAGGGGCATGACAGCTACACAGCCCATTTCGGCCAGCTGACGGGCGATTATCGGGTCGTCACTGGTATACACCATCACGTCAAAACCATCCTTGATCAGCACTTCTGCCGCCTTGATGGTTTCAATCACATTGGGGAACAGGGTCTTCTGGTCGGCCAACACTTCCAGCTTGACCAGGTTGCGCCCGTCCAGGAGCTCACGGGCCAGGCGGCAGGTGCGCACGGCATCTTCTGCGGTATAGCAGCCGGCTGTGTTGGGCAGGATGGTGTAGCGATCCGGCGGGATCACGTCCAGCAGATTGGGCTCATCAGGGTTCTGGCCGATATTGCTGCGGCGAATGGCGACCGTGACGATTTCCGCCCCAGAGGCCTCGATGGCCGCGCGGGTCTCTTCCATATCCTTGTACTTACCAGTGCCAACCAGCAGCCGCGAGCCGTATTGCACGCCGGCAATGGTAAAGGCGTCCTGATTCAGATCTGTCATGTGTTCTCCGCAGGGCAGGCTAGCCGCCGCCAATGGCATGGACGATTTCAATCCGATCACCCTCGGTCAGGACCGTCTGGCTGTGCTCGCTACGCGGCACAATCTCCAGATTCAGCTCGATGGCCAGACGCTTGCCGGTCAGACCCAGCTGTTCGATCAGGTCGGTCAGGGTCGTGGCGCTGTCAAGGACGAAAGGGTCGCCATTCAGTTGGATCTGCATGGGCTTCTCGGGGGCTGGGGATCATCGGGAAAGCACTATTGTAACGTGATCGCGCCGGGGCTGACCATGCTCAACGGCTCACAAATGACGCCATACCCCGGCGCCCATGCACAGCCAGGCCAGCAGGAAAGACACGCCGCCAAAGGGGGTAATGATGCCGAGCTTGCCGATCCCGCTCAGCGCCATGGCGTAGAGGCTTCCGGAAAACAGCACAATACCCAAAACAAAGAGGCCACCTGAGACCTTGAATAAAGTGCTCTCCGGCCAGCGCAGCAACAATAGTGCGATGCCAATCAGGGCGGCGGTGTGCCAGAGCTGATACTGAACGCCCGTCTGAAAGGCGTTGAGCAGATTCTCTGGCAACTTGGCGCGCAGCCCGTGTGCAGCAAAGGCGCCAAGGGCTACCCCGGTAAAACCGCTGAAGGACGCCAGCAAAAGCAATAGTTTGGCCATGGCCGAATACTCCGTTCTATACTGCGAGCCAATGCTGTGAAGGGCCCATGAATGTTCAAGAAAGTCCTGCTGAAAATCGCCAAGTGGGTACTGATCCTCATGTTGATCAGCCTGCTGCCGGTCATCGCCCTGCGCTGGATACCCTCTCCCGGCTCGGCGCTGATGGTCGAGCGCTGGATCGAGCATCGTGGCGATGACGCCCCCTATGAGATCCGCCGCGACTGGGTGCCGTACGACAGCATACCCGATAGCATGAAAATGGCGGTGATCGCAGCCGAAGATCAGCGCTTTGCCGAGCACTACGGCTTTGACCTGCAGGCCATCAAGGCAGCGGTTGAGCACAATCGCCAGGGTGGAAGCGTGCGCGGTGCCAGCACCATCAGCCAGCAGGTAGCCAAGAATCAGTTTCTCTGGTCCGGCCGCAGTTGGGCACGCAAGGGGCTGGAGGTGTGGTTTACCCTCTGGATCGAAGTGTTCTGGCCCAAACAGCGGATTCTCGAGGTCTACCTCAACATTGCCGAATGGGATCGCGGAGTATTTGGTGTCGATGCAGCCGCCCGTGAGCATTTCGGCGTTGGCGCCAGCTACCTGTCTGATCGCCAGGCCAGCTTGCTGGCGGCCGTCCTACCCAACCCCCGGGAATGGAGTGCAGCCAGCCCTCCAGCCCATGTCCAGCGCCGCGCCTCCTGGATTCAGAATCAATCCCGACAACTGGGTGGCGGACATTACCTGCGCGAGATGCAGAAGGGCAAGCCGCTGCCCGAGTGGCTGAGCCTGCGTTACTGGCGCAACCGGCTCGACGTCTGAACTGGCGACCGTCCCTAGCGGCCGCCCTGCAGACCAAACATGATCGAATGGGCTTCCTCGCCGCTGACCGCCACCACAACACCCGGTCGCCCATACACCCAGGCCTGGTTGCCCTCGCTGACATCCATGCGCATATCCGGCTCGCCCAGTGTGGCGATAATGCGCTGAACGCTGACCGGTTCGGATGGAATCAGACTGACTCGTTCAACGGGCTGACCCGCCAGGGCCGCACCTACTGACGGTGATACGGACTGATCACGCATACCCGGTTGCCAGTCCTGCGCCTTGACCAGACTTTCAGTGCGCTGCGCATCCAGCGTGATGACTGCCTGCAGACGCCAGTTGAGGTCATCGCTCTGCATGACATAGCGGCTGACCAGGAGTGGCTCGTCCTCGACACTGATCATCCACAGACGACCAATGCCCAGGGGGGCATCGACGCTTGCAAGTACCAGTTCACCCTCACGCAGGGGCGTCCAGATACTCTGCTCGTAGCGGCCCAGCCACTGCATAGGCTCGGGCTCGCGTTGATCCATGATCCAGGAACCGAGAGCAAACAGACCGATGACTACCAGACTGAAAAGGGTGGCCATGCCGGCACGGGGGCGGAAACTCATTCTATGCTCCTGACAGAGTATTATTAGAGCCGGGATTATGCAGGTTGAGACGCCGGGGGGCCAGAAACGCGAAAGGCACCCCGAGGGATGCCTTTAGGTTACCAACCACCTGAATGTCGGAATCAGGCTGCTGATTCGCTATCGAGATTCTTCTTCAGCTTGTTCATCGCGTTCTTTTCCAGCTGTCGAATACGCTCGGCAGAGACCTGATACTTGGCCGCCAACTCATGCAGGGTGGCTTTTTCTTCAGCCAGCCAGCGTTGATAGAGGATATCGCGGCTGCGCTCATCGAGCTGTTCCAGCCCGTTCTGCAGCTGAGCAACCGAGCTGTCGGTCCAATTTGCGGACTCCAGCTGTGTAGCCGGATCGTAGCGCTTGTCTTCCAGGTAATGCACTGGCGCGTAGGCCACGGCATCGTCGTCATCGTCCTGGGCACCGTCAAAGCCGAGATCCTGGCCGTAAAGCCGGCTCTCCATTTCACGCACTTCGCGGGTAACCACACCCAGATCGGCGGCTACTGCCTTGACTTCATCTTCAGACAGCCAGGACAATTTCTTCTTGGCACTGCGCAGATTGAAGAACAACTTACGCTGGGCCTTGGTCGTGGCCACCTTGACGATGCGCCAGTTGCGCAGGATGAACTCGTGGATTTCGGCCCGAATCCAATGCACTGCGAAGGACACCAGGCGCACACCCATTTCGGGGTTGAAGCGCTTGACTGCCTTCATCAGACCGACGTTACCTTCCTGCACCAGGTCTGCCTGGGCCAGGCCATAACCCGAGTAGCTACGCGCGATGTGCACGACAAACCGCAGGTGTGACATAACCAGCTGACGTGCCGCTTCCAGATCTTCGTTGTAGAACAAACGATCAGCCAACTCCCGCTCCTCTTCAACACTGAGGATCGGAATTCTGCTCACCGTCTGAACATAAGCCTCCAGGTTCGCACCCGGGACCAGATTATGCATAGGCTGCAGGGCAGTGCTCATGTTTGTACTCCAAAAAAATGACAACCGAGTGTATCACTGCCAGATAAGACTGTGAAAGCCCGTCCTAGTTCATTGAACGCTGGCCCTAAGACGGGTTCCCGACGAGCGGCAAGACAGGAAAAACCCGCCCACCTCTGCGCTTATTCGGGCTGAATATCGGCAATATGTCGTCCTACAGCAAGCCAGGCACCGACCAGGCCCAGCAGCATGGCGCCAGCAACCAGGGTCAGGCCGTCGATGAATGGCATGCCGGCCAGCGCAAAATCGCTCTGATAGAGTTCGGCCAGATCACGCACGGTATTATTCAGCCAGCCCATACCGATGGCGAGCAGCAACCAGGCCAACAAACCAGCGAGCAGACCGTACAGTACCCCGATGTAGAGGAACGGCCGGCGCACGAAGGCATCGGTTCCACCCACCAGCTTGATCACCAGGATCTCATCGCGGCGACCCTCGATAGCCAACCGGATGGTATTGATCATGACCAGCAGCAGGGCCAGTACCAACAAGACGGCCAGGCCACCCGTGAAGCGCTCCAGCAACGCCAGAATCCCCGTCAAGCGCTCGATCCAGAGCAGATCAATCTGCACCTGATCAACCCCCTGCAGGGCGGTCAGTTGATCGCGCAACGGCTCAAGCGTGGAGGCGCCGCCCTCGATACTGATCGGCGTTACGATAATCACTGCCGGCAGGGGGTTGTAAGCCAACTGATCCAGGGCATCGCCCATGCCCGAATGCTGTTTGAACTCGGCCAGCGCCAGCTCAGCATCTAGCAGGTGCGCTTTGGATACCTGCTCCAGCGCGCGGACCTCCTCCAGCAAACCTGCGGCGGTCTCTGCCTGCACGTCGTCAGCCAGGTACACCGATAGCTGCGCCGCCCTTTGCCAGTCGACACCCAAACGCTCTACCTGGCCGATCAGCACGGCCAGCCCCATCGGCAGGGCGAGAACGATGGTCATGACCAGAATAGTCATGGCGCTGCTCAAAGGATTGAGGCGCAAACGCTCCAATGCCTGCCGTGCGCTGTCGCGATGGCTGCCAAGCCAGCTGCGCAGCGTGTGTTTCCAGCTATGGCCTGAGCGCGCTGCACCGCTGGGCGCTTTCGCACCCCGTCTGGCTGACACTTTCTGCTTATCGTCAGCCACGGCTATTCACCATCCCGAAGCAGCCGACCCTGATCCAGGGTCAGCATGCGGTGGTCGAGCGTTGCGATCAGAGGCAGATCGTGACTGGCGATAATCACCGTAACCCCGACCCGGTTGAAGTCCTCGAAAAGGCTCATGATCTCTGCCGACAAGGCAGGGTCAAGGTTACCGGTCGGTTCGTCGGCCAATAGCAGAGCTGGCTTGTGAACAACAGCGCGGGCCACACCGACCCGTTGCTGCTCACCGCCGGACAAAGCTATGGGATACAGATTTTCCTTGCTCAGCAAGCCGACTTTGTCGAGCGCCGCGCGCACCCGCCGCCCGACTTCACCCGGGGACGTGCCGTTGATGATCAGTGGCAGAGCGACGTTATCGAATACCGTGCGGTCAAATAACAGCTGATGGTTCTGGAACACCACACCAACCTGACGACGCAGATAGGGGATGTCATCTCCGCTGAGCTCTCGCAGGTTCTGTCCACCTACATGCACCTGACCGGCGCTCGGGCGCTCCATGCACATGATCAATTTGAGCAAAGTACTTTTGCCCGCCCCGGAGTGGCCGGTGATGAAGACCATCTCACCAACTTTTATATGAAAGCTCAGGTTATCCAGGCCCATGTGACCATTGGAATAACGCTTGCTGACCTGCTCGAACCGAATCATGGTCTACTCACGCCCAAACAGTGCCTTGACGAATTCCGGGGCAGTAAAGGGCCGCAGGTCGTCTATCTTCTCGCCCACACCAATAAACCGGATGGGCAAGCCGAACTGTTTTGCCAGGGCAAAGATAACGCCACCCTTGGCGGTACCATCAAGCTTGGTCAGCACCAGCCCGCTGAGACCTACCGCCTGGTCGAACAACTTGGTCTGGGAGATGGCGTTCTGACCAGTACCGGCGTCCAGTACCAGCAGAATCTCATGGGGCGCGTCGGGATCGAGCTTGCTCATTACCCGCTTGACCTTTTTCAGCTCGTCCATGAGGTTGTCTTTGTTGTGCAGTCGGCCAGCGGTGTCGGCGATAAGCACATCGACACCCCTCGATTTGGCCGCCTGCAGGGCGTCAAATACCACCGAGGCCGAATCGGACCCGGTATGCTGCGCCACCACCTGAATATTGTTGCGCTCGCCCCACACCTGCAACTGTTCAACTGCCGCGGCCCGGAAAGTATCACCTGCGGCCAGCATGACGCTGCGGCCTTCACTCTGCAGGCGCTTGGCCAGCTTGCCGATGGTCGTGGTCTTGCCCACACCATTGACACCCACCACCAGAATCACGAAAGGCTTCTTCTCGGGGGTGATGACCATCGGCTTGGCGACATCGGCAAGCAATGTTTCCAGCTCGTCCTGCAATGCCCGGTACAAGGCCTTGCGATTGGACAGCTGGCGGCGACGCACGCGTTGTTGCAGCGACTCCATGATCAGCGTGGCAGCCTCGATGCCCACGTCGGCCATCAAAAGCCGGGTTTCCAGCTCCTCGAGCAGCTCGTCGTCGATATCCTTCTCGCCGAGGAACATGTTGGCCATGCCCTCACCCAGATTGACACTGGTCTTGGACAGGCCGGCTTTCATCCTCGCCAGGAAGCTACCTGCAGGCGGCTCGGCTTCCTGGGGCTCAGGTTCAGGCTCTGCTTGCGCCTGACCCAGGCCGGAAAAAAGAGATTGTGCTACTTCACGCGCGGCTTCGTCGCTGTTCTGTGGCAAGGCCTCTGGCGGGGCAGCCGACTCAGCTTCGGTATTTTCGTTCTTGCGCCGACCCCAACCAAACAATCCCTTTTTCTCGGGCTTGTTGCCATCCTCGGCAGCTTTGGGGGTAGCGGATTGCTCTGACTTGTCTTTGGAACCAAACATTGACTTTCACTATCTAGGATCGGGCAGCGGGTGTTTGACCGCCGCATTGAAGGTTGGGTTATCCTACCCCACTTCCGCCACAGGCGGTACGTTCCTACAGGATGCTTGCATGCTACAGCTGAAAGCCGCTTTCACGTCACTTCTCCTGGTCATCACCTGCCTCCCGGCTCTTGCCCAGGAGCCACGCCAGGCCACCCAAGAGTTCCATCTGGACAACGGACTGAAGGTGATAGTTCGCGAAGACCACCGCGCACCGGTGGTGGTATCCCAGCTCTGGTATCAGGTTGGCAGCAGTCACGAGCCGCCCGGGCAGACCGGTATCTCCCATGCACTGGAGCACATGATGTTCAAGGGCAGCGAGAATCTGGGGCCGGGCGAGGCTTCCAAGCTGCTGGGCAGTCTGGGCGCGCAGGAGAACGCCTTCACCAGCCGCGATTACACCGCCTATTACCAGGTCCTCAGCCGCGAGCAACTGGCCATTGCGCTGGAAATGGAGGCCGAGCGCATGCACACGGCGCAGCTTCCGGAGGATGAGTTCCTGCGTGAGATGGAAGTCATAAAAGAAGAACGTCGCCTGCGCGTGGACGATAACCCCAACAGTCTGGCCTACGAACGTTTTCTTACCCAGGCACACATGGCCAGCCCGTATGGCCAGCCGGTGATTGGCTGGATGCATGACCTGGAACGCCTGACCATTGAGGATCTGCGCGCCTGGTATCGCACCTGGTACCAACCGGGTAACGCGATTCTGGTCATTGTCGGCGATGTGTCACTGGAGGAAGTGCGCCCCCTGGTCGAAACCTATTTCGGACCGATTCCTGCCGGCGAGCTGCCTGCTCAGAAGATCCCCCTGGAACTGCCAGGCGGCGCCCAGCGCAACGTGAACATTGAGGTTGAGGTGCAGCTGCCCAGTTTGTTGATGAGCTTCAACGTGCCCAGCCTGAATACCGCGGAACAAGTCTGGGAGGTCCACGCCCTGCGCCTGTTGGAGGGCGTACTCGATGCCGGTTACAGCGCGCGCCTGCCCAGCCGCCTGGAACGCGGCAGCTCGGTGGCCACTTCGGCCAATGCCAGTTACAGCGCATTTACCCGGGGCGACACTCTGTTTACGCTCAGCGGCCTGCCCAACCAGTCACGCGAGGTGAATCTGGCCGAGCTGGAAGCTGCGCTATGGGAAGAAATTGATCAGCTCAAGAACAGCCCGCCCGATTCTGCCGAGCTGACACGGGTCAAGACTCAGCTTATCGCCCAGGATATCTATGCACGGGACAGCATTACCCATCAGGCCAACATGATAGGCCAGCTGGAGAGTGTCGGCTTGTCCTGGGAGCTGATCGAACAGGACGCAGACGCGCTTGAAGCTATTACGCCAGAGCAGGTCAGCGCCGTGGCCCGCAAGTTCCTGGTACCCGAGCGCCTGACCCTCGGTCACGTATTGCCAACTCCACCGGTTCAGCAACCTGAAGCACCTGCCAATCAAGGAGCCAACTGATGTCGGCAAAACCCATACCCATGATCCGTTGGGTCCTGGCCGTTGTCGTACTGGTGCTCGTTTTCGCTCTATTGTTGAGCAAGTCGATAAAACCAGAGTTACCCGCAGAAGATGCCGCCGCAGTGGCGCAGACGCCTGTGACCGAGCCAAGCAGCGAGCCATCTACCGAAGCGACAACCGACCCATTGCCCGCTCTGGAGTCACTGCAGCGCGTCAATCTGGACAAGGCGCCAGCGCGGCGCAGCCTGGATCTGCAGCACTGGACTACCGATGAAGGTGCGCGGGTGTATTTCATGCAAGCCGCCGAGCTGCCGATGCTCGATCTGCAGCTGCTCTTCGCGGCTGGCGCCAGCCGAGATGGTACCCTTCCGGGGTTGGCCATGGTGACCAACGGCATGCTCAACGAGGGTATCGAGGGCATGGACTCCGGCGCCATCGCCGCTGGTTTTGAAAAGCTTGGCGCCGAGTATGACAACAGCTCCCACCGCGATATGGCCTTGGCAGGCTTGCGGTCACTAACTGCCACTGACAAGTTGCAGCCGGCTCTGGATCTGTTTACCCGCGTAGTCAGCCAGCCTGGGTTTCCCGTCGACGCCTTCGAGCGCCTGCGCAATCAGCTGCAAGCCAGCCTGCAAATGCGTCTGCAAAGCCCCGGCGCCCTGGGTAGCGAAGCCTTCTGGGCGGGACTCTATCCCGAGCATCCCTACGGTAGCCTGCCCTCGGGCACGCCCGAGAGCCTGGCCCTGCTGACGCCGGATATCCTGAATACCTTCCACGGCGAATATTACACCGCCGGTAACGCGGTGATCGCCATGGTAGGCGATATCGATAAGGCAGAAGCGGAACGCATCGCCAGTCGTCTTTCCCGCGCGCTGCCCCAGGGTCCGGCGGCAGCTCCCGTGGCCCAGCCGGATCAGGTCACGGCCCGACATGAACATGTGGTGTTCAACTCACAGCAAACACATATTCTGCTCGGGCAGTTGGGTATCAACCGGCAGGACCCTGACTATGCTGCACTCTACGTGGGCAACCAGATGCTCGGTGGTTCCGGTTTCGGCTCACGCTTGATGGAGCAGATCCGCGAAGAACGGGGACTGTCTTATTCGGTCAGCAGCAGTCTGGTGCCCATGCAGGCTGCCGGACCGTTCCAGATCGGCATGCAGACGCGCAATGATCAGGTTGAACTGGCACTGGAAGTGATAGACGCGACCCTGAACGAATTTGTCCGAGAGGGGCCTACCGAGACCGAGCTGGTGCGCACCAAACGCCAGATTATGGGCCAGTTCCCCCTGTCCACGGCCAGCAATGATGCCATTGTCGGCCAACTCGGCATGATCGGTTTTTACGGATTACCCCTCAACCATATGCAGCTTTTTCTCGACCAGGTTGAGAAGCTGGAAATAGAAGACGTCCGCGAGGCCTTCCAGCAACTTATCGATCCGCAACGTCGGCTGATTGTGACCGTGGGCCCAGAACCCGTGCTGGCCGAAGTAGATGAAGTGGAAGGTGTGCAAGCGACAAACGAGGTCATCGTGCCTGACGAACCCTTGGAGCCAACGGAATGAGGCCAGCTTCAAATCGGCAAAGCCAGTTGCGTATCATTGCCGGCACCTGGCGCAGTCGCCGCCTCAGCTTCGTCGAGCAACCAGGCCTGCGGCCGACCCCGGATCGGGTACGCGAAACCCTGTTCAACTGGCTGAGCGGCCATATCGAAGGCGCACGCTGTATCGACCCCTTTGCCGGCAGCGGCGCGCTGAGCCTGGAAGCCCTTTCACGCGGTGCCGCTTGGGTACTCGCCTGCGATACCAGCCGCGAGGTGGTAAACACCCTGCGCGGCCACCTGCAGACGCTGCAGTGCGACAGCGCCGAAGTACGCCAAAAGGATGCCCTGGCAATGCTGGCAAGCACGCCGGCTGAGCCTTTCCAGATTGCTTTCCTTGACCCACCTTTCCGCCAGGACCTGCTTGCTCCAGCCTGCGCAGCACTGGAAGACAATGGCTGGCTGAGCGCTGACGCTCTGATCTATACCGAAAGCGAATGCCGGCCAAGCGAACTGCCCCGCCCGGCCACCTGGAGCCTGCACCGCGAGAAGCGTGCCGGGCAGGTCTGGTACAGCCTCTGGCAACGTAACGCATGACGGCGTTTCGACCCGCCAAGTGGTTGCCTGGCGGGCACCTGCCAACACTTTATGGCCCGCTGTGTCGGACAACACCCTCGCTGGATCGACGGCGTGAGCGTTTGACGCTTGTCGATGGCGACTTTCTCGACCTGGACTGGTACGGGCCGGAAACGTCGGACCAGCCCTGCGTGATACTGCTGCACGGCCTGACCGGCAGCTCGGACTCGTTGTATATCCTCGGCCAGCAGAGCGCACTCGCCGCAATGGGCTGGCCGAGCGTGGCGGTGAACTGGCGCGGCTGCTCCGGAGAGCCCAACCATCTGGCGCGCGGCTACCACTCCGGCGCCAGCGAGGATCTTGCCGAGGTCATTGCGCATTTGCATGCCGCCGACCCGGATCGGCGCCTCCATGCAGCAGGTTACTCCCTAGGCGGCAATGTGCTGCTGAAATACCTCGGCGAGCGCGGCGATAAATCGCTTCTGCAAGCCGCCGCCGCGGTATCGGTCCCCTTCCGCCTGGACCAGTGCGCCGACCGTTTGCAATTGGGTTTTTCGAGGGTTTATCAGGCGCGTTTCATGCGGGACATGCTGGCCTACGTCAGGAACAAACAACGCCTGTTTGCCCACCAGGGCCGCGACGCGGAACATGCCAGCCTGGCCGCACTGGGCTCGCTGGAAGGCATGGATTCATTCTGGGATTTCGATGACCGGGTAACTGCGCCGCTGCATGGATATGCCAGCGCCGAGGATTATTATCGTCGCTGCAGCAGCCGTTTTTTCCTGGGCACCATCAGCATACCCACGTTGATCGTCCAGGCCCTGAATGATCCGTTCGTCTATGCCCACAGCCTGCCTGAGCAAAGCGAGCTATCCAGCAGCACCCGTTTCGAACTGCATGCAGGTGGCGGGCATGTGGGTTTTGTGGAGGGCTCCCCGTTCAATCCCCGCTTCTACCTGGAACGACGCCTGCCGCAATGGTTTGCTGAGCAGGGCCGGGCTTAAAGCGCTACGTAGTAATCATCCAGCATGGCATGAACGGCATCGCGCGCGCGCTCGGTCAAAAGTCCCCGCTCCTGCGCCAGCACCTGATAAACCCCGCGGCGCAGCAGATCCGGCGTCAACTGCGGCTGCTCGGCGTCCAGCACTGTGGTGTACAGATACCCCACCCAACCGGTCATCAATAGCCAGCTGTTAATCGCCAGTGCCTGTGGGTCGGTGCGCTCGCGGCAGAGAATGTCAGCGTCGACCAGGCCCTGGTAAATCGTCTGGCCGCTCTGCACGCAACGCTGGGAGAACACCCGATAACGCTGGGCCAGATCCGGATCGCTATTGAGCAGGTGCTCCAGGTCACGGTGCAAAAAACGGTACTCCCAGAGTCCGGCAAAGATCGACTCCAGGTAATGTGCCTTGTCGGCAATCTCCAAAGATCGACCTTCCGGCACACTCAGATAGGCATCTACCTGCTGCTCGTAAGCGTTGAACAGCTCCGCAATGATCTGCTGCTTGTTGCGAAAATGATAATAGAGATTCCCCGGCGACATACCCAGATGCACGGCAATATGATTGGTGGTTACAGAGCGCTCGCCCAGCTCGTTGAATAGCTGCAGGCTGGCGTTGAGTATGCGATCGCGGGTTTTCATGCCTTCTCTCAGTGTCGAAATGTTTCGGATGCCCCACCGAACAGGCAGCTGCATTGACAGCTTAGAGCAATTGCTCTAAAAATACCCTACATCAAATAAAAACAGGCCCATGATGGTCTGGCCGGAGCGTTCCCATGGTAGCCGATATTGCTTATATGCAGGACCAGCAGCAGTCGATTTCGCGTATGCAGCTATTGTTCGAGCAACAGCGTGCGGCCTTCCGTCACGATCCCATGCCTACTGCAGACAAGCGGATCGAATCCCTTCAATCGCTCAAGGCAGCGCTTTTACGCTATCAGGAGCCGCTGATTCAGGCCATCAGCAGCGACTTTGGCAGGCGCTCTGCTGACGAGACCAGGCTGGCAGAAATACTGCCCGCCCTGGAAGGTATCAAGTACGTCAGCAAGCGCCTGCGCCGCTGGATGAAGCCGTCCAGCCGCCATGTGGGCATGGCATTCCAGCCGGGCAAGGCCAAGGTAATCTATCAACCCTTGGGCGTGGTCGGGGTCATCGTACCCTGGAATTATCCACTGTATCTGGCCATGGGCCCACTAACCGGTGCATTGGCGGCCGGCAATCGGGTGATGATCAAGATGAGCGAATCCACCCCCGAGACGGCAAAGGTCTTTGCGCAGATGCTCGGAGATGTTTTCCCCGAGGATCAGGTTGCAGTGATTACCGGTGAGGCCGAGGTAGGCATGGCGTTTTCAAAACTGCCCTTCGATCACCTGCTGTTCACCGGAGCCACCAGCATAGGCAAGCATGTAATGCGCGCTGCGGCGGAGAACCTGACCCCGGTCACCCTGGAGCTGGGCGGTAAATCCCCAGCTATCGTCTCCAGGGATGTGCCTATTGCAGATGCGGCAGAACGTATCGCCTTTGGCAAGGGCGTCAATGCCGGGCAGACCTGTGTGGCACCTGACTATGTCCTGTGCCCCCGTGATCGCGTTGATGAACTGATCGAAGCGCTACGCAGCCAGTTTGCGCGGCTCTATCCGAGCCTGCGTGACAATGCCGATTACACGCAGGTGGTCAACCCACGTCAGTACCAGCGCATTCAGGGTTACCTGCAGGATGCCCGCGACAAGGGGGCAAGGATCATCGAGCTGAACCCCGGGGAAGAAGAGCTCAGTGACACGCGGATTCTGGCCCCGACCCTGCTGCTGGATGTCAACGATGACATGAAGATCATGCAGGAGGAGATCTTCGGACCATTGATGCCAATCCTGCCCTACGACTCCATTGAAGATGCCATGGAATACATAGCGGACCGCCCTCGCCCGCTGGCGCTGTATTACTTTGGCTATGACAAGCCCGAGCAGGAACGGCTGATGAACCAGACCCATGCAGGCGGCATGTGTATCAACGATACCATTCTGCATGTAGCGCAGGATGATATGCCCTTCGGTGGCATTGGGCCTTCCGGCATGGGCCACTACCATGGCCATGAGGGATTCCTGACCTTCAGCAAGGCCAAGGGCGTGTATATCAAGCAACGCTTCAACGGGGCCAGGCCTATCTACCCACCCTACGGTGGTGCGGTACTGAAGCTGGTCTACAAACTGTTTATCCGTTGACCGCCAGGAACCGAAAATGACTTCTCTATCCTCCGCGCCGCTCAACCGGCGCCAGTTTCTGAAGCTCGGCGCGGGTGCCAGCGCCGCACTCGCCACCGTCGGCATGACCGCCACCCTTTCCGGTTGCAGCAGCAGCCGGCCCGGCGTTGGTTACTCCGTTCTGCGCGATACGGATATACCGGTGGTGGCGGCAATCATGGTTGGCCTGGTGGGACCGCATCCAGCACTCAACCAGGATACATTGCAGGCCGCCATAGATCAGTTTGATACCACCCTGGCCTGGACCTCCACAGCAGTGCAGACCCAGGTCACCGATCTGCTCGGCATGCTGTCGATGCCCATTACACGCGGCCCGATGACCGGCATCTGGGGCACCTGGGACAAGGCATCTCCCGCAGAAGTGCAGGCCTTCCTGCAACGCTGGCGCGACAGTCGGCTGGACATGCTACGCCAGGGCCATTCAGCCCTCAGTCAGTTGCTGCTGATGGCCTGGTATGCCACCCCCGCATCCTGGGCAGCCATCGGCTACCCCGGCCCGCCCGTCATCTGATTCTTACCAGGTAAATTGATATGCCCGTTCCTGATCTATTTCTGCAAGGTATTGACCGCGGCTGGCATGTGCTTGATGCCAGTGATTTTGACGCCGAGCGGACCTTCGAAGCCGATGTCATCATCATAGGCACTGGTGCCGGCGGCGGCACCAGTGCCGAGATCCTGGCCCAGGCCGGGCTCAAGGTGTTACTGGTGGAAGAAGGCACACTGAAGACATCGAGTGATTTCAAGAATGACGAGGCAAAGGCCTTCGCCGAGCTTTATCAGGAGGGCGCTGCCCGTGCGACGGCCGACGGTGGCATAGGCATTCTGCAGGGCCGCACCGTGGGCGGAACCACCACAGTCAACTGGACCAGCAGCTTCCGCACGCCGGATCAGACCCTGGCCCACTGGGCCGATGTCCATGGCGTGACCGGCCTGGACTCCGCGAGCATGGCACCCTGGTTCGCGCGCATGGAAGAACGCCTGGGTGTCGCCCCTTGGGCAGTCCCGGCCAATGCAAACAACGACGTAATACGTGCAGGTTGCGAGAGCCTGGGCTGGCACTGGAAAGTCATACCGCGCAACGTGCGTGGCTGTTGGAACCTGGGATACTGCGGTACCGGCTGCCCGACCAACGCCAAACAGTCGATGCTGGTGACCACGATACCGGCCGCACTGGAAAAGGGGGCGACGCTGATCCATACAGCCCGCGCGGAAAAGCTGGTAATGGAGGGTGACCGGGTGATTGGTGTGCAGTGCCGCGCCATGAATGATCGACTGACCCTGGCTGATGGCCAACGCTTTACCCTGCGCGGCCGCCATGTGGTGCTGGCCGGCGGCGCAATCAACAGTCCTGGACTACTCATGCGGTCTGGCGCCCCCGACCCGCACGGGCGCCTGGGCAAACGTACCTTTTTGCATCCAGTGAATTTCAACCTGGCCCAGTACGATAACGATATCAATGGCTTCTACGGAGCACCTCAGTCGATCTACTCAGATCATTTCCAGTGGAATAACGGCACCACCGGCCCGATCGGTTTCAAGCTCGAGGTACCCCCCATGCAGCCGAGTCTCACCTCGGCACTGTTCGGCGGCCACGGACAGACCAACCTAGAGCGCAACCAGAAGCTGGCGCAGAGCAATATTCTGATCGCGCTGATGCGTGACGGCTTCGATGAGCGCAGCCAGGGCGGCAGCGTATCGCTGCGCGACGACGGCAACCCGGTTCTTGACTACCCCCTGGACGATTACATCTGGGACGGTGCCCGGCGCGCATGGCTGGCCATGGGCGAGATCCAGTTTGCCGCCGGTGCCAAAGCCGTGATGCCCGTGCACAGCCAGGGCCAGAGTAGCCGCAGCTGGGCCGAGTTCCAGCAACAGGTTGCGGGCTTGCGTTACGCAATCTATGACGTACGCCTGGCCAGCGCCCACGTGATGGGCGGCTGCGCCATGGGTGAAGATCCGACCCAGGCAGTCACCGATAGCATGGGCCGTCATCACCAGATTGAGAATCTGTCGGTGTTTGATGGCTCGCTGTTTCCCACCAGCATCGGCGCCAATCCGCAGCTATCGATCTACGGCCTGGTGTCCAGACTGGCCAGCAGTCTGGCTACCCGGCTGCAGGGCCAAGCCTAGTCGGCCTGGTGCGCGCTGGTTGGCCCCGAAGGCGGCATTGGGCTACCATCAGCGCATCAATCACTGTTGCAGGATCAGTCGCAATGAACACGGTTCTCTATCCCGGCACTTTCGATCCCATCACCAAGGGGCACACAGACCTGGTGGAGCGCGCCTCACGGCTGTTCGACAAGGTCATTGTGGCTGTCGCTGCCAGCACCAAGAAGAACCCCGCGTTCACGCTCGAGGAGCGGGTGAGCATGGCCCGTGAAGTACTTGCGCATGTACCGAATGTGGAGGTGGTGGGTTTTTCCGAACTGCTGGCGCATTTCGTCAAGAAAGTGGACGCCAACGTGCTGTTGCGTGGTCTGCGGGCCGTGTCGGATTTCGAGTACGAGTTTCAGCTGGCCAACATGAACCGGGTACTGGCACCGGATGTGGAAAGCCTGTTCCTGACGCCGTCTGAGCAGTATTCTTATATCTCCTCCTCGCTGGTGCGTGAGATTGCCGCGCTGAACGGGGACGTCACCAAGTTTGTGCACCCGACTGTCAACGCAGCGCTGATCAAGCGCTATCACGAATAGACCGTCGGGCTTTTCACGCGGAGTTCCCGATACATGTCCCTGATCATCACCGACGACTGCATCAATTGCGACGTCTGCGAGCCCGAATGCCCCAACAATGCGATCTCCCAGGGCGAAGAGATCTATGTGATCGACCCCAACCTGTGTACCGAGTGCGTGGGGCACTTTGACGAGCCCCAGTGTCAGCAGGTCTGCCCGGTCGACTGCATCCCCCTGGATCCGGCACACGTCGAAAGCCAGGAAGAGCTGCTGGAGAAATACCACATACTGACAGGCCGATAAGCCCATGCAACACGGAACGCGCCGAACTGGCCTGGCAGCAATTCCCCTGCTGTTTTGTATCCTGCTGGGCAGCCCCTTGTCTGCCCAAGCCAGCCCTAACGCACAGGCTGTTGCCAGTGCCCATCCGATGGCCACCGCAGCCGGTCACCAAATCCTCGACCAGGGCGGCAATGCCTTTGATGCAGCCGTAGCGGTTGCCGCTACCCTTGGCGTGGTTGAGCCCTACAGTTCCGGGCTGGGCGGGGGCGGATTCTTTTTGCTGCGCCAGCACGCCCAGCCGGCAGCTGAATATGTCTTTCTGGATGCACGCGAAACCGCACCTCTGAAGGCTGACCGCGACTTCTACCGTGACAGCAAGGGCGAGGTACAACGGGATCCGGCGATCAATGGACCACGGGCCGCGGGTATACCGGGACTGCCTGCAGCGCTGGTCGCGCTTAGCGTGCAGTACGGCAACCTGCCCCTGGGCGAGAGTCTGCAGCCGGCTATAGAAGCTGCAGAGCAGGGTTTTGCCGTTACCAGCAGGTATCGCGCCCTGGGTAGCTTCCGGCTCGAAGCCATGCGCGCGGATGCCGAGACCTCGCGATTGTTTCTGCGCGACGGTGAGTTACCCGCCGAGGGTACGGTGATCCGCCAGCCGGAGCTGGCCGAAACCCTGCGGCAACTGGCAACCAAGGGCCGTGCCGGCTTCTATCAGGGCCCCGTGGCCGATCACCTGCTGAGTGCCGTGCAGGAAGCCAACGGAGCCTGGCAACAGGCCGATCTGGACGCTTATCGCGTGGTCACCCGCCAACCCGTGCGTTTCACGAGCCATGGCCACGAGGTAATCAGCGCACCATTGCCCTCCGCTGGCGGAATTGCCCTGGCCGGGATTCTTCAAGGCCTGGAAGCGCTACCCAAGGCGCAATCAGGCTCGAGCGCATGGACCCATCAACGGGTCGAACTGATGCGCCGGGTCTACCGCGACCGCCTGCTGCTGGGTGACAGCGACTTCGTCACGCCTCCGGTCGAAAAGCTGCTATCGGTTGAACATGCTCACAACATGGCCGCTGATATCGACCCTGACCGTGCCACTCCAAGCAACGCGCTCGGCCCCCTCAGTCCGTTCACCGAGGGCAACAACACGACCCATTTTTCACTGATCGACCGGCAGGGCAATGCAGTGTCGGCGACACTCAGTATCAACCTGCCCTTCGGCGCGGCCTTTACGGTCCCGGGTACGGGTGTATTACTGAACAACGAGATGGATGACTTTGCCGCCGATCCCGAGGGCGTCAACGCCTACGGTCTGGCCGGCAGCCTGGCCAATGCAATCGCTCCGGGTAAGCGTCCGCTGTCGAGCATGACGCCAACCATGCTGGAAAACAGCCAGCAGCTGGCGGTGCTTGGCACACCTGGAGGCAGCCGCATCATCACCATGGTGCTGTTGGGAGCGCTGGAGGCAATCGAAGGTAAAACAGTGGACACCTGGGTCAGCCGGCCACGCTTCCATCACCAGTACCTGCCAGACCACATCCAGGTAGAGGACGCGGCCCTGGATGCAGAGCAACAGGCAGAACTTGAAGCCATGGGTCACCAGATCAAGGCCGTGGGCCGGGATTACGGAGACATGCACGCGGTACATTGGGACAAGACCACCAACACATTGAGCGCAGCCAGCGACCCTCGCGGCGTAGGTCAGGCCCGGGTCGCGCTTTTGCCGAAGCCCGGGGCCACCCCCAAACCCTTGCCTCAACCAGCGATCATGACAGAGTAAAAGTCGGCTCTATTCGACCTGCCGGCTCACCCAGTGCCACATCCAATGGAGTAATGGGCTTTTCTGCCAGTATCACGTGGGCACGATACAGGTGACGCCGGATACGCAGCACGGCATGGAGGTCATTGAGCAGCGAGGTCGCTTGCCAGCCATCCAGCTCACGGTTACGCAGGTGGTTTTGCACCTGTTGCTGATAATGCTCGGCAAATAGCGCCTCTTCCTCTTCGTAATGCTCGAACACAGCAGTCTGCGCATCGCGGTCGCCGCGCATTTCCAATAACAGCGCCAACTCGATGATCGCGATACCCGACTGTTCGCGCAGCATGTCATAGGACTGGTGAATGGCCGGCTGCTGGCTATCGACCTGTTTGCGCAGGTTCCGCTGCAGATAATTTGCCGCTTTCACCGCTTCGATCAGCTCGCGGGCCGCCGCGTTGTCATCGAGCAGCAACTGCTGCTGCTCAGGCTGCAGGGACTGGTCGATACGGCTACTGAAGTCGATGATGTCCGCATAGACGCCCTTGACGTGACGCTCATAGAGCGCCTCGGCGTCCTCTCGCTGCTCTAGTGGCACCTTGCGCAGCACCAACCGGTGCAGCATCTCGGGTGACAGGTCCTGCAAACCGCCCGGCGGCAGATACACCGCTGCGGCGACGACCTGCCGTGACAGGGCCGCGAGGTTACGCACCTCCTGATCCAGCACCTTGAGAGCCGTATCGGCATGCAGCAACGCGCCGTCGTTCAGAAACAGCGCACGCATCCGCGGCTGCTCACTCAGGGTCACAGCCCCGGAAGTGGTATCGCCTACCGTCGGCATATCAGGCAGCCAGCGCATCAGGTACTTCACCAGAAGCGGGATCCACGGCAACATGATTAACAGGCCCAGCACGTTGAACAGGGTATGAAACAACGCCAACTTCAAGGTATGCGCGTCGGCCGCAATACCCAACAGATCGGCTGCCCAATCGACCGACCTGACCAGTATCGGCAGAATTGCCAGGGCCACCACCGCGGTGATCAGATTAAATAGAATGTGCGCCGCAGCCAGCCGGCGGCCAGCATTGTTGCTGCCGACAGCACCGATGACGGCGGTGACAGTGGTACCCAGGTTGGCACCTACCGCCATGGCCAATGCATTGCCGTAAAGCAATTGACCACTGGCTAACGCTGCCAACGTCAGCATCAGCGCGGCATGGCTGGACTGCATGAGGACCGTAGCCAGCAAGCCGATGAAGGCATAGAGCAGAACACTGGCCCAGCCGGATGCAGGCAAGCTGTCCAACGTCAGCATGCCCTCGAAACCGGCAAACCCCGCCTTCATAAGGTCGATACCCAGAAATAGCAGACCCATCCCCAGGAGTAGCTGACCAATGCCTTTCCAAAGGCTTTCAGCGCGCCGACCGAGCAACACGCCAAACACCAGCAAGGGCATCGCTGCCACGGATAGGTCGACCTTCAAGCCCACCAGGGCAATCAGCCAGGCGCCGGTTGTGGTACCCAGGTTGGCACCAAACACAATCCCGATACCAGCCACCAGACTGATCATGCCGGCGCTCATGAAAGCGATGGTAAGCAGGGTAACCAGTGAACTGGACTGCACCAGGGCCGTACTGGCCACGCCAAACAGCAGACTCTTCCACAGACGATTGGTACTGCGCTTCAACCAGCGCTCAAGCGCACCACCAGTGAAAGCACGAAAACCATCCTGCAGATGAAACATGCCAAGCATGAACAGCGAAATCCCGGCCGCCAGGGTGGCCAGGTCTGATTTCCAGACGAACAATATTATGAGGGCCAGCAGAAGCACTGGCACCCAGAGGGGTTTGAACATGTTGCGCATCAGCCTACTACTCGTGAAAAGGCTGCGGGCTGCGACCGCGGATCACTGACCCGCGGCTTGTGCGGTCAGCGGCGTTCGTCGCTCTGCTTGCGACCATAACCGCTTTTGGTGCAACCCAGACAGCGGACAAAGGTTGCCTCGCCAGGCCGAAGGACCAGCTCACGTCCTGCCTCGGCGGTGTTACCGGCCAAGAGCGTAAATGGCAGACTCACTACAAAAGCAGCGGCACCAATAGCAGTGACACCTGCCAGCAGTGGCCGTGCGATGACCAGATCGCCGACCATGGCGTAATAACCCGGCTCATCCGCGTTTTCGACATAACCGGTTTGGGTAGGTTCGACGGCCTGAGCAGCGGCGCTGAGCAGAAGGCCAGCCATCAAGGCTGTGGTATGACGTAACAGGCGCATAATTAAAGTCCCTGGTTGGGGCCCGACAGGCCCATGGTCTTGTTGAGCTATCCGTCCAGGACAGCCTTCACACTTCATTGTAGGCGTAAACGCTCAATCGGGAAATCGAGTGCGAAGATAATGCACACACCGTTGTGCGAGAGCTCCATGACAGTAAGCCAGAACCCGCCCTCAAGCACAATACATCGGTCATGGCCACGCCTGGCGGGGGAGTCAGCTCTGACACTGGCGGCAGAAAACCGAGCTGCGTTGCCCGAGCCGGGTCTCCGACAGGGTGCTTCCACACAGTTTGCACAATTCTCCGCCACGTCCGTAAACGAAAAGCTCCTGCTGAAAGTATCCGGGCTGGCCATCACCGCCGGTAAAGTCGCGCAGGGTTGTGCCGCCCAGCTCGATCGCGTAGCCCAGAATGCGACGGATCTCGATAGCCAGGCGCAGATAGCGGGCGCGACTGATGCGTCCGGCTTCGCGGCGCGGATCAATACCTGCAGCAAACAACGCTTCGCTGGCGTAGATATTCCCGACGCCAACCACCACCGCGTTATCCATGATGAACGGCTTGACGGCGATGCTCTTGCCCCGCGAGCACTGGTAGAGGCGCTCACCATCGAACAGATCCGATAACGGTTCCGGCCCCAGCTTCGATAAAAGCGGATGGACCTCGCCCGACTTGATCCAGAGCATGGCGCCAAAACGCCTTGGGTCGGTGTAGCGCAGAGCGAGCCCTGAATCCAGTTCGATATCCACATGCTCGTGCTTGAGCGGCGTAGTACCGATTGGTACCAGACGCAGATTGCCCGACATACCCAGATGGCTGATCAGGCTGCCCCCACCAATATCCATGAGCAGGTATTTGGCGCGACGGCGAATCTGGCTGAAGGTCTGGCCTTCGATCTGGATCGCCAGGTCCTCCGGGATTGGCCAGCGCAGTCGGCGCTCGCGCACTACCAGTCGGGTGACAGTGCGGCCCTCGAGATGCGGAGCAATACCCCGGCGGGTGGTTTCTACTTCAGGTAGTTCCGGCATTTTAGGGCCCGTGTAAAAATTATGCCTGACGACATATTGAGCATTAGTCCGTGTGGGATGTCGGTCAGCAGTCACGCTTTGCAGACACGCTGTCCCATCCCTGGGCGCTCGTCGTCGCCCATCCATGGGCTTCGACGGTACAGCAAAGCGAGACTGCTGACCGGTGCCTTGTAACTCTGCACCAGCTGAACCCGCCCTCTTGAGCCTTTGGGCGTACAGCTTTCGGCTTGCCGCTTTGCTAGCTATGCCACCAGTAGGTGCCAAACAGCAAGAGCAAGAGCAGCGGCATCACGCTGGCAACAAAGCGTCCGTTCCAGCCGAAGGCCACACGAAACGGCGTTTCGCCACTGTAGCGCGCCAGGATCAGTGTCGAAGGCCCGAAAGGCGAGCAGATCATCGCCAGGGAGAAGCCGCACATCAGACCCACTGCCGGCGTCATGATCGGCACACCCAGCAGGGCAAGCTGGGATAGCAGACCGGCTATCAGTGACAGTGAAACAATCGGCGCTACGCCAATCACCGCGAGAGTGATGGTGCTGAACAGACTGGCCACCGCCAACAACAGATTGTACTTGGGCTCGGCAGCCAACCAGGCGGCAATCTCTTCCAGCGGCGCGATGGCCCCCAGGGCACCGCCCAACAGAGCCGCACAACCGAAGATGAACATTTCGTTATGCATGCTCGACATGTTGTCGGCGATCTCGTCCAGCGCCTTTACCGGAGAGCGATCACGCCAGAGTAGATATAGCGTGACACCCACCGGAACCAGCAGCATGGCCGATTGCGGCGCACTGAGTACGGTCTGCCAGGCCAGCAGTCCGATCAGCATCAACCCCAGCAAACTGCCACCGAGCAGCCCCCACATGCCCTCGGCCCGGGTGCTGTCGCCGATATCGTCGCGCAAGGCCAACAGTCCGCGGGTTTCACGCCGCCAGCCAACCAGGATCATCATCACTGCGGCTACGGCGCCATAGGGCACCATACTGCTCCAGGATAGCGAGGGCATCTCGCGGGAAATAATCGCGATAGTGACACTGGTGGGCGCCAGGAGCGGGACCAGCGCGAAACCCCGCAAGGTAGTAACCATGACGCTGCGCAGGCCTTCGCGGCGCTGCAGATCGGTCAGCGGATACCGGCGCAGGTGCGTGGCCAGGGTTCCACAAAGCAGATTCATCATCCCGAAATTGAGAATCGAACCAATGCTCCCGGCGGTCAATACATACCGGGGGTAGAGAACCACCTTGGAGCCAGACAACAGGGCCTTGTGCAGCTCACTGAGTTGCGGCAGGCGCTTGGCCAGCAGCTGCATCAGCCCCAGAGCACCCAGGAAACTGGTGTAGTAGGCCGCTGAACTGGCCAGTTTTGGCCACAGCGAAGCATCCGTGCGTGGGCTGATTACGGTTGCAACAAGTACCGCGAGGGTAACGATACCCAGCCAGCGCGGATACGGATTGAGCCGCCGGAAATGCAGCAGAAAATAGGCAAGAAACGCCAGCGCCGCCAGCCAGCTGAGCAACGCAACCTGACTGAGCAATGCACCCAGCTCCAGGGCGACACCCAGGGGAAGCAGCAGAACCGTCATTTTTGCCATGGGCATATGTGTCACCGGGCAGTGCTCACGGCAGATCCTTGCGGAAGGCGCCCTTCTTGAAAACACCTTCACCGAAACCGAGAAGTGTGTCCTTGTCATCAAGCAGATCGCAGGAGGCCATGAATATCTTGTGGCCGCCGCTGCGGCGCGTGGCCACAGCACGTATCCGCGTGCCCAGTGCAGCGGTTGCCGAGAAGTTAACGTTCATTGACAGGGTAATGGCTACCCGGCGCTCGTCGGCACTGGGTGCCCAGGTACCGCACAGCCCCATGGCGATATCCAGCAGGCTCGCGGTGACGCCGCCATGCAGATTGCTGGCGTTATTGAGATGCTTTGCGGTCAGCGTCAGGCCGACGACCGCACGGCCTTCGGAGTATTCGAGCAGTTCACAGCCCAGGTCCTGGAAAAAACCTGTTACGGATTGGGCCACTGCCTGGCGATGGTCGGGGTTCACGGCTAGGTCACCTTTTATTCACTACACTGATGCAGATCTTCGCATGGGAGTCGGCTGCAGAGTATGCCACAGCTCCACTGTCGACGAACTTGCGCTCGCTCGGCGCAGGATTTAATCTCGCACGGCTATGAACGAAATACTGTTTCGCACAGCGGAATGAGAATAACCGAGGAGGCATTGCATGTTCAACCGAATTGGCGTGATCGGCGCTGGAGCCATGGGCCGGGGTATTGCCCAGCTTTTTGCCAGCAGCGGTCAACAGGTCCTGATCTACGACACGCGATCAGCAGCCATTGATGATGCTATCGACTTCAATCGCAATCTGCTCAAGCGCTCGGTCGCCAAGGGCAAACTCAGCGAGGCCGATTTCGAAGCGACCATGCAATGCATGCAACCCGCACAGGAATTGAGCGACCTCAAGGACTGCGATCTGGTGATCGAGGCCATCGTTGAGCTGCTGGAGGTCAAACAAAAACTTTTTGATCAGCTCGAAGCCCTGGTTGGTGACGACTGCGTACTGGCTACCAATACCTCCTCGTTGTCCGTTACGCGGATCGCCAGCACCTGCAAACGCCCGCAACGAGTCGCTGGCTTTCACTTCTTCAATCCCGTGACGCTGATGAAAATCGTCGAGGTCGTGCGTGGCGAGCGAACCGATGAGAACGTGATTCAAGGCCTTGTCGCGCTGGCAGAGAAGGCTGGGCATTTTGCAGCTATCACGCCGGATACACCCGGCTTTCTCGTCAACCATGCCGGTCGTGCCTTCGGTACCGAAGCATTGCGTTTGCTCAGCGAAGGTGTGGCCTCGCCGGCGCAGATCGATCGTATCCTGCGCGACGGTCCGGGCTTTCGCATGGGCCCCTTCGAGCTGTTTGACCTGACCGGACTGGACGTGTCCCATGCAGTGATGGAGTCGGTCTACGAGCAGTTCTATCACGACCCCCGTTATACGCCCTCGTTCATCGCTGCCCAACGCGTGGCGGCGGGTCTGCTCGGACGCAAGACTGGCCAGGGGTTCTTTCGCTATGAAGACGGCCAGAAGATCGAGCCCCAGGAAACCGCTCCCGACACTGTGCTGGTCGACCGCCCTTTCTGGCTGCAAAGCGACGACGCGGCCCTGCGCACTCAGGTCGCGGGCGTGCTCGGAGCCGCTGGCGCGACCCTGGAGGATGGTCCTCAACCCTCCGCCAAGGCAATCTGCCTGATCACGCCCCTGGGCGAGGACTGCACCGCCGCCCTGACCCGTCTGGAGCTACCCGCTGCGCGAACACTCGCGCTCGATAGCCTGGTCAACTGGGACAAGCGCCGCACGCTGATGCGCCAGCCCGCCGTCGAGGCCTCGCTGGTTGCCCAGGCACGTCAGGCACTGTCTGCCGACGGCGTTCCTGTGGAAGTGATTAACGATTCTCCCGGCTTTGTTATCCAGCGCCTGATCGCCGGCGTGGTCAATCTTGGCAGCGAGATTGCCCAGAAAGGTATCGCCACCCCGGAGACGCTGGACCGCGCAATACAATTAGCCCTCGGCTATCCCAAGGGTCCCCTGGCCTTTGGTGAGCATTATGGAAAACAAACCATACTGACCATTCTCAACAATATGCAGCAGACCTATGGTGAGCCCCGTTACCGCCCCAGCCCCTGGCTGCGTCGCAGGGTGCAGCTTGATCTGCCGCTTACAACACCCGATTTCCAGGAGTAAGACCAATGACTGCTTATATTTATGATGGTTTGCGCTCTCCCTTCGGACGCCATGCCGGTGCCCTGGCCAGCGTACGCCCGGACGACCTGCTCGCAGAGGTGATGCGTGCACTGATTGCCCGCAACCCCTTTGATCAGGGTGAATATGAAGACGTCGTGATGGGCTGCACCAACCAGGCAGGTGAGGACGCGCGCAACATCGCCCGCCACGCCGCGCTGCTGTCCGGGCTGCCCCAGGAAGTACCGGGTCTGACGGTAAACCGTCTGTGCGGTTCGGGTCTGGCCGCCGTGCTGGACGCCCATCGCATGGTCCGTGCTGGCGAGGGTGAACTGATCATCGCCGGCGGGGCTGAAAGCATGAGCCGCGCACCCTTCGTTATAGCCAAGAGCGAGAGCCCCTACTCCCGCGAGTTCCGCGCCTTCGACAGCACCATTGGGGCACGTTTTCCAAACCCGAAGGTAGAGAAGGAATATGGCTGCGACACCATGCCCGAGACTGCAGACAACGTCGCCGAGAAGTTGGGGATCACCCGTGAGGAAGCTGACACTTACGCTGCCCGCAGCCAGGCCCTGTATGAAAAGGCTCGTGCCGACGGCTTCTTTGCCGAAGAGATTCACCCGATCGAGGTGTCCCAGGGCCGTAAGAAGCCAGCCAAGGTCGTCGACCAGGACGAGCACCCCAGACCCCAGAGTGATATGGAAGCGCTGGGCAAGCTGCGCTCGCTGTTTGAGGGCGGTGTGGTCACCGCGGGTAACGCCTCAGGTGTGAATGATGGCGCTGCAGCGTTGCTGATCGGTAACGAGGCAGTAGGCAAGAAATACAACATCAAGCCCCGCGCGCGCATTCTCAGCGGCGCGGTTGCCGGTGTGGAACCACGTCTGATGGGCGTTGGTCCGGTCGAGGCATGCAAGAAAGCACTGTCCCGCGCTGGCCTGAGCCTGGATGACATGGACGTAATCGAGATCAACGAGGCCTTTGCTTCCCAGGTGCTGGGCTGTGCAAAAATGCTCGGTCTGGACTTCAACGACCCACGCCTGAACCCAAATGGCGGAGCCATTGCGGTGGGCCATCCGCTCGGTGCATCAGGCGCTCGTCTGACCCTCACCGCCCTGCGCCAGCTTGAGCGCACCGGCAAGCGCTATGCGCTGGTCAGCCTGTGCATTGGTCTCGGCCAGGGCGTTGCTGCCGTGATCGAACGGGTCTGAACACAGCCATATCGTCACCCCGGCCAATACTCGTTAGAGCTTTGTGCCGGAGTGCCGGGCACCGAGGGACCAAGCCTGCGTATGGCTTGTCTGAGAGTTCTGCTAAGGTATGCCTGCGTTAAAGCCTGAATTCACCTTGGAAACATTTGATGCAATTATCGTCCAATCCCTTCGAATGGCTGGGAGAAGCCCTGGGCACGCTGGTGCGTTTTGTTGTCGACAGCCTGGCCTGGGTATTTCACATTCTGAGCGGTGCAAGCACCGCTTTCGTTAACGGCTTTTCCCGCGCACTGGGGGTCGACAGCAATGTATTTACCGTTATCGCTGTCATTATCGGGCTGTTATTGATCTACGCTGGCGTGCGCTCCCTTATGCGCCGGCGCTTTATCGGGGCGGTAGTCTGGCTGCTACTCGGCCTATGGCTGCTCAGCGCCCTGATCAACTGAGACCGATCACTCAATCGCTGACAATCAAGGAGTACAGTATGGGTTTCGCATTTTCCAACGACATGCAACTGACCAGCAGCGCCTTCACTAACGACGGTGCCATCCCTGCCCGTTTTACCGGCGAAGGCGAGGATGTGTCCCCGGCACTTGGCTGGAGCAACCCACCGGAGGGCACCCAGGCTTATGCTGTCATCTGCCATGATCCGGACGCCCCACTGATCTCTGCCAACGGCACCTACGGGTTCGTTCACTGGACGCTGTACAACATTCCCGGCTCCGTGAGTGAGCTGGCAGAAGGCACCGGTGAATATACCCGCGGCAAGAACAACTTCGGCAAGACCGGCTACAACGGCCCCATGCCACCCGAGGGTCACGGTCAGCACAAGTATTACTTCTGGGTTATTGCCCTGGACAAGGATCTGCAACTGCCGGCTGATCTGACCCTCTGGGAATTACTGGCCAAGGTAGAGCCCCACGCCCTGGCGATGAATCGGCTGATTGGTACCTACCAGCGCGGCTGATTGCCCTCTTAATCTCTCCATCGATGGCACGGTATGACGCCGTGCCATTTCGCCCGTCAACGCAGTTCGGAACCCCCGATGACTACCCCCACATCCCACGCCCTGGATCAGGCTATCCGCCTGCAAATGACTGCGCCCAATCGTTATAGCGGTCATTGCGATGAAGCCTACCTGAATATGGTCGGGCCTTTTGGCGGTATGACCGCCGCGACTCTCCTGAATGCTGCCCTGTTGCACCCGGAACGCCTCGGAGATCCTGTATCACTTACCGTCAACTTTGCTGGGCCGGTAGGCCTGGGGGATTTCGAGATTGAAGCGACTCCCCTGCGGACCAACCGCTCCACACAGCACTGGTTGCTGTTGCTACGCCAGAACGGTGAAGTCATGACCAGCGCAACCGCATTTTTTGCCAACCGCAGGGAAACCTGGTCGGAGCAGGTCGCGGCATGTCCGCAGGCGCCAGCGGTTAACGAACTGCCACGCGTTAAGAGGCAGGAGCGCGCCTGGTTCAACCACTACGATATGCGCTATGTCAGTGGTGCGTTTAGACCCGGTGAAGCCGACGAGACCCACAACAGTCTGCTCTGGGTGCGCGACGAACCGCCACGGCCGCTGGATTTTGCCGCCTTGACCGCCCTTGGTGACATCTTTGCGCCACGGATTTTCAGCCGCCGTCAGCGCTTCACTCCCGCAGGCACTGTATGCATGACACACTATTTTCATGCCAGCCAGGATGATCTGCAGCGTGCCGGTACTGATTTCCTGCTCGGACGGGCTGGTGCCAGCCGCTATCACCACAACTATGCCGACCAGATCGCTCACCTGTGGGCAGCCGACGGAACCCTGCTGTTGACCAGTACGCAGGTAGCTTACTTCAAGGAGTGAAAAATGGCCGACCACCGGGAGGTGGTCGAACCAGATGCTTTCAGCTCTGCAACCAGGGCAGAACCGCTTCACGCAGCGGGCCGTTAAGTAGCATGCGGGTTTCCCGATAGGCTTTGCGCGGCAGCGCGGCCAGGCGCTGTAGCTGTTCCCTGCTGTTTTCCAGCAGTTGCTCCGGGGCCTCCAGTGCATCGTAGAAACCGGCCGCCTGGGCCTGCTCCGGATTCAGACCCTGCGCCTGCAAAGCGCAGCGCGACAACCAGTGCGGCGTTACCCGGTCTCGGGCAATCGCCATGGCCGCCCTGGGCATGGTCATGCCAATTGCCACTTCATTGAGCGCCACCCGCCAGTCACCAGCCACCCCTACGCGGTAGTCGGCAAGTAGCAGCATGAAGGCTGCCTTGGCCATGGCATGCCCGCTACTGGCAACGACCAGCGGGGCAGGATAATCCAGCATGGCCAGGGTCAGGCGATCGCCTGCAGCGCGCATGGCGTCACAGGCCGGCCCGCCTGCCTGAATCAGCTTGCGGTCATAACCGCCACTGAAACAGCCAGGCCGGCCGGTGATCAGCAGCGCAGCATCCGCCGCAGCGGCTTTGCCGATAGCCTCGAGCAGCGCTTCCAACATGACTTCGGACAGCGCATTGACCTTGCCGTCATCCAGAGTGATTTCGGCCAGCCCGTCACTCATGCTGAACGTCAGCTGCTCACTCATGCTGCACCGGCCGCAGCGCGTGCCTCGTCCCGCAGAACCCGGCGCAGCAGTTTGCCGACCGTCGACTTGGGGAGATCCTCACGAATTTCGACGGTGCTGGGTACCTTGTAACCGGTCAGATGCTCGCGGCAATGGGCAATGATCGCGTCCTTGTCGAGCATCGGGTCACTCAGACTGACAAAAAGCTTGATCGCCTCGCCCTTCTTCTCGTCCGGGATACCCACGGCCACGCACTCCCGAATTCCAGGATGCACCATGACCGCATCTTCGACCTCGTTGGGATAAACGTTGAAGCCCGATACGAGAATCATGTCCTTCTTGCGATCGACCAGTTTGAGGAAGCCATCCTCGTCTATGACGCCCACATCGCCGGTTTTCAGCCAGCCATCTTCGGTGAAGCTCTCGGCGGTGGCCTCCGGACGCTGCCAATAGCCCTGCATGACCTGAGGACCACGTATCAGCAACTCGCCGGGCTCGCCGCGGGCCGTCTCATTGCCATCATCATCCACAGTGCACATTTCGGTATCGATCACTGCCCGCCCGATATAGCCTTCCTTGTAGGGCGTGAAGGCAGTCGAAGCCACTACGACGGGAGACGTCTCGGTCAGGCCATAACCTTCGCGGACCACGCTACCGGTCCGGGCCTGCCAGCGCTTGGCAATTTCCGTGTTCAGCGGGGCACCACCCGAGTTGACCCACTTGAGATGACTGAAGTCGATATTATCGAACTCTGGATGGGCCATCAGCGAGACAAACAGTGAGTTGATACCAGTCAACAGAGTAATCCGATGGCGCTTGAGATCGGCCATCATGCTGTCGAGATCACGTGGATTGGTAATCAGCACACTGTGAAATCCGGTGGCAACCGAAGCAATGCAGTTCGCGGTAAAAGCGAAGATATGATAGAGCGGCAGCGGAGAGACTCGCACTTCATTACCGTATTCCACGTCGCCCGGGCGAATGACGTTGGTCGCCTGAAGAACGTTACTGAGGATGTTACGGTGCGACAGCATGGCGCCCTTGGATACGCCCGTTGTACCGCCTGTGTATTGCAGCAGCGCCAGATCATCCAGATCACGTTCGGGTTTGACAGCCGGTAGCTTCTCGCCCTCACGCAATGCCTGCATGAAACGTACTTCATCGTCCTCGGTGGTGGCGTACTGGGGATCGGCAAAATCATCCACACCGGTAACGATCAGCAACTCGATCTCGGTATCACCTTGAATCTTGCGCACCAGAGGGATCAACTTGTCGAGCACCACGACAGCCTTGGCCCCGGAGTCGGCAAATTGATGACGGGCTTCGTAGGGCGTGTATTGCGGGTTGGTATTGACGATGACCAGACCCGCTTTCAGTGCACCGAAAATGGCGATTGTATATTGCAACAGGTTAGGCAACTGGATGGCCAACCGATCACCCGGCTCCAGCCCTGCCGGGCCGCGCAGATAGCGGGCAAAGGCGTCAGCACGCCTTTCCAGTTCGTTGAAGCTCAGCGTATCGGTCCCGCAGGAGAAAGCCGGCTTGTCACCGTAATCCTGACAGGCCTTGGCCAGGACTTCACTGAGATTGGTGTGTCCCAACTGGGCCAATTGGTCGCCAACGATGGAATGAACGGGTGTCGACATGAAAACCTCTTATTTGAATCGTTATTTTGCACAGCGAAATACAATACCAAAAAGATGCTATTCTATCCGCTTTTGCTGTGCAATCATTGAGACGCAGGTAGACTGATACCGCCAGGCAGAACCGGGGAAAACCGGCTGCGTCACAATAAAAACAGAACAATGCCGCTCCCCCTCACCGTAGAGGTTGATCGTGGATGCAGGCTACGCTTTAGCAAGGTAACAGGCCATGAACGACGACCTCAGTACTCTCAGTGAAGCCACACCGGCCAAAGATCGCAAATTTGTCGAGGCGCTATCGCGCGGACTCGATGTACTGCGCGCCTTCAGCCAGGGGGCCGTAGTCATGGGTAATCAGGATATCGCCCGGATCACCGGTCTGCCCAAACCGACCGTCTCGCGTATGACCTATACCCTGACCAAACTGGGCTACCTGAGTTATTCGCCACAACTGGAAAAATACCAGCTGGATTCCGGCGTACTTGCCCTGGGCTATGCCTATGTATCCAACCTGCGAGTTCGCCAGCTGGCCAAGCCCTACATGGATGAGTTCGCCCGTTCGACCAATACCTCCGTAGGCCTGACCTGCCGCGACCGCTTATCCATGATCTACGTGGAAAACTGCCGCCCCGCCGAAACGACTTCACTGCGTATGGATGTAGGCGTGCGTTTGCCCTTGGGCACCACGGCTGCAGGACGTGCCTATCTCGCGGCAATGAAGGACGAGGAACGCAGTCATGTGATCGCCGCTCTTGCCAGCCGCAGTCCGGATACCTGGCCAGAGACTGCAGTGCGGCTGGAAAAGGCTTTCGAGGATTATGCGCGCCATGGCTTTTGCCTGTCTTTGGGCGACTGGGACCGCAACGTCAATGCCGCCGGCGTGCCTCTACATCTGCAGGACGGCACACTCATGGCACTGACCTGTGGCGCCCCTTCCTACCTGGTTTCCGAGGAAAAGGTACAGAATCAACTGGCACATCAGCTGGCCATGTTGGCTCGTGATATTGAGCGGCTGGGGGTTTGACCCTACCCATCACGCTGATTGATTGGTGCGCATTTCACTAGGACGGGGCATCGACAACAGCGTTATTTTTTTGTATTTTGCCTGGCGGAATAGAATTTCATTATTTCGCATAGTGAAACTGGCAGCGAAACACGAAGCGAAATATCAAGTGGAACAGCTTTAGTCATCACAACAGACGGAGAACGAGCATGTCGGACGTGGTCACACTGGAACGACAAGGCGCCATAGCGATTGTCAGGGTCAATAACCCACCGGTCAACGCACTGGGTATCGCGGTCCGTGAGGGCCTGCAGAACAGCTTCAAGGCCGCCGAAGCCGATCCCGAAGTCAAAGCCATCGTCCTGGTGTGTGAAGGTTCAACCTTCATTGCCGGCGCCGACATCAAGGAGTTCGGCAAGCCACCAAAGGCACCAGGCCTGCCCGAAGTGGTCAATGGTATCGAGGCTGGAAGCAAGCCGAGCGTTGCCGTTATCCACGGTACCGCCCTGGGTGGCGGTCTGGAAGTGGCCGTCAGCTGTCATTACCGTATCGCGCTGAAAAGCGCCAAGGTCGGCTTGCCGGAAGTGAAACTGGGCCTGTTACCGGGCGCCGGTGGTACCCAGCGCCTGCCACGTCTGGTCGGCGTCGAGAAAGCGCTGGACATGATCGTCAGTGGCGCTCCAATCAGCGCCTCCGAGGCACTCGAGCTAGGCGTTATCGATGAGCTGATCGACGGCGACCTGACCGCTGCCGGTATTGCCTATGCCGAAAAGCTTCTCAGCGATGGCAAAGGCGCGCGTCGCACCGGCGAGCGTACCGACAAGCTGGAAGGCGTGGACAACGCAGCACTGGTCGCCGCCAAGCGTGCCGAAATCGACAAGAAAACGCCTGGTCTGTTTTCACCCCAACGCTGCGTTTCGGCGGTTGAGGCATCCTTCACCCTGCCCCTGGAACAGGGTTTGGCCCGCGAGCGCGAGTTGTTCGGCGAGTGCCTGGTATCACCGCAGCGGGGAGCACTGGTCCACGCGTTTTTCACCGAACGCCTTGCTTCGAAAATCGACGACCTGCCCAAGGACACTCCGACCCGTGAGATCAAATCCGCAGGCGTTATCGGCGGTGGCACCATGGGCGTAGGCATCGCCATGTGCTTTGCCAACGCCGGCATCCCGGTGAAGATTCTGGAAATCAGCGAAGACGCCAGGGCCAAGGCCATGGAGCGTTGCCGCGATACCTACATGATGAGCGTCAAGCGCGGCAGCCTGACCGAAGACGCCATGAACAAGCGTCTGGCGCTGGTCGAAGGGGTCATCGATTACGCCGACCTGTCGAGCGTGGACCTGGTTGTCGAAGCCGTGTTCGAAGACATGGGCGTCAAGCAGAAGGTGTTCGAGGCACTCGACAAACACTGCAAACCCGGAACGATTCTGGCCAGTAACACCTCTTCGCTGGATCTGAACCAGATCGCCGAATTTACCCAGCGTCCGCAGGACGTAGTGGGCCTGCACTTCTTCAGTCCCGCCAATGTCATGCGTCTGCTTGAGGTGGTACGTGGCGAAAAAACCGCCAAGGACGTTCTGGCTACCGCCATGGCAATCGGCAAGAAGCTGAAAAAAGTAGCAGTGCCGGTTGGCGTATGCGACGGCTTTGTTGGCAACCGCATGGTGTTCCAGTACGGCCGGGAAGCCGAATTCCTCCTTGAGGAAGGCGCTACTCCAGCCCAGGTCGATGGCGCGCTACGCAAGTTCGGCATGGCCATGGGCCCCTTTGCGATGCGTGATCTCTCCGGCCTGGATATTGGCCTGAGCATCCGCACTCGCCAGCGTCAGACCCTGCCAGCGGAATTCAAATTGCCGACGATCCTTGATCGCATGGCCGAGGCAGGTATGCTTGGACAGAAGACCGGTCGCGGCTTCTATAATTACGAAGCTGGCTCGCGCACGCCCCAGGAAAATCCGGCCCTGCCGGCAATCCTCGAGGCCGCTTCCAAGGAACAAGGCGTTGAGCGGCGGGAGCTGTCCGACGAGTACATTCTTGAGCGCACGCTGTTTGCATTGATCAACGAGGGCGCCAAGATCCTCGAGGAAGGTATTGCCCAACGCTCCAGTGACATCGACGTCATTTACATCAATGGTTACGGCTTCCCTGCACATCAAGGTGGTCCGATGTTCTATGCTGACAGTCTTGGGTTGGATCAGGTGTATGCCCGGATCAGCGCTTTCCATAAGGAACATGGCGCCTGGTGGAAACCTGCTCCATTGCTGGAAAAGCTTGCCAGAGAAGGACGCAAGTTCGCTGACCTCTGATAGCTGTTAATTAATGACCTGGGCCGTGCGGCATGAGTCGCAGTCCCGGAACTGTATTTCAACGAGGACCTGACATGGACATTCATTACACCCCAGAAGAACTCGCCTTCCGCGATGAAGTGCGGGATTTCCTGAAGACCGAGTTGCCAGAGGACATCGCTGCCAAAGTCAAAAATGGCAAGAACATGTCCAAGGCAGATCACGACCGCTGGCAGAATATTCTGTCCAAGCGCGGCTGGTATGCACCGGGCTGGCCAGTAGAGTTCGGCGGGACCACTTGGGGCCCTGTCGAGAAGCACATTTTCGATGAAGAGTCCGCTGCCTATGGCGCGCCGCGCACTGTTCCCTTCGGCGTAAACATGGTTGCTCCGGTAATCATCAAGTTCGGTACCGAAGAACAGAAGCAACATTACCTGCCGCGCATCCTGTCGGGTGAAGACTGGTGGTGCCAGGGCTACTCCGAGCCCGGTGCAGGTTCCGACCTTGCCTCGCTGAAAACCCGCGCAGTGCGCGACGGTGATCACTACATCGTCAATGGTCAGAAAACCTGGACCACTCTGGGCCAGCACGCCAACTGGATCTTCTGTCTGGTACGCACCGACCCCGAAGCCCAGCAGCAACGTGGTATTTCCTTCCTGCTGATCGATATGGCGACTCCCGGTATCACCGTGCGTCCGATCATCACGCTCGACGGTGATCATGAAGTCAACGAAGTCTTCTTCGATGACGTCAAGGTGCCGGTCGAAAACCTGGTTGGTGAAGAGAACAAGGGCTGGACCTGCGCCAAGTACCTGCTGACCCACGAACGTACAGGTCTGGCCGGCATCGGCGCTTCCAAGGCTGCTCTTACTCACCTGAAGAAAGTGGCTACCCAACAGCACAAGAACGGCAAGCCGCTGATCGATGATCAGGTTTTCCGCGCCCAGGTAGCTCAGGTTGAGATTGAGCTGATGGCTGCTGAAATGAGCACACTGCGTATCATCGCTGCGGCGAAAGAAGGCGGTGTACCCGGTGCAGAGAGCTCGATCCTCAAGGTCAAGGGCACTGAAATCCGTCAGGCGATCACCAACCTGCTGCGCAAGGCCATCGGGCCGTACGCACTGCCCTTCCTGCCGGAAGAGCTGGAATATGACTTTGACGGCGACATGCTGAACAGCGAGTCCAGCCCTGCATTGGCGGGCGACTACTTCAACATGCGCAAACTGTCGATTTTCGGCGGATCCAATGAGATCCAGAAGAACATCGTCTCGAAAATGATTCTGGAACTGTAGGAGATTAGTCGTGGACTTCAAACTCACAGAAGAGCAACAGATGCTGCAGGAAACCGCGGCGCGTCTGGTACGCGACGCCTACACCTTCGACAAGCGCGAGAAGTTCAGCGCTAGCGAAACCGGCTTCAGCCCCGAATTCTGGCAACAGATGGGTGAGCTGGGCCTGACCGCCATTCCATTCCCCGAGGAACTCGGTGGCTTTGGTGGTACCGGTGTGGAAAACATGCTGATCATGCAGGAGCTGGGTCGCGGTATTACCCTGGAGCCCTACATGGAGTCGGTCATCCTGGCTGGCGGTCTGATTACCCAGCTGGGTTCAGACAGTCAGAAAGATGAGCTGCTGGGTTCCATTGCCAGCGGTGAACTGCAGGCCGCCGTCGCACTGGACGAGCCGAGCAGCCACTATCTGCTCAACGATGTACAGACCACTGCCAAGCAGGATGGTAGCAACTGGACTCTGAGCGGCCGCAAGGCAGTCGTTATTGGTGGTCACACTGCAGGCAAGATCCTGGTATCTGCCCGTACCGCAGGTGACATTCGTGACGAAAAAGGCATCAGCCTGTTTATCGTTGACCCCAAGGGCGCCGGTGTCAGCCGCCGTGACTTTGCGACCGTTGATGGCCGCAAGGGTTGCGAGCTGTTCCTGGACAATGCCCAGGGCGAGCTGCTGGGTGAAGCCGGCGAAGCTTTTGCTGCCATCACCTACCAGGCCGGTCGTGGCATGGCTGCCCTCTGCGCCGAAGCCATCGGTGCAATGGAAGTCGCGTGCGACATGACCCTGGACTACCTCAAGCAGCGCAAGCAGTTTGGCGTGCCGATCGGCAAGTTCCAGGCGCTGCAGCACCGTATGGTCGATATGCGTACCGAGCTGGAACAGGCTACGTCGATGACCATTCTGGCCGCCTGCGTTGCCAGCGAGGAAGACAGCATTGAGCGCACCCGCACGCTGACTGCAGCCAAGTTCCTGGTCAATCGCTCGGCCCGCAAGGTAGCCGAAGAGTCGATCCAGCTGCATGGCGGCATCGCGATGACCTGGGAATACTCCGCTGCCCACTACGCCAAGCGCCTGGTCATGATCAGCCACCAGTTGGGTGACGACGATCATCATCTGGAAGCATACGCTAAGCTGATGAGCGTGGCCTGAAGGTCGCCTTAACCGGAATGACGGCAATTTCGCCGTCATTCCGGCGTATTTGCCATGTGTTTTAGCAAATTGGCACTATCGGGCCGTGTTTTGGCCCGGTATCCTATGCAACCCCTTATATTGTCGTGCGCCCCCGGGCGTCCCATAGACTTGTGGAGGACTAGCGTCCATGAAAATCCTCGTCGCCGTTAAGCGCGTGGTTGATTACAACGTCAAGGTTCGCGTCAAAGCGGACAATACCGGTGTCGATCTCGCCAACGTCAAGATGTCCATGAACCCCTTCTGCGAAATCGCTGTGGAAGAGGCCGTGCGCCTGAAAGAAAAAGGCGTCGCGACTGAAGTTGTCGCTGTGTCCATCGGTCCGACCGCTGCTCAGGAGCAGCTGCGTACCGCCCTGGCACTGGGTGCCGATCGCGCCATTCTGGTCGAATCCGCGGATGATCTGAGCTCACTGGCTGTAGCTAAGCTGCTCAAGGCTGTTGTCGACAAGGAACAGCCCCAGCTGGTTATTCTCGGCAAGCAGGCAATCGACTCCGACAACAACCAGACCGGCCAGATGCTTGCTGCTCTGAGCGGCTACGGCCAGGGCACCTTCGCCTCTGCCGTCGAAGTCTCCGGTGAGAGCGTGAAAGTTACCCGCGAAATCGACGGCGGTGCGCAGACAGTTGATCTGAAACTGCCCGCCATCGTGACCACCGACCTGCGCTTGAACGAGCCGCGTTACGCGTCTCTGCCGAACATCATGAAGGCCAAGAAGAAGCCGATGGAAGTGGTCAAGCCCGAAGATCTGGGTGTCAGCACCGCCTCCACGGTCAAGACTCTCAAGGTTGAAGCCCCCACCGCTCGCAGTGCCGGTATCAAGGTAGGTTCTGTGGACGAGTTGGTCGACAAACTGAAGAATCAAGCCAAGGTGATCTAAATGACAATTTTGGTTATTGCCGAACACAACAACGCCGCGCTGAATGCTGCGACCCTGAACACCGTTGCCGCGGCCAAGGCCATTGGCGGTGACATTGATCTGCTGGTTGCCGGCGAAGGCTGCTCCGCGGTTGCTGATGAAGCGGCCAAGGTCGAAGGCGTTAGCAAGGTCCTGTTGGCAGACAATGCTGCCTACGGCCACCAACTGCCGGAAAACGTAGCACTGCTGATTGCCGAGATGGGCAAGAGCTACAGCCACGTGATCTGCGCAGCCAGCACCAACGGCAAGAACTATATGCCGCGTGTTGCTGCCCTGCTGGACGTCGATCAGATCTCCGAGATCATCGCCGTTGAAAGCGCCGATACCTTCAAGCGCCCAATCTATGCCGGTAACGCAATCGCTACCGTACAGTCCGATGCGGCGATCAAGGTTATTACCGTGCGTACCACCGGTTTTGATCCGGTTTCTGCCGAAGGCGGCAGCGCCAGTGTTGAAGCCGTTTCCAGCGCCCAGGATGCCGGCGTGTCCACCTTCGTCAACGAAGAACTGGCCAAGTCCGATCGTCCAGAACTGGCTGGTGCCAAGATCGTCGTTTCCGGCGGCCGCGGCATGCAGAACGGTGAAAACTTCGAGATGCTCTACAAGCTCGCTGACAAGCTCGGTGCTGCAGTAGGCGCATCACGTGCCGCAGTTGATGCCGGTTTCGTCCCCAACGACATGCAGGTCGGTCAGACTGGTAAGATCGTCGCGCCAAACCTGTACATTGCCGTTGGTATCTCAGGCGCTATTCAGCACCTGGCTGGCATGAAAGACTCCAAGGTGATCGTTGCGATCAACAAGGACGAAGAAGCACCCATCTTTGGTGTAGCCGACTTCGGTCTGGTTGCTGACCTGTTCGAAGCGATTCCCGAACTGGAAAGCAAGGTGTAAGAATCCAGCCGCAAGCTGGAAGAATAACCCGACTCGTGAGAGTCGGGTTTTTTTATGCCCGGGTCATGGCGCAAACACGCACTGGTTGCCCCCACTGCCGCAACAACGGTGATCCAGACAGCCTTTTCAGTTGTCTTGAAACCCGGCCCCTTGAATCATCTGTAGCTTGCAGTTTTCAGTTGATCTTCGGCAACAATCTGTATCATTTATTATCACTTTCCCTTCCCTGATTAACCTTTCATTACGCCAAGCCTTTTGCAATGTGTCCCACGCAAAGTAAAATGCTGTTTTGGTGAGCGAAACATAAATACAACAATGTTCCGCACAGCGAAACATAATAAGGTGACATCCATGCGAATCTTCCTGCACAGGTTTACTGCCGCTTTGGCATTGGCGCTGGCTCTGCCGGCAACCGCCGCAACTGAATCCACCAATGAATCTGCCTTGCCTCGCGTAATGGTCTGGACCGCTTACGGAACCGGTGCTGCCGGTTACGCACAGGCCGCTGCACTGGGTGGGCTACTGAAGTTCGAGGAAGGCAGCAATATTCGTATTCTGCCCGGGCGTAACGATGTTTCCCGAATGATCCCGCTGAAGACCGGAAGAGCCGGTTATTGCCTTTGCGGCATCGCCAGTTACTTTGGTCAGGAAGGCATATTCCTGTTCAATAAACCCGACTGGGGGCCGCAACCGATTCGCATGATCCTGGCCTCACAGGGTACCCAGAGCTTCGGCCTGGCCGCAGCCGCTGATACGGATCTTGAACACCCCCGAGACCTCAAGGGTCAGAAAGTGATATTCATCCGCGGCGCGGACTCCATCAACATGATCACATCGGCAGTACTGGCCTATGGTGGGCTGACCTGGGACGACGTGCGCCGCGTGGACACTTCCGGTACCAATGAAGCAATCGAAGCCATCATCAACGGTCATGCCGATGTGATGCCAATGTCTACGCGTACCCCATTGATGGAGCGCATTGCGGCCAGCCCACGGGGTATCAACTGGCTCGACATGCCCAATGAAACAGCCGAGGAAAAGGCCGCCTGGGCACGCGCCAAGAACGTCATCCCCTATTACCTGCCCCAGTTCGAGACCCGCGGTGCGGGTGTATCGGAGCAGGACCCCTGGAATGGTGGCGGTTATGCACTGCCGATTCTGGTCACCAACGCGGACAGGGATACTGACGAAGTCTATGCACTGACAAAGTTTGTTGAAGACCAATACGATAATTTCAAGACTCTGGCCCCTGGCGCTGAAGGCTGGGAGCTTAGTCGTCAGGTGTTTGACTGGGTCATGCCCTATCACGAGGGTGCAGTACGTTATTTCCGTGAGCAAGGCGTCTGGAGCGAAGAATACGAAGCGCACAACCAGAATCTGCTGAACAGGCAGGCGGTACTCGCTGATGCATGGGAACAACAGCTCGCTCAAGCCGCAGTATCGGATCAGTCCTTTCAGGCCAGCTGGATGAAACGCCGGGGCGAAGCCTTGACCGCCGCCGGATTTGATCCGGGCTTTCGGCGCTAGCCAGACCCATTCGACTCCGGCCCCGCAGGTCGGTCCGATCACGATTGCACATGAGGCAGCTGATGTCCGAAGAACAAGAATCAATTCGCCATCCGGTGGCTGGCAGATTACTGCGCGTTACTGCTGTAGCAACAGCGGCACTGGCCATTTACCAGATCTTCAACCTGGGCGCCTACACCGGCTTTACCATGCTCACCAGCCAGTACATTTACGGTTTGCTGGCAATGATGCTGCCCATGGTCTTTGTTGCCATTCCTGCAGGCCGTGGGCGGCGTGTAAACACGACTCCCTGGTATGACTGGCTGCTGGCTCTCGCCAGTATTGGCTGTTGCGTATTCTTTATCATTTATTCTAACGAAGCAGTGGATGAAGGCTGGGAATACATGGCCCCACAGCACGTGGTGTATATCAGCCTGCTAACCTGGGCAATCGCCCTCGAAGCCACGCGGCGCTGCGGCGGCTGGCCAATCTTTGTTGTGGTCTTCATGGCCTCGCTGTTTCCCATGCTGGCCGGTTACCTGCCAGACAGTTTTGCCGGCATCTCCACGCCGATCGATTTGGTCGCGATCTATCACACCAACAGCGATGAAAGCCTGCTGGGCATCCCCTCCCAGGCTTTTGCCAACCTGGTCATCGGCTTTCTGCTCTTCGGTATCGCCCTGCAGCGCACCGGCGGCGGCAAGTTCTTTATCGACCTGGCCTTTGCCCTGCTTGGCAAAGTGCGTGGCGGCCCGGCCAAGGTGTCGATCTTCTCCAGCGGGCTGATGGGCTCGATGTCCGGGAGCGTGGTGACCAACGTATTGACCACCGGCCCCCTTTCAATCCCGGCCATGCGTAAGGTCGGTTTCACCAAGACCTACGCTGCGGGCGTGGAAACCTGCGCTTCGACCGGGGGCGTATTGATGCCGCCCGTCATGGGCGCAACTGCCTTTGTCATGGCAACCTTTCTGGACATCCCTTACGGCGAGATAGCACTGGCGGCGGCAATTCCCTCGGCTCTGTATTTCTTCGGGCTCTTCATCCAGATCGATTTCTATTCGGCGCGCAACGGGCTCAAGGGCTTGCCAGCCATTGACCTGCCGAAAATACGTCAGACGCTGAAGGAGGGCTGGCACTACATCTTCGTGTTCGCGTTCCTGATCTGGATGCTGCTGTTCATGAAGCAGGAGGCTATTGCACCGTTCTACGCTACCGCTCTGCTGCTGGTCATCAACCAATTGCGTAAACACAGCCGCTGGCAGTGGCAGCAGTTCAAGGAATTCGCCGAAGCCTGCGGTGCCCTGTTCGCTGAACTGACCGGTCTGATGGCGGGTGTGGGCCTGATCATGGGCGCACTGGCGGTATCGGGCATGTCCGGCACCATCGCTAACGATCTGCTGTTTATTGCCGGCGGCGATATGCTGGTACTACTGATCATGGGCGCCCTGACCAGCTTTATCCTGGGTATAGGAATGCCGGTGACTGCGGCCTATATCTTCCTCGCGATCGCCCTGGCACCCGCGTTGATCAACGGCGGCATGAACCCGATGGCAGTGCACATGTTCATTCTCTATTGGGGCATGTTGAGCTTCATCACCCCGCCGGTCGCAATTGGCGCCTTCGCCGCCGCATCAGTAGCCGGCAGCAGTCCAATGAAAACCAGCTTCGTGTCGATGCAGATGGGTAGCATCATCTATTTCATACCCTTCTTTTTCGTGCTCGAGCCCGCCTTACTGTTGCAGGGCAGCGCAACGGAAATCATCGTGGCCATCACTTGTGCGGTAGGCGGTATCATCCTTATAGCTGGTGGACTGCAGGGCTATCTACCCAAGCTGGGAGATCTCAGCGAGCGCGGTTTGCTGCATTGGCCGCTTCGCATACTGTTTGCGATAGGCGGACTCTTCCTGGCCATGCCCTACAATCCCTATGTGCCGCTCACCGAGACCATGCTCTTCGTTCTGTCCTTTGGTCTGATCTTCGCGGCTATCGGTTTAACCTGGATCCACCGTCGCCTCGCTCCGGCTTGAGCGGCGCACCAGTCCCGCCTTTATGCACTTTTCTGGTGCGCATAGTAGATCCAAGAGCCAGCTATGCGCCCAGAATCGGCGCGCTATCGCCAAATGAGTTCCAGACCCCCGAGCCAGAGCGGCTGGCTCTCAGCAAGAATTCCCTGACATGTCCCTATCCGGTGCGCTTCTTGCAAAGAGAAGTACTATTCATTCGCATCAGAGAGAGTTCCCGTGTCCATACGTCCGATGTCCATTCGCAGTGAAGAAATGGCATTAACCTCCACCGAGCGCACTTGGCTTCCCTGGCTTGGTTCGACAGGCAAGCTTCGCATGGGCTGGGCCTGCCGAGTAAACCAAAATCGTTATGCGCAATTGGAAGAAATATTCAACAGCGTAGCCGATACCCGTATGCGGCTGCTGCAACAGTGGTGCGATAACCAGTGGACCACTCTGGATAGCATCGCCAGGGATCTGGGGAACCTGGGCAAACCGCTCGAGCGTCAACAGATGCTCAAGTTGATGCCCAAAATAGCCGATGCCAGCGAGCTGTTCCTGGTCGATGCGAGCGGCCGTTGCCTGGTCAGCACCGCCCGGCAGATGCCGACGTCCACGATCAATTCCAAGGCCATGCAGCCGGGCCTCCAGGCACCCTTTCTACACGGTCCCTATATCGATCAACGCACCAAAGAGCTGGGTCCATCGACATCCAGCTTCCATGATGCGGTGACGTTGATGTTCTATCAGCCGATGCAATACCAGGACCAGCCATGCTGTCTGTGCGCCCGGGTGCCAAACGACGTACTGGGTGATTTGATCCAACGCGAGGCTGGACATATCTACCAGGAATCGGGCGACAACTATGTGTTCATGGTCGAATCGCGCTTCGATCCGGCAATCGAGCCGGGCCGCGCATTGTCACGCTCGCGTTTCGAGGACAACACGTTCAGCCACGGCGGAAACTTGAAGGAAGGCATTGCCACCCACTGGGGTACCGTCAGTGTGCGCGAACATACCGAATTCGAGGTGCGCTTCACTGATCCGGCTACCAAGCAGTTGCATCCGGGGGTGCGCGAGACCATCCGCAAGGGACAGAACCTGTTCGTTACTTACCCTGGATATTCCGATTACCGTCATATACCCGTGATCGGCAAAGGAGTGACTTTCAGCCTGACCGGCTCTCCGGACCGCTGGGGCATGATGTGCGAAGCAGATCTGGAAGAGGTCTACCGCTATCGATCACTGAGCTACAGCCTGATGAAATTCTTCCTGTTGCTTATGCTGATCATCTGCGGCTGTCAGATTGCGATCGCCTGGTCCGGCCTGGGTCAACCCGCTGCCAGCGGACTCAACCTTTTGGTGGTGGGCCTGTCAGCCATTTGGTTCTGGCGCCGAGGCACCCGGAAACTGGCCAGGCGCATGGGACGCATGACGGAGATCATCCGTAATATTGCCGAGGGTGAAGGCAATCTGAGCCAGCGCATGGATACCACCCGCCTGGTTGCCGATGAAACCGGCGAACTGGGGCGCTGGACCAACAGCTTCATCGACAACCTCGACACCATCGTCGGGCGCGTCAAGCAGGCCAGCAGGCATACGCTGCAAAACAGTGAACAGATGCTGGATCATAACCAGAAGGCCAGCAATACCGCCGAGGAAGTAACCAAAACCATTGAGCAGATGCTCGGCATGATCGAGGCACAGGTGCAGACGATTGATAGCGCCTCGAACACCGCAGCGCAGATGAAACGCACCATGGCCGAAGTCGTCGAGTCGGCGCGCCAGCGCCTGGAAACCGTCTCGAATGGAACGCGCAAGATCCGCGATATCGTCGAAACCTCCGCTAGCAGCGTGCAGCAAGTGGATAAACGCTCCAACGAAATCGCCGGCATGGTATCGATGATCACTGACATCACCAGCCAGACCAACCTGCTGGCCCTTAACGCAGCGATCGAAGCCGCGCGCGCCGGAGAGCATGGCCGGGGGTTCGCCGTGGTCGCTGACGAAGTCCGCGCACTGGCCTCAAGAACCGCTACCGCCGCGGCGGAAATCAATCAAGGCATTACCGCGATACGCGATGCCACCCATCAGGCGGTCGATCTGATGGAACAGGGTGTGAGTGACGTCGATCAGCAGTTGACCCTGGCCAATAATGCGGCCAACGATAACGATACCTTGCACCAGACCGTCGAGGAGTTATTCGAGGTGATTGCGGTCATGGATACCAACAGCAAGGAGCACGGACGCCAGGCTGGCCACGTGGCAGAAGTAACCGCCTCCATGGCCAAAGTCATCAGTACGCTGCGCTCCAGCTCCGGGCAGGTCAGGGAGACCGCCAGCCGCCTGCATCAACTGTCAGACAGCTTTCAGGTCAGCGCCGACCGCTGATCAGACCAGCGCCACCGGCGTCAGGGGTGAACCCACTGCACCCGGCAGGCGCAGGGGCGGCGCAGTGAGCATGAAACGATTGCGCCCGCTGTCGCGCAGATAGTGCGCCAGCTCGCTCAGGTACCAGAGCTCACCCAGGTGTATGCCGAGCTTGAACAGACAGTGCTCGTGCAGGGGTAGTGCGGCACAACAGCCCGCTCCTTCGCGGGCCGGGTAGGCCTCTACGGCGTAGTTATCGGCTATCAGCAAGCTCAGACCGCTATCGGTGATCCATTGCAGCAGCGCCGGATCACGACCATCAAGAACAGCGCAGCTGGAGGCGAGGACAGCCGCATCAGGCTCACGATGCATACCGAGAATCACATCGGCAAAGCCGGTATACAGGCACACCATGTCGCCAGGTTCCACCGTGACGCCGTCATCACGCATGATCTGCTGCAGCCGTGCATTATCAACCAGTACGCGCTCCCGACCGCAATGGTGTTCCAGGTCGATCAACACCGCGCGGCCGCTGACTGCCTTCTCGGCCATCTTCTCGATACCCAGTCGCTTGGCATTCACACCTTCCAGCGCGTCCTCGTGCCCCGTCGGCCCCTGGATATCCTCGCCAGCACGCCAGCCGTTGTAATACAAAGGCTCGGCCTCACCGTCACCGTCGGCATCAAACAGACTGCCAACATGGGCCAATGCGTCCCATTGGGTTGAGTACTGGGTATAGAGCAGCACCGCATCGTCGCTGACTACGTCGGTAAAATCAGGGTTGATACGGTTAAGGGCGAAATTGTAGTTGAGCTTGTCGCCGCGCCCGGAGGTGAATCGCCGCGGCGCGTGGCGTAGCTTGTTCAGCGCGTTGCCGCCGGGATAGTCCAGCGGCAGACTGAGACAGAAGCTGCGGCCTTCGCGCACTTCTGCCACACCCTGCAGCACCTTCTCCGGGGTCAGCAGGTTGAGCCTGCCCAATTCGTCATCGGGTCCAAAGTCGCCCCAGTTGGAACCTTCCGGTCGATACTTCCAGCGCATGAGCAGTCATCCTGTTGTTCTTGTTGGAGTGATCAAGATGCCATGCCGAGCACCCCCGGTCATCCAGATCAATGGCGCTGTTAACGTGCTATAGGCCAGCGTCGATATGCAACTGGCTCAATTGGAATTGCCGCAGTAAGCAGTAAATGGCACCTCTCATATGGCTGACATTGATCGGATTCAGGGTCGTGCTATCAATGATGCTGGCTTTATTGCTCTGACCGACAGGCATATTGTGGGCATACCCCGACCTGCAAAGGAGTTCGTGAATGCCGGACCATTGCGGCGCTATCTACCGGAAAACGTAAAAATTCTCTCCCCTGGGACCCTCGCAACAGTCGCCTGAGCAAACCGGGCATGGTTTAATTGCGGCCTGACACATTCGCACATGGATTGCTCTTCATGGATTGGCTGCAAGTCTTGGTTCTGGCAGTAATACAGGGTCTCACCGAATTCCTTCCGATTTCGAGCTCCGCCCATCTGATTCTTGCTCCGGTACTATTCGGCTGGGTGGATCAGGGACTGGCGTTCGACGTCGCTCTGCACCTGGGCAGTCTCAGCGCTGTGGTGCTGTATTTTCGTCGTGACCTGATAGCCATGAGCATCAGCTGGACACGCTCGGTAACCCACCGTGAGATGAATGATGATGCCCGACTGGCCTGGGGCGTGCTATTCGCTACCATTCCCGTGGGCCTGGCAGGTCTGCTGTTCAAGGACGCAATAGAAGAGCAACTGCGCTCCCCGCTGTATATTGCCGCGGGTCTGATCGTCTTCGGTCTGGTATTGAGCTGGGCCGACTGGCGGCATCGAGGTGAGCGCGAAGTCAATCAGATGAACTGGAAGGACGTGCTGCTGATCGGCCTGGCCCAGGCGATCGCCCTGTTCCCGGGTACCTCCCGCTCAGGTATCACCATGACCGCAGGCCTGCTGCTGGGGTTGAGCCGTGAAGCCACTGCCCGGTTCTCCTTCCTGCTGTCCATTCCGGTCATCGTTATAGCCTGTGCGCTCAAATCCTGGGATCTGTACAACACGGCGGTTCCCATCGACTGGGCCTTCATGGTCGGCGGCGTGGTAATGTCGGGTATCAGCGCCTTTCTGTGCATTCACTTCTTTCTGGCGTTCATAAGCCGGATCGGCATGCAGCCATTCGTGATCTACCGGATCATTCTCGGTATCGCGCTGATCTGGCTCTTTGCCTGAGTCAGGCCGGCTCGGCGGGTGCTCTGGACTTGACCAACAACACAGCGCCCGCACGGCTGGCTAGCCCGTGATCAGCGAGATCGGGATGGCGTAGCCAGGTTAATGCCGGCATGTCACCCTCAGCACTTTGCAGGCTGCCGGACAGCACCAGCAGTTCGCCCGGACCAGCCGGCAAGTCCAAAGCCTGGCCTGCAGAACAGCTGTACAACAGGGTCTCTTCCGCGGTGAAACTGTGCAGCACGCTGACAACGGCTCCAGCTGCGCGCTTGCCCCAGGACTGCTCGGAGGGGCGCAGACGTACCTGGGCTGCATCCTTTTGCGCAAACTGATTCAATTTGACGAAAATCAGGCAACCCTCTTCCGAGAAAGGACTGTGCCGTGAGCCCGCGGGACTGCGCAAATAACTGCCGGCGGGGTAGTCTCCGGTCTCATCGCTGAAAACACCCTCAAGTACGTAGATCTCCTCACCATTGGGATGCGTGTGTTGCGGAAATCGCGCTTCGGGCAGATATTCCACAAGACTGGTCACCTGCCCGCTTTCAGGCGCCTCGCGCTCCAGGGGCCAACGCCGGATCGGCGCCTGAGGCGCACTCTGCCAATGCTGATCGCCGGGGCGTATACAAACCCTGAGGCGACGGTCCATGTTCAGGGGCACGAAGTTCGGCGGCGAGGAAGTGTCGGTTTTCATGATCGCTCATCAGTTGATGGATAGGAGGCGACATAGGCCGTTGACTGCCCATACCATAGCCTGGATGAACTACTCCCGGCCACTGGGAGTCCATTAACCCAACAGGCTGATAACAAGGAACAGTCCATGGTCAAATCTCTTGTTTACGCTGCCCTCTGCGTCTTCCTGTGGCTGCAAGGCATGGGTAATGCGGCGCTGGCCCAGGACAGTACAGAAAGCGCGCCGGTTATACAGGTGACCGATGTCCCCAGCGATGCGGCCATCGGCAAGCGTTTACGCGCCGTGTTGGCAGCACTCGACGAGGGTGCGGGAATAGCGGTGGACGTCAAGCAGGGAGTGGTCACGCTCAGGGGCAGTGTGCCCAATGCCCGTTCAGCCCGCGAGGTGGAAGGCATTGCTAATCGTGTCGAGGGCGTGATTCATGTGCAGAGTCGCCTGACCGAGGAAACCGATGTCTCGGCGCGCGTGCGTCCGGCCACCCGCAAGTTCCAGGAAATGGGTACCGCAGCCTTGCAAATGCTGCCGGTCGCGCTGGTCGCGTTAGTGGTCATCATCGTTTTCTGGCTGCTGGGCCAGTGGGCGGGCTCGCGCGGTGGATGGTTACGGCGAATCGGCTTGTCAGAACTGGCGTCCAACCTGGGCAAGCGAATTGTGCGGCTGTGCATTACCGGGCTTGGCATACTGATTGCCCTCGAGATACTCGACGCCACTGCCCTGGTGGGGGCCATGCTGGGTGTCGCCGGGGTTGCAGGTATCGCCGTCGGCTTTGCCTTCCGCAATATTGTTGAAAACTATCTCGCCGGGGTTCTGCTCAGTGCCCGCAACCCCTTCGATGTGGGCGACATCATAGAAGTCGGCACCCTCGGCGGTACCGTTGTGCGACTGACCTCCCGGGACACCGTGCTGATGACCCGCGATGGCAATCATCTGCGAATCCCCAATAGCATCATCATCACCTCGGCGATGACCAACTTCACACGCAACCCGCTGCGCAGGCTGGAGTTCATTGTTGGTGTCTCGGTCGATCTCGACCTGCAGAAAGCGCGCAAGCTGGGAATAGAAACCCTGCAGGCCCTAACCGGCATCCTCGCCGACCCCGGGCCCCAGGTGCTGGTAGCGGAACTGGGCGACAGTACCGTACAACTGCGTTTCCTGGCATGGATCAATCAACATGACAGCGATTTTCTCAAGGCTCGCAGTGAAGCCATCCGTCAGGTCAAGGCAGCTTACGATGAGGCTGGTATTGAAATGCCCGAGCCTATCTACCGCATACACCTGCGTAACCCGGCGGCCATTGATCAGCTTACCGAGCCATCTAACCGGCAACCAGCTGCGCCTCAACAGAGGGCCGCACCGGCAACACCTACCAGAGCAGAAGACGTGGCGGCAGATAACACCATTGATCGCCAGGTTGCCGAAGAGCTGCGGTCGTCAAACGAAGAAAACCTGCTAAGCAAAACATGAAAAGAAAGGCCATATAATCGACCCGCATAATCGATATAGTGCAGCCGCAGCCTTGTCACCCTAGCGGCTGTTCCTGCCAGTAATCAGTAAACGCGGCGACGTTCATGGGCCTACCCAGCAGATAACCCTGGCACTGGTCGCAACCATGCTTTTGCAGCCAGGTCTTTTGCTCTGCGGTTTCCACCCCCTCGGCGAGCACTGACAGTTGCATGTTTCTGGCCATCGCGATGATAGTCTGGACCAGCTGGCAATCGCTCGGATCCCTTGGCAAGCCAGCCAGAAAGCTCTTGTCGATCTTTAACTTGTCCAGGGCAAAGCGTCGCAGATACGCAAGAGAAGAGTAACCAGTACCGAAATCATCCACCGAGATACGCACGCCGAGCGCCCGCAGCGCATCCAGAGTCTCCTCAGCCTGTGCAATATGCTGCATCAATGCCCCTTCGGTGATTTCCAGTTCCAGACATGCTGCCGGTAAGCCACTGATATCCAACGCATCACGCACAATCTGCACGATATTGCGCTGCATGAACTGGATGGGCGAGAGATTCACAGCAATGGTTTCAAGCAGCAAGCCCTCGCGCCGCCATTCGCTGGCCTGCTGGCAAGCCTGGTGGAGCACCCATGTTCCGAGGGCGACAATTTGTCCGCTCTCCTCGGCCAAGGGAATAAAGCGATCCGGACCCACTGCTCCATGCTCCGCGCTATGCCAGCGCAAAAGGGCTTCGGCGCCGATACACCGGCCGCTGGTCAGTTCTACCAGGGGTTGGTAGTGCAATGTGAGCTCATCGTTATGCAGAGCGCCGCGCAGGGAGCGCTCCAGCTCAAAGCGAGCCCGTGCTTCTTCTGTCAGACAGGGCAGATAATGGCTATAGGTATTGCGGCCCTGAGCCTTTGCTCGATACATCGCCGCGTCGGCGTTACGAATGAGCTCATGGGCATTACTCCCATCCTTCGGATAGAGCGCGATGCCAATGCTTGCGCCAACGTACAACTCGCGGGCTTCATCCAGCAACAGCGGCGCCTTCAATGAATCGAGCAGACCTTTCGCTACCTGGCTGGCCATACCGGGACTCGGCAACTGTTCGAGAATCAAAAGGAACTCGTCACCACCCAGGCGTGCCAAGGTATCTTCGTTGCGGCAACGTTCCTGCAGGCGCCGGGCGACGCCTTGCAGGACGAGATCACCGAAATCGTGGCCGTAGCTATCGTTCAGCGTCTTGAATCGATCCAGATCAATAAAAAGAACGGCCAACCAGCCACCCCGCCGGTCTATACGGTCCTTGGCATGTTCAAGCCGGTCTCGCGCCAGGATTCTGTTGGGCAGCCCAGTCAGAGGATCAAAATGTGCCAGGGTACGCAGCCGGCTCTGATAGGTATCAACAAACCTGATCAGCAACTGGGAACCGAGCAGGACGCCAAGCATCAACACAAGAACCGCGAGCGCATAAATAGGTGCTCGCTCAAGGAATATCTGCTGGAAAGATTTGCCGCTGACCACAACGGCGAGTGCTCCCGGACCAGCACTCCGCAGCACCCAGGCACCCAAGGGGCGCTCAATACCCCACAGGGTAAACCCGCCCAACTCGACCCACCGGGTTACCGGCCCGGAGGCATCCAGCAGCTCGCGTTCAACTAGCACCCTGGAGTCTGGACGCAAAATCAGCGGTTGTAGCGGGCCATCCAGGTGGGAAGCGGGCTCTCCGCGCCACAGCTGCAAGAGACTGTGAGCCTGCTGCTGCCGGGTCTGATTAACGCTGCGCTGCTCGAGAATCATAGCTACGATTACCAGCACCAGAATACTCAGGAAAGCCACACCATTGACCGCCCAGAATTTATAGCGCAGCGGAAGTTGACGCTGTGACTTCATTGCCCGCTCCAGGAAGTATGAAAAGGGCGCTCATTCTAGGTTCTTAAATCGATAACGTATTGATGCGGATCAAGTAATGTCGCAGGCGGGAGGTTGTACAAAGGTATTAGAATCGAGTCAGTAGGCATCGGAACAGCCAAAAAAAAGGCAGACCGAAGTCTGCCTTGTACTCTCTCGCAGTTGATTACATGCCTGGCATGAGCACCGAATCAATCACGTGAATCACACCATTGCTGGCTTCAATGTCGGTCTTGAGCACTGTCGCGGAATCGACCATTACGCCATTGCTGGCATTAATTGTCAGCTCACTACCTTGCACAGTTTCAGCACTGGTCAGACCAACCACGTCTGCCGCCATGACTTTGCCTGGAACGACGTGGTAGGTCAGTACTGCGGTCAGCTTTTCCTTGTCGGCGAGCAGCGCGTCCAGATCTGCAGCCGGAATCTTGGCAAATGCTTCGTCAGTCGGGGCGAATACAGTGAACGGGCCTTCGCCTTTCAGGGTGTCGACCAGGCCAGCAGCCTGAACGGCTGCAACCAGCGTAGTAAAGCTGCCAGCTTCGACGGCCGTATCAACGATGTCTTTCTTGGCCATACCGGAATGATGATCGGCATAGGCAGGTACAGCTGCCAGCATACCGGCACCGAGAACGGCCAGCATAAGATATCGAGCAGTACGGGTGATCTTCTGGGTAAATGCAAACATGTAAACCTCCAAAGGTTTGTTATGTGGAAAGCACTGTCAGTAAAGCACAACCTATACAGATTATCCCATATTGTACAACTTCGGTTACACACTGTTGCTCGCTCGACAAAACTACTATCCGACCCAGAAGGCCGGAATGCAGTCCTGCCAGGCCGAAGCGACTGGTGGTCGTGTTATTCCCGGCAAGGCTGGTTCATAATCAAAAAAGCGGCGACATGCCCAATCTGTTTTCAAGTGTCATCAGAGAGGTGGATATATTCCATGTGGTATCAAGGTTTACTCCAATTATCCGGCTGGCAGATCCTGGCCGTGATTCTGGTGCTGACGCATATCACCATCGTCAGCGTGACTGTTTATCTGCATCGCTACTCGGCTCACCGTGCGCTTGAGTTGCACCCGGCCCTGAAGCACTTCTTCCGTTTCTGGTTGTGGTTAACAACCAGCATGAATACCCGCGAGTGGACTGCTATCCATCGCAAGCACCACGCCAAATGTGAAACGCCCGACGATCCCCATAGCCCTGTGCACAAGGGACTGTCGACTGTGCTGCGCAAGGGCGCCGAGCTGTATATGGCCGAAGCTCAAAATGAAGAGACACTGCGCATCTATGGCAAGAACTGCCCGGATGACTGGATGGAACGTAATCTCTACTCACGCTACCAGATCGGCGGCGTTACCCTGATGGCACTGATTGATCTGGCGCTGTTCGGTGTACTTGGCATTACCGTATGGGCCGTTCAGATGATGTGGATTCCGGTATTTGCTGCTGGTGTCGTTAATGGACTTGGCCACGCAGTGGGTTATCGCAACTTCGAATGCCGTGATGCCGCCACCAATATCCTGCCCTGGGGCATTCTGATCGGCGGTGAAGAGCTGCATAACAACCACCACACCTACCCTAACTCGGCCAAATTGTCGGTAAAGCGATGGGAGTTCGATATTGGCTGGCTTTGGATACGCCTTTTCAGCCTGCTGGGTCTGGCCAAGGTGCGACGCACCGCGCCAATCGCTCACCAGATCGCTGGCAAGCAGACGCTGGACATGGATACCGCCATGGCTGTGTTGAACAACCGTTTTCAAATCATGGCGCAATATCGCAAGCTGGTGATCAAACCCCTGGTAGCCCAGGAAATGCATCGGGTAGACGACTCGGTCCGTCACCTCTTCCGTCGCGCCAAGCGTCTGCTCAGCCGTGAAAGCAGCCTGCTCGACAGCCGTAACACGGAGAGCCTTCAGCAGGTACTCGATCACAGTCAGCGGCTGCGCATCATTTACGAGAAGCGACTGGCGTTACAACAGGTCTGGGCCCGAACCAGTGCCAACGGCCAAGACATGCTGCATGCCCTCGGGGAGTGGTGCAGCCAGGCAGAGGCCAGCGGTATCAAGGTACTTCAGGATTTTGCTGCGACCCTGCGCACCTATTCACTACAACCCGCGCCAATGGCACGCTGACTCTCCTGTTTGCCTAACCCGGATGTGCGGCTCGCCAGAAGCAGCCCATCCGGGTAGGATTGTGGACCGGTCAAAAATTAACCATGAGGGTTGCAAAGGATGCGAACCTTTTTCCTGGGTCTGACGCTGCTATTGATGAGCTCGATCCTGTCTGCCTCCACCATCTACAAATACACCGATGCCAACGGAGTGGTGACCTATACCGATCAGGAGGTCAAGGGCGCGCAGGTGTTTGTCTTTACCGACACCATGGTTGAAACCTTCGACAAGCAGGTATATGTCACCACCCGGAAGCATCCCGGTGGCGAAACCCTGATAGTTCACAATGAACTCTATGCTCCGGTAGAAGTGGAGCTGAGTATCGAGTCTGCTCGCAATCTGGCCGGAGTGCCGGAAAAACCGATACGCTGGGTTCTGCAGCCCCGAGAGACGATTCGCCTGCTAACGCTTTCACCCACTGGAGACGGTGCGCCCAGCTACAGTTACAAACTGCGTCACGCCCTGGGAGATCCACGTGCCAAGCATGCGCTGGTGGACTACCCGTTGCCCTGGGAAGGCGGTCCATTCCGCGTCACCCAGGGTCCCGGGGGGCGTTACAGCCATACCGGACCCAAGGGTAGGCATGCCATAGATGTCGCCATGCCCGAGGGCACACCGATTCTGGCAGCCAGACCAGGGGTGGTGGTCAAGGTCGAAAACAATCAGAACGGCCGTGGTACTCACCCATCCGGCAACTTTGTCAGGGTGTTACACGACGACGGTACCATGAGCGTCTATCTGCACCTCAAGCATCGCTCGGTCGTTGTGGGCGAAGGACAGCGGGTACGCACCGGCAGCCTGCTGGCCAAGTCAGGCAACACCGGCAACAGCACCGGCCCACATCTGCACTTTGTAGTGCAGAAAAACGTAGGCCTGGACACAATCTCCATTCCTTTCGCTTTCACCCAACCAGTCGACAGCCTGCCCAACTTTGCAGTAGGCGGCGAATAGATTTCAGCAGAAAATACAGACAACAAAAAACCCGCCGAGGCGGGTTTTTTGTTGCAAGCCAGATCTTATTTGATCTTGGCTTCCTTGTAGTTCACGTGCTTGCGAACAACCGGATCGAACTTCTTGATTTCGATCTTATCGGGAGTAGTACGCTTATTCTTGTCGGTAGTGTAGAAATGACCAGTACCGGCAGAAGAAACCAAACGAATCAATTCACGCATGGGACTGCTCCTTAAACTTTTTCGCCGCGACCGCGCATTTCGGCAAGCACTACATCAATACCGCGCTTGTCGATGATACGCATGCCCTTGGTGGACGTACGAAGACGTACAAAACGCTTCTCTGACTCAACCCAGAAGCGATGGTGCTGCAGGTTAGGCAGAAAACGACGTTTGGTTCTGTTGTTAGCGTGGGAAACGTTGTTCCCAGTCACTGGACCTTTACCGGTCACCTGACATACTCGAGACATGGTTAACCCTCTCCAACCACTTGCCCAACCCGAACTGGTTGGAAGCCATAAAATAATTTGTTTTCCAGCCGGGGCGAGCATAGTGCAGACCTGACAAACGAATCCGTGCAGGCGCAGCCCCGAGAAGAGCGGAGCTTTATACCAAAACACGCCCCCGCAAGCAACGACTTTTAATTTTTCGTCGATCAGAGCAGTCCCCGCTCAGCGAAGGAAACCGGCTCGCCATCACCCACAACCAGGTGATCAAGAACGCGGATATCCACTAGTGCCAACGCTTCCTTCAACCTACGGGTAAGCATCTGATCGGCCTGGCTGGGTTCGGCCACACCCGACGGATGGTTGTGCGTGAGAATCAACGCAGCGGCATTGCATGCCAGAGCCCGCTTGACCACTTCCCGGGGGTAGACGCTGGCGCTATCGAGGGTGCCACGGAACAACTCCTCGAAAGTAATGACCCTGTGCTGGTTATCCAGAAACAAACAGGCGAAAACCTCGTGGGGCAAATGCGCCATGCGACTGCGCAAATATTGTCGCACGGCTCCGGGGGAAGTCAGCGCGGTGCCGCGCTTGAGATTCTCGAACAGGTGTCTGCGCCCCATCTCCATGACCGCCTGCAACTGAGCGTACTTGGCAGGCCCGAGACCGGCATGCTGACAGAACTCGACCTGCTCGGCCTGCAACAACGCTCGCAGGCTGCCAAAGGCGCCCAATAACTGCCGGGCCAGATCAACCGCGCTGATACCCGGCAAGCCAGTGCGCAGAAAAATAGCCAGCAGTTCGGCATCGGACAGCGCCGCAGCGCCCTGATTGAGTAGCTTTTCCCGGGGGCGTTCAGCCGCCGGCCAGTCGGTAATGGGCATGCGCAAGTCCCTGCGTAAGCGCACGTACTTCCTGTTCGTGCGGTGTAATTTGAGGGGGCAGTATAGGAGCTTCAATTCCGATGGTCGAGGCAGGAGCCTGCCGGCCCGCGCTGTGCTATTTTAAAGGGGTTTTTGCACATACAACGCCCCGGAGGTGCAGGTGTCGGGAGTCAGCATGCAGCGGTTGGTAAACAAGAGAGTGCTTCTGGGTGTCAGCGGAGGCATCGCCGCCTATAAAAGTGCGGAACTGATACGCCGGCTGCGCGACGCCGGGGCACAGGTACGGGTCGTGATGACCCAGGCTGCCCGTGAGTTTATCACTCCCCTGACGTTGCAGGCCCTGTCCGGGCATCCGGTACACGGTGATCTTCTGGACCCCGCCGCCGAAGCGGCAATGGGGCATATCGAACTGGCACGCTGGGCCGATCTGGTACTGATAGCTCCGGCCACAGCCGATATGATGGCGCGACTGGCCCAGGGCCGCGGGGACGACCTGCTGACCACGCTGGTGCTTGCTTCCGATGCTCCATTGGCACTCGCCCCGGCGATGAACCAGGCCATGTGGCGCGATCAGGCCACCCAGGCCAATCTGGCGCAATTGCGTGCTCGTGGTGTACGGATCTTTGGTCCCGGTGCCGGAGAGCAAGCCTGCGGGGATGTTGGCCCGGGACGCATGCTCGATCCCACCGAGATTGCGCTGCTGGCCAGTGAATGCTTCGAGCATGGCCTGTTGACCGGTAAACATGTGCTGATCAATGCAGGTCCCACCCGGGAAGCGATCGACCCAGTACGCTACATATCCAACCACAGTTCGGGAAAGATGGGCTTTGCTCTGGCCGAGGCTGCAGCAGAGGCCGGCGCCCGTGTCACCCTGGTAGCTGGACCGGTCAACCTGCCGACCCCGGAACGGGTCAATCGCATCGACGTAGTCAGCGCACTGGAGATGCAGGCAGCCTGTGAAACGGCGCTACCGGCCGATCTGTTTATTGCCTCTGCGGCGGTTGCCGATTATCGCCCGGCGGAGTGCGCCACCCATAAGATGAAGAAAGACGCCAAGACCAGCAACGGACTGACCCTGGAGCTCATTCCCAACCCTGACATACTGGCCGGTATTGCCGGGCATGCGCAGCGTCCCTGGTGTGTCGGGTTTGCGGCTGAAACCCACGATGTACTGGCTTACGCTGCCGACAAACTGGAACGCAAGAATCTGGATCTGATTATCGCCAACGATGTCAGCGCACCCGGCATCGGCTTCAATAGCGATAACAACGCAGTCACATTGATCGACCGGACCCTGCATCAGGACCACCTGCCCATGGCCAGCAAGCACAAGCTCGCCAGACAGATAATCAGCTACATAGCTCGGCGCCTTGACCCCAACAGAGACACAAACAAAAACCTGTGACGGAAAGACCCATGCACAAGCTTCAAGCCAAGATAATTGATCCTCGCCTGGGCCAGGAGTGGCCACTACCGCATTACGCGACCGAGGGTTCTGCCGGACTGGATCTGCGGGCCCTGCTACAGGAGCCGTTGACCCTGGAGCCCGGGCAGACCGAACTGCTGCCTACGGGCCTGGCCATTCATATCAGTGACCCGGGCCTGGCTGCCATGATTCTTCCGCGCTCGGGAATGGGCCATAAACATGGCATAGTCCTGGGTAACCTCGTGGGGCTTATTGATTCGGATTATCAAGGCCAGCTAATGGTATCCTGCTGGAACCGAAGTGACCGGGCATTCACTCTAGAACCGGGCGAGAGGATTGCGCAGCTGGTCCTGGTACCCGTGCTGCAAGCGCAACTGGAGGTAGTGGATGAGTTCGAAGGCAGCGTGCGCGGTGTCGGCGGATTCGGTCATACAGGCAGTCGTTGAGCAGAACTTGACGCAATTCGCAGGGAGGCAGTATCCGTGATGAAATTCAAGACCAAGGACCGGGCAAAATCCAACGCGGCGCTACCGGGCACACTGGTGCCCTTGTTGATTGCCCTGATCGGCCTGGCTCTGGCCGCCGGTCTGATCTGGCTGGCCCTGTTTGCCCAGAGTAATGATCGCTATCGTGACGATCTGGCCCAGGCATATGCCACCCAGCAGCTCGGAGCGCTGAATCAGACCACAACACAACTGCGCAACGACCTGGCCCGTCTGGCGGCTAATCCGCAACTCCAGGTCGCCCTTCAGCAGGGTGGCAGTACCAGTGTGCAACGCATGCTGCGCTACTATCTGGCCGACAATCAATCCATGCGTATCTTCGCCGTTGGTGAGGCGGAAAGCCGTGCTGATGGGCAGGAGGTGCCGAGTTTCGCCGTACTAGACATGATCCGTCGAGCGGAACGCAATATGCCGGTACCCATGGAGGCGCATCCTGTAGATGGTACGTGGCAGCTGCATATAGTGACGCCCCTACGGGTTTCAGATAACGCACCGATTGGCGGCACACTAGTCGCAGCATTCGACCTGCAAAGGGTCTTGGCTGCCATGCCACCCCTGGAAGCCGACGCGGGTCAATTGAAGCTGGTACAGAGCTTCCCCGGCGGCCCAGAGCAAACGCTGTATCAGTCCGGTAGCGGCTTTGGCGAGACTATAACTCAGCCTTTGAACAATCCTGCATGGCGTATAGAGTTCCAGCCTGGTGCCGCATTGGTCGCAGGTGTGGCAAACCCCCTGCTTTTACTAGGGTCTGCAATACTCGCGCTTTTCGGCATTATCGCTGCCCTCTGGTGGCTACATCGTTGCTGGACTGCAGACGTCAAATCCGATGCATCGGTACTTAGCCAGCTTGCCCAGGGTCACAAGGTAGCCGGCCTGCGTCTGGGGCCGATGAGACCGGTAGGCCAGGAGATCATGCAGCTGGCTTCAGGCCACGGCCGCAAACTGGGCCCCAGTCCGAAACGCGAGGATGAAGAGTCTCAGCGCGGGAAAAAGGCCCCGGCGCCCTCAACCCCGGCGCTATCCGACGACGAGATTCTCGATATTGATATCGTCGACAGCATGGACGACCTCGGTAATGACATCTTTGCGACCGGGAGCGTCACAAGCGAAACCCCTGCGATCCCCGAAGTACCAGCCGAAATTTTCCGCGCCTATGATATTCGTGGAGTGGTCGACCGCACACTGACGGCGGAAACCGTGTATTGGTTGGGTCGCGCGATTGGAAGCGAGAGCATCGCCCATGGCGAGACCAATGTTGCCGTGGCCCGTGACGGACGCCTGTCAGGCCCTGTGCTGGTGGAACAACTGATCCGGGGCCTCATGGAAAGCGGTTGCCAAGTCATCGACCTGGGCATGGTTCCAACACCGGTGCTCTATTACGCCACCCACACTACCCAGGCCAAGTCGGGCGTCATGCTGACCGGCAGCCACAATCCGGCAGATTATAACGGCCTGAAGGTCGTCATTGCCGGTGAGACCCTCGCCGACCAACGTATTCAGGCTCTGCACCAACGCCTGCGGGACAACGATCTCAGCGAAGGCTCGGGCGGACGAGAGCAGCTGGAATTGCTGGGCGCCTACCGCCGCCAGATCGCCGAGGATGTGGTCCTGGTCCGGTCACTGAAGGTGGTGATCGATTGCGGCAACGGTGTGGCCGGCGTAGTGGCGCAGGGGTTGCTGGAGGATCTGGGGTGTGAAGTCATTCCCCTTTACTGTGAGGTAGACGGTAATTTCCCGAACCATCATCCTGACCCCGGCCATATCGAGAATCTTCAGGACCTGATTGCCGAGGTCAAGCGCAGTGAAGCCGACATAGGCATCGCCTTTGATGGCGATGGCGATCGCCTCGGCGTGATCACCCGCAGCGGCGAATTGATCTATCCTGACCGCCTGATGATGCTGTTCGCAGAAGATATTGTTACGCGCCACCCCGGCGCCGATATCGTTTTCGACGTCAAATGTACCCGTAGATTGCCCGCGCTTATCAGCCGTATGGGTGGACGTCCGGTCATGTGGAAGTCCGGGCATTCCATGATCAAGGCCAAGATGGTTGAAACAGGAGCCCTGCTCGGCGGTGAAATGAGTGGCCACCTGTTCTTCAAGGAGCGCTGGTTCGGTTTCGACGATGGCCTGTATAGCGCCTGCCGCCTGCTGGAGCTGATTTCGATCCAACCCCCCGAAGATAACCCCGAAAAGGATATTTTCAGTAAATACCCTGCGGGTCTGGTCACACCAGAGATCAACCTCAAGGTCGGCGAACAGCGCAAGTTTGAACTGATCGAGGCACTGAAAAAGCAGGCCGACTGGGGCACAGGACGCGTATCCACACTGGACGGCATTCGTGTCGACTTTCCCCATGGCTGGGGGTTGATACGTGCCTCTAATACGACACCCATGCTGGTACTGCGATTCGAGGCTGACAAGCCAGACGAGCTTGAACGGATCCAGCAGTTATTCCGCGATAAGCTGGCTAATATAGCTGGCGACCTGCAACTGACATTCTGATTACTGAAGGAGAAGCTCTACACCATGTTGAGTCGTGACGCTGCCACCCAGGTTTCCCGTGTATTGACCGAAGCACTGCCTTATATCCAGCGCTTTACCGGCAAGACCATTGTCATCAAGTACGGCGGAAACGCGATGGAAAGCGAAGAGCTGAAAAACAGCTTCGCCCGTGACATCGTGCTGATGAAGACAGTCGGGATAAACCCGGTCGTTGTGCATGGTGGCGGCCCTCAGATTGGAGACCTGCTCAAGCGACTCAACATCGAAAGTCGCTTCGTCGATGGCATGCGCGTTACCGATACCCAGACCATGGATGTGGTTGAAATGGTGCTGGGCGGTCAGGTCAACAAGGACATCGTCAACCTGATCAATCAGCACGGTGGCAGTGCCATCGGCCTCACTGGCAAGGACGCAGGCCTGATAAAGGCACGCAAACTCAAGGTGAGCGTGCACACGCCGGGACTCGACAAGCCAGAGATAATCGATATTGGCCATGTTGGTGAGGTGGTCGAGGTCAATACCCGACTGATCAACCGGCTGGTATCGGATGATTATATTCCGGTTATCGCTCCCATTGGTGTGGGCACCGACGGCGCCTCCTACAACATCAATGCCGACCTGGTAGCTGGCAAGGTCGCAGAGGCCCTGCAGGCTGAGAAGCTCATGCTGCTGACAAACATCGCCGGGCTGATGGACAAGGCAGGCAACGTATTGACCGGCCTGACTACCGCCCAGGTCGATGCTCTGATTGCTGACGGCACCATTTATGGTGGCATGCTGCCGAAAATCCGATGCGCCCTTGATGCGGTACAAGGCGGCGTGAGCAGCGCGATTATCGTGGACGGACGGGTTCCTAATGCCATTTTGCTGGAAATCTTTACCGATACCGGTGTTGGCACGCTGATTACCAATAACAAGCGAGACATCTGACCAATGCAACCGGACGATTTTCGCTTCAGCCACGCGCTCCGCGTTCGCTGGGCCGAGGCCGACATGCAAGGCATAGTCTTCAACGGACACTATCTGACCTTTGCTGATGTGGGCATCACTGAATACTTTCGCGCCATGGGTCAAACCTACAGCGGCGAAACAGGGGCCAATGGCAGTGATTTCTTTGCCGTGAAAACTCTGCTGGAATATCGGTCGCCTGCGCGCTTCGACGACATGCTTGATGTACATGTTCGTATCGCCCGGCTCGGCAACTCGAGCATGCAGTTTCTGATCGGTATCTATCGCGCGGAGGAGTTGCTGGTCAACGGGGAGATTGTTTACGTCCATGCGGATCAGACTACACGTCGGCCCTCACCTATCCCGCAGGTGTTTCGCAAAGCGGTAGCCTCTTTCGAGCGCTTGATGCCGGAGGGCGTGACGTCCTGACGAGGACTCGGGCTACAAGGAGCTCAGTCCTCGTTCAGCAGAACCTCGAGTCTGGCGCGTCTTAGCTCGAAGCTGGCATGAACGGCTTCAATCTCCTGCTGTTTGGCAGCAATCAGACGCTCAAGGCGGTCCACTTCGGCATCAACCTCCTTGATCTCCCGCAGAATCGATTCGTCCACCTCTCGACCAGCGCGCTGCTGAGCAGCCGCGCGGCTCAACAGCTCCTCGCGCTGCCCTTTCAAGACCGCAATATTGGTTCCGGTAGCAGCGATCAGATTCTCGATCTGGTCCAGTTGACGGGTCTTGGCCCGCTTCAGATCCGGCACGCTGCTATAGAGTCGCAAGAGGGTCGTGTCTTCTTGCAACTGACGCTCCTGCTCGGCTCGCGCGGCCCGCGCTTCGGCCAACTCCTCGGAACTAGGCGCTGCTGGAATGGTACTCACTACTCGACCATGGTGATCAAGCACCTCATAGCCATGTTCAATATACTCAGCCGGTACACGACTATCGAGTACCGTTACGCCATTATCATCGAGATAGCGATACAGCTGGGCATGGGCCGGTAGCGAAAGTCCGGCAACTCCGACAATGATCAAGCAAAACGACCTAAGCATAAGGGTAACTCTTGCTTGGAGCCGATGACTCCGGTTACGTGGCGAAGGCCGTATCCGTCAGGACTGCCCCGCCTTGATACCATACTCTGCACGGTAGGCTTCTACCGCCGGCAGATGGTGGCGCAACTCGGCATCCTCTTCGAGGAAGCTCAAAACCTGTTCCAGGGAAACGATACTGACGACCGGGATGCCGAAATCACGTTCGACCTCCTGAATGGCTGACAACTCGCCCTTACCGCGCTCCTGACGATCCAACGCGACCATGACCGCTGCCGGAGTAGCACCCGCTGCCTCGATGATCTGCATGACCTCGCGAATAGCTGTGCCCGCAGTAATGACATCATCAATAATCAGAACTCGCCCTTCGAGGGGCGCACCCACCAGACTTCCGCCTTCGCCGTGATCCTTGGCCTCTTTGCGATTGAAGCAGTATGGCATATTGCGATCAAAACTATCAGCTAGCGCCACGGCTGTCACGGCGGCCAATGGGATGCCCTTGTAGGCAGGTCCGAAGATAATATCTACCTCACCAACCGAGCTGTGTACGAACGCCTGTGCATAGAAACGTCCAAGTCGACTGAGAGCCGATCCGGTGTTGAATAGGCCTGCGTTAAAGAAGTATGGGCTCTTGCGGCCGGACTTGAGCGTAAACTCACCAAAACGCAGAACCTCGCGGTCCAGGGCAAAACGTATGAACTCGCGCTGATATTCGTGCATCCGGTTCCTCTTCTTTACAAAATAAATGCTGGCTCGGGTATCATACACTTTCGATTTTGGGGGAGCCATGTATGCGAATCATCAGTCTGAACGTCAACGGCATCGAGGCGGCGGCGGCCCGGGGCCTGTTCGACTGGTTGCGCACACAGGATGCCGACGTGATATGTCTGCAGGATATTCGGGTTACCGCACCGGAACTCGAGCAGGATAAATACTGGCTGGATGACTATTGGCAGTATTGTTTCGAGGCTGAAGTCCCCAGTCAGGGTGGGGTCGCAATCTATACCCGCACGGCCCCCAAGGCCATTATCATGGGCCTGGATTTCGAACTGGCCGACCGCTACGGGCGTTACGTTCAGGCTGACTTCGACAAGGTCAGCATTGGCTGCCTGTTGTTGCCATCCGGTCGCGGAGGCGACGCTGAGCTGAACCAGAAATTCAAGTTCATGAACGACTTTACCGGCTACCTCAACAAGCAACGCCGTAAACGTCGGGAGTTCATCTACTGTGGTTCGCTATACACCTCGCACCTGAAGCTGGATGTGAAGAACTGGCGCGACTGCCAGAACGAACCTGGCTTCATGGCGCCAGAGCGGGCGTGGATGGATGAAATCTTTGGCAATCTGGGCTACGTGGACGCACTACGCGAAGTGACTCGTGAGGCCGAGCTATATAGCTGGTGGCCTGACAGCGAGCAAGCAGAGAGCCTCAATCTTGGGCTGCGCTTTGATTATCAGATACTCACCCCGGGGCTGCGTCGGTTCGTCAAGGATGCACGAATCCCACGGGATGCACGCTTCTCTCAGCATGCGCCGGTAATTATTGATTACGACTGGACGCTGAGTATTTAATAAACAGCTTTGGATTGAAGCTAGAAGCTCAACTTCTAGCTTCAAATAAGCAACCGCTCTACTTGATGATCCGCCAGCAGAACGGATAGCGGTAAGCCTTCCCTTCATTCGCCTTGATCGCTGCAATGATCATCAGAATGACAGCCCCGATAATCACCACCCAGATCAACAGAAACCCGACCACGACGACCATCAGCAACACGCAGAGCAGTGCAGCAAGAGCCACGCTGATCTGAAAGTTCATTGCTTCCTTGCCCTGATCATCAATAAAAACGTCCTGGTCCTTTTTCAGCTGCCACACCAGCAATGGGCCGATCAGGCTGCCGAAGGGGATCAGGCAACCAAGAAAGCCCGACAAATGAGCGATCAAGGCCCATTTGCGTGCTTCGGGTCCGGGCATACCTGGTTCGGCGATCGGCTGGGTTGGTTCAATCATGTCGCGCTACTCCCTATTCCGTTAAAGAATCTGCCAGCCTGATCGGCCAGGCTCAATCTTCCAGCGCCGCCAACTGCATGGCAAACAGCTGATCAACACCCTGCCTGGCCAGCGCCAGCATGGCATTCAATTCATCCGGACTGAATGGCGAACCCTCGGCGGTACCCTGCACCTCAATAAAGCCGCCCTTGTCAGTGACCACCACATTCAGATCTGTCTCCGCTGCGGAGTCTTCAAGATAGTCCAGATCGAGCACCGGCTCACCCTGATAAATACCCACGGAGATCGCAGAGATCATCTGCACTTCAGGCATTTTCTTGATAGCACCGCGCTGCTTCATGACTCGCAGGGCGTCGACCAGAGCGACGCAGGCGCCGGTAATCGAAGCCGTGCGAGTGCCACCATCGGCCTGGATAACATCACAATCGATATACAGAGTGTTCTCACCCAGACTTTTCAGGTCAAGCGCGGCGCGCAAGGAACGACCGATCAACCGCTGAATCTCGAGAGTGCGACCGCCCTGCTTGCCTCGACTGGCCTCTCGCTGCATGCGCGAGCCAGTGGAACGCGGCAGCATCCCGTATTCGGCTGTTACCCAGCCCTGTCCTGATCCGCGCAAAAAGCGTGGCACGCCAGCTTCGACACTCACCGTACAAATAACCTTGGTATCGCCAAACTCGACCAGGACCGACCCCTCGGCATGCTTGGTGTAATGGCGGGTCAGAGTTACCTGACGCATCTGATCGGCTTCGCGGCCACTGGGTCGTTTCATCTTGGAATCCTTAGTACTGCGGGTGTGTGTGCAGAGATTATACGGGTCAAGCCCAGCGGGCGACACCTGAGTATCGACCGGAGTAGAATGCGGCTTCAATTATCTAGTCCGCCAGGAGGCCAACCGATGGTTTACAGCATGACGGCATTCTCACGCTGCGAGCTGAGTACAGATCAGGGGAATCTCGCCTGGGAAATCCGCTCGGTCAATCATCGCTTCCTTGAACCCAGCCTGCGCTTACCGGAAAGCTTTCGCTCACTTGAAGGGCCCTTGCGAGAGCGACTGCGCAAGGAGTTCGCGCGTGGCAAGCTGGAGGCCACCCTGCGCTTCAATCCGGCCGCAGGCGGTAGCGACGCACTGCAGATCAACCAGCCGCTGGTCGATGCCTTGCTCGCCGCAGCCGAACGCATCAGCCGGCAGATGGATGCCCCCCACAAGATCAATCCTTTGGACGTGCTCGCCTGGCCCGGCGTACTCGGCGGCAACAGGCCCAGCGACGATCAGTTGATTCCCCAGGCCGGCGCCCTGTTCGAGGAGGCGGTTACCGCCCTCAAGGCACAGCGCGCGCGTGAGGGCAGCGAACTTAAAAAGCTGCTGGAAGAGCGACTGGAGGCAATAAGTGAAAGGGTCGCCAGTCTGCGCGAGATGATGCCCGGCCTCCTCGCTGCCCACCGACAGAAGCTCATAGATCGCTTCAACGAGGCCCGGCTCGAACTGGACACCACCCGCATCGAACAGGAACTGGTATTACTGGCGCAAAAAATGGATGTGGCCGAGGAACTGGATCGGCTCGACACCCATGTTTCCGAGGCGCGCCATATTCTGTCCGGCGACCAGGCCATGGGGCGACGCCTGGATTTCCTGATGCAGGAGTTCAACCGCGAAGCCAATACCCTTGGCTCGAAAGCCATCGACAGCCGCAGTACGCAGGCCGCGGTGGATCTCAAGGTATACATTGAGCAGATGCGCGAGCAGGTGCAGAACATCGAATAGTAACTGCGGGAGCGTCAGGCTTGCTGGTAACCCGACGCCAGATCACGCAGACGCTGCCTATCCTCTTCCAGCACCATAGACGGCTCCATATGCTTGAGCGCATACAGTGCCTGCCGCTGAGCGCAACTGGCCAGGTGCCCGCCCTGTCCGGCCAGCAACAGCAACCCCTTGTGCAGTCGCATCTGTACCTCGATCAAGCTCGCACCATCTCGCGCAATCGGTGCAAATATGTCATCGAAAAGATCATTGAGATCAAGGCCAGGAACACGTACGCGGGGGTAAATGGGCGCGGACTGCATCTCGGCGACATTCTGCTCGGAATAATAGGAAAGAATCCTCACCGCTCGCCCAAGTACGTCGATTGCGGTACCAGGATCGTTGACCGCAGGCGAAAGCGCGCGCGACGCAATTTCGGCGAGCACGGAGAGGCCAAAGCGCGGATCCTGCTCGAATGAGCGATCATTACCGAGGGTAAAGGCGCACCGAATTGCATCATCAGCTTCATCCACCTCCTTTCCCCGTACCCCTTCAACCCAGGCCAACGCACGCGGCTGACTGACAAAGGCGCCTGGCAGGCAATCAACCCAGACCGTCCAGTCGTTTTTTTCGGCCAGGCGGGATAATTCAACCATATCCAGATGCTGTACCAGCCCGGTAGAGCGGGCATACACGGGCCAGGCAGAATCTGTTGGCAGGGACTCGCCTGATTTAACGGTTATACCCCCCAATCCCGGATGGCATATACGCTCCTTCAGGGCGCTCAAGGTGACGGTTTCGACCCTACCGGTCGTGTCACCTACGCGGCCAAAATAAGATAAATGCTCAATCCAACGCAGAATCGTCATCACGACAAGCAAGATAACCACCAGCGTTACCAGAAACAGGATAGCCCTGCCGCTTTCGTTATAGGTACCGGTACTCAGCGCGGTAATTCCTACCAGGCTGAACAGAAAAGTGCCAAGAAAGGTACCCAGAACATTCTGCGTCGTGGTGTCCTGCATCAGCAGCCGAGTAGCTCGAGGAGTGACGTTAGTAGTGGCGGTGCCATAGGCCATGACCATGACGCTAAGCGAAAAGGTGGTCACCGCCAACATGCTCGAGGCAAGGATATTCAGTATGTCGCCAACGGCGTTTCGACCCAGACCGAGATCAATCTTGAAAGGCAGACTGCCCTGCAGCGCCGCAGCCACCAATGCGGCACCAACCCCGAGCAAAGCAAATAATGCGGCACGCACCCACAGCGTGCGCGTCAACTGCAAAACCAACCACTGCCATTTCGAAATCATCTTTGCCCCTTTGCTGACCGGTCCGCTTCGCCGCATGACGGCACGGCCCAATGTCCCTATAATCAAGCCCATCATTCTAGCCGTTAATCTGCAGGACATCCCGACCAATGACTCATGCCACCGGCACCCTGTATATCGTTTCCGCCCCCTCCGGCGCCGGCAAGACCAGCCTGGTCAAGGCCCTGATTGACCAGCTCGACAATCTGCGCGTGTCTGTTTCCCACACAACCCGCGCCATGCGGCCGGGCGAGGTAGACGGCATCAACTATCACTTTACCAGCCGCGATCAGTTTCTTGCCCAGGTTACCCAGGGAGACTTTCTCGAGCACGCCGAGGTATTCGGCAACCTGTATGGCACCTCGCAAAGTACTGTGGAAAAAACCCTGGCGCTGGGCAACGACCTCATTCTGGAAATCGACTGGCAAGGTGCGCAGCAGGTTCGCAGGGCAATGCCCGACGCACGCTCCATCTTCATTCTGCCGCCCTCCAGGGAAACCCTGCGTGAGCGTCTGACCAACCGTGGTCAGGATGAGGGGAGTGTGATTGAGGGTCGCATGGCGCTGGCCGTCGACGAAATCAGTCACTATGTCGAGTACGACTATCTGGTAATCAATGACGACTTCAACACCGCCCTGGAAGATCTCAAGGCTATCCTGCGCTCAGCCCGACTTAATGTCGTCCGCCAGGAAGAGCGGCATCAGGGGTTGTTGACTGCGCTTTTGTCATAGTTCTTGTCATGGTACTGACCGATTCAGTACACTACATGGTCCTGCGTTCCTTTTCTGGACGCCTCTCGTTTAGATCGTCAAGCCGTACCGGAGTACAACCATGGCCCGCGTTACCGTTGAAGACTGCCTGGAAAATGTAGAAAACCGTTTTGAGCTGGTCATGCTGGCCACCAAACGTTCGCGCCAACTAGCCACCGGCGGCAAAGAGCCCAAGGTTGCCTGGGAAAATGACAAGCCCACAGTGGTTGCACTGCGGGAGATTGCAGCAGGTCTGATTTCCAACGAGATACTGGCGCAGGAAGCGATTCAGGATCAGCAGGAGCCGCTGTACTCGATGGAATCCGACCTCGAGGAGTAAATTCTTGGGCCGGTCGATGTCAGGCCAGACCCGCACGCCCTCCATGGGCGCGGAGGCCGCCACTGAGCGATTCCAGCAGGAAAACCTCGCTGGCACGGAGACCGGTATCGAGCTGTTTGCCGAGCGACTGGCCAAATATCTCGATCCGGATCAGGTCAATCTGATCCGCCGGGCCTACTATTACGCCGAGCAGGCCCATGACGGGCAGACCCGACGCAGCGGTGAAGCCTACGTCACCCACCCCCTGGCAGTAGCCCACATTCTTGCTGATATGCACATGGATCATCAGAGCCTGATGGCCGCCATGCTGCACGATGTTATTGAAGATACCGGCATACCCAAGGACGCCCTGGTTACCCAGTTTGGCGAAACTGTGGCCGAACTGGTCGACGGTGTCAGCAAGCTCACCCAGATGACCTTCGAGACCAAGGCCGAGGCACAGGCAGAAAACTTTCAGAAGATGGCGCTGGCCATGGCGCGCGACATTCGCGTAATCCTGGTCAAGCTTGCTGATCGCCTGCACAACATGCGCACCCTGGGCGCCCTGGCCCCGGAAAAACGCCGGCGGATCGCCAAGGAAACCCTGGAAATCTATGCACCCATCGCTAATCGCCTGGGTATGCACAGCCTGAGTACCGAATTCGAGGATCTTGGATTCAAAGCCATGCATCCCATGCGCTCGGACCTGATCCATCGCGCCGTGCGTGCCGCCCGCGGCAATCGCAAGGAGCTGCTTAACAAGATCCTCGACTCCCTGCAGAACTGTCTCGAGCGAGAGGGGCTGCCTGGCAAGGTAATGGGCCGCGAGAAACACCTGTTTGGTATTTATCAGAAGATGCGCGGTAAGCGTAAAGCGTTCCACGAGATCATGGACGTCTATGCCTTCCGGATCATCGTCGACAAACCAGATACCTGTTATCGCGTACTCGGCGCAATTCACAGCCTCTACAAACCCTTCCCCGGGCGCTTCAAGGACTACATCGCGATACCCAAGGCGAACGGCTACCAGTCATTGCACACAACGCTGTTCGGCATGCACGGCGTGCCCATCGAGATCCAGATCCGCACCGAGGAGATGGAAGAGATGGCCAACAACGGTATTGCCGCGCACTGGGTCTACAAATCCAAGGACGAGGTGATCAACGGCCACCATGCTCGCACCCGTCAATGGCTCAAGGGCGTGCTGGAACTGCAGCAGAACGCAGGCAACTCCCTGGAATTCATCGAGAACGTCAAGATCGACCTGTTCCCCGACGAGGTCTACATCTTCACGCCCAAAGGCCGCATCATGGAGCTGCCCAAGGGCTCTACCCCGGTCGATTTTGCCTACGCGGTGCATACCGATGTCGGCAACAGCTGTATTGCCTGCCGGGTCAACCGACGCCTGGCGCCGCTGTCCGAGCCCCTGGAAAGCGGCCAGACAGTCGAAGTCATACGCGCCCCCGGCGCCAGACCCAACCCCGCCTGGTTGAGTTTCGTGATTACCGGCAAGGCACGCAGCAATATCCGGCATTTTCTCAAGCATCAGCGCCATTCGGAGTCGATCGCCCTGGGCGAGCGTCTGCTGGACAAGGTACTCGCAAGCTTTGATACCAGCCTGGGTGCGATTCCCGAGAGCAACATCAGACAGGTTCTCAACGACTGCAAGATGGAGCTGATGGAGGATCTGCTGGCTGATATCGGGCTGGGTAACCGTATGGCCTATGTTGTCGGCCGCCGGCTACTGGCTGCCGAACCTACGACGGATGCTGTGGATGCCGGTTCCAAGAAGCCGGCCGCAGCAGAGCCCGAAGCCACAGCGGAAAAACCCCTGGCCATCCGTGGTACCGAAGGTCTGGTCGTCAGCTTCGCCCGCTGCTGCAATCCGATTCCCGGTGACCCCATTGTGGGCTACCTGTCTTCTGGCAAAGGTATGGTTATTCACCAGGAGAACTGCAGCAACCTGGCCGAAAATCGCCACAGCAACGAAAAAACCTTGCACCTGACCTGGGACAAGGACGTCAGCGGTGAATTCACCGTAGAATTGAAAGTCGAGCTGGAAAACGAACGGGGCATCATCGCCCAACTGGCCACGGGCATTACCATGGCAGATGCGAGTATCGACAAGATCAGCGTCGATGAGCGCGATGGGCGTGTCAGCGTCGTTCAGCTGGTGGTTCGGGTCCGTGACCGCCTGCACCTCTCACAATTGATCAAGCGTATACGGGCCCTTAACGGCGTGATGCGCATTACCCGCCTTAAAAACTGATCCCATTCCGGAGATTCAATGAACAAGCAAGTCATCACCAGTGACCGGGCACCTGCTGCCATCGGCCCTTATTCACAGGCTATCAAGGTAGGCAACACGGTATATCTTTCAGGCCAGATTCCGTTGGATCCAGAGACCATGGAAGTGGTCGAGGGGATGGAAAAACAGATCTGTCAGGTGTTTGATAACCTGACTGCCGTTGCCGAAGCTGCCGGTGGCGACCTGCAGGACATCGTCAAACTTAACATCTTTCTGACTGACCTGGGCCATTTCAGCCTGGTCAATGAGGTCATGACGCGCTATTTCAAACAGCCTTATCCAGCGCGCGCGGCCATTGGCGTGGCGTCTTTGCCCAAGGGCGTGCCAGTAGAGATGGACGGCATCATGGTGGTCAGCTAAGCAGCCCTCATCACTGAAAGGCTGCTCGCCGCGGGTGTCAGCTTTTCAGACTGGCATCCAGGCTGATGTCAGCCTTCAACAGTTTGGAAATCGGGCAGCCACTCTTGGCCTTGCCCGCAATCTCATCAAACTCTTTCTGCTCAATCCCGGGAATCACTGCGCTCATGCTGAGTGCCACGGCGGTCACCGCAAAACCATCGGCCTGCTTGCTCAGCGTTACTACCGCTTTGCTATCAACACTGTCCGGCGTATAGCCTGCCTCGCCCAACAGCATGGAAAAAGCCATTGAGAAGCAACCGGCATGGGCTGCACCAATCAGCTCTTCCGGGTTGGTTCCTGGCTCATTCTCAAACCGGGTATTGAATCCGTAAGGATTGGCCTTGAGCGCTCCACTTTCGGTAGAAATGGTGCCCTTGCCTTCTTTCAATGAACCCTGCCAATGGGCTGATGCTGACTTATCCATCTGTTTCTCCTCGTATGGCGAGTAAACCGACGGCCAACTGGCCATCTGGCGCCTTGCAAAATGATGCCAACCGGGTGAACGTTGTCACCATGAGCGGGTCAGTTACGGAGGTAGATATGCACCTCCAGCACTCTGAACCCTTTCCCCGGCTGCTCTCATACGGACAAGCTAATCCCGTGATTAATTCCCCTCGACTCTCTCTTTTTGTTTTCAGTCTGGCCCTGACACTGATCGGCTGTGGCTCGCAACCAGCACTCCCTATCACAGCTGGGATGGGGCCCCATCCGGCCCTGCCGGAGCCAGAGAGCGGCTTACTGCCAACGGTCAATATCGCGCCGGCGGTCGGCTGGCAGGCCGATGCCATGCCACAGGCAGCCCAGGGATTACAGCTCCAGGCATTCGCCAAAGGACTGGACCACCCGCGCTGGCTGTATGTCCTGCCCAACGGCGATATTCTGGTGGCTGAAACCAATGCACCAGCCAAACCGGAAGGCAGCGGCAGCGTCAAGGACTGGGTGGCCAAGAAGATAATGACCAAGGCGGGGGCCGTCACCTCAAGCGCTGATCGGATCAGCTTGCTGCGCGACAACGACGGCGATGGCGTGGCGGACCAGCGCACAGTATTCATCGATAACCTGCACTCGCCCTTCGGCATGGCCCTGGTGGGAAACACGCTTTATGTGGCTAATACCGACGGCGTCGTACGCTTTCCCTATCAGGCCGGCCAGACGCAGATAAGGTCGCCAGGCGAACTGGTCACAGCGTTGCCCGGCGGCCCGCTAAACCATCACTGGACCAAGAATCTGATTGCCAGCCCCGATGGCAAACATCTGTACGCTGCGGTGGGCTCCAACAGTAATGTGGCAGAAAATGGGCTGGAAGCAGAGCAGGGCCGTGCAGCCATCTGGGAAATCGATACGGCCACCGGCAGCAAGCGGATATTCGCATCAGGCTTGCGCAACCCGGTCGGCATGGCCTGGGAGCCCTTCAGCGGCGAACTATGGACCGTCGTGAACGAGCGCGACGAGCTCGGCAATGACCTCGTGCCGGACTATATGACCTCGGTCCATGAAGGTGGCTTTTATGGCTGGCCCTGGAGCTACTTTGGTCAGAACGTGGACACGCGCGTAAGCCCGGCCAATCCATCCCGGGTTACCCAGGCGCTGGTGCCAGATTACGCACTCGGCGCCCATACCGCGTCACTGGGTCTGAGCAATGCCACCGGCAGTCGTTTGCCGGCCCCCTTTACCGAAGGGCTGTTCATTGGCCAGCACGGCTCCTGGAACCGAAAACCGCACAGCGGCTATCAGGTGCTCTTTGTCCCGTTCAAGGAAGGCCGTCCCAATGATGCGCCCTATACGGTGCTGGATGGCTTCCTCAATGATCAGGGAGAGGCGCAGGGTCGCCCTGTAGGCGTGGTCATCGACGCTCAGGGTGCGCTGCTGGTAGCTGACGACGTCGGCAATGTGATCTGGCGAGTCAGCGCCGCACAGCAACCCTGATTACCCGACATCAGGTCTTGAGCAGCTCCGCGTAGCCTTCGCGGAAGCTTGGGTACTGTGGCTGCCAACCCGACTCGCGGGCCAGTTCATTGCTGCAGCGCTTGCTGCCGCTGCGGGTAGATACCGCACCGTCGGGCTGCAAGCTGGTGCCCAACTGCTCAGCCAACCAGGTGGTGACGTCAAACAACGACGCCGGCTCATCATCCACCCCCAGATAGCAGGGCGCCAACAACTCGTCTTCATCAGCCTGCGCCAGCAGATGCGCGAGCAACCCTGCAGCATCATCCCGGTGAATGCGATTGGTATACTGCGCGGGCTCAGCTGCCACATGCAGCCCACCGCGTACCTGCTCAATCAGCCGATTGCGGCCCGGCCCGTAAATACCCGCCAGACGCACCACGCTGGCAGGCACGCCACTGCGCAGGGCCACATCTTCTGCGGCCAGCAGCTTTACGGCGGTCGGCGAGTCAGCCAAGGCCCGGCTGTTTTCAGTAACCCACTCACCCTCCGATTGCGCATAGACGCCGGTACTGGAGACCTGCAGGAGAAAACTCAACTTCTGACCACTACTCTTGATCCACCCCAGCACATGCTCCAGTCCCTCGACATACAGCTTCTGATACAGGTCTGCATCGCGATTACCGGCCGCCGGGCAATAAACCAGATAATCGACCCTGGCTGGCCAATCGGCTGGTTTCTGATCCTGGGTCAGATCCGCCGCAATCGGCATGATTCCCGCTGGTAACTGTGCCGGGTCACGTCGCAACCCATAGACTTGCCAACCGCGCGCCAACAGCAGCTGGCCCAGGGCTGAACCCAGATCACCACAGCCTGCAATAACGACGTGTTTCATAACCACTTCTCCCATGAATTCCCGTGCCACACTCTAACAGCCCAACCCGCGCAGACTACCCCACATACTGCGCTATCTGATTGTTTTACTCTATCGATCAAAAGGCTATGCTAGGGATCATCTTTCCCAGTTCCCAACGCAGGCCTCTATGTCATGACCTTGACCGAATTACGCTACATAGTGACCCTTGCCCAGGAACAGCACTTTGGCCATGCCGCCGAGCGTTGCCATGTATCCCAGCCAACCCTCAGCGTGGGGGTAAAGAAGCTTGAGGACGAACTGGGTGTGATGCTTTTCGAGCGCAGCAAGAGTGCGGTACGCGTTACCCCGATCGGCGAGCGCATCGTCGCCCAGGCCCAGAAAGTGCTCGAAGAATCGCTGGCCATCCGCGAACTGGCAACCGCTGGAAAGAATCAGCTCTCGGCACCCTTGAAGGTAGGAGCAATCTACACGATTGGCCCATATATGTTCCCGCATCTGGTTCCGCAGCTGCACAATGTGGCACCGGAAATGCCGCTGTACATCGAGGAGAACTTTACTCATGTACTGCGTGACAAACTGCGTAACGGCGATCTGGATGCCATCATCATCGCGCTGCCATTCAACGAGCCCGATGTATTGACCCGGCCCTTGTACGATGAGCCATTCAGCTTGCTGATCCCGGCCAGTCATCCCTGGGCCGAACGGGATAATGTCAGCCTGGAAGAGTTGGACGACAACAAGTTGCTGCTGCTGGGCGAGGGGCATTGCTTTCGCGATCAGGTGCTGGAAGCCTGCCCGACCCTGCGCAAGAGTGATGAACACGCGCGCCATACCACCGTCGAATCAAGTTCACTGGAAACCATCAGGCATATGGTCGCCTCCGGCATTGGCATGACCGTGCTGCCAATGTCTGCGGCGGACGATCGCTATTACAGCTCCGAACTACTGGTCACCAAGGCGTTCAAGACACCCGCACCCTACCGCACCGTTGCCATTGCCTGGCGTGCCAGTTTCCCACGGCCCAAGGCGATCGAGATTCTCAGCGACTCCATCAGGCTGTGCTCAGTTGGCCAGCCGAAGACGCGCAAGTAAGCCGTGGTGAGCCCGACGACCCTGCCTGAACGAACTGCTCTGACGGTTTTCAAGGGTGTTGGTCCGGCCCTGGCGGAGAAACTCGACAAGCTGGGACTCAGTTCGGTACAGGATGTTCTCTTCCACCTGCCCCTGCGCTACCAGGACCGTACCCGGGTAACACCCATTGGCGCCCTGCGTCCGGGGATGGACGCTGTGGTCGAGGGCACGGTGCAGGGCTCCGATGTGGTGATGGGACGGCGCCGCAGCCTGTTGTGCCGCTTACATGACGGCACCGGCGGGTTGAGTCTGCGATTCTATTATTTTTCCGGCGCTCTCAAGGCCAATCTGGAAAAAGGCAGTCACTGGCGCTGCTACGGCGAGGTGAGGCCCGGCGCCTCGGGGCTGGAGATTTATCACCCCGAACTGCAGAGCCTGGATGCCGACACGGCCATGCCGGTCACCGAGACGCTGACGCCTATCTATCCGAGCACCGAGGGGCTTTCGCAGCAACGCCTGCGGAGCCTCAGCGAGGCTGCATTGACCTGGCTGGACCAGGGCAACAGTCTCACCGAACTGCTCCCTTCGGACATACTCGAAGAGTACCAGCTGGCCCCCCTGCGCGAGGCGATTCACACCCTGCACCGCCCACCACCGTCGGTGGACCTTGAGGCACTTGAGGATGGTCGGCACTGGGCACAACACCGCCTCGCGTTTGAAGAATTACTGGCCCACCAGTTGGCGATGCTCAACCTTCGCGCACAGATCCGCAGCCACCAGGCACCAGCGATGCCCGCCGCCAAGGAGCTTCCCGACTTGTTCCTGGCGCGACTGGGTTTTAACCTGACCGGCGCGCAGCAGCGTGTAGGCAGTGAAATTGCGCTCGATCTGCAACAACGTCAGCCCATGCTGCGCCTGATTCAGGGCGATGTTGGATCTGGCAAGACCCTGGTAGCGGCGATGGCCGCACTACAGGCACTGGAAGCGGGCTGGCAGGTCGCTTTGATGGCACCTACCGAGATTCTCGCTGAACAGCATTTCAACAATTTCAGCGCCTGGCTCGCACCCCTGGGCATATCCGTGGCCTGGCTTGCGGGCAAACTCAAGGGTAAGACACGCCAGAACCAGCTACAGATGATTGAGACCGGCGATGCAGCCATGGTAGTCGGCACCCATGCGCTTTTTCAGGGTGAGGTGAAGTTCCATAATCTGGGGCTGGCGATTATCGACGAGCAGCACCGCTTCGGTGTTCAACAACGCCTGGCATTGCGTGACAAGGGGGCGGCTGGCCAGTTTTCACCCCATCAGTTGATCATGACCGCTACACCGATACCGCGTACCCTGGCCATGAGTGCCTATGCCGATCTGGATACCTCGGTGCTCGACGAGCTGCCCCCCGGACGCACCCCGGTCAATACCGTACTGGTCTCAGATAGCCGTCGCGATGAGGTCATTGAACGGGTACAAATGGGCTGCGCCGAAGGTCGGCAGGCCTATTGGGTCTGCACGCTGATCGAAGAATCAGAGCAATTGCAGGCCCAGGCCGCCGAAGGTACCTGGCAGATGCTCTGTGAGAGCTTGCCGGAGCTGTCCATCGGATTGATTCACGGCCGCATGAAACCTGCCGAAAAGGCCGAGATCATGGCCGCGTTCAAAGGTGGAGACCTGCACCTGCTGGTTGCCACGACCGTCATCGAGGTCGGGGTCGATGTACCCAACGCGAGCCTGATGGTCATCGAAAATCCCGAACGCCTCGGCCTGGCTCAGCTGCATCAGTTACGCGGCCGAGTTGGAAGGGGCAGTACCGCCAGTCACTGTGTACTGCTTTACCATGCTCCCCTGTCACATCTTGGTCGTGAGCGGTTGGGTATCATGCGGGAAAGCACCGATGGTTTTGTGATCGCGGAAAAGGATCTGCAACTGCGGGGACCCGGCGAAGTACTGGGCACCCGTCAGACCGGCGTGGTGCAGTTCCGGGTAGCCGATCTGCTACGCGATGCTGATTTGCTGCCGCGGGTGCAGCAGGCTGCCGGCCTGATGCAGCAACAATATCCACAGCTGTGCCAACCGCTGATTGATCGCTGGCTGGCAGTAGGTCAACAATTCGCTCGCGTGTGATCCGGTGCAACCTCCTGCACGGAGCACCTACGATGCGCCCGTGCTAATATCCCAAAAGCATAAATCGACGAAACAGGTTCACCAGGACGCCAGGATAGTTCGCGTCAGTGAACACTGAACAATAAAGGAACTTGCCGATGAACATCTCTGCTGCCTCCCCGGAAACCAGCGCAGGTCTGCCCCACCTGATCGAGAAATTGCTGCAACAGCAAGCTATCGAGTATCAGTTGCGGCCGACCCCCCAGGCAGTGCCCGGCCATCAACAGGTACAGGCCTGTCTTCTTTGCGACTCGATCGGCACCGTATTGGCGCTATTCCCGACTGATCATCTGCTGGATCTGAAAAAAGCTGGAGCACTTCTTGGCCGGGATCTTGAGCCGGTCCGTTCAGTCCAGCTGCAACGTATTCTCGCCAAACACCAGCTCAACCAGCTACCAGGTTTGCCCGTATTGTTCAGTTCACCCTGTATTGTCGAAAAGAGCTTATTGGCGCAGCCCACCCTGTGGCTGGACAGTGGGCTGGCGGGCTGGAGCCTCGAACTGGAACAGAAATCCGCGCACCTGCTACTGGAAAAGGCCAGCGCAGCGCACTTTGCAGTGTCGCTGGATGGGCTGAACGCGCTATCCGGAGACCCGGCCCAGGACGGCCAGGATCTGAGCCGTGCTGTCAGCAACTTCACTGCCTTGCGCATGCGGCAGCGCCTGGAAGAAACTATCGAAATCCCACCACTGCCCGCCACCGCGCAGAAAATCATGAAACTGCGCAGCAACCCCGATGCTGACATCATGGAGTTGGCAGATCTGGTGGAAACTGATCCAAGCCTCGCCGCTCAGGTTGTCAGTTGGGCCTCATCTCCCTTCTATGCAGCGCCCGGCAAGATACGCTCGGTCGAGGATGCCATTGGTCGGGTGCTCGGGTTCGACCTGGTAATCAATCTGGCAGTTGGCCTGGCGCTGGGCAAAACATTTACTCTTCCCAAGGACGCACCGGAAGGGACCACAGGTTACTGGGAACAGGCAATTTATACCGCCGCGGTGATCGAGGGTCTGGCCAAGGCAATGCCCCGTCACTTGCGCCCCGAATTGGGACTGAATTATCTAGCGGGGCTGCTGCATAATTTTGGCTATCTGGTACTGGCTTATATCTTCCCGCCTTATTTCCACATCATCTGTCGTCACCAGGAAGCTAACCCCCATGTGCAGCCGCACTTGATCGATCAGCACCTACTCGGCGTGAGCAGGGATCAGATCGGTAGTTGGTTGATGCGCTTCTGGGATATGCCCAACGAGATTTCCAACGCCATTCGCTATCAGCATGACCCCCTCTATGCCGGCGAAGATCACGTCTATGCCAACCTGGTATACCTGGCGCAGGCGTTACTTCAGGAACAGAAAATTGGTAATGGCGCGCCCATGCCGATGCCGGAGGCGCTGCTGGCACGCCTGGAGTTGAGCGCCGACCAGGCGTCAGAGGTAGTACACAAGGTTCTGGATGCGCGGGAAGCACTGCGCATGCTGGCTTCGCAATACCAGCAAGGCTGATCCGCCCTGGAGAGGTTTACTTGCAGGTTACCAATTCGCCACGAATTGGCCTAAGCGGCCTGATTGTGCAGGCCGCCCCCTGCAAAGGGGGCCACCTGCGCGCCGACCATGTCTTAGTTGATTGATTCTTTCAGGCTCTTGCCTGGCTTGAAAGAAACAGTATTGCTTGCCTTGATATCAACAGGAGCGCCGGTTTGTGGGTTTTTACCCGTACGGGCACCACGGTGGCGTTGCAGGAAAGTGCCAAAACCCACCAGGGTAACGGTGTCTTTGCGGCTCAGAGCTTGGGTAATTTCATCAAGAACGGCGTTTAATACTCGATTTGCCTGGTCTTTGGTCAGGTCAGCTTTGTCAGCAATAGCTGCAGCGAGATCCGGTTTACGCATGTGAAGCCTCGTCATGTTGTTTTTGTTTTTTCACCGTCGCATCCTCGCAACGGGTGCCACGCCGACCAGAGCTGACTGGCAGGGCGTCTAGTGCCCAGGCAGCATGGCATGACTTGGCATGTTGTGCCAGTCGTATAGTCTGCGGCCTGTGCGGTGTTTCACCGTTTTCCCGACAAAAGGCAATATGCCCCGCCAGATTGCCCGATCTGTCAGGCTAACCAGGCTGGCAGTTGTCGATTCAACTGCAATTTTTCGCTCACTGCAGAGCCGGTGAGTGCATAGCCATGCAGTACACCATCGGCGTCGTGAAAAAGCGCTTTCATGTTCTGGCCTTCGCCAGTGACCGTCCACAGACCCTTGGACGAAGTGACCGGTGGCGAAACGACCAGCGGGCAAGCGGGTGTCTTGACCATCACCGGCATGACCGGATAGCTGACTTCGGCAGGCTCATTTGACAGGGTTCGCGCCAGCGCCCGGGCACAGCCCATCAGCGGCATCACATACATCAATTGCATACCCTCGACTTCGGCGCAGTCGCCCAGCGCGTATATATGCGGATCAGACGTACGCAGGAAGCGATCCACCTGGATACCTCGACCACAGAGCAGGCCCGCCTCTTGCGCCAGGCTTGTATTGGCCACCAGCCCGATAGCCGAAAGAACCTGATCAGCCTCGATACGACTGCCATCATCCAGCTCTAGGCTGAGTCCTGAACCATCAGGGTGTACGGCGATAACCGATCTTCCCAGATGAAAGCGCACGCCCAATTCTTCGAGGGCAGCTTGCACCGGGGCAGCGACCTGATCGGGGATCAGACCCGGCATCAACTGTTCATCCGGGGCTATCACCTGCACTTCAAGCCCTCCCAATGCCAGGTCGTTGGCAAACTCGCTACCAATCAGCCCCGCGCCGATAATAGCCACACGTTTGCGTCCCTGGAGAGCCTGCCGGAACCGACCGTAGTCACCGAGATCGTTGATCGAAAGGACTCCGTCGGGCGTCTCCTCGCCCAGTGGAAGTGGCCTCGCATGGGCACCACAGGCCAGCACCAGATCGCCATAGGGCAACTCACCATCCTGGATGTGGAGAGTGCGCGCCTGGGAGTCGACCTTCAGAACCTGGGTATGCGCCATGACACGCGCATTCAGCTGGGTAGCCATGGTGGCGGCATCCTGCATCGCCAACTCATCGGCCTGCTTGCCCTTGGCAAAACCCGTGGAAAGCAGCGGCTTGGAATAGAATCGGCCATCATCCGCCGTAATCAGAATCAGCTCACGCTGGTCATCGAGCTTGCGTACTTCCTTGGCCAGGTTATAACCGGCCAGGCCGGTCCCCACTATGATCAACGGACCGGTATCAGACACTGACGAACTCCTTCATGCCGGGCTTAGCCCATCTCGATCATTTCAAAATCTTCTTTGCCGACACCGCAATCGGGGCACTGCCAATCAGCCGGGACATCTTCCCAGCGGGTGCCTGCCACGATGCCCTCGTCCGGCCAGCCTTCAGCCTCGTCATAGATGAATCCGCATACAACACATTGCCACTTCTTCATGCAGTTATCCTGGAAAAGGTAGAAAAGAGTTACACGGACACTACCGGAATTGCCTCCATCCGCCAAGGTGCATCCCCCTGCGGGCCACCCCCATTCATGCTAACCTTGCGCCTCCATAAACTGCTCTGCGACGATGCCCTGCCGTGACCCTGCCTGACTGGTACGCTGTCTCACTTCACCCCGCTCCGCCTCCCGCTCCGCTCTTTGACTGGCTGAGTGACCAAGGCTCGCTGACCGCTCGCCTGGAGGCTGCCGGCAACCATGATTTCCGCGTGGAAGTTCTGCACCAGGGCTCTGAGCATGCCAGGGCCGATGAAGGCCAGGCCCTCGGAATGCGCGACGAGGAGCAGGTCTGGGTGCGCGAGGTCCTGCTGCATACTGCTGGGGCGGCCAGGGTGTTTGCTCGCAGCATTGCCCCTCTGGCCACCTTGCAGCGTTCAGACCTTGAGCTACGAGAACTAGGCACACGTAGCCTGGGTGAGTTGCTGTTCGGCAAACCGGAGATCAGTAGGAGTACCATAGAGATCAGCCCCTACCCGACCGCCTGGCTGCCCCCCCAGTTACAGCAAAAACCGCACAGTCATAACTGCTGGGCAAGACGATCATTATTTTGTGACAGTGAATTACGGCTGCTGGTTTGCGAAGTATTTCTACCAGGTTGGCCACCAGCCTGAACCTATTCAACCAAGGAGGACCCACACTGTGTCAGGCCTGACAATGAAAATTGCTGCCCGCATCCACCCCCGCGGTCCCGACTTCGTACAGCTGATGCGCCTGGATCGCCCGATTGGCACCTGGCTTCTGCTTTGGCCCACCCTCTGGGCACTGTGGCTCGCAGCTGACGGTCTACCTAACATACGAGTACTGGTGATTTTTGTACTGGGCGTTTTCCTGATGCGCGCGGCCGGCTGTGTGATCAATGACTACGCTGACCGTAACATCGACGGGCACGTCAGCCGGACACGCTCCCGCCCCTTGGCGACCGGCAAGATAAGCTCTCGCGAAGCGCTGATCACCTTCGGCATACTGGTCGCCAGCAGCGCCTTTCTGGTGCTGCTGACCAACGTGCTGACCATCCTTTTGGCTTTTGGCGGCCTGGCACTTGCTGCTCTCTATCCATTCTGCAAGCGCTTCACCTTTTATCCACAGGTGGTGCTAGGCGCAGCATTCTCATGGGCCATTCCCATGGGGTTCGCCGCCCAGACGGGCGAGCTGCCCCACACGCTTTGGCTGATCTATCTGGCCAACCTGATCTGGACGGTGGCCTACGATACCCAATACGCCATGTGCGATCGCGAGGATGATCTGCAAATAGGCGTCAAATCCACTGCGATACTCTTTGGTGAAGCAGATCGGGCAATCATCGGGTTTCTGCAAGGCCTCACCCTGTTGTGTCTACTCATCGTAGGTGCTCGCTTCGACCTGGGCCTGTATTTTCATCTGGGGCTACTCGGAATGCTCGGCGGCTTCGCCTGGCAACAATGGCTGATTCGCGAGCGGGACCCGGACCAATGTCTGCGTGCCTTTCTCTCCAACCATTGGGCGGGCATGCTGGTGTTCATCGGTCTGGCTCTGGATAGCATGCTGGGTTAAAACCGGGCTGATTCACTGAGCTGCCATTTTGACGTCACACAACTGCAACAAAAGTGTTATCTAATCGTTGCATCTGATATTCAGCAACGGATGGTGATCCATGGCAGGCAAGACCATACTGATAGTCGACGACGAAGCGCCGATCCGCGAAATGATCGCCGTCGCCCTGGAGATGGCCGGATACGACTGTGTCGAGGCAGAAAATACGCAGCAGGCCCACGCCAGCATTATCGATCGGCAACCTGATCTGATCCTGCTCGACTGGATGCTCCCGGGCACTACCGGTATCGAGCTGGCCAGGCGGTTGAAGCGCAACGAGCTGACAGCCGACATTCCGATCATCATGCTCACCGCCAAGGGCGAGGAAGACAACAAGATCCAGGGGCTGGAAGTCGGCGCGGATGATTACATCACCAAGCCTTTTTCTCCCCGGGAACTGGTAGCCCGCCTCAAGGCCGTTCTGCGGCGCGCCGGCCCCCCGGATAACGATACCCCCCTGGAAGTTGAAGGATTGCATCTTGATCCGGCAAGCCACCGCGTCACCATTGATGACCGACCAGCCGAGATGGGCCCAACCGAATACCGTTTGCTGCAGTTCTTCATGACCCACCAGGAGCGCGTTTATACTCGCAGCCAATTGCTCGATCAGGTTTGGGGAGGCAACGTGTATGTCGAGGAGCGCACCGTCGACGTGCATATCAGACGCCTGCGCAAGGCTCTGGGTACGCACTATGAATCTCTGGTGCAAACCGTGCGTGGCACGGGGTACCGCTTCTCGACCAAGACCTGACTACTGTATCGTACGGTTCTCGCCTACCGCCCGAGGCAGTAAGGCGCTTGGCTGAAAAAGGGGAAGCGGGTTTTGCGCACACACTTTGCAGGTAGCGTATTCAAATTATTGTTCTGGCTGTTGGTGGCAAGCGCTCTGGCCGGCTTGTTGGTTGGCGAAATAGCCTGGGGGCTGGTGATCGGGCTGAGCCTGTATATAGCCTGGCATCTGCGACAGATGACGCGTTTTGTGCAGTGGTTGAGCGCTCAGCGCAACGACCCACCACCGGAGACCGGCGGACTGTGGGGCGAGATATTCAATAGCATTTACCGGATGCAGCGCCGCGACAGTCGCATGCGCGCGAAACAGCAACTGGTAATCGATCGAATTCAGGCGTCAACCGCCGCCCTCAGCGACGCGGTAGTCATGATCGACGCGAAGGGCCGGCTGGAGTGGTGGAACCATGCCGCCGAGCGCCTTCTGGGCTTTCGCGCCCCAGACGACAGTGGCCAGCATGTGACCAACCTGTTGCGTGATCCCCGATTCGTTGCGTATTTCGAAGCCGATAATTTTCGCGAGCCCCTGGATATAGCCTCGCACCTCAACCTGAGCGCCAGGCTGCAATACACCATTACCCATTACGGCCAGGGCGAGCGTCTGATGGTGGCAAGGGACACCACCCGGCTGCATAACCTCGAACAGATGCGCAAGGATTTCGTCGCCAACGTTTCCCACGAGCTCCGCACACCGCTCACCGTAGTGGTGGGCTATCTGGAAACCCTTCAAGACTCCGACGAACCCATCAATCCGCGCTGGAAGCGAGCCCTGCAGCAGATGGAACAGCAGTCACGACGAATGCAGAACCTGCTCAACGACCTCTTGATGCTGGCCCGCCTGGAAAATGATGATCGCACCGTTGAGCACAAGCCCGTGGATATCGGTCAGATGCTCAACTCGGTCGCTCAGGATGGACGCGCACTGTCAGCCGACCAGGGGCATCAGATTCGCTTGGAAACAGACCCTAAGATACGTTTGCTAGGAGCAGATGCGGAGCTTAGCAGCGCATTTTCCAACCTGGTTTTCAATGCCGTCAAATACACGCCCGACCGGGGTGAAATCAGCATTTGCAGCTGGCGGGATCAAGGCGGCGTTCATATCAGCGTCAGCGATAACGGCACAGGCATCGCCCCTCAACATATCAGCCGTTTGACCGAGCGCTTTTACCGGGTGGATTCAAGCCGAAGCACCAACACCGGCGGAACCGGGCTCGGGCTGGCTATCGTAAAGCATGTGCTACTGCGCCATGAGGGACGCCTGGAGATCAGTAGCACATTGGGAAAAGGCAGCGTATTCACCTGTCATTTCCCGATCAGCCGAAGCGCCTGAGCCCAGGCCCAGCATCAGGCCAGTGCCATGCAGTGTCTTCAGGCGCCAGGCGAGTAGTGCTTCTGGGCGCTGCCGGATGCAATCAACCGCGAAAGATATTCAAGCTTCTGCGGATCCTGGTCGACAAACTTCAAGGTTACCTTGAGCCATTCACAGTCCATTGTCGGCTCCATCGACGCCACGGCATGCACGTAAGCATTGATGCGTGCGACGCTCTTGTCAGCATCCTGCTCCAGATCAAGCACTCCGCTCTCGAACACCTGCGGCATGTGATCACTGCGGCGCACAACCACCAGCGCATCACGCAGACTCAAGGTCTTGACCACGCAAGCAAACTGCCCGCCCGCCAGACGCAGTTGCGCCTGGCCGCGCACCTGTTGGGTGACCGGTTTTCCATGGGCATCGGTCGTATCGGCATCAGTAGCACCCGTTTCGCTGATGGCGGGCTTGATCTGTGGGGGCGGTGCCGGGGCTGCGCCAGGACTTGCGTCGGGCTTGCGGCCACCCATCAGGTTGGCTACCGAGTCTTGTGCCGTCCCTCCACTGGCTGGGGCCTGACGACCCATCAGCAACTGGAGCTTGCCAGTGCGGTGCAGCGCCTTCTTGACCTTCGCCGCCAGTTGCTCGTTGGTAAACGGCTTACCGATGAAGTCGCTTACGCCGGCTTGAATAGCCTCAATGACGTTTTCCTTGTCGCCACGGCTGGTGACCATGATGAAGGGTGTCTTCTCGGAACCAGGCTGACCACGAAACCACTGCAAGAGTTCTAGCCCGCTCATCTCCGGCATTTCCCAGTCACAGAGAATCAGGTCAAAGGCGGCACGACTCAGTATCTGCTGAGCCTTGCGGCCGTTTATCGCCTCTTCGATCTGCATACCGGGAAACTGACTGCGCAACGCTTTCTTGATCAGGTCGCGGATGAACGGAGCATCATCCACCACCAGGGCCGACACTTTAGCCATCTCATTTCTCTTTGCCTGGTTACTCGGCTAGCTTAGCGCAGACCAGCCTCAAACCACAGCGATGTAGCAGACCATTTATTCAAAGCGTGCCGCGCAGCGCGTTCAGAAACAGTTGCTGGTACTGCTCGGCATCAAACTTCAACGGATTGGTGGTACCCGCAACATCCTTGGCGGACATCTTGCCAACCGTTTCCGCCTGGGAATCGTCGATACCGATCTCGGCCAGAGTATGCGGAATGCCCAGCTCCTCGCGTAAGGCCAGAACCCACTCCAGCACACCCTCGAAACCGGGCTTGGGCAGATCCAGATAGCGGGCAAGACGTTGCATTTCCGGCTCGATCGCACTGCGATTGGCAATCATCACATAGGGCATGACGATCGCGTTTAGCAGACCATGGTGGCTGTCGTACAGCGCGCCGAGGGTGTGCGAGATCGCGTGAATGCCCCCCAGCCCACGCTGGAAAGCGACCGCGCCCATGCTCGAAGCGACCAGCATCTGCTGCCGTGCTTCCACATCCTGGCCATTGGCGGTGGCCCGTGGCAGGTACTCCTTCACCAGGCGCATGCCTTCCAGAGCAATACCTTCGGCCATCGGGTGGTAGACCGGCGTGCAGTAGGATTCGAGGTTGTGCGCCAGGGCATCCATACCGGTAGCCGCAGTAAGCTTGGCAGGCAGACCCAGGGTCAATTCAGGGTCAAGAATAACAATGCCCGGAACCATCTTCAGGTGGAAAATCGGCCGTTTGACGTGTTTCTCGTCATCGGTGATTACCACCGCCTGGCCCACTTCCGAGCCAGTACCGGCGGTGGTCGGTACCGCCACCACGGGCAGCATCTTGCTTGCATCAATGGTAGCGGGGCCCGCTTCCCACAGCGTACAACTCTGATGGGCAACCAGCGCTACGGCCTTGGCCGCATCAATGGCAGATCCGCCGCCAAAGGCAATCACGCCATCGTGGGCACCGGCTTTCAGCGCAGCTACCCCGTCAGCCACGTTGCGACCGGTCGGGTTGCCCTTGATGTTGCTGAACAGTCCCACCTGCAAACCCGCGTCGCGGCAATTCTGCAATGCTTCTTCAACCATCGGCATCGCCGCCAGGCCAGGATCGGTCACCAGCAGCGGCGCTTTCATGCCCAATTGCTTGCACGACTTGCCCAGTTCGCGAATGCGGCCTGCACCCACCTTCATAGCCGTTGGGTAGTGCCAGTTCATGCTGAAGGACTTGATCTCCATGGATACTCCGATAAATTTGGCAGAAATGGATCGTCAAGCGTCACATGGCGCCCCTGACAGCAGGGATACAGTCCGCTTTTGTGTCCCGAAACATACCCAAACCCGATCGTCGCGTCTATGCCCCATTAGCGGGAAAAGTATCAGCTAATCCTTCCTCACTTCCTCTTTCATGCGTTCCAGCCCTATATAACGGACATCGGTACCCTTGACCAGGAAGATGACCTGCTCCGACACATTGCGCGCATGGTCGCCCACCCGCTCGAGCGAGCGCAGAACCCAGAGGATATTCAGAACCCGGCTGATGGAACGAGGATCTTCCATCATGTAGGTAACCATTTCGCGCATCGCACTCTTGTATTCCTTATCGACGATCTTGTCTTCGCGGGCCACCAGAAATGCCTGGTCACTATCGAGCCGCGCAAAAGCGCTCAACGCATCCTGCACCATCTGACGCACATGGGCACCGATATGCCGGCATTCAACATAGCCCTGTGGCGACTGGCCTTCGTCGACCAACAGCAAGGCCCGTTTGGCAATCTTGGACGCTTCATCACCAATGCGCTCAAGATCCACGACGATCTTGGTGATAGACATGATCAAGCGCAAATCGCTGGCCGCAGGTTGACGCCGAGCGAGTATGCGCATGCATTCCTCGTCGATCTTGCGCTCCATCCTGTTGACCCGCTCATCAGCGGCACGCACCTGTTCACCGAGAATGCTATCTCCCTCGATCAGCGCGGTAATGGCGTCGTTGATCTGCTTCTCTACCAGCCCACCCATCTCCAGAGTCTGGGTACGGATGCCCTCGAGATCATCGTTAAACTGCGTGGATATGTGTTGCGTAAATGCCTCTTTGTCTTCCTTCATCACAACTGGCTCCTGCTGATTACCCAGAAAACCGTCACCAGGCGGCGAACACTGACGCCCCAACTGGTAACAGACATAGGTCAACCGTACTGCTGGAATAGGACAATTGTGTGACCATTCTGTGACTTGCGCGCAAACAGCCCTCTGGATGGGTGCAAAGCGGCCGCGCCGGGGCCCATTGCCGGGCACACAAGCATTGAGACAAGGCCCGCAATCTCTTACCATAGAGCGGCTCCGCGCATGTCAATAGATTCATAACGCGAGTGAATAAAACAATTACAACAGCCCTTTATTCGAGAATCCCATGCAAGAGATAGACAAGGATCCGGTACCAACAGGGGAGTTGGCACTGAAAATCACCGCGCTGCCGCGCGATAGCAACAGTTTCGGCGACGTCTATGGCGGCTGGCTGGTCTCCCAGATGGACGTGGCCGGCACCAGTACTGCATCGCGGCTGGCCCGGGGTCGGGTAGCGACTGTGGCGATAGACCGTATGGGCTTCATGGTCCCGGTCCCCGTCGGCGCTCAGCTGGCCTTTCACTCCCATGTGCTCGAAGTAGGCCGCAGCTCGGTAAAGATGCTGGTTGAGGTCTGGAGTGAGGACCTGGCACATGAAGGTAGCCGCAAGGTGACCGAAGCAATATTTGTATTCGTTGCTATCGATGACCGTGGCCGTACCCGAGTCATACCCTCCTGACACGCCGAGCCTAACGACGCTCCAACCACGGATACGCCATGCCAGGCCACTTTGCCACCTGCTGTTTGATGATAGCCCGCGCCATTGATCAATTGACTGGCTGGCTGGGGCGCACGTTGTCGTGGCTGACCTTGCTGATGGTTCTGATGACCGGCGCCGTGGTGTTGTTGAGGTACGCTTTCGGCATCGGCGCCACCGCCATGCAGGAACTGGTTTTGTATGCCCACGCCCTGGTTTTCATGGGTGCCGCGGCCTGGTCCATGCAGCGCGATGCCCACGTTCGGGTCGACATTTTCTTTCGCCGCATGACAGCCCGGCGCCAGGCCCTTGTCGATCTGACCGGCGGACTCCTTTTCCTGCTGCCGGTGTGCCTGTTCCTGGCCTGGAACTGCTGGGACTACGTAGCCGTATCCTGGGCGCGCAATGAACGCTCAGCCGATGCCGGCGGCCTGCCCTGGGTGTATCTGCAAAAGAGCATCATTCTGCTGTTGGTAGGCACGCTGTTGCTGCAGGCAATAGCGCAGATCATCAAGACGCTCTGTGTACTCACCGGCGTTTTGCCCAGCCATCTGCCAGCACGGCACGAGGAACATCTGTGATGCCCGAGCTGATGGCCATAGCGCTGTTCATCTGTCTGTGCCTGGCGCTGATGCTTGGGTATTCCGTGGCTTTCACGCTGGGCGGCATTTCACTGCTGTTTGCCGGCGCCGGGGTGTTGATGGGGCTGTTCGATCCCAGTTTCTTTGGCGCCCTGCCCAGCCGGTTGTTTGGCACAATGAACAACCAGACACTCCTGGCCGTGCCTCTGTTCGTGTTCATGGGCGTTATGCTGGAAAAGTCCAGAGTGGCCGAAAAACTGTTGGAGTCCATGTCACAACTATTCGGCGGCCTGCGCGGCGGTCTAGCCTTCTCGGTACTGCTGGTCGGCGCCCTGCTCGCTGCGAGCACTGGCATCGTCGGCGCGACAGTGGTCACACTCGGTCTACTGGCGTTACCCACGATGCTGCGCCGCGGCTACGATCCGGCATTGGCCACGGGCACACTCGCCGCTACGGGCACCCTGGGACAAATCATTCCGCCCTCGATCATTCTCGTTCTGCTCGGCGATGTGCTCTCCAACGCCTACCAGCAGGCGCAGCTGCGCATGGGCATCTTTTCGCCAAAAACGGTGACCGTGGGCGATCTGTTTATCGGCTCATTACTGCCCGGCCTGGTGCTGGTCGGTCTGTATCTGCTCTATCTGATTGGCGTTGCTCTCTGGCAACCAAAGAAGATGCCGGCTTTACCGGCAGAAGAACGCGGACAGGTCAGCATCCTGCGATTGGTCGCCAGCCTGCTGCCACCGCTGCTACTGATCACCGCTGTACTCGGCTCGATCCTCGCTGGCATAGCTACGCCAACTGAAGCCTCTGCGGTCGGAGCCATCGGCGCAATGTTACTGGCGCTGGCCAACGGACAGTTATCGGTTAGGCGACTTCGCGAGGTCAGCCGCGCGACAACCGAGATCAGTGCCATGGTTTTCATGATTCTGATCGGCGCTTCGATCTTCTCCCTGGTGTTTCGCGGGTTTGGCGGAGAGGAGATGATTCACAACCTCTTCCAGCAACTGCCTGGGGGCGCGTTCACCGCGACCCTGCTGGTGATGCTGGTGATCTTTCTGCTCGGCTTCATTCTCGATTTCATCGAAATCACCTTTGTCGTGGTACCAATCGTCGGACCCGTGCTATTGATGATGGGCATCGATCCAATCTGGTTAGGCGTGATGATCGCGCTTAATCTGCAGACGTCCTTTCTGACGCCGCCCTTCGGCTTTGCCTTGTTCTATCTGCGCGGAGTCACACCCCCCAGCGTGCCAACGTCGGCAATCTACCGTGGCGTGCTGCCGTTCATAGCAATCCAGATACTGATGCTGGTGATCGTGGCTCTGTGGCCCGGCCTGGTAACCTGGTTACCCAGCGTTCTGTAGATATCTTTTTCGTCACACCAGGGAAAACCCGCAGGATTGAGGCTTTGCTATCCTGCAGAGGGAACAGACGCCTTTTGTGTTTGTCCCAGGCAGCGAGATACCGCTTCAAGGTAAGTATCCACGCCAAGAACCTTCCCGGAGTTTTAATGCAACGCACTGCCCTTACCCTGTCATCGCTGATCACCAGCATCATTCTCCTGATCAGCGGTAACGCCTTTCTGATGACCCTGCTCGGCCTGCGCCTGAGTATGGAAGAGTTCAGCGCCAGTCTGATCGGCTGGATTCTGGTGTTTTACTCATTGGGCTTCGTCGCCGGTACGCTGTGGGCCGGACGCATAATCGAAAAAGTCGGACATATCCGCGCCTTCGCCGTTTTTGCCGCCATCCTTTCCGCGTCGATCCTGATTTACCCCATGGCCGTTCAGGCGGAACTCTGGGGGTTTTTGCGCGCCCTGGGCGGCTTCGTTATGGCCGGCCTGATGACCGTCATGGAAAGCTGGTTCAGCAGCAAGGCTGACAACCGCAACCGGGCGACCCTGTTCGCGGTGTATCAGCTGGTGTTCTTTCTATCCACAGCCGGCGGGCAAGTGCTGATCCGGGTCAGTGATCCGGGCGGCTTCATTCCCTTCTCCCTGGCGGCCATTCTGATTGCCCTCGCCCTGGTACCACTATCCCTGACGCGGGAAGCCTCACCCACGATGGCACAGAGTGAGCGCATGTCGCTGCGCAAGCTTTACAAGGCATCTCCACAGGGTGCCATGGGTGCGCTGGTGGCCGGGCTGCTGATCAGCGCCTTCTACGCCATGGGGCCGGTATTCGCCGACCGTATTGGTCTGGACGTCAATCAACTCTCGAATTTCATGGCTGCGTCCATCATCGCTGCAATGGTTCTGGCCTGGCCCGTCGGGCGCCTGTGTGATCGTTACGACCGTCATCAGGTCATGCTGGTGGTATCTTGCGTAGCTGCGGTATGCAGCCTGGGTGCGGCGCTGGTTGGCGACTTCAACATGACCCTGCTGATGATTTTAGTAGGTCTGTATATGGGCATAGCTGCCACGCTCTACCCCATTGCTGTGGCCATCACCAATGACCTGATGGAAAGCGACCAGATTACTGCCACCAGCACTGCTCTGCTGCTTAGCTATGGCGTCGGCAGCTGCGTCGGCGCGCCACTCAGTGCGCTTTTCATGGAGCTGCTCGGCCCCCGAGGCCTGTTTGTCAGCAACGCACTGATTCTTGGCGGGCTGATTCTCTTCATACTGTTCGGTCCCAGTCGCCCGCGCCCTGCTGTGGTTGACCAGCAGCAGTTCATTACCCTATCGCCAGAGGCTGCGCTGGGCCTGGCCGAACTGGATCCACGCTACACGGAATTTGAAGAAAGTATCCAGCCCGAGGCCGAGACCGAGACCACCGAGTCAGACGGCGAACCGGTCGTCGAAGGACAAACCGACACGGTTGCCCCTCGGCCACTGCCGGAGGAGCCAACCGAGCGCTAGAAGTCAGTAAGGCTGGCGGTCATGCTTGATCAACCAGGCCAGAAAGGGCGCTGCTGCATCGTCCATCTCGAGCTGTGATAGCCCCAGATTTTCGGGCTTTGCCGGGTGCAGCTGCCCGTACAACTGCTCGGCAATATTGCCATCGGCAAACCCTGCCTGATTGGCCGTTTCCTGGGGCGCGGCATATACAATACGCGGTATATGAGCCCAGTGAGCCGCCGCCAGACACATGGGGCATGGCTCGCAGCTGGCATAAAGAGTAGCGGCCGACAGATGTGGATTGCCCAGTGACTTGCCGGCCATACGTATCGCCTCCACCTCGGCGTGCGCCGTGGCATCGCAGTCGAGCGTCACGCGGTTACCCGCTTGGGCAATCACCTTGCCGTCATGCACTACTACAGCGCCGAAAGGGCCGCCGCCTGATGCGACCGAGTCCACGGCCAATTGAATCGCCTGGTGCAGGAAGGCTTTATCGTTGTCCAGGTCAGCTGGGTAGGTCATGGGGCGTATCTCCGGATGATCGGTAGCTTCAACCGGAATCCTAGCCCGAAATGCCCGTCAGCCCCATACAAAAAAGCCCCGGTTCCTTGCGGACCCGGGGCTTTATCCATACTGCCTGTTACTTAGTAAGGGCAGTTACCACGGTACTCGGAGATGTCGCGATCCGAAGTATGGTTGGGTCCACACAGGAACTGGCTGTAACGCGTGTCGTTATCCAGGTGACGCTTCATCCAGGAGACACCGAGACGGCTCAGCGTCTCATTGAAGCGGTTGCCACCGTTGGCGCAAGTGTGACTTCCACCGTTGATTTCAAAGAACGCTTTGTCGGTATTGAAGGGGATCTCGTTGTAAAACGGCGACGCATGGTTGCGAACTGGCGCAATCGTATCCGATTCACAGGCAAGGATCATGGTTGGCGCATCAACATTGCGAAAGCTGATGGTGTCATACGGCGCAAGCCCAACCGCAGCCTTCAGACGGTTCTGCGAAGCCACGCGCAATGTGCCGCCACCACCCATGGACCAGCCCATAACGCCCAGGCGATCGGTGTCGATCATGTTGCGAACCGGGCTTCTGGAATCGGAATTCTGATCAATCAGATAGTCCAGGGCACTGTTGATCTGCGTGGCCCGACTCCTTGGCTGATCATAGCCGCTGTTGGTCGCGATAGTCATGACCACGAAGCCATGGGAAGCCAGCTTGGGTCCCCACCAGGCGATGGAGGATTCCGGGGATACGAAACCGGGAATGACCACGATGGCCCCCATGGTGCCGCTAGTGCCCGTCGGATAATAGATGGTACCGCCGCCGAAGCCCCTGACAGTGCCCGACACACGGGTCTCTCGGATGCTGAAAGGACCGCGCGACGCTTCAAGGAAAGAAACGCTGGGGTTAGGGCCACGCTCGAACCCGTCGCTTGGCTGACCTGGGCCTGGGCCCGGATCTGGCGGTGGCGGCGGCGGATTGTAAGCGAAGGTAGAAGCGGAAAACAGCAACGCACTGGCTGCAAGAATCGACATCAAAGGTGAAAACTTATTCTTGTTATTCATTTGAACTCCGTAAGACGGTTATTATTTATTAACAGTCAGAATGCGGGTTCAAAAGATAGAGTCACCCGCAGCAACGAAGTTAGTCTTATTTTTTGGGAGCGATGAGTCAACGCCATTGGGGAAGTTTCACCCTAATTGGGTATTAAAATGCTATTAACGATATAAAAAATAAGCACACGCCATTGTTAAGGGCATATGTAAATACGCACCGCACAGCAAATTTCACCTGTTTGGGTTATGCCGAACAAAGGTTATTCATGCTGGTTAAAACATAAAACCGAGCGCTAACAAGATATAAAAAAAGCCCCGGACCCATTCGGATCCGGAGCTTTATGTGTATTACTTTTTACTTAGTAAGGGCAGTTACCACGGTAT
>TARA_R110001606_G_scaffold399265_1_pt1 | contig 163403 bp, 150 predicted proteins | sample TARA_R110001606 | Tara Oceans TARA_R110001606 (sample SAMEA4398315) | marine metagenome | biome: Polar Biome; feature: [SRF] surface water layer (ENVO:00010504); material: water (ENVO:00002006), including particulate matter (ENVO:01000060) such as... | depth 5 m | reverse complement strand
TTATTTATAACTTATCTAGTAAAAGGCCAAAGTCGAGAAAGAGGTTAGTCTCTGCGCAAGCGCAGAGACTAACCTCTTTAATCTTTAGGAAAAAACACGTCGACTTGATCATGCATGGTATACAACCGAAACTTTGAACCATCCGGCACCAGTATACCGCTGGATCGGTTCTCCCCCATAATGGGATTGCCCGCATACTTTGTCCAGTGCACCAGGTCCTTAGATGCCGCCACGTTGGTCGACCACTCGTGCCAGTCTTCAAAGGCTGTGCCGTGGTAGTAGGCATAATACGTTCCGTTGTACTTGACAATCTGATTGACCGCTAAACCATACTTATCATATACCTCAGGCCCCATTTCTATCACAGGCTCGTCCTGCACATTGGTCCAAACCTGAAGGTCTTTAGAAGTAGCCAGCCAGATACCCAAATCGTTGCGTTCATAAAACAAATGCCACAAACCATTCTCACGCCAAGCGGTTGGCGTGCCGTAAGGCCCGTCGCTAAGTGGCTCTCCATTCACTTGCCGAATGTCGAGCGAGCCATGATCCGTCCAACGAATACCATCCGGCGAAGAAAGACGATGGGCGATATCTCCCCTGCCTTCAGCAAACATCTGGTACACACCGTCCACCTTTATCACCATCATGTCTTCTGTCCAACTCCCATCAAATACTGGATTGCCAGGATAGCGATCCCAATTGATGCCGTCAGCAGAAGTGGCGTACCCAAGCGACAATGTCTTGTTCTCAGTCTGAAAGCCTGTATACCACATTTTATAGATGCTATCCTCCTTCAGTATATAACCCCGTTCCCTGATGTGCTCATCCCAGGTGGACTGGCCAGTGCCGCTAAAAATCGGATTGTCAGGGTAGTCACTGAAATCGATCAGTTCGGCTGGGAATTCAAGCGACTCCTCCTTTTGGTTGGCTTCTGTGGGTTGCCTATTTGAGCCGCCACAACCGAGCAAGAACATACAGGCAATAGCTATTAATGGCTGATAAGTTTTCATCTTTTTCACTATTAGCGAGGAATTTAACTTTTTATGAATGAATTAGAATAATTGATCGAGAAACTTCTTTTTCATACTTTTATATTAGATGCATATACAACTAATATGAAAGCACCCAATTCTCTGGAAGACAATTTACTGTTTCAGATCAGTGAAGTGGCGAAGCTGCTACATAAGAGGCTCACAATGGCTTTTGAGGAAGGTGGGTTTGATGTTACGCCTGAGCAGTTTTCAATACTGGCCCTGCTATGGTACAAGGAAGGCATCAATCAGCAGGACATCGCCAACGAGTTGAGGAGAGACAAGACAACCATTGCCCGGATTATTAACAATATGATCAACAGGAACCTGATTGTTAAAATACCAGACCAGCTCGACAAGCGGAACAACCTCATTTACCTGACAAAAAAAGGAAAAGAATTGCAGACGGAAATGGTAGCCACTTCAGGTAAGGTCTATGTTCAAACCATGCAGCGCCTGCCGGCAAAAGACGTAGCTGTGAGTTTGTCGGTGTTAAAACAAATAACAAAAAACTTTGAATGATTTTCTTTCAGTCAATTGGTTGTATTGTCCACTATTTTATTTACTCACTATGAAAACCTACTTTAAAACTACCTTCATTTGGATCGGCTTATCAATACTGACCCTGGTGCTCTGGATCGTAGGCCTAATGATCGGCAACGTCATCTTTCCGAGCGATCTTATGAAAGCATCGGACGAACCCGGAGCCGGTGGGTTACCGATTATGCTGATCATTTGTGGTCTCAACACGGCAGCTATTATCTATTTTATCCACCAGTCTCATCAGCGGTGCTGGCAACTAGTGGTCACGCTATCTTTTGCGATTTTCAGCATTCAGTATTTTATGTCACAAATCGAAACACTTTGGTTCAACGACAGCCTCAAGATGGAACTGAACAGCATTTGGGCATTGGTGGCAGGAGGTGCAATCTCCTCCACGCTGTTTTCCGTTCTTGCAGTATGGATAACAGGAAACTTCAAGAAAGGAGAACAACTAATTTCAAAAGGTGAGATGATGCCTTTTTCCAATACCTTAACAATGACGGCACTGATGGCAATAATCATCTGGCCTTTGATCTACTTTCTGGCCGGCTACTTCATTGCCTGGCAGTTTGAAGAAGTTCGCATTTACTATTCGGGCAGCAGCGAAAAAGCCTCCTTCCTGTTCATGATGAAAGAGAATATCGCTTCACACCTGTATTCTTTTCAGGTACTGAGAGGTATACTGTGGACTCTCATTGGTCTTCTTGTGTTTCGCTCTATCAAGGGTAAATGGGTGGGGAAAGGTATAGTACTTGCGCTTCTGCTTAGCATTGTGGGGTGCAGTCAGCTACTGCTGCCTAACCCTATCATGCCCGAACCTGTGAGGCTGGCCCATCTTCTGGAAACGTCTCTTTCAGGTGTTGTGCTTGGCGTGGTGATGGCGTGGCTCTTTGCCAGAACTTCGCCAAAGAAAACAGACATGGCGATAGTTTAAGAAAGCAACAACCCGGAAGAGTAGAAAATAACCCCGCCACCGTTCATCCTTCATTATTTTCGCTGCTCCTTTCTGTATTTTAATTGAATAGCACTTGGTGTAATTTGACCTCAATTACTACTTGTTAAGGTTCATTAATTAATCGAAAACTGTATATGAAAATGACTTACAACCCAAAAATGCCCTGGCAGGGGTTTTTGCTGGCTTTGGTTGTCCTGATGGGCACCACCGACGCTTTTAGCCAGCGAAGAGGAAGCAGCTCTGCTCCGGCAACTACCAAATTTGATGAATCACTGTATTCTGCATTAGAATGGCGCTCTATTGGGCCTTTCAGAGGTGGCCGAGCCGCAACAGTGACAGGAGTGCCCAACAAGCCCAATCTCTTTTACATGGGCGCAACCGGCGGTGGCGTTTGGAAAACAACTGACGGCGGACAGCGCTGGGAGAACATTTCCGACGGTTTCTTCGGAGGCTCCATTGGCGCAGTAGCCGTGAGCGAATACGACAACAACGTGATCTACGTCGGTGGCGGAGAAGGTACGGTAAGGGGTAACGTTTCTGACGGCCAGTTTGGCATCATGAAATCTACAGACGCCGGCAAAACCTGGACAGACATGGGGCTACCCAATGCACTACATATTCCTAGAATAAGAATACACCCAAAAAATCCGGACTTGGTATACGCTGCTGTGTTGGGCGATATCTGGAAATCTTCAGCAGACCGTGGCGTTTACCGTTCTAAAGACGGTGGTAAAAGCTGGGAAAAAGTGCTTTTTGCTAACGCTGATGCCGGTGCCGTGGACATTTCCATGGATCCAGGAAACCCAAGAGTCCTATTTGCCACTACATGGAGATTCAATCGATCCCCTTATGGTTTTGACAGTGGTGGGGAAGGTTCTGCCCTTTGGAAATCAACTGACGGCGGTGATACCTGGAAAAACATCTCGACCAACAAAGGTTTGCCATCTGGCATCTGGGGTATCGCCGGTGTATCTGTGTCGCCGGTTAATTCCAACAGAGTGTTTGCTATCATAGAAAATGACAAAGGTGGTGTATACCGTTCCGATGACGGAGGAGACTCATGGAGTTTGATCAACAGCGACCGTAGCCTTCGTCAGCGTGCCTGGTATTACACCAAGATATATGCCGACACCGAAAACGAAGACATCGTTTATGTAATGAACGTGAACTTTCACAAGTCGAAAGACGGTGGAAAGACGTACGAAGAATACGACACACCACATGGTGACCACCACGATCTTTGGATAGCGCCTGACGACCACAACAGAATCGCTGTGGCGGATGATGGCGGTGCACAGGTGAGCTTCGACGCAGGATCCAACTGGTCAACCTACATGAATCAGCCAACTTCACAGTTTTATCGTGTTGTAACCGACAACAGCTTCCCTTATCGTATCTATGGTGCACAGCAGGACAACTCAACGGTAAGAATTCGCCACAGAGTAGACGGCGGTGCTATAACAGAAAGCGATTGGGAGGAAACTGCTGGGGGTGAAAGTGCTCACATTGCTCCCGATCCCGACAATAATGACATTGTGTACGGCGGTAGCTACGGCGGGTACCTCACAAGGGTTAATCACGCCACGGCTGAAGAGAGAAACATCAACGTGTGGCCCGACAACCCAATGGGGCACGGTGCTGAAGGCATGAGGTTCCGTTTCCAGTGGAACTTCCCGATCTTCTTTTCTCCCCACAACGGTAACAAGCTTTACACTACCTCCAACCAGGTACATGTGAGCTACAACGAAGGCCAAAGCTGGGAAACCATCAGCCCTGACCTTACCAGAGCTGAGCCAGAAAAGTTAGGCCCAGCGGGTGGCCCGATCACCAAAGACAATACAGCGGTGGAGTACTATGCCACTATCTTCGCAGCGGTAGAATCGCCTTTTGAAAAGGATCTTATCTGGACAGGTTCTGACGACGGGCTGGTGCATGTAACCAAAGACGCTGGAAAAACCTGGGAAAATGTAACGCCTCCCACGGCACCTAAATACGTGATGTGGAACAGCATCGACCCTGACCCTTTTACAAAAGGTGGGGCCTACCTCGCTGGTACGCAATACAAAATAGGTGATTTCAAACCATACCTCTTCAAAACAGAAGACTACGGCAAAACCTGGAAGCAAATCACCAGCGGCATCAATCCTTCACACTTCACCCGTGTGGTGAGGGCCGATCCAAAGCGCAAAGGCTTGCTGTATGCCGGTACAGAGTCGGGTATGTACATCTCGTTTGACGACGGTGCCAGCTGGTCGACATTTCAGTTGAACCTGCCTACAGTGCCAATCACCGACCTGGCCATCAAAAACGATAACCTGATAGCTGCAACCCAGGGAAGAAGCTTCTGGTTGATCGACGATTTAACACCTTTGCATCAGCTCAACGCCACAGTGGCTGCTGCTGACGTGCATCTGTTTAAGCCAATAGACAGCTACCGCATGGGCGGCTTTGCATGGCGTGTTCCTTCCGGTGCTGGCAAAAACCACCACAATGGCGTACAGTTTTTCTTTTCACTCAAGAACGAACCTGGCGAAAAGGACACTGTAACATTGGAAGTAATGGAAGCCGACGGCGACCTGATCAAGAAGTTCTCTATTGTATCGAAAGAGCGTGGCGAGAAACTGACTGTGAAGAAGGGCAGCAACACCTTTGTTTGGAACATGCAATATCCAGCTCCGGAAGGTTTCGATGGCTTGATCATGTGGGCGGCTCGTTTGACCGGACCAAAAGCAGTGCCCGGCACCTACAAAGCCAGACTAACAGCCAATGGAAAAACCAGCGAAACTGAGTTTACCATTTTGAAAGATCCCCGTACCGAAGGCTCTGTGGCCGACATCCAGGCTCAGTTCGACTTCATACAGGGAGTAAACGCCAAAATGACAGAGACTCACCAAACTATTAAGGACATTCGTTCTGCCCGTGTGCAAATGAATGACCTGAAAGACAGACTGGGCAAAGAAGACGCTTACAAAGAGTTGGTTGAGTCGATCAACGAGATCAACAAGAAGATGACAGCGGTAGAAGAAGAACTGTACCAAACCAAAAACCGCAGCGGTCAGGACCCTTTGAACTACCCCATCAGGCTGAACAACAAGCTTGGTCACCTGAGCTCTGTGGCCAATAGCAGCGACTACAAGCCAACCGATCAGACGATCGCCGTAAAAACGGAACTTGAATCGGCTATCAATGAGCAGCTTAGCAAGTGGGAGCAAATCAAAAACAGCGATATCCCTCAGCTGAACGAAAAGGCTAAGCAGAAAGGCGTAGAAGCCGTGATGCTGAAGAAAGGCGATGCTTCAAGCATGTAAATCATTAATTTGAATTGACATAGTAAGAAAACCGGAGAGCTTAGCTTCCCGGTTTTTTTTGTTCATTTCCCTGCCGCCCAGAAAATAGCATTTCTGAACATGGTGGTATAGGCCTTGTTGTCAAATAAGAGAGGTGAGTGTCCCATGAAAATATAGACGTTTCTTGCCTTCACATGCTCATTCGTCCACACCACGGGGTGGTCTCCCATTTTGATCTCAGAGTCAGGTGTATATGTGGCTTCATCCACAGAGGCCAGCACCTTCACATTAAGCCGGGGGCTTTGGTTGTAGGTATACCACTCTTCTTTTTTGACCCGGAACCGTCCCGGCAATCCTTTCATCACCGGATGTTCTTTTGTTTCGACCCAAACGTCTGCTTCGGCAAAGGTGGCTATGTAGTTTTGATACCTGATGCCTCCCATGAAGTTTGAAAACCAGCCCCACATGGGGTAACCGTCAAACTCACCGAGTAAAGTAGCATGATGGAAGCCTATCCAGCCTCCCCTGCCCTCTTCAATGTAGCCTACAAAAGCTGCTGCAGCCTCCTCCTTCCAGCCATAAGGCGGATAGTCGAGCTGGATAAGTAGCTGGTAGTTGGCCAAAAAAGCTTCGTTGATCGTATCAGTGGAAGTAATGAAGTCAATCACCAATGAGCTGTCTACAGCCAGTTGCTTCAGCCAGGGAACAGCCACATCGGTATACTCCCGGTGGTGACCACTGTTTTCGTAGAGCACCAGGGCTTTGAATTGAGTATCGTCGCTTCCTTGACTCGCTTGCAGATCAAGAGAACCCGAAAATAAACAGCTAAGCAGTACGCTAATCAATACGGCTCTCACAGTCAATTTAATTATTTAGTTAGAAAAAAGTAGCAATATCTCATGTACCAATGAATTCGGCACCTTAATTTATTTCGATGATCTTTTGTTACTTTGATATAATCAGAAGACTACAAGAATGACCACTATAAAGATAAAGAAAACTGATAGCTCCTGGAAAAAAACTAGTTTTGAAGACCCGGGGGATTTATTGGACTATCTCCTTGAGAATTTTCAGATTGGAAAACTTCTCCCTCTTTCGAAGGAAGATGTAACAGAAAAAAGAAAAAAAGATTGGGAAGAGGTGGAAACAATGAATGATGATGACTTTATCGATATAAGATGAAGGTTGTAGAGAAGTCTGAAAAAGTGCTTCAATATCTTCAGGAAAGAAATCTTGTTAAACCCTATATTAAAGCTAAACTACTGCTCGAAAACGGCAGACCTTCAGTCTGCCATTTTCAAAAAACGCCGCCCGAAACACCTCGAAATTTACTATTTCAGGATCAATAAAAAATACAGAGCAATCGGACGTTTCAAAGGAGATTTTTTTGTGGTGACTGAAATATCAGATCATCAAGAGTAGGAAGCTTGCCAATGAAATTCTTACTGCATTTCGGCGTAATAATTGCCTTCCAACATTTCCTCTTGGCATTTAATAAGGGTAATTGATATATTTAGTGAGTGTGTCAAACACTGCTAAAAAACACCCGCTATGAACAACCCCGATTCCCCCCAACGCCGTGAATTCCTGAAAAAATCAGGCCTTGCTGCCGCCGGAGCTTTGCTGGCTACCAATGCGCCTTTCAATCTTTCGGCTGCCCCTGCCTCAAAAAATAAATTGCCTGAGTGGAAAGGCTTCAACCTTCTCGACTTCTTTTCACCTAACCCGGCAAATTCCAGGGAAGGCACCAAAGAAGAATACTTTAAGTGGATGGCCGATTGGGGTTTTGACTTTGTGAGAATACCGATGGCGTATCCCTCTTATCTTAAATTCGACCGCAGCCGAAACATACTGCCGGAAGAAGTTCGCAACATAGATACTGAGGCGACCGATAAAATTGAAGAGTTGGTGTACCTGGCACACAAGTACAAACTGCATGTGAGCCTCAACCTGCACCGGGGCCCTGGTTACTGTGTAAATGCCGGCTTTCACGAGCCCTACAATTTGTGGACCGATCAGCAAGCACTTGACGACTTCTGCTTTCACTGGAACTTTTGGGCCACTCGATTCAAGAATGTCTCGAAAAAGAAAATAAGCTTTGACCTGCTGAACGAGCCCAGCAACCGGGAAGACATGAACGACCAGCACTCAAAAAGAGGTCCGGTGCCTGGCGATGTCTACCGCAAAATGGCCATGGCAGCTTCCGAAGCTATCAGAAGCGTCAACAAAAAGCACCTCATCATTGCCGATGGCAACAATACAGGCAGCACGGTCATTCCGGAAATCGCCGACCTCGACATTGCTCAAAGCTGCCGGGGATACACGCCGGGCATAGTGTCACACTACAAAGCTCCCTGGGCCATGAAGGACATCGACAACCTGCCGGAAGTGAAGTGGCCCGGCCAGGTGGGCGACCAATACCTGAGCAGAGAAATGCTCGAGAAGTTTTACGAGCCATGGATTGCACTGAAAAACCAGGGCGTGGGTGTGCATTGCGGCGAATGTGGCTGCTACAACAAAACGCCACACGACGTGTTTCTTGCCTGGTTTGGCGACGTAATGGATATCCTGCACACCAACCAAATAGGCTTTGCTCTGTGGGAGTTCAAAGGCAGCTTCGGCATCCTCAATTCGGGTAGAGAGGATGTTGACTACGAAGACTGGTACGGACTAAAACTTGACAGAAAATTGCTTAACTTGTTAACAAAGCACGTGTAGCAACGAATGAAAAGCCTCGTCCTCTTTGCAATATTTACTACTCAAAGCATTGTTTGCTTCGGGCAGTCCGACTTTAGCTTCGGGTTCAAAGGAGGGTTGGGGTACAGCGGCTGGGGAAAAACGCTTCCCGGCGACAGCCCAGCGGCAGTCTACAGCCCAACCAACGCCAAAGCTTTGGGCATCTTCGCTAGCTACAAACTTCCCTACCGGTTAAGAGCCACAGCCGAGGCTTCCTTTCTTCAAACTGGCAGTCGGTACACAAATGAGTCGGCTGTTTCCAATTCAATTGTTGGCGCACCTTCGAGTCCCGCAGAAGTTACCTACAAGGTTTCGAGGGTTTATGCCCCCATTCGGATATCATATGACATACTCAAGACCAAAGTAACACCCTTCGTTAGCTGGGGATTCGGGCCATCCTTTGTGCAACAGGCGTCGAGAAGCTACCGTAATGATCTGTCGCCAAATGAACAGTCTGAGGATTTGAACCTGGAAGTATCCTATAACAATCAGCTACGTCTTGCTTTCCCCATGACCTCCAGCGTAGGAGTCAGGATATTCGAGAGGCTTACTTTGGACGCATCGCTTATCCTGGGGAGAAAGTTCTATTATCGATTCCAGGCCGACGAAACCGTTTGCTACGAAGGTTGTGCCCCACCAGAGCTAAGCCACAACAATCGGGTGATCATGTTCGCCGCCGCCTACAGCATCCTGCCCTAGTTCACCTGTTACATTATCTTTTTGTGAAGTTGCCCTTGCTTCCATCCAATTGCCCTATTTTTAAGAACCGATAAGCCAACCCAACTATGTCCAAACGCTTTGCCTTTTTTTCACTATTTGCCTCTCTTGCATTCATTTTTGCGAGCTGTACCCCAGATAAAAAGCAAGATCCCTACGTCCTCCTCATTTCCTTCGATGGCTTCAGGCATGACTATGTTGCCAAATACCAGCCTCCCCATTTTCTCGATTTCATCAAAGAAGGCACAGCTGCAAAAGCTATGACTCCCTCGTTTCCCAGCAAAACCTTCCCTAATCACTACACCATTGTAACGGGCTTGTGTCCCGGCCATCATGGATTGGTTGACAACACGTTCTACGATCCGGCCAGAAAGGTAGAGTACAGCATGGGAAAAAGGGAGCTGGTGGAGGATGCCTACTACTATGGTGGCACGCCCATTTGGCAACTGGCACAGCAGCAGGGACTCAAATCGGCTTCTTATTTCTGGGTCGGATCAGAAGCGCCGGTAGCAGGCAGCTACCCTGACTATTACGAGATTTACGATGGAGCAGTGCCCAACGAAGACAGGATTGAGAAAGTGATGGAATGGCTTCAGCTACCCGAAGCAGAAAGGCCCCGTTTCATTTCTTTGTATTTTTCGCTGGTGGATAGCGAAGGGCATGACTCCGGCCCCAACTCAGAGAAGTTAAAAACAACCGTATTTGAAGCTGACAGGCTACTTGGGCTCATCGATACAAAAATAGCTGAACTGAATTTGCCAGTAGACATCATTACTACTTCCGACCACGGGATGTATGAAATGAAAGAATCTCCCGAAACTTTCGTGTATCTGGATAATCTCTTTGCTCCCGAAGACAGTATTCAGATAGCCAGCAGCGGCGCTGTTGTGCACGTTTACGAAGAAGACAGCCTGACCAGGGAAAAGCTCTTCAAGCAGCTTACTGAAAATGAAACTTTCTACTCCACTTACCGCAAATTGGAAACTCCTGAAAGGTGGCATTACCGAGAGCACCCCAGAGTTGGCGATCTGGTGTTGGTTGTTGAGCCCGGTCACTACTTCAGAAACGGTTCACGTGACACCAAGAAAGCAATGATGGACTCACCGTGGGGCGTGCATGGGTTCGACCCGTATGTGACCCCTGAAATGGGCGCTATTTTCTATGCGAAAGGCCCTAATGTCAAAAAAGGACTAGAGATTGACGCTTTTGACAATGTGCATGTCTACCCATTCATTGCCAGAATCCTCGGACTAACGACCCCGACAAACATTGACGGAAAACAGAAAGTACTTGAAAATGTGTACGTGGAGTAATTTTCTCAACAAACCAGCCTTATTCCAGCCTTTCTGTACTTATCAGCCAGGTCAGAAGCTACCGATTTATCTGTGACAAGGAAATCGAACAAAGCAGGAGGCGCAAACTTCAGATAGCTTTCCTTCTCCAATTTTGTGGCATCACACAAAAGGTAAGTTTCTTTTGCCCGACTGCCCATAGCCAGCGTCATAGACGCCTCCTTCTCACCACTGGCACTCAGTCCATTGGCCAGCGAAAACCCGTCTACTCCTACAAAAGCTTTGTCTGCTTTATATCTGGCAATGTGCTCCAGGGCCATGCTACCATGCACTGCTTTCCTTCCGGCATCTACTTCTCCGCCCACCAGGTTGATCGTGAAGCCAGGCTGGCCTAAAAGCTCGGTAACTATCGGAAGGGAATTGGTGATGATAGTTAGCTTTTCAAGCCGCCTCAAGTGTTTGCACATTTGAAACACGGTGCTGCCGCAATCCATAAAAATAACATCGCCGGCTTTCACGTACGAAGCTGCAAGTTTGCCTATAGACGCCTTCGCTGCATTGCTTCTCAATTCTTTTTGATGGAAACTCGTACTTTCTGGCAGCATAGCCCCGCCATGGGTGCGCACCAGTAGTCCCTTTTCGGAAAGAGCTACCAGGTCTCTTCGTATGGTAATGTCCGAGGTCTCGAACAGGTCGGCCAGTTCCTTCACCGACAACTCCCCGCCCGCCTTCAATTGATCAAGTATTCCTTTTTGCCGTGCCTTGCTACTCATGAAGTTCTTTTTTGTAAAGATAGCAGAGATTAATTGAAAATGATTGTTTTATGATTACTTTTGATCGTTTAATGATCATATATGAACAATCCCAATATTAAAATTGAAAAGAAGGAGCTGCTATCCGGCAACTGGTACAAGCTTTACAAGGTCGACTTCAAGATCAAAGGAAAAGAAGGAGAATGGCTCAGTCAATCCAGAGAGTGTTACGACAGAGGTAACGGCGCCACCATTCTGCTTTATAACACCGAGCAAAAAACGGTGATACTTACCCGGCAGTTTCGCATGCCCACCTATGTGAATGGAAACGAGACGGGCATGCTGATTGAAGCTTGCGCAGGTTTACTGGATGCCGACAGCCCTGAAGAATGCATTCGCAGGGAAACAGAGGAAGAAACGGGTTACAAGATCAGCAAGCCGGAAAAAGTGTTTGAGCTTTACATGAGCCCCGGCTCCGTCACGGAGATCCTATACTTCTTTATTGCAGCGTACACCAAAGAGCAAAAAGTAAGCGACGGCGGTGGCGTAGATGAGCATGAAGACATTGATGTGCTGGAAGTGCCTTTTACGAATGCCCTTGAGATGATTAAAACAGGAGAAATCAAAGATGCTAAGACGGTGATATTGCTTCAGCACCTCCAACTAAGTGGTAGACTAAACTAGGGCTGTAATTATCAGATTTCAGCTCAAGAGCCTCATCAGGGCGGCACATTACAGGCGTGGGCTTCAACCCACGCCGACCAATGCAGCAGGTAGTTTTGGCGACATTTTTGCCCTTTCCAGCAAAAATGATGACAAAACGGGTTCAGCAGATTCACAATTGGCCCCTCACCCAAAAACCTTATCTTCGGTAAATCCTTTTTCACGATGAACCGAAAAGAATCTCTCACCAAAATAGCTGCTGGCGCCGGACTGCTCACAGCCTTGCCTCTAGCCACTTGGGGCAGAAGTCACACAGCTGATTTCACATCCGACTTCCTTCCCCGCTGGGAAACCAGCAAAGGCTATACACTGAAAGTGCTTGACAAAATGCCAGAAGAGCATTTCAATTATGCGCCCACCGCCGAGCAAATGGGCTTTGGCAAGCAGCTGACGCACATGGCCTTCTGGAACTCTTTTTACATTGCCCCCTTCGAGGGGAAGCAAGCCATGCCGGAACCCAAAGAAATTACCAAAGCGACTGCCAGAGCATACATTGAAGAAAACTTTGACTACTGCACTTCTGTGATCAAAAAAATATCGTCAGCTGATCTGAACAGAAAAAGCGTAATCGACGAAAATTACTGGCGGGAGCACACTGGAAGGGATTTGCTTCTCCGGGCATTTGCCCACACTTCCCACCACAGGGCTGAGGCCATTGTCTATCTAAGGCTGAAAGGAATTGAGCCTCCCTTCTTTGAGTTCTAGCATTCTCTCACTTTCTTCACTTTTTCGTTCAACCGATCAATTTACACAATGAACAAAGTGTTTGCTTTTGCAGGACTGCTACTTGTCCTATCCGGGTGTCAGCAAAACACTAAAACCAGCCAAACAGAAGAGAAGGCGCTATCAGGCAACCCTCTTTGGGAAGGTTGGTACGCCGACCCGGAAGGTGTGGTGTTTGGCGATGAGTACTGGATTTACCCCACTTTCTCAGCGAAATATGAGGAGCAAGTATTCCTCGATGCTTTTTCTTCGAAAGACCTCGTCACCTGGACAAAGCACGAGCACATCATAGACACCACCATTGTGAAATGGGCCAACCGAGCGATGTGGGCACCCTCAGCCATTGAAAAAGATGGAAAGTACTTTCTGTTTTTCGCCGCCAACGACATTCAAAATCAGGATGGCCCTTACTGGAAAGACAACCCCGATGCAGCCAAACAGCAAGGTGGCATCGGCATTGGTGTGGCCGACAGTCCCGCCGGGCCTTTTGCCGACTACCTGGGCAATTCGCTGATTGATCAGTTCTACAACGGTGCCCAACCCATCGATCAGTATGTTTTCAAAGCCATGGATGGGAAATACTACATAGTATACGGAGGATGGCGTCATTGTAATATCGGCCAGCTCAATGAGGATTTTACAGCATTAGTGCCTTTTGAGGATGGCGATCTGGTGAAAGAAATTACCCCGGAAGGCTACGTGGAAGGCCCCACTTTTGCCATCAGAAACGGGAAGTACTACTTCATGTGGAGTGAGGGCAACTGGGGAGACGAAACCTACCAGGTGGCTTATGCCATTTCCGACTCCCTCTTTGGACCATTTGAAAGAATTGGCACCATCCTGTCCCAAGACCCGGAGGTGGCAACGGGTTCAGGTCATCATTCTATAATGAACGTCCCCAACACCGACGAATGGTATATTGTGTATCACCGTCGTCCCATCCCGAACGAAGGACGGGATCACAGAGTTACCTGCATCGACAAACTGGAGTTCAGTGAGGACGGCACCATTAAGCCTGTAAAGATTACTTTTGAAGGAGTAGAAGCCAGGCCACTTTAGCAGGTCTTGGTTTGTATATTTGGGCAGCTACTTCAATACCATGAAAACGATATTTTCAATTGCTGCTGTCCTGTTTTTCTGCTACTCCTGTGGCTGCAAGTCAGAATGCACCAGTCCTCCAATGACGTTTACACTTGAAATTGTGGATTTGGAAACCGGCGCTAACCTGATAGAGAATGGAACGATCAGTACCACCGACATCATCTTAAAAGCCACGGATACCGGTCAAGAGGTGGACTTTTTGATTGTAGACAACCAAATAGTATCCGATGAAATAGGCTGGAAAAGCGCAGACGGATCCACCGAGTTTGAACTAAAGCTTGGCGATGCAGGAACCGTGATTTGCACGATTATATATAAGGCCGTTTCTGAAAATTGCTGCAGCTTCTTTGAATTGCAGGGCGCCAGCTTCAGTAAAGAGCACGAAATGATTGATGAGTATAGTTATTTGATCAAACTTTAAATGAGTATTAGGCCCAAGCCCTATCACCTTTCGCACAAGGCACACATCCCTCCCATCTTCCCGGCACAGCAATATATCGCAAGGCCTGCGTGGCTCCCGGCTCGGAAGAAAAATAGCCCCAATTGGTGAGCTGATGCATCATGGTAAAATAGTGAACCGGTTCGCTCTCACTCTTGCTTTCATTGTACTTTTCCGCTTGCTCCAAAAGGGCAATAAGCAATAACTCCCTCTTCTCAGCACCAATGACCATAAAGTCATCTCCCTGCATTTGTTGGCTTGCCTTATTGAGTTTAACCATCCCCTCTGTAAATACTTTTTGCTCTTCTTCGCTGTAGCAGTCCGTCACTATCACCTTCATAAACTCACCAATTTTAGCGGCTTTAGCACCCGGAGATCCCTCCGTTGTCGGCAGGATGGTTTCCCCGACCTCATCCAGCAATGCAAGGTCGTCGGCACTAAACAGCCCCTCCTTTGGAGCCTGTTGCTTGCAACCGGTTAAAAATGCCTGCGCACCTACTATAGTTCCTCCCATGAGTAGTGCGGTGGCTGATATGGCTTCTCTTCTGTTCATCGCTCTCGGTTTACAGATTTCCTTTCTTAAACTCTTCAGTAGCATAATTCGCCGCTCTGGCCGTTAGCGCCATGTACAATATCGACGGGCTCTGGTTGCCCGTGCTGGTCATGCAGGCTCCGTCGGTGACAAACACATTCTTACACTGGTGCACCTGGTTCCATTTGTTCAACATAGAGTTCGTTGGATCCATCCCCATGCGGGCACCGCCCATTTCATGGATGTCGAGGCCCGGGGCTTGCTTGCTATCGTCTGTCGCTATGTTCTTTACGCCAGCTTTTTCCATCATTAGCTTTGCCTGGGTGAGAAAGTCGTTGAGCATTTTTTCGTCGTTGTCGTCATATCCTACCGATGTCACCAATAGCGGTATCCCCCACTGATCCTTCTCTGTAGCGCTCAGTCTCACATGGTTCTCAGCTTTCGGAATAGTTTCTCCCTGCATGTACATATACACATGCCAGCCGCCTGGCTCGGTCTGCGATAGTTTGTAAGCTGCGCCTATCGCAGGCTGTTTGAAGTGCACACCCCTGTCTCTCCATGCCCCGGAAAAGATGGTATAGCCGCCTACAAAGTCGGTGTCCCTTTCCCCGAGGTTTCTGAAGTTGGCAATAATGGGCTCAGTTGGGTTACGACCATAGTAGTACTTGTCTTCAAACCCTTCCACTTCTCCGCTTGCCCAACCCCGATAGTTATGAAACGCCACATACCTACCCAGTAGGTCATGGTCATTGCCCAGGCCATTAGGAAAACGGTTCGATTTGGAATTGAGCATGATCAAGGTGCTATTGAGTGCCGAAGCATTGAGGAAGATGATCCTGGCTTTGAAATCAGTCACCTCTTTGGTATTGGCGTCGATGACCCGCACGCCACTGGCTTTACCAGTTTCTTCATCATAAATAATGGAGTGAACGACCGAAAATGGCTTGATGGTCATGTTGCCCGTTTTATCCGCCCACGGTAGCGTGGAAGAAACCGAACTGAAGTATCCGCCAAACGGACAGCCCCGCATACAAAGGTTTCTCGCCTGACATTTGCCCCTTCCCTGTTGCAAATGAATCTCCTGCGGCTCCGTAATGTGAGCCCATCGGGCATGCACCATGTGCCGGTCAGGGAAGTGCTCTTTGATTTTGTCGCTCATGTGCTGCTCCACGCAATTGAACTGGAAGGGGGGAAGAAACTCACCGTCTGGCATGGCCTCAATGCCATCTTTGGTGCCACACACGCCCATAAACTTTTCCACATGAGAATACCATGGTGCTACGTCATCGTAGCCTATCGGCCAGTTCATGCCATAGCCTTGTCGCTCAGGAGCCGTGAATTCGTACTTACTCCAACGCTGGGTAGCCCGTCCCCAAATAATCGACTTCCCTCCCACCTGATAGCCACGGATCCAGTCAAACGGCTTTTCCTGCACATATGGATGATCTTTGTCCTCTATAAAAAAATGCCTGGTGTCCTCTCCAAATCCAGCCGCTTTGGATATCAATGGGTTTTCATCTCTGAATTTCTTCGTAATGGCTCCTCTATGCTCCAACTCCCAGGGTCGCAGATTGGCAGTGGGATAGTCTTTGTTGTGTACCACGTCTCTGCCTCTTTCCAGCACCAGGGTTTTAAGTCCTTTATCGCAGAGCTCTTTGGCGGCCCAGCCACCGGAAATCCCCGAGCCGATCACAATCGCATCAAAAGTGTTGTCCATAATCTATAATCAGGTGTCATCATCCAAAACCAATTTAGAAAAGTAAGCAACGAACCACTACGAAAACCAGGGTGATTTTATAAAAAGGAGCCCAATTTATGACTTGGGCTCCTCTTCGAGCACTTCGACGGATCATCCCGAAAAACGGGTAAACCAGTAATTTAATCCTACGAAACGTTCCAAACTTCTAAATAATCCCAAAACGAGGGCACTGTGCTGTTTCTTTGTATGGTCCAATAACCACAAGCTACATGCAAACCACACAATTGATCTGGAAAAATGATTCCTGGGAGAATTACGACACCAACGAAAATATTGACGCTCAGCTCGTTTTTTTCTTTGGAGCCACCAAATTAATCGCTCAACCAAAAGTGTATACAAGGTTAAAAGAGAAATTTCCCAAAGCCCATATTCTTGGTTGTAGCACAGCAGGTGAAATAATCGAGGACGAAGTTCTTGACGGAAACGTGGTCGCCACAGCCATAAGGTTCGACAAGACCACTCTCGATGTTGCCTATGAGTTTATTGACAATAGTGAACAATCGTATAGCGTAGGGGAAAAGCTGGGAAAAACACTCAATAAGCAAGGACTCAAGTCCATATTTGTATTATCGGACGGGCTTGCTGTCAACGGAACCGATTTAATAAAAGGTATTGGCAATCAGCTGCCGAAAGATGTCATCATATCGGGTGGTTTGTCGGGCGATGGTGCTGATTTTGGCCGTACCCTTGTTGCCTGCAATGATTACGCTCTGCCTGGACAAATTGCTGCCGTTGGGTTCTATGGAAACCACATTCACATTGGTCAGGGGTCGGTGGGTGGTTGGGATTCCTTCGGGCCAGACAGGCTGGTAACCAAATCCAAATCCAACATCCTTTATGAGCTGGACGGAAAGCCAGCCCTAGATTTATATAAAAAATACCTGGGGGAAAAAGCAGAAGAGCTACCATCGAGTGCGCTACTTTTCCCGCTGATGATAAGACCAGCCCACTCAGAGGAGGAAGGCATTGTTCGAACAATACTGGCGGTGAGCGAAGAAGACAAGAGTATGACATTTGCTGGCGACATTCCGGAAGGTTACATGGCAAAGCTCATGATGTCCAACTTCGATCGTTTGATCGATGGTGCCAACGAAGCCGCCAGCATCACTGAATCACAAAACGGAGACCATGAAAATGGTGAGAGCCTGGCTATCCTCATTAGTTGTGTTGGCAGGAAGCTGGTGCTCGGCCATCGAATTGAGGAGGAAGTAGAAACAGTGCAGTCTGTTTTTAACAAAAACACTAAACAAATAGGTTTCTATTCCTATGGCGAAATCTCGTCAAATGTGAAAACCGGACTGTGCGAGCTGCACAACCAAACAATGACCATCACTTTGATCACTGAGAAATGAGACACAGCATACTTGAAAGGCAAATAAAGAAAATTCAGCGACGCAGCGAATCTCCGGAAGAGTTTCAGGAGCAGCTGCTCGCCGCAGTGAGTGACAGCTACTCCAATTTTGAGAACGATCTGATGTTCAGAGATCGATCAATCAAATTGATGTCGGAAGAAATGCTCGATCTCAATAAAAGGAATCAAGAGAAAAGCGAAGCCTATCTATCGGCCATTGTCAACAGTGTAGTGGATGGGGTTATCTCCATTGACACTTCGGGGCGGATTTTGGGCGTCAACAAGTCAGCACAAAAGATCGTCATGAAAGAGGAAAATGAGCTCAAGGGCACTTGCTTTGTCTCTCTTTTAAGTGACTTCGAGAATTTACCACAGTTTATCGACGCTTTTGAGAAAAGTGACCAGATTCAGTTTCTTGTCTATATAGAGGTGGAAAGGGGTGAAAAAGTACCTTGCGAGATATCGGTGAGCCCCTTTAATACAGAAGAAAATCAAACATACATTGTCATCATTAGAGACATCACCCTTCGCAAGAAGGCTGAGCAGGAGCTGATAGATGCCAAGGAAAAAGCAGAAGAGGCCAGCATGGCAAAAGCGCAGTTTTTATCCACAATGAGTCACGAAATAAGAACACCTATGAACGCTGTCATCGGAATGACTAACCTTCTTTTGCTGGAAGACAACCTTACAGAAGATCAAAGGACGTACGTAAGCACGCTAAAATTTTCAGGCGAACATTTACTCACGCTCATCAACGACATACTTGATTTCAGCAAAATAGAATCTGGCAAAATTGAGTTTGAAGCGGAGGAATTCGACCTCTTTGAACTTGTAAACAGCATCAAACAAGCCTACCAGTACAAAGCCGACGAAAAAGAGATTTTTCTCAAGCTTAACTGGGATAAGCACATGCCTCGCTGTGTAATTGGCGATCCAGGGAGGCTTAACCAAATCCTTGTGAATCTGGTTGGCAATTCTCTGAAGTTCACCGAAAAGGGCTCTATAAAAATAGACGCATCAATGAAGGAAGACAAGGGCGATCATGTCGACATCACGTTCAGCATCAGCGATACCGGCATTGGCATACCTACCGACAAGCTGGACATGATCTTCGAAAGCTTCTCACAGTCGGAATCTTACACCACCAGAAAGCACGGCGGCACCGGTCTTGGCTTGACCATCACTAAACAGCTTCTTGAGTTGCAAAAAGGATCGATCACAGTCACCTCCGAAGAAGGAGTCGGATCTGTTTTTACTTTTCACCTGCCCTTCAAAAAAGCCGAAAGCCAGACAAGAACCATCGCCGAACCATTCACTGCCAAACGAAAAAGCCTGAAAGGAACATCTTTGCTTCTGGTGGAAGACAACAAAGTTAATCAGTATGTAGCGAGCAGGTTTCTGTCAAACTGGGAATGCGACGTACAAATAGCTGACGATGGCGATTCAGCGCTTGAGTTGCTGAAATCGCATCACTTCGATTTGATTCTGATGGATATACAGATGCCTATAAAAAATGGCTATCAGACTACAGTGGAGATTCGTGCGCTTCCGGAAGAAAAATACCAGCTAATCCCCATCATAGCCCTGACCGCTTCCGCCGTATTGGAAGTGAAGGACGAGGCCATGAAGGCAGGAATGAATGATTTTATCACAAAACCGTTCAACCCCAACGATCTTTTCGAAAGAATTTCGAAAAACCTGAGACTCAACTAGGGTTACTAAGCAGATACTTTTTCGTCGTCTTCAACTCTTCTGATTTGGTTTCGTTATATTCGGTTGACAAACCAATCAGCGATGTCTAAAAGAGTAATATTCGATTTTGATATCAGTTTCACCAACGGTGGTGGCATACAAGGTCAGGAATTTCGGCTCGATATCGGTGGCGAGTCCATCTCTGATCAGGATTTAGCCGACTACATCGTGTGGGACATGCGCCTGCTGATGGTAGGCAAAGTGAAGATCATCAACAAACGCTACATCGCCGAAGAGCACAAGCGGTCTCCTATCTCACTTGCACAAGGAGAAGAGCTCGTCGACCTCAGCCATACTGTTTTTGATGGCCTGGTGACCTACAAAGGCCTGCCCGCCCCTGTCATTTGCGACTACCTGAGCAGAGAACAATCAAAGGAGATTTACGACAAAGGTGCTACGGTACAAATAGGGCGCATCGACATGGTAGCCAACACCGGCACTTATATCGACTGCCCGTTTCATTTCTTTGAAGAAGGCATGGATTTATCGGAAGTACCACTCACTGCGTTTACCGGATTGGACGGCATCACCATAGAAGCCAGGGGCGTGATGGAAATTGGTATCGACTTTTTCAAAAACAAAGAGATCAGGAACAAGGCTGTGCTGGTGCACTCCGGATGGGCCACCAACTGGAATACCGAGGCCTATTTCACCGACCACCCCTACCTCACCAAAGAAGCGGCAGAATACCTCAGGGAATGCAGCGTAAAACTCGTGGGCATCGATAGCCACAACATCGACGACACCAGGGGCAAAAGCCGCCCAGCGCACTCGACACTCCTCGGTGCCGACATCCTCATTGTAGAGCACATGTGCAACCTCGACATGCTGCCAGCCTTTGGCTACACCTTCTATGCCGTGCCTCCAAAGATCAAAGGCATGGGCACATTTCCAGTGCGTGCTTATGCTAAGGTGGGGCGATAAATACAGTACAGACGGCCCGACATATTTTCTGGATTGAGAACTTTCACTGACATACAGTTGTCAGCAGCTGTAGATACTTTTGGTACGGACAGACAACCTTGAAACAATGGCTACGCCCCTTAAATATCTTTACTCAGAAAAATTCACCAACGAATTCACAGAGGTCATAAGCCAGGTATTCCCCTCATTTCCAAAGGCCCGGTTCTTCGGCTTGATCCATGACGAAGAATGGGGTGGTAAAGAACTCAAACAAAGGATGAAGCACATCACGTTTGCCCTTCACGAGGTTCTGCCGAAAAACTTTCAGGAGACAGCAAAAATTATCGGGCGCACTGTCGAAAAACTCCTCGTCAAGCACCCTTCAACTATGTCGTTTGAATATATGTTCCTTGCCGACTACATCGAAACCTACGGCATCGACGACTTCGACACGTCAACAAAACTGATGGAGTTGGTGACTCAATTCGCCAGCTGCGAATTTGCAGTGCGGCCGTTCATTGTTAAATATGGCGACAAAATGATGGATCAAATGCTTGCCTGGAGCCTGCACCAGGATAATCGAGTAAGGCGGCTGGCCAGTGAAGGCTCCCGGCCAAGGCTACCCTGGGCCATGGCATTGCCTGAACTAAAGAAAGATCCGTCGGCCATACTTCCCATCCTCGAGAACCTCAAACATGACCCTTCCGAATTTGTGCGGCGCAGCGTCGCCAACAACCTGAACGACATAGCAAAAGACAATCCCGGGCTGGTGATCGCCATCGCCAAAAAATGGAAAGGCAAAACCAAAGACACCGACGCTATAGTGAAACATGGATGCCGCACATTGTTGAAACAGGGAAATACGGAAGTGCTGGAGCTGTTCGGAATTTCAAGTACGCCTGTCTTTGACCTTGAAGCTTTGGAGATTCATTCACCTCAAGTAAGCGTTGGTGGTGGCCTCGAATTCTCATTTACCCTCACAAATATAACGCCCAGCGAGCAAACACTCCGTCTGGAGTACGCCATCTATTATCTGCTGAAAAACGGCCATCACTCCAAAAAAGTATTCAAAATAAGCGAACGGAAAATCGCTGGCAATGGTCAAGTTGATATGCTAAAAAAGCACAGCTTTCGCTCCATTACCACACGAACATTCTACTCAGGCCTGCACAAGGTGTCGCTGATTGTGAACGGCGAGGAAAGACACATTGGCGAGTTCGAACTGCTGGCACCAACCTAAGCCCAGGTAGCCAACCCCGCAGTCAACCAGTTACTTAAAGCTTCCCCGGCAAAGGGTTATCCGGCCTTTCTCTGTCAAACACCCACGATACGATCCACCACCTCTCGCCGTCAAAATACAGCTGCACACTGTTGATTCCTCTGGCCACCACCGGGCCGTCTTTTACTGTACGGGTTTCGTAGGCACTCCAAACATGAGCCATGTTACCAAACCTTTGTACCCGACGGTCGATTTCATATTCATAAAACCCTGAGGAGCTCACCAAGTCGTCAGTTTCTCCATGAAACTCTTTGAGGGTCATTGTGAGCTGCTCACTTGTGCCTTTCACAGGAAAGCTATAAACCGCCTTCGGATGATGAAGCGAGCGATCCCGCTCCCAATGCCTTGGTTGACCAGCTTCTCCTGACACCACCTCGTAGGAAGCTTTCATCAATCCCTCGATAGTTGCTACGTCTTCTTTGAGCGGGTAAGTGATCGGTGTTTGTCCATGGCTGGCTACAGACGCAAGTGCCAGAATCACCACTAAAATTTGAAGTCCTTTCATCTTTTTGAGACGAAAATGAAAAGACTCAATGACTACTTCAACTAAACTATTCGACCTTTGGTATTTACTATTCGGATGTGGCGCCTGCTTATGTGCTTACAACTGGTGTTGCTCAATCCTCTCAAGTAAGCATTGCCTGTAATTGCTGCTGACGGAAATCTTCTCTCCAGCAATAAAAACGTGATTGTCTTCAACCTTATCGATATGCCTGATATTGACAATGTAGGAATTGTGTACCCGCATAAAGTCGTCGGGCAGCTTCTCTATTACCCCCTTCAGTGACTTGTAAACGGTGTGCTTCTGGCAGTCTGTGGTTTGCAGCTGCACGTAATTGCCCAGACCTTTAATGACTACCAGGTCGTTGCTGTCTATTTTGACAAAGGATTTACCCGTTTTTACAAAAATGAAATTGTCCATAGAATGAATTGTGGCATATGTTGATCCACTGCTTTGGCGCCATACATGGTTCCTTATACGAAAGTTAGCACAAAACGCTGTGCCATAGCTTAGAATCTCTAAATAGCTGTTCACCCCAGCAAACGCTTCACTTTGAGCTAACTCAGGTGTCGGCTCGGCCCAATAGCCACCATGCAAGTACCGTCAGACACCGGTTAGGTAGCAATAAACCCTGACTCTCCAAAAACCGACGACTAACCGCCCCAGCTCAAACTTACAACGTCACCGCCACAAAGGCACAAAGACACCAAGAATGCACAGCGAAGGTGGGCTACTCTCCTTCCTTCCGGCGGCTGACGGCCCAAACGCTACTAGCCTACTAGCCGTACCGACGCCTGGTCTTCTTCCTCCCGTCTTCCTCGCCCGCCGAAGTTGTAGCAAGGGTCATCTCCTGTCTTCCGTCTCCGGTCTTCTTCCTCCCGTCTTCTTTCTCCTGTCTTCCTCGCCCGCCGAAGCTTTAGCGCAGGTGGGCCACTTCCATCTCCCACTTTTCCCCTATCTTTATACCTACCTAATTACCAAAACTTACCAATTCCATGAAAAGACTTATCCTGCCAGCAATGGCATTTGGCCTGGTTTTCGGCTGTGAACAGACTCCCGAGAAGGTGGCCGTGAAAACCTATTCCATCGAACAGTTCTACAAAAACATCAATGTGAGCGGCGGCAGCTTCTCGCCAGATGAATCAAAGATGCTTGTTTCCACCAACGAAACGGGTATTTATAATGCCTACGAAATTCCCGTAGACGGGAAAGGCGAGAAAAAGCAGCTGACCAACTCCACGGTCGATTCCTATTTTGCCCTCTCCTATTTCCCAAACGACGAGCGGCTACTCTTCACCGCCGACCAGGGTGGCAATGAAAACAACCACATTTACCTGCAAACACCCGACGGCACGCAGAAAGACCTGACACCGTACGACAGCGCCAAGAGTTCGTTTTACGGCTGGAGCCAGGACAAGCAAAGCATGTTCATTGCTTCCAACAAGCGGGACGCCAAATACATGGACGTGTACGAGCGCACGATTGCCTCCCTTGACAGTGAAACCGGTTTTGGTGAGGTGATCTACCAAAACAACGACGGCAGGGACGTTGCCGCCATTTCACCAGACAAGAACTATTTCGCACTGACTGAATCCATCACCAGCGCCGACTCCAAGATGTATCTCTACAACAAGGCAACAGGCGAAACCACCGACATCAGTGAGCATGAAGGCGACGTGCAATACAACCCACAGTTCTTCAGCCTCGACAACAAAGAACTTTATTACCTGACGGACGAAGGTGCTGAGTTTGTCTACCTTGTAAAAAGGGATCTCGCTACAGGAACCATCGAAAAAGTATACGAAGACAAATGGGATGTGTGGTACGCCTATGTGTCACAGAGCGGCAAGTACAGGGTGATTGGTGTGAATGAAGACGCCTCTACCAAGGTGCATATTTTCGATATGACCACTGGCACGGAAGTGACTCTTCCTGCCATTGAAGGAGGCAGCATTGCCTCGGTGAACATCTCCGACAGCGAAAAGCTGGCCCGCCTGACGGTAAGCACCTCGGCGTCGCCGAGCAATATCTACGTGTACAACTTCGATACGAATGCCCTGACCAAGCTCACCGACACGCTCAACCCTGAAATGGCTGCCAGCGACCTGGTAGAGGGCAAGGTGGTGCGCTTCAAGTCGTTTGATGGCACAGAGATTCCGGGCATTTACTACCAACCCAAGAATGCCACTCCCGGCGAGAAAGTGCCTGCCCTCGTGTGGGTGCATGGTGGCCCGGGCGGACAAACCAGGCTGAGCTACTTCGCCCTGATCCAATACCTCGTGAATCATGGCTATGCGATACTGGCGGTGAACAACCGGGGCAGCAGCGGCTATGGCAAAACGTTCTTCCACATGGACGACCAAAACCATGGCGACAAAGACCTGAAAGACTGCGTGGCTGGGAAAACCTACCTGGAGTCGACTGGTGTGATTGACATGGACAAGGTGGGCATCATTGGCGGCTCATACGGCGGCTATATGGTAATGGCAGCGCTGACCTTTGCCCCTGAAGAGTTCAATGTGGGTGTAAACCTGTTTGGCGTCACCAACTGGCTGCGTACGCTGAAATCCATCCCTCCCTATTGGGAAAGCTTCCGCAAGTCGCTGTACGATGAAATGGGCGATCCGTACACAGCGGACTCGGTTCGACTCTATGAAATCTCACCCCTCTTCCACACCGAAAAGGTAACCAAGCCCCTCATGGTGCTGCAAGGCGCCAACGACGTGCGGGTGCTGCCAGTAGAATCTGACGAAATAGTTGAAGGTGTAAAAGCCAATGGTGTACCGGTCGAATATGTGGTCTTCGACGACGAAGGCCATGGCTTCCGCAAAAAGGAAAACGAGATCAAAGGCTACGGACAGGTGCTGGTGTTTCTGGATAAGTATTTGAAGGGCGAAGGTGAGCCTGTGGCGGAGAAGTGATTATAATATTCCCATAGGGCCATCATGAGGGAGCTCTATGGGAATCATTCATACGACAGCCAATTTGAAAAATAAACTTTGGCACTGGATTGCATTATTGCTTTTCGAGGGAGCAGTATTCTGGATAATTGATGCAATCAAGCCTCAATGCGAACCGTGTTTACCGGGGCAAATTTGCGACCCCTGCGTTAGTTCCGAACAAGTTATTCTGACTTGGACAGGTATGCTATTAGCTGTGGTTTTCATTATTTGGCAACTAATTCTATACCGTCGGCAATATAAGAATTGACATGATCCTTAGACACTTCTCCCTGCCGCAAGGGTCTCCTTTGTGGCTTTCAACAAACTGGCGTCCGCCAGCTTCACATACTTTACGAAATACCCAAGTCTTGGAATTGCGGGAATGGTGGGAACCAATTGCCGCTGCCAACGTTGAATCAAGTGTTCACTTTAGGTTAATTAGCTTAAAATGTATCAGTTTACTACCTTTGTATACGAGTTACTTCTAATTGACTCTCAGTATTTTGAAAAAGCCGAAAGCACATAAAGACAAAATTATCGCTGCAGCTAAGAAGTTAGTTGAAGACAAGAAGTCTATTTTGGCTTATTCCAAAGGAGAAATATCTAAGGAAGAGTTGAATGAAAGAGGCGTTAAGCTTGCCATGCCTCTATAAGGTATACTTAGATACCTCCAAACATTCCTATCAATTTGCTACTAAAGGCGGCGCTCAATACGAGGTGTTCTTTCAGCAAGCTAATGATCTATTTTCCGGGACAGATATCGAGGGTGCAGACATATTCTCCGTGTCGGTAAATAAAACTGTATCCGGGGATGGAAAACAGGATTCTGAAATAGCCCTGACGGTAGACCATATAGTGGATCATTTTTTTTAAAATCAGGAACCGAATTCTATTGTACACCTGCGACAGTACTGATGGAAGGCAGTTGACCAGAGAACAGTTGTTTAATGGATGGTACGTCAAAAGCAGCCTGAATAAACGCATCTCCAAATTGGACTCCAGTTTGGAAGGAGATGTAGTCATCAAATCGAGTATTTTGTTTGACAGGGAGAATGACCTTGGAGCAGCTAATATTTCCAGATGCTTTTACGAGGTACAGGCTGTTCTGGAAGAGTCCAAAATGGAATGACTTTTACTCCTGCTGCAAGGGTCTCTCCCAGCCGGGCAGGCTTGTGGCTGATGCTAATCTGGCGTCCGTCAGCTCCCAAACAAAGCTTGTTCTACTGAGGTCTTCACTCCACCCAGGCTGAGCACGCTAACGCAGGTGTCGGCAGGGCCCAACCGCCACTAAGCAAGAGCCGTCGGACACTGATCGATTCCTTCATCCGGCGGCTGACGGCCCCAAGCGCACAATCCATTGCCGCCGTGCCGACGCCTGCCGGTGCATCGCCTGCCCTTTTTCCCATTCACATTTTGGCTTTATTTCCATCAGTGCGTAAGTTGCTTTCACTACTTAAACAACAGCATGGATGACAAAAAAACGGATATTTTTCACCGGGGGATCAGGAAAGGCCGGGAAGCACGTGATACCCTACCTCCTCAACCAGGGGCACAGAGTGATGAATGTAGACCTGGTGCCTTTGAACTACCCAGGGGTGGACAACCTGAAGGCCGACATCACGGACTCCGGACAAATGTTCAATGCCATGAGTTCGTATGCCAGGCTGGATGAGCTGGAAGCAGGCAATGGCGTGCCAAAGTTTGATGCCGTAGTGCATTTTGCAGCCGTGCCCAGGATCCTGATCAATCCCGACAATGAAACTTTTCGGGTCAACACTATAGGCACTTACAATGTGATTGAAGCCGCTGTGAAGCTTGGCATAAAGAAGATCATTATTGCTTCGTCGGAGACCACCTACGGTGTCTGTTTTTCAGATGGCAAAACCGACCCCCATGCGCTGCCTTTGGAGGAAGACTACGACGTCGACCCCATGGATAGTTATGGACTGTCGAAGGTGGTCAATGAGGAAACAGCCCGCAGCTTCCAGCGACGTTCGGGCTTCGATATTTATGCTCTTCGCATCGGCAATGTGATTGAACCCCACGAATACGCTGAACTGTTTCCGGGGTTTTTCAAAAACCCTGAAGTGCGCCGCCGGAATGCTTTCTGTTATATTGACGCCCGTGACCTGGGGCAGATCGTCGATTTATGTTTGAAAAAAGACGGCCTGGGCTATCAGGTTTTCAACGCTGGCAACGATCACAACGGTGCGATTATCCCCAGCAAACAATTGGCTGAACAGTTTTTTCCGGGCGTGCCCCTTACCCGTGAATTGGGCGAGCATGAAGCATTGTTTTCCAACCGCAAAATACGTGAGGTGCTGGGCTTCAAAGAGCAGCATAACTGGCGCAAAAACGTGAAATGGGACTGATTGGGAGCAACTCTTCAACCTACTCCGAAGGCATGAACAACGCAGGTGTCGGCACAGTTGAAGACACCGAGCAAGAGCCGTCAGACATCGGTTGTCTCCTTGGCGAAGCGCCCTTTTTATCTATACATAGCCCAAGCTAGCCTGTGGTTTTGCAGGACAAAACTTCAATTATCTGTCTTCTGGGGCAGGCCCTATAGGCCACAGGTCAACACCCAGTTTACATTTCCAGTTCTCTTGACTCCAGATCGGCATTTATCTTTTTAACGACGGTGTCTATTTCGTTGGCCTGCTCTATCATTTTCTGCACAAGCGCATCAACCTTACCGCCAGACTCAAGCTCGTAAATGGTGGCGAGACCAAGTAGTCGTGCCACCGGCCCCCGTAAATGATGTGCATTGGTATGGCTATAGGAAATCAGCATGTCATTCTGTGCCTTAATCTTCGCTGTACGCTCCCCCACCATCTGCTCCAGGTTCTTGTTCAATGCATTAAGATCTTGCTGTGTCTTCTGAAGCGCTTCATTTTGCGTTGCTATCTCCTCTGCCTTTTTCCTCATCTCCTTATTTGCGTGTCGCAAGTGTTGATGTATTTTGTCGTAGTTGACTTTCAGCACGGCACTGGCATAGGCGATGATAAGGTATAAAATCGAGTAGGTGATGGCAGCCGTTACTACGTCCGACACGTGATAAAGAAATACTGTATTTAGCATAATAAAAGCAATACCATGCATGACCCACATGGTTCGCCCCTTTAGCATCACTGAAAAAATAAAACCAATAATAATCACAGTAGCCAGGGTAATGGAAGGGCTGATTTGCATGAGGCGTTGGTAGCATACCACTGCCAATGTAATGGACGTTAGAACTATTACCGCCGGGGTTGGGTGCTTCTCCCTAATCTGATGTGCCACCAGGCAGGCCACCAAAATAACCAGCGCATTAATGACACCTATGGTGTCTTCCGGGAAAAAGAAAAAATTAGAAGCGAGGATCAAAGCGACCCCAACAACGCATGCTTTCAGAAGCGTGTCGAGAAAAAAAAAATCAATATTCCGGTCTTCCATTCTTGTGTGTGGGATGAACTTGATTCCCTGCCAATTTAACAAAACTTTATTGGGCGATAACAACCCTCTGTGCATTTACGATTGCCTCGCCGGTCAGGGGAGCAAAGGCCTCGGAGATACTCAAACACATTTCCGTGACCAGCTCACGTATCCTGCACCACAAAAATGGCATTTTTGTTCAAGTCATAGAAGCCAAACTCATGGGTACCCCAGGGCGTGTTCATTCGCAATTTCTCATTCGTGATGGTTCCCCGCTTCACAAACTCCTCGAAATAGGGCCTGATATCGGCAACAAAAATCTTCATGACAGAGCCGCCGGTAATAGGATCGTCCTCATTGCCATGATGGAACTGCAAATGGAACTCCAGGTTTTCTCTTCTTAACCCGGCGTATCCTTTATCACCAAAACAGTAACTAAACCCGGCGTACTTGTCATACCACCCTATGTCACGTTGTATGTCGATCGAGGGAAGAACCGGGATGATACCTAAAGGTGAGGGTGTGGCAGCCATGGCTTTGTTTTGGATGTTCTACGATTTAATATACGCATTGCAACTGGTCATTTCCAGTGATTGTGTCACCGGATCACGGTGCACCAGCCTGCTCGAAGCCAGGGAATCAATTCCATGCACTGTTGAGATTACGAGGTAACTACAAAAAGTCCTATCTTCCCGTATGAAACACGGTCAATCACTATCGCTACTATTACTATGCCTTTTGTTTGTTGCTACCATGTGCAACCCGCCTGTAGCAGACGAGACAGCCAAAGAAAGCATACCCAATTCAGAAACCATAGCTCCGGAAGGGTTTAAGGCGCTGTTCAATGGTGTTGATTTAGAAGGCTGGTATACTGTGAGTGACGGAAATGGCCCCGACAGTCTGGAGATATTCCGTGCTGAAAATGGAACGATCCACGCTTACCCCAGCCAAAAGGATGGTTCACGTCAGTCATTTGCCGGGTTAGTAACCAAAGAAGAATACAGCAGCTATATTCTAACGTTTGACTTCAAATGGGGCGAGAAAAAGTTTGAGCCCAGGACTGGTAATGTAAAAGACGCTGGTGTTCTGTTTCATATTTTTGACGAAACTGACTTTTGGCCTTATGGCGTAGAATGTCAGATACAAGAAGGAGACCTTGGGGATTTATGGATCATTGGGGCAAGAGCCTCAGCCAGGGTGGATGCCTCTGAGCACTATGCCACCAACGGCGAACTCAAGACAAAGGGCGAAATTGAAAACAAATACCATCGCTTCTCCAGGTCCTTTTCATGGGAAGTGCCGGGCTGGAACAAGGTAGAAGTTGAGGTAAATGGCGACCATGCCACCTTCACCATTAATGGGAAAGTGGTCAATGAGGCCATTGATATGAAATATTGGGATGCTGAAAAAAATAGCTGGGAGCCGCTCACAAAAGGAAAAATCCTGTTGCAGGCAGAAGGCGCTGAGATTTTTTACCGAAATGTGTTTATCAACCAGCTATAACCTGCGAGGGGGTATCACCTGATCCCCACATACCCCTCCGCCGCCTTGAACAGCTTTTTGGAATCGTAGCCGATGCCATTTTTGAAAACAATATTGAGCGATCTGATGGCAGAAATATCCTTGCTAATGTCGTTGTCCATAATCAATAGGTCGGCAATCTTTCCTGCTTCTAATGTACCAGTAGAAGCTGCCTGCTCCAGATAGGTGGCGCCGTGAAGCGTACATATTTTTATGGCTTCGGGAATAGAAAATCCCATTTCCACAAACAACTCCAGTAGCCGCATGTTAGCGTAACCAGCCACAATTCTCCCGTCGTAAGTAGGGTCGGTTCCTGCTACCAGTAAGCCACCTGCATCGTAAAAAGCCTTCTCCCACACCTTGGCTTTGTTGAACGCCAGGTAATCGAGCGAGTCTCTCCCCTGCTTGCTGGCCCACCTTTTATACACCTTCTCTTTCGCATTGGGAAACAAAGCGTCGATGCCTCCCCCCGGCACCACCTCTCTGCCGGTGTAGGGCTCAAATACATTGATGGTAGAAGTCAGCGCCACTTTCTTACTAATCAAGTGTGTTATCAGATCGGTCACTTCCTTTGAATCGACCGGAATAGTCAACAGGGCCTTGCGCATTTCAAAAGGATCGCAAATATCAACTTGCTTGCCTTTCACAAAGTCACTGCATGAAAAAAAGCCGTGCTCAAGATTGTCAATCCCAATATCGGCGGCTTCCCTGTAAGTGATAGAGCAGATATGACCCGTGACTTTCATGTTTCTGGCATGAGCCGCCGCCACAATCGCTTTGAGGTCATCTCTTGTAATGAAGTTGTATACCTTAATGGATGTAATACCCATATCGGCATAGTAGTTAACCGCCCTGGCGGCACCTTCTGGAGAGTCGATGGCGCCAAGCTCAAAAATCCCCACCCCCTCTCTGTCAATGTGCGGACTGGTCACATCCATTTTCGGGCCTGGCACTTCTCCACGTCCAATGGCCTTCTTGATATTCAGGTCGGCCTGGGGCATGATACTTCCGGCTGTTCTCATGCTGGTAACACCACCGGCGAGATAAAGCCTGGGAAATGAGTAGCTCATTTGATCCACGCCATAATTAACATCTGGTGTCGTTTTTGGATAAAACAGGTGCTCATGCAGCATGACCATACCAGGCATGGCACTTTTGCCCTCCATATTGATGGCCGTCGCCCCTTTTGGCACGGGCAGGTCAGCTCCTACTTTTTCAATTTTATCACTCACGATAAGAATATCCTGATTGGTCTTTGCCGCACCGCCTGTACCATCTACCAGGGTGAGGTTTTGAAGGAGGTAGGTGCCTCTTTCGTGGGTTACAAAGGCTTTTGTTTGGTCTGTTAACTGTTCCTGCGCCAATGCGCTGAAAAAGGCGCAAATAGCAAGAACTGTGGGGAATAGTCTTCTCATGGTCGGAAATTAGGTTGATCCGCTTACCATACTCACCTGGGGAAAGTACGGCAAGTCCGAAACTACAAAAAAAGCGAGTAAGTCGTATTTCGATATTTCCTATCTTCGTCATTATGACCCGATTGATCACCTGCCTTTTGTTTGCTTCCTCTCTTCATTTGAGTGCCCAAAGCCAGGGCAGCTACATCATCCCCGATTCGGTGCAGCGCATCGCTTTTCTGGGCAACAGCATTACTTATGCAGGACAGTATGTATCCTACATCGAAGCATGCCTCAAGCTGACTTACCCCAACAGGAAATTTGAGGTCATCAATGTGGGCCTGCCAAGCGAAACAGTATCAGGGCTATCTGAGCCCAACCATGCAGACGGCAAATTTCCCCGACCAGACCTCCGGGAGAGGCTGGATCGTGTTCTTGAGCAAACCCAACCCGAACTGGTATTTGCCTCCTACGGCATGAACGATGGCATTTACCTGCCCTTCGATGACTCTCGTTTCCAGGCTTATAAAGAAGGAATCAACTGGCTGCATGAAGAAGTATCGAAGTCGGGCGCTGTCATCATCCACCTCACCCCACCGGTGTTTGACGAACGAAAGGGTGCAGCCTACGCCAATGTGCTCGATATTTACTCCGACTGGCTGATTAGTAATAGATACACAAAGGGTTGGAGCGTGGCTGACGTGCATGGACCGATGAAAAAGCATCTGGAAGACAGGCGGCTGATCGATCCTGATTTCAAATACGCCTCCGACGGCGTGCACCCGGACAAAGCTGGCCACTGGATCATGGCAAAAGCTATTCTTGCGTACCTGGAGCTGAATGAGCTGGCCAGGGCTGACAGCGCCGGGGAGGCCGTTTCCACCGCCAGCAACGGTGAAAAAATCCTGCAACTGATCGAAGAGCGGCAGTCAATAATGAAAGATGCCTGGCTAACGGCCACAGGGCACACAAGGCCAGGAATGAACGAGGGAATTCCACTCAGCGAGGCAAATCTCAAAGCAAGGGCAATTGAAGTCATTATTCAGAAGTTGATTGAATAGGTATTAGGCTCACAGAACCCCCTTCGTGCTAGGCAACTGATTCAGTGCATTGGCGTCTCTGCCTATAGCCATTTTGATGGCTCTCGCTAACGCCTTAAAGGTTGCCTCTATCTTGTGGTGCTCGTTAGCGCCTTCCGCCTTGATGTTGATGTTACTCAGCGAAGTATCAGAAAACGACTTAAAGAAGTGATAAAACATTTCCGTTGGCATATCGCCTACCATTTCACGCTTGTATTCTGCCTCCCACACCAGCCAGGGCCTTCCACCAAAGTCGATAGCCGCCTGCGCCAGGCAGTCGTCCATTGGCAGCATGAAGCCATAGCGGCTAATGCCTTTCTTATCACCTATTGCTTTACGAAAGGCCTCACCTAGCGCCAAAGCTGTGTCTTCGATCGTGTGGTGTTCATCGATATGTAAGTCGCCTTTCACAGTTACTTCTAAATCACAACCAGAGTGACGGCCCAGCTGATCAAGCATGTGATCATAGAACCCCAGGCCTGTGTTCATCTTCGTTTGGCCTGTGCCATCGAGGTTGAGTTTTATCAATATATCGGTTTCTTTCGTGGTTCGTTTTACTTCCACCATCCTTGGCGGCAACTTGAGGAAACGATAAATTTCATCCCAATTCGTGGTACTTAAAGCCGCTTCCGGGTTTGACTCTCCTATAAAAATAGCCTTTGTGCCAAGGTTCTTCGCTAGCTCCACGTCCGTTTTACGGTCTCCTATCACATAGGAATTGGGCAGGTCGTAATCTTCGGTCAGGTATTGTGTAAGAAGTCCTGTGCGGGGCTTTCGGGTTGGGGCATTATCCTTTTCGAAGGTTTTATCGATGTGGATGGCAGCGAAGTTGACCCCTTCGCCTTCCAGCGTTTCCAACATCTTGTTCTGCGCCGGCCAAAAGGTATCTTCGGGAAAACTGGCCGTACCTAATCCGTCTTGATTGGTCACCATTACAAGCTCGTAGTCGAGTTCTTCCACTATCTTCCTCAGGTTTGAAATAGCCCCGGGAATAAACCTCAGCTTCTCCAGCGAGTCTACCTGAAAGTCTTCAGGTGGCTCCACGATGATCGTGCCGTCTCTATCTATGAACAATACCTTCTTCATTTTTTCAACTTAATTAGCGAATGAGTCCTCCTTTACCAGAGCCATGGCTTTTAGCAAAGCTCCGTTTTCTGCTCTCGTTCCTACGGTTATGCGCAGACAGCCATGGCAGTGCATCACATTGCTTCGGTCTCTCACAATCACTTTCTGATCGATCAGAAACTGGTAGGTTTCCTTTGGCTTCGGCACCCTGACGAGCATAAAATTAGCATCGCTGGGATAGATATGCTGCACAATAGGTAAGGCTTCGAGCTGATCTTCCAGCCAATTCTTTTGTTCCAGAATATCGGCTACCATTTTTTCCTTGGCCAGCACATTGCCCAAAGCCTCTCTTACAATGCCTTGTGTTGGTGCAGCTATATTATAAGGTGGCTTAATCCTGTTCAGAATAGTGACTATTTCAGGGCTGGCAAAAGCCATTCCCAGTCGCACACCAGCGAGCCCCCAGGCCTTGCTCAGCGTTTGTAGCACTATCAGATTAGGAAACCGGTGCAGATGCGGTAGAAAGCCAGCATCAGGAGCGAAGTCAATATATGCCTCATCGATCACAACAAGGTTAGGAAACTGATGAAGTAGTGTGAAAAGATCTTCCTTTCTGATCAGATTGCCTGTAGGGTTGTTGGGGCTACAAAGAAACAGGATTTTCGTATCCGAACCGGCAGCGCTTATAACTCCTTTTACATCGAGCTGGAAGTTCTCATTCAAAGGTGCTTTCACAATGCCCACATCATTAATGCCGGCACTCACTTCATACATGCCGTAAGTGGGGGGAACTGTGATCACTTTGTCTTTGCCTGGCTCACAAAAAGCTCTGATAAGCAAATCAATAGGCTCATCGCTGCCGTTTCCCAGAAAAATAGACTCAGTGCCTATGTTTTTAATTTTGGCAATCGCCTGCTTCACCTCCTGCTGGTAAGGGTCGGGATAGCGGTTGTAAGCTTCCTTTACCCCTGCGGAACCGTAAGGATTTTCATTGGCATCCAAAAAAACACCCTCTTTACCTGTGTATTCGTCCCTGGCTGAAGAATATGACTTCAGGTTAACCAGGTGTTTACGAAGTAGCGAGTTCGGATCAAAGCTCATTGGTACCTTCTTTAATTTTTTGTAGTCGAAGTGTCACAGCCATTTTGTGCGCATCGAGCTTTTCTGCAGCAGCCATCGCTTCAATGCTGGGCCCAAGCAGCTGCAGTCCCTCCGGCGTAATTTTCTGAAAGGTGACCTTTTTTACAAAGCTGTCGACGGACACACCCGCCATGGCCCTGGCCCAGCCATTGGTAGGCAGGGTGTGATTCGTGCCTGACGCATAGTCTCCAGCCGACTCGGGCGTATAGTTACCTATGAACACCGATCCTGCATTCTCCACCATTTCAGCATACCTGTCGGCATCTCTCAACGCAAGAATAAGGTGCTCAGGGCCATACATATTAATATAGTCCATGGCTGTTATCTTGTCTTCAAAGTAGATGGTTCTGCTATTTTCCAATGCTTTCGCAGCCATAGCTTTCCTGGGCAAAGTAGCGAGTTGTCGCTCTACTTCCTGCGCCACGCTGTCCACCATGCGCTTGCTGGATGTTACCAGTATCACCTGGCTGTCGGCGCCATGCTCAGCCTGCGACAGCAAATCGGCCGCCACAAATGACGGCTCAGCATGTTTGTCGGCAAACACCAGCACCTCCGAAGGACCAGCTGGCATGTCGATAGCCACCGTGTCACGACTCACCATTTGCTTGGCCGCTGTCACATATTGATTGCCCGGGCCAAATATCTTATCAACCTTGGGCACCGATTCCGTGCCGTAGGCCAAAGCAGCAATGGCCTGAGCTCCGCCAATCTTCAATATCTTTTTTATGCCCAGTAGGTGGGCCACATATAATACGGTGGCATTCACCTGGCCCATGCTGCCGGTGGGGGAAGCAATAATGATTTCCTTGCAGCCAGCTATTTTCGCCGGAATACCAAGCATCAGGGCTGTAGAAAAGAGTGGCGCCGTGCCTCCTGGTACATAAAGACCAACCCTGTTTACCGGTATGCTCTTGCGCCGACATACTACACCAGGCATAGTCGCCACCGTTATCGGTGATTCCTTTTGCGCCAGATGGAATTTCTCAATATTTTCTTTAGCGACATGAATAGCAGCCTTCAGCTCCTCCCCTACCTGATCGGCCGAGGCCAATAACTCTTCCTCTGTCACAAAGAGGTCGTCCAGTTCAACATGATCATACTCAAGCGCAAACTTTCGTAAGGCCATGTCGCCGTTGCGCTTCACCTTTTCCAGAATGGGCTTCACCACCTTCTCCAGCCTGGCTGGATCTTGCGCAGGCCTGCTGGTTAGCTCAAGCCACTGCTTCCGGGGTGGTTCATATATAAGTTGCATGATCCTCGATTTGGCTACAATATCATTTTTTCTATGGGCACCACAAGGATGCCTTCAGCACCTGCCTCTTTCAGTTTCTCTATTATCTCCCAAAACCTGTCTTCATTGATCACAGAATGAATGGAACTCCAACCCTCGGTAGCCAGAGGCAGCACTGTTGGGCTTCTCATACCAGGCAGAAGGCTGGCGATTTCTTCAATTTTGTGATTGGGAGCGTTGAGCAGAATGTACTTATTATTAGATCCATTCTGCACTGACCGAATCCTGAAAAGGAGTTGCTCAAGGAGCTTTTTCTTTTCGGCACCGAGTCCTTTATGGGCAACAAGCACTGCCTCGGATGTAAAGATGGTCTCCACTTCTTTCAACCCGTTACTTAAAAGCGTGCTACCTGAACTAACAATGTCGCACACAGCATCGGCCAGCCCAATGCTTGGGGCAATCTCTACCGAACCACTAATTTCGTGAATATCTGAGCTGATACCGTTCTTCTTCAAATAGCTCCCCAAAATCTTTGGGTAGGAGGTGGCAATGCTTTTGCCTTCCAGCATTTTTAAGCCTTCATACTCCTCATTTCTGGGAATGGCCAAAGAAAGCCTGCACTTGGAAAAACCCAGCTTCACTACTATATCCAGATCTTTTTCCTTTTCTTCTACCACATTCAGTCCCACAATGCCAACATCGGCTACACCGTCGGCTACATAGCCAGGAATATCATCGTCTCTGAGCAGCAGAAATTCCATCGGGAAATTATGAGAAGAGGCCTTTAGCTTACCGACACCATTATTAAAGTGTATACCACACTCTTTGATCAAACGGAACGAATCTTCGCTTAAGCGACCTGATTTTTGAACTGCAATACGTAGCATGAAAAGCTTAATTAGAGAAATGAGTAAGTAAAATGAATACGGGCCAATGTTGAAGTAAAATGTTCTTCCTTAATGGGAATGACGAGACACATGATCGTGGTTCACGTGCAGATGATCGAATATATGGGAGTGTCTCAGGTACTTCATTTTACAAGGCCAAATTTAGGTTCCACTAACATCAATTAAAACCCAAAAAGACAAAATTATTCAAGTTTTTTTCGCCCCTTCCTTTTACATCAAAGAATGGCTAAATATTGATACTATATAATAAGGTTTAGGCAACACCTCAAGGAGGCTTCATCCTGGCATTTCAGAAAAGGATTCGTCACAAAACGAGGAAAAAATAATCTCAACCTTCTATCTTTAGTCCCTCACTTTACTCACAACCAAAATGGATTCACAACGTCGCTCATTTTTAAAAAAGGAACAGGTCTGCTTGGCCTGCTCGGCTTAGGTACATATTCATTTGCAAAAACAAAAACTATGAAAGATTCATCTGTTAACTTCTATCACGTTGTTTATTTCTGGCTCAAGGATCCCAGCGAAGCCAATAAGAAAACTTTTCTTTCCCACGTGAAGGAATACACCGGCAGCATCGATGTGATCAAGGAAAGGTTCATCGGAACGCCTGCCGACACCAACAGACCCGTCATCGACAATACCTATACCTTCAATATCATTTTAGCTTTCGATAGCAAGAAAGATCAGGACGCCTACCAGGAGCACCCAGTCCATCTGGCCTTCGTTGAAAAAGCCCAACATATGTGGAGCAAGGTGCAGGTCTATGATTCAGTAAAAGTATAAGTATTCAAAAAATGACCGCAACCAGTCCGTTTTGGTTCCCATAAAACGGACTGGTTATCATCCTAATTCTCTTTGCCGCTTTTGTACTTTAACGAGCACCCCACTCCCCTTTTATTGAAAAATGAGCAAGAAGGGCTCTCGCCATTTCAAATTCCTACATCACAGGTCAACTTTTTTACACCCTTTAACACCTACCTCAATAACAGGTATTCCACTTGTTTTCAGCTACTTAAGAGTTAAATATCTTTACACTCTGCTTTTAATTTTAGCTCTAAAGGCTTAAGTGTTCTCATAATCTTACATCAGATAGTAATCGTCTGCACTTGCCACTTTTGCTCCAGGCATATGCATTTACTTTGTGATATAGTAAAAAGGTAACCAACCGGTATAGCAATTATTTGTACCTCTTAATATCACCAGTATGGAAAAAATTTACATTCAGGCAACAGAGTTCACTCCACAAGTCCACTTCGACCCTTCCAACGGGATAATAGAGCTAAAGGGCAATTCCAACCCTCACAATTCGCTCACCTTCTACACAAAAGTGATTCATACGCTCGAAGACTACGTTGTGAACGACACAAGAGGGTTGGTAGCGAACATGGCGTTCAGATATTTCAATACAAGTTCCTCAAAATGCCTCTATGATATGTTCAAACAGCTCAACGCCATGAGGAAAAAAGGCCGTCAGGTAACCATCAATTGGTATTACAGTCACGACGACGAAGACATGTACGAGGTAGGGAAAGATTTTTCTGACCTAATGAACCTAAACTTCAATTTTATTGCGATGTCAGCGTAAAATCCATCAATATAGCAACAGTATAATTTGAAATGAACGAAACTAGTAGCCTTTTCCACGTAGAAGAAAAATCCTTAAAAGAATTTAAGGAGAAGGTGAAAGACAATGCGCTTTCAAAAAAAAGTCTGATAGGCTTCATTGACAATTACGATGACCTCATCACACAAAGCAAAGTAATCACTCGTGTTAGCGACAGGCTTCAGTCGAAGCTTAACAAGGCAAACGAGCAAATCGCAGCGCAAAACACAACCATCAGTGACAACAATAAGCTGCTCCACAATACAATAGAGCAGCTGGTGAAAGCCAAAGTCAGTAAAAAAGCCTCCACCATCATACTCACAGCCGCCGTTGTGCTTTTCGTGGCTGAAGAAGTGCTTCTTGAGGAAGCTATCAACAGCTATGTTGATATTCCATACATCGGGTTGATCGTGAAGCTTTGCATGGCCCTTACGCTAAAGGCCTTCGAATCAACGATCGAGAAATTTTTTATGCGGAGAGAGCATTCAAAAATTGTTGAGGAAGGTTTGTGGGAAGAGTTGGAGGTTAGCAGCACACAGTCTCCCGGACTCGTCACTTCAGAAGTCGCTCCCCGCTAGTCTTCTGAAATCACCCGGGCCGCTTCGTGGCCAGAATTAACCCCCGTACAATAACATCACAAAAAATAGGGCAGAATCCTGGCCGGCATCAACCTAAATCATTGATTACAAACATATTAACCTAAAAAATATCAATGAAACCACACACAAGCTATCATGTACCTCCCCTTTTTATTCACTAATTGAAAAATTATCTCTATAAAATAACATTCACTATTCTTACCCCTATAACCTTGCGATTTTTCAACTATCTGAAGCATATTTCAACTTTCAGCCCACAAATATTACATCAGTCTCTGGCGCTTTGAAAAAAACTAATTATTAGAGAAGAAATATATATAGTTGATTTACAGTTATTTAAATATACATGTTTAATTAAACACTTCTATTTAAATAAGATTTTACTCCTCATATAATGGATATCTTACATGAGAAAGTATTGGCCAGAAATCGAAGGCAATCAAGCTTCTAAAAGAAATAACTTAAGTAAAGATTATTAGGAGTAAGGGATGAGATGTAGAACCACCCTTCTTTTTATTTATTTTACTTGAGATTATAACAGTAACAAACCTGAGAGATTATGGAAAAGATTTACATTCAAGCTACGGACTATACGCCGTTCGTCTATTTCGACCCTTCAACGGGGCTGATAGAATTAAAGGGGAATTCAAATCCCGCCAACTCAAATAGTTTCTATCAAAAATTTATTGTGGAGCTAGACGAGTACGTTACCCACGAAAGCGGGGGACTCACCGCTAACCTATCATTTCACTACTTTAACACGAGTTCCTCCAAGTGCATTTTTAACATGCTAAAAAAGCTCCACAAAATGCAGGAAGCAGGCCGATGTGTAACCATCAATTGGTACTACCTGGAAGAAGATGAGGAAATGAGAGAAGTAGGTGAGGATTTTTCTGACATACTTCGCATGAATTTCAACTTTATCACTATCGCTGCTTAACGATTCAGTTGCTGTGGTGTGTTTGACCACGGGAAGCACTAACCGTTATAGCCAACCAGGGCAGGTAGTTGTTGTTCAAAACTTCCAAACACAGGTACACCCTTTGTTGGCGACACTGTATACCTAATACCTATCTCCTAACTAATTTTAAAAGGTATGAATGACTTGTGGGGACTATATGACGAAGAGGACAAAGCACTCCATGCGTTTAAAACCAAAGCGCAACAGGATAATATTTCAAGAAAGGATCTTGCACAATTTATAGATAGCTATCAGGATCTGCTTATTCAGAGCAAGGTTATTACAAAGGTTAGCGACAAGCTTCAGTCGAAGCTGAACAAGGCTAACGAACGTATAATTGAACAGAATGAGGAAATAGTTGAGAAAAATATGCTTCTTGAAAGCACTATTGGTCAGCTAGTAAAGGCCCAGGTTGGGAAAAAAGCTTCTACTATCATATTTACTGTGGCCGTAATCATGTTCCTTTCTGAAGAGGTGTTTCTGGGTGAAGCGATTGCTGTGATCGTGCATATCCAGTACTTGGACCTTGTAATTAAGGGCTGTATAGCATTTGGGCTTAAGTTTCTAGAGGGGGGGCTGGAGACGTTTTTTATGAAGAAAGAGCAAATAAAGATTGTCAAAGGAAACAACGGAGATGTTCCGGAACTTGAAAACAAATTCAAGCTACCCAACATTAAGATATCGCCATCTATTGGAAAGCTATTGTTTACAAAATAGCGGGACGCTTTATGATGCAGACGAATACTTAATAGATGATGTTTTCGTAAACTCCTCCCACGCAGGTTTTGCAAGCCATTGATTCCAGCAAAACTGTTGGTTTGAGCATTGATTTGCCCAGCAGCATTCTGGCGCACTCCTGAATGCCTTCAATAATAGAAGGGTGAGGGTGGATGAGCTCGGCCAACTCTTCTACGCCTTTGTCCATGGAAATGAGCAGCGCCACCGCCTGGATAGCACTTGAGGCATGCTCTCCTACAACACGCATGCCCAGGATTTTCATTTTATCATCATTTGTTACCAGCAGTTTGATGAAACCCTCGGTGTTACGCATGGCCGTTGCCCTTGAAATGTTGCTATAGCGCAAGCTGGTTACTTTATAGCTTATTCCCTTTTGTTTGGCCTGAATCTCATTGAACCCAACCCCGGCAACTTCGGGTGCCAAAAACATGATCGTGGAAATATTTTCGTAAATAAGCTTATGCAAAGGCTTGCCATATATCCGCTCTATCGCATACCTGCCTTCGAGCTCGCCTACATTCACAAGCGCAATGTCAGCAGTGATATCGCCCACAGCGTAAATATTAGATACTGACGTTTGCGTGAGGTCGTCAATGATTCCACGGCCATCAATTTCAACGCCAATCTCCTTCAAACCAAGATTTTCATAGTTAGGTATCCTTCCCACTGAAACCAGGGCCTTCTCCACCTGAAACTTCTTCTTTTCGCCGTTATCATATTCAAGTTCATACTCCACCTCGCCGTTGACGATTTTCATGTCAATGAGTTTGGAATTGCGATGCACCAACACGTGTTTTTCCTCAAGGTTGTTTTCAATCACATCGACCACGTCGCCGTCCTCAAACGGCAATATTCTTTCTCCCTTGTCAATTAGGTTAACTTGCGTTTTCCCAAAATTGGAAAAGATGGTTGCAAACTCGCAACCAATAACACCCGCACCTACTATCACCATACTTTTGGGCCACTCTGTCCAGTTATGGATGCCATCGCTGGTAACGACGATTTTCTCATCAATTGGCAAATTGGGGAGCTTCCTTGGCCTGCTTCCTGTAGCTAGAATAATATTATCAGCCTCAATGACTTCTGCCCCATTGTCTCCTAAAATCTCGACATTGTTCTTGCTCAAAAGTTTGGCTTCTCCTCTTTTGAATGTCAGCAGGTCCTGGCCGTTGTTGTTCATGGAAGTCATGTGAAATTCAAGGAGATCCTTCCTTTCGCTCGTGGCTTTTAACACCTCCGTTTTGACTTTTTGAAAAGGTATTTCCGGCACCTTGAAATTAAATGCTTTCCCATGCTTTCGAAGGGTGAAATAGTCTCTGGAAAGCTCCCACCATGTTTTGCTTGAAAGGGCGCCATCGTGCACTCCTGCACCACCTACCTGATTTCTTTCAATGAGAATTACCTTCTTTTTAAAATCCAGGGCACGCATGGCTGCAGCATAGCCGGAAGGCCCCGCACCAATAACGCAAACATCAAACTTGTTCATTACCAGGTTATTAAGGTTTAAAAAATGTTGTTTACACAGCTGGCAAATGTATTCCTGCCATCATACAGCGGGCACTTCCCCCTCCATATTTTTCGATGGTCGGTATGTCTATGGCAATTAAGTTAGTATATTTTTCCAGAATAATCTTTTGCGATTGTGTGAGAGCGGTAAATGCGGTGATGGACATAACAAGTGCAGGCTTACTTGTCCTGGTCGCTACTTCCAACATATTGCCGGCAAAATGCTCCATTTGATCAAAAGAAATGTCGACAATCTCGTGGTTCGTTGCAGCCAGACTTGCAAGAAATGCTTTCTTTTCCCCACCCTCAGGAATGCTCTCAAGACAAGCCACGCAATAGGATGTGCCCAGACACATCATCACATTGGTGTGATAGATAGGCATGCCGCTTCTGTCGACGGCATCGAAAACCACAGCGCTGAAACCAAGTCTGGCGGCGTGGGCTCTCACCAGGCCTTCGTTTGTCCGAATAGACCTGGAGGCGTACATAATCTGGTTGGGGTAGTCGACGATCAAGCTCCCGGTACCCTCCAGGTATAGCTCTTTTTCTTCAGTTCCTGAGAGGTCAGTTATTTTATGTACAGTAAACCGAGGTTTCACAGTGTCAATCACTTCTTGTCTTCTCTCGGTTCTCCTGGCTTTAGACTGCATGGGGTAAAGAAACACGTCGCCTGATTCATGAAAGGACACCCAGTTGTTGGGGAAAACTGCATCACGTCGCTCCTCCAAAAATGTATCCTGAGCCACAATTACCTCGACGCCGGCGTTTCTGAGTGTATCTACGGCAACGTCAAACTCTGCAATGGCCTGCGAGCGAATCTTATCCAGTTCTCCGGTTTGGGCTGCGCTTTGGAAGGAATTGCTTCCGGCTGTTTCGGGATTGGGGCCGAAGTTGGCCGGTCTCACCATGAGGACTGCTGGTGCAGCGTTGCTTTGCAATTTCATTTCTTTGGGCATTTGCCCAATTTCGCACTTACAAAGCTAATTTTCCAGCAGGAGGGCCTATTTGTTATGCCTTTGTTTCAGAATGTCAACCACGTCATCCAGCTTGTTTCCCTTGGCTTCGAGCAGGATCATCAGGTGAAAAAGTAAGTCTGCCGATTCATTGAGAAAAAGCTCCTGGTTGTCATCCTTGGCTTCAATCACTACTTCAACAGCTTCCTCACCTACTTTTTGAGCCACTTTGTTAATTCCTTTCTCAAAAAGAGATGACGTGTACGACTTATCAGAAGGGTTATTGTGCCTGTCTTGAATAATGGACGTGAGGTTATTAAGAAATGCTATACCGTCTGCATTCACCTCATTAAAACAGGTATCGGCACCAGTATGGCAGGCTGGGCCAACAGGGTTCACCTTGACGAGTAAGGTATCTTTGTCACAATCTGCAATAATATCTTTTACAAAAAAGAAGTTGCCCGAAGTTTCTCCCTTGGTCCATAGCCTGTTCTTTGTCCTGCTAAAAAACGTGACCTTCCCTTCTGCCCTGGTTCTGGAGAGCGCCTCCTCATTCATGAAGCCGAGCATCAGTACCTTGCTTGTCGCTTCATCTTGTATAATCGCAGGAATCAGCCCGTCTCCCTTACTAAAATCCAATCCTTCCATTATCCTCTCTCTTTATAATCGCATGGGTATATTCTGGTCACGAAGGTACTCCTTTAATTCCTTAATAGGCACCTCCTGAAAGTGGAAAATGCTGGCCGCCAATGCAGCATCGGCTTTTCCTTTGGTAAATACGTCCAGAAAATGCTCCCGGGTTCCACCCCCACCAGATGCTATAACAGGCACACCCACTGTTTCCGAAACCTTTGCTGTAAGCTCATCGGCAAAGCCAGCTTTGGTACCATCATGATCCATAGAAGTAAGCAAAATTTCGCCGGCGCCTCTATTCTCGACTTCCCTGGCCCATTTGATAGTTTCCAGCGCCGTAGGAGTGCGGCCGCCATGTGTGTGTACCACATGCAAACCGTCGACAAACCGGGAGTCAATGGCCACCACAATGCACTGGTTACCAAACTCACGACTGAGCTCATCGATCAGTTCGGGCCGCTTCACCGCCGATGAATTGATCGACACTTTGTCTGCTCCGGCATTGAGCAGGGCTGATACATCAGCAATAGAGCTGATCCCACCACCTACGGTAAAAGGGATATTGATCTCCCTGGCCACATGCCTCACCAGTTCCACGAGCGTTTTTCGCTTTTCCACAGTAGCGGTAATGTCGAGAAAGACCAGCTCGTCGGCCATTTCGGCCGCATAGCGGGCACCGAGCTCTACGGGATCACCGGCATCTCGCAGGTCTACAAAGTTGACGCCTTTAACGGTGCGACCGTCTTTGATATCGAGGCAGGGGATGATACGTTTTGTTAACACAGGAAACTCGTTAAAATTTAAACTCAAGTCATTTTGCAACGTCTGAGAAAACTCAAAACGCAAGCAACAAAAAACAAATAATTACCAATAGGAAAATTCCAAACGTTGTCCACAGGCCTTCTGCGCCCAAACAGTTTATATCTGTAATTCAACCACAATTAGGATTCATCATAAGAAAATGCTCGCCATGGTTTGGTTATTGCGGCTTTTCCAGATCAAATCAAAAATCTTAAATCAGCAATATTGACCCTTCCTTCATAAATAGCCTTCCCTACAATTGCTCCCTTGCAGCCAATTTCTTTGAGCTTTTCGAGATCTTCCATGGAGCTTACGCCACCACTGGCCACAAAATAGATATCCAGGAACTGCTCCACCAGGGTTTTGTAAAGATCAACCGACGGCCCCTCCAATAAACCATCCTTGCTCACATCTGTGCAGAATATATTGGTAACGCCTTTTTGAACATACTTCTCCATGAAATCATACACCCAGATGTCTGTCGTCTCTAACCAGCCCCCTATGGCAATCTTTTCGTCTTTCACATCGGCCCCAAGAAAGAATCGGTCGGCTCCGTACTGCTCCAGCCAGTCGGAGAATATCTCCTCATTCTTCACGGCCATGCTGCCTACCGTAGCCAGCTTTGCGCCGCATTCAAAAACAATGTCAACATCCTCTGCGCTTTTAATTCCACCACCAAAGTCAATGACCATGGCCGTCTTGCTTGCCAAAGCCTCCAGCACTTTCCAGTTTTTCACCGACCCTGCTTTGGCTCCGTCGAGGTCCACCAAGTGAAGCCGGGTCAGGCCCGCATCTTCGAACTGCATAGCCACTTCCAGCGGGCGTTCATTGTATATTTTCTTTTGGTCATAGTCGCCCTGGGTCAGGCGCACACACTTTCCATCAATGATGTCGATTGCTGGTATAATATCCATTCCTACAGTTCAATAAAGTTCTTTAGTATTCTTGCTCCATCCACACCACTCTTTTCTGGGTGAGCCTGCACGGCGTAAAAATTCCCCTTTTGCAGAGCTGCACTAAAAGGTACCATATAGTCCGACCGGGCAATGGTGCTGCTTCCCATTTCTGCATAGTAGCTATGCACAAAGTACAGATACGCATCATTGGTGAGCCCGTTCATTAGCGGGCCTTTGAGCGAGTGAATCTTATTCCATCCCATATGAGGCACCTTTTCATTGGGCGGAAACTTCTTTACCTCCAGGTCAAACACACCCAGGCAAGGTGTATCATTCTCTTCGGAGTGCCTGCACATTAGCTGAAGTCCCAGACAGATACCCAAAAAAGGCTGCTTGAGCCCGGGGATGATTTTATCCAACCCGTTTTCTTTCACCGAAGCCATGGCTGTACTGGCCTCTCCCACACCGGGGAAGATGACCTTGTCAGCACTTTTGAGCACTTCAGGGTCATTGCTCAGCACTGGTTCAATGCCCAACCTATTGAGCGCAAAAGTCACCGACTGTACGTTACCTGCATTGTATTTTATGATCGCTACTTTCATTCTCTTCCATCAATAGTGCTAATTGTTTTCTGCCTGCTTTTCTGAAAAGGCAATAGAAAACCCCGGCAAATTTATGTGAATTACCTAAAGTTCCGGGGTTAAAGTGAAATCAATGGACGTGCTGCGCCTTATCAACTTCCTCAGCAATCACCTGTTTGATCTCAGGAATCGCTTTGTAGAGCTGCTCATAGGAGTTGATAATGAAGTACTTGTCTTGAAATTTATCCTTCCAGTAAGGTGTTGCCATAATCTGCCTGACATTGAATTCGTAGTGAGCTGGTTTATCGCTGAGCGAAAATTTAGTTTCCCCCGCCGAGCTTAAAATACCTGCACCATAAATCCTCAGTTCGCCATTCTCTCTGATCAGGCCAAATTCAACCGTAAACCAGTAAATCCGGGAAAGCAATTCTATGGCGTAGTCGTTGCCGCAGTATTTCAGCCCAATTTTACTCAACTCTTCCAGAAAGTTGACAAAGTTCTGGTTGGTTAGCATGGGAACGTGGGCAAATACGTCGTGAAACATGTCAGGTTCCTCCAGGTAGTCGAGTTCTTTCATTTTCCGCAGCCAGGTAGTTGCCGGAAAATACTTGTTCGACATCAGCTCAAAAAAGGTATAATCCGGCACAAGCCCTGGCACCACCGCCAGCTTCCAGCCAGTAATCCTGTGCAGGATCTCATTGGTGTCTTCGAAATGGGGAATGTTGCTGGCTACAAAATTTGTTTGCTCAAGTCCTTTCAGGTGTGCCTTCGATGCTGCATTGGGAAGATTTACGATCTGGCGATCGTACAACAATTGCCAGACCTTGAAGTCCTCGTCGTCGTAATTCTCATAAATCTGTCTCATAAACGTATAATTTTCACTTGTTGGGTTAATGCAATTACTCTAATAACGAAAAAAGACCTGAATCATGCGATTGAGGCCTTTTTTCTAATAGCTATATAAATATCGTCTATTACTGCCTAAATCGCTCAGGAGCCACATGATAGTAATAGATATGATAAGTATTTCCGTTCATTTTCTGCTATAAAGTTACAAAAATCAACAGTTAGTAAATAGTGTTTCGTCTGAATTCTCGATGAATATTCAAATGCTTCTTTATTGTTTCAATATCCGACGAATGCTTTTCAATCTCCTCCCTCAGCACCTGACATCAGTAATCTTGCTATCAATAGCATCAAGCTTGTCAATCACCTTTCCTGCAAAAACATTAAAACTCTTCTTCACATCAGAAACGTCATTTTTCATGTAGTCTAAAGTAACATGAATATCTCCAAGCGCATTAACAATAGCGTTTTCAGTGTTCTTGTCCATTCGTTATTGGTTTCAATTCGTAACGGTATTACCAATATAATGATTCATAGCGAATACACCGTAGTTACTCTTAATAACATATAGCGCCAGCCCCTAGTTCAGCTTCACCCACTTAGCGCCAGCGTCGCCTGATTCAATCACGGCATCGATAAACTTCATGCCACGTACACCATCTTCCACTGTAGGGAAATCGAGATTTACCGGATCTGGCTTTTTGCCATCGATTCTTGCCTGCACAGTTTTGGCAAAGTTCTTATAGATATTGCCAAACGCTTCCAGGTATCCTTCGGGGTGGCCTGCCGGTGTACGTGTGTTCGCCTGGGCAACAGCGCCCATATATGCACGGTCACCACCTACCCGGTACACTTGAGTGGGTTTGTCGAGCCATTTTACCAGCATGGTGTTAGGCTCCATCTGGTGCCACTCCAAGCCTCCTTTTTCACCATACACACGAATATTGAGAGCATTTTCTTCTCCAGCAGCGATTTGGCTACAGTGAAGAACACCTTTGGCCCCATTGTCGAAACGCAGCAATATATTGGCGTCGTCGTCGAGCAAACGGCCCGACACCATGCGGCTTACATCGGCGCAAAGCTCTGTGATTTTTAGTCCGGTTATGGTTTCTGCGAGGTTCTCAGCATGGGTACCTATGTCGCCCACAGCTCCAGCCTTACCCGAGCGCTTAGGGTCTGTTCTCCAGCTGGCTTGCTGGTTACCTGACTGCTCCAGCGGAGTTGACAACCAACCCTGTGGGTATTCTACCACTACTTTCCTGATCTTTCCGAAAACACCCTCCTTAATCATCTCACGGGCTTGCTTCACCATCGGATAGCCAGTGTAGGTATGTGTAACGGCAAATGTGAGACCTGTCTTTTTCACCAAAGCCTCTAAATGCAGTGCTTCATCCAGGCTGAACGACAGCGGTTTCTCACAAACCACATGGTAACCGTTTTCAAGTGCCAGCTTGGCAGGCTCAAAGTGAACAAAATTGGGCGTAACGATTGTAACAAAATCCATGCGCTTGTCAGCCGGAAGTTTAGCTTCCTTCTCAAACATCTCATGGTAAGTTCTGTAGCAACGGTCTTCAGGCAGGTAAAAGTCTTTACCTGAAGCGACAGATATTTCAGGATCAATATGGAAAGCTCCGCATACTAATTCAACCTGTCCATCGAGGCCAGCTGCGTGACGGTGAATAGCGCCAATAAACGCACCACGACCACCACCTACCATGCCCATTCTTATTTTTCTGCTCATTATCTATGATAGTTTTAGGGTGAAACAATCGAATGGCCACCACCAGTGTCCGGCTTCTCCCGGTAGGTGGCCCGCCAATTTCACCTCAATAAATTCATTTTTCGGCTAAAAATGAAGTTTTATTCAACTCCCTGAACGAATTTAATTTGAATGGCCCTGAGAGCGAAAAGCGTCAACAGGTCTTCAAGCTGTCTTAAGCGCTATCTGTTTTGCAATTATTACCCTCATAAATTATCAACTTTCTAAAAATTAAGGAATACTTCATAAGAGGCGACAATATTTTTGACTATTACCTGCGCTTTTGTTTATCTTTCCTAAGCTTATCTGAGCATCTACATTATTCGACACCCCTTTTATTTTGAGTTCCCATCAGAGGAACATTTCAGGATTACCAGAGGCATGCTCAGGCTTCTTTTGATAATTAAACCAATATTCAAACCTGTAATAATAAGAGGATGGAAAAGACAACCAATCTTAATCGTAGATCGTGGCTGAAGTATAGCGCTTTGGCTGCTGGCGGCGTGGTAACCAGCGCTGCATTTCCCGCATTTGCCAACAGCAACCCAGCGCTTGGCATGAAACCTTATCAAGGCAAGTACAGCCTCATGGAAAATTACCATGTGATGATGGCTGACAGAGCTGATATGAAAGCCAGGCTGCTTGCTAATGAGAACCCATGGGGGCCTTCAAAGAAAGCTGTTGCAGCTATTGCAGCAAGTGCTTCAATGGGCAACCGCTATGTTTACAACAGTTCAGCCAAGATGGTCGACTTCCTTGCTGAGAAGGAAGGGGTATCTAAAGAGTCCATCCTTTTGTCGCCTGGCTCTACCGATATCCTCGAGAAAGTAGCTTTTTCATTGTTTATGAACGGAGGCAACATTGTTTCTGCCGACCCCAGTTACATGTCAATGATCAGAACCACTCAATCGATTGGTGGTACGTGGAAGAACATTCCATTAAAGGCAGACTATTCTCACGACCTGGATGCCATGGCAGCTGCGATTGATGATGAAACTAAGCTTGTATACATCTGCAATCCGAACAACCCAACCGGCACCATGACGCCGGTAAGTGAGATCAAGGCGTTCTGTAAAAAAGTCTCTTCAAAAGTACCGGTCTTTATCGATGAGGCTTATATGGAGCTACTTGATAATCCTGAAGCAAACACGGCAGTGAGTCTTGTGCAGGAAGGCTACGACGTCATCATTTGTCGTACGTTCTCCAAAATACATGGCATGGCCGGCTTGCGACTTGGCTATATGGCCGCCAATGAAGCAAGAGTGAAAGCAATTAAGAGCATGGTTCGCACTGAAATGGGGATCAGCGTAACCTCACTTGAAGGTGGCATGGCGAGCCTGAAGGACGTTGAGTTCCAGGAATTCACCAGAAAGCACAATAAGGAGAACAGGGAATATGTGTTCGCTGAGCTAAAAAAGGCCGGTATGAATCCAATTCCGTCGTTCACCAGCTTTATCTTATTCCCTATTCAGGTACCTACCAAAGAGTTCCTCACTCAGTTTATGGACAGAGGCGTCGGCATCAGAGGGTTTGAGATCGACGGGAAGCCTTATGCCAGGGTAAGCATGGGCACCATGGACGAAGTGAAACTGTTCACTAAAAGTCTTTACGAGATTGTCAGTTAACTGACTATGTGTTAGCTGCCCGGGCTGAGTTTCCGGCACTCAACCAGGTGCCCACAGCGATGGCCCGGGGCAGCGCCCACACATCGACAATACCCCCCTTTTCAATCGACAACCGTTCGTTTTTTATAAGCACAAAGTATTTCTGTTTTAGTTCATGAATTCAGCCATTACTAAAACCATTTCATTCCTTCTCCTTATTGCCATCGGGTATTTTCTTCAGAAAAAAATCCAGGGCAGGGAGCGAAAGGATGGCATCAAGACGCTCATACTCAGCCTGGCGCTTCCTGCCACCATTTTCATTGCTTTACTGAAAATTGAGTTTTCGTGGGGAATGATCATTGTGCCTGTGCTGGCAATTGGCTTCAACCTGCTCATGTATCTGTTGGTAAGCAAGCTACCCCTGCCTTCGCTGTTTAACTTAAAAGAAGAGCAGTATCGCACACTGATCATGCTACTACCCTCACTGGCACCGGGCCTTTCGCTGTTTCCATTCATTATGGAGTACCATGGCGAGGAGCCACTGGCTCTGGCTGCGCTGGCCGACGTGGGCAACAAAGTGTTTGTGCTGATAATATTATACAGCATTGCCATGAAATGGTATTTCGACCGCAATGAGATTGGCAACCGGAACACTTCTGAAAAACTCAAAAGTCTTTTCAAATCGATGTTGGAAGAGCCTGTAAATATGGTGATGCTGGCTGCCATTGTAATGCTGGCTTTTGGGCTACATTTCGACTCCCTGCCTGGTTTTCTGAGAGATTCAGTTGACAAAATGAGCTTGATGATGACGCCACTCATACTCCTATTCATCGGCATCTCTATCAAGTTTACCTGGCAACAAGTAAAAGCTATTTTCTCATTTTTATTCTTCCGGTCTGCTATCGCTTTTGTCATCAGCGGATTGCTACTGGTGTTACTGCCAGTAACCGACGTGCCTACTATGATTCTGATCGTGGTGTTTCCTCAGAGTGCCTGTAGCTTCTGGCCGTTTGCCCACATGTCGGCAGTTAATACGTTAGAAAGCGCACAGGAAAATCCGATTCGCCCCCGCACATTTGACCTCGACTTTGGCATGAATGCATTGGCGTGCTCTTTGCCTTTTTCTGTCGCACTTATTCTTAGCGTTTATGTGTTTGAAGACTTCTTCGTGCAGCCAGCCAATGTCTTTCTTTCATCCGGTATTTTTATTGCCTTAGCCGCTCTGCCGCTTTTGTTTTCCGCTCGCTGGTTCAAAACCTATGCAAGCCGACTGGCGGAAGAACGAAGCTAACCCTTCCTTTGTCCACTGGATAAACAAGGTGTTCAATAGGGGCCTTTGTTGACAACCTACCGGTTCGTCATCCAGCCCACTTACTGCCAACAATTTGTAACTTTGGGTATGGACGGGATTACTTCTGAAGTAACTCCATCCCCAGAGTGAACACCTCCATGCCAGATAAGAAAAAGAAATTTTCAAATGCAGCGGATCAGGTTGGCCAAAGGGTGGAAAAACCGAAATTGCACCCACGCAACAAGCATCGGAAGCGCTACGACTTCAAGCGACTTAGCCAAAGCAATCCAGACTTGGTGCCATTTGTAAGGTTGAATGACTACAGTGATGAATCAATTGACTTCTTCAACCCAGAAGCAGTCAAAGCGCTGAACAAGGCGCTTTTAAAACATCATTACAATATAAAAGACTGGGATATCCCAAAAGGTTATTTGTGTCCACCCATTCCAGGGAGAGCCGATTACATCCATCACATGGCAGATCTATTGGCCTCCTCTCATCCCCTGCCGAAACGGGGAAAGCCTCCAACTGGCAGCAAAATAAAATGTCTGGATATCGGCGTAGGTGCCAATTGCGTTTACCCCATCATAGGGCATGCGGAGTATGGCTGGTCGTTTGTAGGTGCCGATATCGACCCTTTGGCTATTACATCTGCCAACAAAATGATTGAAGCGAATCCCCAATTAAAAGGGAAGGTTGAACTGAGGTTACAGTCAAATTCCAAGAACATATTCGTCGGCATCATTCAAAAGGATGAACACTTCGATCTAACGATTTGCAACCCACCCTTTCATGCTTCTTTTGCTGAAGCCCAATCCGGAACAATACGAAAGCTGAGAAATCTAAAGCAAAAGAAAATTACCAAACCTGTTTTGAACTTTGGGGGCCAAAGCAATGAACTGTGGTGTGCCGGAGGGGAAGAAGGGTTTATCAGGAATATGGCCTTCCAAAGTAAGCAGTTCGCCTCCCATTGCTTTTGGTTTTCAACCCTCGTGTCGAAGTCATCGAACCTTGACGGCGTCTATGAAGCACTAAAGAAAGCACAAGCTTCTGAAGTAAAAACAATTCCCATGGGGCAGGGAAATAAAACCAGTCGCATTGTTTCATGGACATTTCTTACGAAGGAGCAGCGAGAAGAATGGACGACAACAAGATGGGGAAGTCATGCTAAAAAATTGGGCGAAAATGACAAAAGCTCCTCATGAGCTAGGACACATCTAACATTCTCCAAGGCCGTTTGTAGAATATCATCCGATCAACCACCGTTCTCTGCATTCCGATTTGGGGGTTCATCCATTTAGGCTTATTTTGGTAAGTATACTCGATTGTGGTTAGTTCTTTCTGCTCTTCTCTACAGAGGAAAGGATATGGTTCTTGATGGTTGAAGCTCGTCGATGAGCTTATTTCCGGTGATTCTACTTGCCCCGGAGCATTGAAATGCATTCAACATACCTTATAAATAAACTACACTATGAAGAGTATCTTACAGAAGCTGATCAGCGAAAACAAGCAGCAGGAACAACATGAGGCAGCTGCCATTCAGGAAGAGATCGATAATCCCACCACACCGGATAACCGCAGAGACTTCCTTAAGAAAGCGGCCATGGGTGGCATTGCACTGACAGGTCTCATGAGTATGACATTCGAAGACTCGGTAGCACAAACCACTTCAAAGGTCAGAAAGGCATCGAATCCATCCGATCTTAAAATAACGGACATGCGCTACGTGACCCTGGACAATGGCACCTCCTATACCAATGCCCGCAATGTGGTGATCCGCATAGACACCAACCAGGGCATCTACGGTTTGGGTGAGCTAAGAGATGGCGCCGACCCCCGCTATGGCCTGTTTCTTAAAAGCCGGATCCTGGGCCTTAACCCCTGCAACGTGGAAATGATCTTTAAAGTGATCAAGCAATTTGGTGGTCATGGCCGCAAAGCTGGCGGAGTAAGCGGTGTGGAAATGGCGCTGTGGGACCTGGTGGGCAAAGCGTATGATGTGCCCGTATGGCAACTCTTAGGCGGAAAATACCGGGAGAATGTGAGGCTTTACGCCTACGTGCCTGCTCACAACAGCAAAAACCTGGACATAGAGAAGTTCAAAGCCGATTGCAAAGTGCGCATGGTGGATCAGGGCTTCACGTGGCTCAAGATGCATCCGGGCATCCATGTGTACAGCGACGTACCAGGCACCGTGGTTAACAGCAAATACATCCCTGGCTTCAACGACAACAATCTTGATAATTACCTTTCTTACCAAAACACCAGACATGCCTTTACCGGCGTGCAAATTACCGACAAGGGGTTGGATTTGCTCTCCAACTACGTAGCCACGATCCGAGACGTGGTGGGGTATGATATTCCCCTTTCTGCCGACCACTTCGGACACTTTGATGTAAATAACTGCATCAGGGTGGCCAATGCATTGGAACCTTACAGGCTGGCTTCTTTGGAAGACTTTGTGCCTTGGGACAACACCGAGCAGCTAAAGCACATCACCGATTCGATCAACTCGCCAACCATTACAGGTGAGGATATTTTTGGAAAAGAGGAATTCAGAAAGCTCTGCGATGTGCATGCCGTCGACATTGTGCACCCTGATATGGGTACCTCAGGTGGCATACTGGAGACGAAAAAGATTGGAGACTACGCAGAAGAAACCGACGTGGCCATGAAGATGCACTTTGCAGGCACTCCCATTTCGTTTATGGCCAACGTGCACTGTGCCGCAGCTACCCAAAACTTTATGGCCCTTGAGCTGCCCGTTCAGTGTGTGGACAATCCCTGGTGGCCGCAGCTGGTGAAAATGGTCGGTAAGAAGCCCTTGTATACCAAAGGCTTTGCGCATGTGCCCACCGATGCACCAGGCCTGGGCGTGGAGCTAAATGAAGATGAGCTTAAAAAGCATCTTCATGCGGAAGACAATAGCTATTTCAGACCAACGCCGGAATGGGACGCCAAGCGATCGCACGACAGGCTGTGGAGCTGATAGTTCTGTACGGTTTTAACTGAAAGATGACGAGGGTTGTTGAATTGGCCCAAAAGCCAGTCAGCAACCCTTTCTTGCTTTGGAAGCGACCGTGGCAAGGCCGACCGGCACTAGTCAACCTCAAACTTCTCACATACCAGCGTCAGCGCCTTGTCATCGCCTACATTGCCGGGAAACACAACGTAAATCAGGCCGGGAAATTTACTTTCTTCGTGTAACTTCCATACCGGCACTCCGGGAATAACTGGCCCCAGAACTGCCGCCTTTTGAACCGAAAGGCCCTTCGAGGCCAGGTCGCTTGACGTGATCCCGCCTTTGGCAACCATGAACTTTGGACGGACAGAAATTCCCTGCACAATGGCGACAAGGAAGCTGGACACCAGGGCATTGATTTTCAGGCTGCTCTCTGCATCTGCTCCAGTTTCCAATTTGCGGCTGGTGTGGATCACCACGTCGTCGCCAGCTGCGAGCCAGGCATCCACCTGGGCACTGGTAGCTTTTGCCTTGCCGCTTACATCTTGTGATTGAAGGAGAGCGCTTACATCCACCTCTAAAGATTGATGTCTTCCCTGTTTCAGCAGCCAGGCCAGCTGGTTGGTCGTTTTGGGCACATGTGAGCCAACCACCACAAGCGACCCGTGACTGGAAGCAGCATCCTCTTTTTGAGGGACATAAAGTTTACCTGATACCATGCCCGACCTGATGGGCACAAAGGTGGCGGATGTACGGTACAGAATCTTCTTACCTGACTTTTCAGCCATTATCAACCCCAGCACCCCTACTGCCAGGTCACGGTAGCTGGCGGCGTTCATGATGCATACTGATCCATCGGCGCAAGCGTCCAGCTTCCCTGCTATTACCTTCGGGCCACCTGCTCGCAGGTCTTCAATGGACACCGAATTGACTTCCGACGCCTTGATCCGTCCACTGGTCTTTTCCTCTACCCATTCCTTCAGATTGGCGTGCTGGTAGCCAAATGACACATCTTTAGCAAAAGGTGTGTCAGACACAGGCACCAACTCTTCATTTTCAACGATGTAATGCACATCGTCCATCGTGTACCTGGCGCCTTCTATGAAAGCTGGCACCAGCACGGTGACTGCTCCCTGAAGACCAAGGGCTTCAGCTACAGCGTCTACCTCTGCGGAAAAGTGGCCCCTTAAAGTGGAGTCGCTCCGGCTCACCACCACCACTTCTCTTTGACTCTCTTTTGCCGCTTCTTTAAGATTTCGCCCGATCTCCAGTGCCAGTTCAATGGCCACTGCCTCCGGCAGGCTCCTGGAGTTGGTAAGAATGTAGAGAATGGAGGGTTTTTGTCGGAGTTCTGCCGCTATCAGGCCTACCTCCCACGAGGTAAGCACCATCACATCGTAGCACGTCTGTGTGCCTGTCGGGTCATCATCAAGTACCACAATGGTCTTTTCACTTTCCAGAAACTCCTTTTGAATGGCCGGCAGGAGGTCTTCGGGATATTCCGGCGGCAATTGATTGAATTTTTGGTTTACGTTCTCGTACATCGCAAGTCTCTGATCAACCACTCAAATAAGCTTCGTAGGTGGTGGGGTATTAAATTTATTATTTATCTTTTTAAGTCGAACTGATCGACCCGTTTAACAAGCCCTGAATCTATGCAAATAATCATTACCGGAGGAGCAGGTTTCCTTGGTCAGCGCCTGGCAAAAACCCTGCTCAGCAGAAACCTCGCTTTTGATGAGTTATTGCTGGTAGACATGGTGATGCCTCCTCAGCCAGAAAATGACAGCCGGATTCGGTGCCTGCAAGCTGATCTTTCTGAAGGGGGGGCAGCCAAATCTCTTATCTCCACCAAAACAGATATTGTTTTTCATCTGGCAGCCGTAGTGAGCAGCCATGCGGAGAAAGACTTCGACCTTGGCTGGAAAGTCAATATGGACATTACCCGCCAACTGCTGGAGGCCTGCCGTCATCAAAAACCAGGCATTAAGTTTATTTTCTCAAGCTCCATTGCTGTGTTTGGTGGTGACCTGCCCGCCACCGTGCTGGACACCACGGCACTCACTCCCCGCTCGTCGTATGGTGCCCAGAAAGCGATTGGTGAACTGCTGGTTAATGACTACTCCCGAAAAGGATTCGTCGATGGCAGGGTGCTGCGACTGCCTACCATTTGCGTGCGACCAGGGAAACCCAACCTGGCGGCTTCTTCGTTTGTCAGCAGCATCATACGAGAGCCTATCAATGGGAAAGAGGCCATTTGCCCGGTCCCCACCAACCTGGCGCTTTGGCTCTCAAGCCCCGATACTGTTATCCAAAACCTTATCCATGCAGCCACGCTGAAAGCGGAAGCTTTCGGTGGCTGGCGTACTGTCAACTTGCCGGGCGTCAGTGTCACGGTGCAACAAATGCTCGACTCGCTGGAGCGTATCTCCGGCCAGGTCGCTCTGTCCAGGGTGCAGTTCAAACCAGATGCTGCTATCGACGCCATCGTAAGTAGCTGGCCTGCCGCCATCGACAATACCAGGGGGCTATCACTTGGCTTCACGGTCGATGGCGAATTTGATGCGTTTATTACTCAGTTTGTCGCATCCAACAAGCAGCCCAACTGATGAGCGACCTCCCCATTCCCATCATTGGTCTGGCGGTAGCCGTCTTCGTATTGATATTGCTGGTGCTGCGCACCAAAGTGCACCCGCTCATTGCCATAATTACAGCCGCTTGTGTGGCGGGCATTACAGGCGGCTTGTCAGTAAACGAGACCCTCGACGCCATCACCAAAGGCTTTGGCGCCACGCTGGGCACCATTGGTATTGTGATCGGATTGGGGGTGATGATGGGGCGCATCCTGGAAGTATCAGGCGCCGCTGAGCAAATCGCTTATTCCTTTATCAAGTGGCTGGGGCACCGCCGAGAAGAATGGGCGCTGGCTCTGACCGGCTACCTGGTGAGCATTCCCATCTTCGTCGATTCCGCTTTTGTGATCCTCTACCCTATTGCCAAAGCGCTGGCGCAAAAAGGCAACCGCTCGCTCCTGACACTGGGCGTAGCGCTGGCTGGCGGCCTTATCGTGACCCATACCATGGTGCCGCCCACGCCGGGGCCTTTGGGCGTGGCGGGGCTATTTGGTGTCGACATCGGTTCCATGATGCTGCTCGGCATTGTGCTGGCCCTGCCTTGCACCCTGGCGATTGTGTGGTATGCGCAGTGGCTGGGGAGAACATATCCTGACTTTGTAGGCACCGTGGTGCAGGAAGACCTGAAAGCCGTCCATGCTGATTACTTAAAAGAAAAAGAGTCCAAGCCCCTCCCCAGCCTGACAAAGTCGCTGCTTCCCATTCTTGTACCCATCGGGCTGATCTTCTTGAAGGCAGTAACCAACCTGTTCCCTTCGCTTGAAGCCACCGACGGCACAACTTTGTCATGGGTCTTGCAGGTAGTTGCCTTTGCTGGTTCACCTGTCATTGCTTTGTGCATCAGCACTTTGATTGCCGTTTATACCCTGGTGCCTCACCTCAACCGGCACGAAACATCAGAGCGACTGGAGGAAGGCCTGAAGTCAGCGGGCATTATACTAATGGTAACTGGCGCAGGCGGAGCACTTGGCTTTGTGGTGCGGGAAAGCGGTTCCGGTGCCCAACTGGCAGCACTGATGGCCAACCTCCCGTTCTCTCCCATCATGATTCCCTTCTTTGTGGCCACCATTGTGAGGCTAATACAAGGATCGGGCACTGTGGCCATGATCACAGCGGCGTCTATCACGGCGCCGATACTGGTCAATTTACCCGATGTCAATATGCTGTTCGCAGCACAGGCAGCCGTGTTGGGATCCTTGTTCTTCAGCTATTTCAACGACAGCTTTTTTTGGGTGGTGAACCGCATGATGGGCATTGCCGATGTGAAGCTCCAGCTCATGACCTGGTCGGTGCCCACCACCATCGCATGGGCCATTGGCGGGGTTTTGATAGCGTTGGTTAATTTAGTCTTTGGCACCAATGGCTCCCTGCTCGATCCGCTGATTCCGCTAGCGGGGCTGGGCGTGATGTTGGTGGTGATAAGGAGAAAGGGAGACTTCAAACAATAGCGAACTTCATACATCTGTCTGCATTTTTACTATCTTCATTTATCAACACATAATGCAGCCCGAGCATCACGTTCTAACATACCATTTTTGTCTGGAGCGTTGTGTGGTATTTGAACCCCTGTATGGAAAAAACACTTGAACAACAGCGAATTGAATTTTCCAATCAAAAATTTCTCGCTACACCTTTAGCAGGTCTCATTGTTTGGACTATTATTGGAATCGGAGGGATTTTTTTCTCAGACTTTATTGCAGTGTGGACAATTTTTATTGGAACAGGAAGCATCGTATACTTAGGATTATTCCTTTCAAAATTTACTGGTGAAAACTTCCTTGATAAAAGTAAACCTAAGAATGAGTTCGATACACTTTTCCTTTTTACTGCCGGACAAGCCATTCTAGTCTATTCAATAGCTATTCCATTTTTCCTCGTTGACTATTCTTCTCTTCCGATGACTGTAGGGATTTTGACTGGATTGATGTGGTTACCTTTCTCGTGGATTATAAAACATTGGGTCGGTATTTTTCACACAATGACAAGAACTATATCAATAGTCGCTCTTTGGTATCTGTTGCCAGAATATAGGTTTATAGCAATCCCATTCACAATCGTTTTGATATACATATTGACCTTATTGATTCTCAACGGAAGGAGAAGAAATAAAAACGACACCAAAATAGAGTAGCCGACTCCGCCACCTGCCTGATTAGGTTCTAATACTTTTTGATCCCGCCTAATCCGCTCGTTCAGTATCTCTGCCAATCATAACCTAAAGGATGTTTTTGTGAAAAATTCCTCCTATTTTCAAACATGGAGGAGAATGCGTGGTCTTGGATATTTCAGCTATTAGGTCGCCTGCACCCGGTAGCAGTGCACTTTCCTATTGGATTATTGGTTGTTGCTCTTTTTCTGGAGGCCCTCACCCTTAACGGCCGACGACCTGGTCTAAGGGAGGGCATCAACTGGATGGTGTACCTGGGAGCCGCTTCAGCCGTATTGGCCGCTGGCCTTGGGTGGTTCCTTCGCACTTTCGATGACTACTCGGGCGGCCTTGTGCAGCAACATCAGAACCTGGGCATCGCCACAGCTGTACTTTCTATCATTGCCGCTTTCTTGCTCCGAAAAACAAATGCTGGGAAGTTATCCAATTTCTTCGCCTACCGGTCACTGCTGGTGCTATCGGTTATCTCGCTTACGATTACAGGTCACCTGGGTGCCAGCCTTACACATGGCGAAGACTTCCTGTCAAGTGCGCTGCCAGGAAACTCAGATCCTTATGATGACAGCAGAGGCGTGGCATTATTGGCTCAATTGAATCAACTGGACTCCTTGTCGGAAACAGAGCTGGACGATCTCAATTTGGAAGTAAGGGCCATTTTTGCGCACAACTGCTATCAATGTCACAGCGAAAACAAGCAAAAAGGGGAGCTGGTATTAGAGAATAAAAGAGGCGTTTTCCAGGGTGGGAAATCTGGAAAAGTGATTGTGGCGGGCCACGCTAAAGACAGCGAGCTATACAGAAGAATTACGCTGTCCTCCAACGACGATGATGTAATGCCCAAAAAAGGCAAGGTGCTGAAGAAAAACGAAATTGCCCTGATCAAATTATGGATAGAAAAGGGAGCTCATTGGTCGGACCGGGCGCTGAAAGTGTTCCCGGAAGCGGCCCTTGCCTTGTCAAAGCCGACGTTACCTGTTTCAACTGAACAAGTCCACCCCGTGGACAAGCTGTTAGATGTCTATTTTGAAAAGAAGGGCATCGCCTGGCCACAATTGGTAGACGACAAAACCTTCATCAGACGAGCTTATCTGGATATTGTAGGGCTGCTGCCGGAGCCTGACGCCATCAATCAGTTTGTTGGGGATCCGAATGCCGACAAGCGGGCACAACTGATCGACCGCCTGCTGGCCGACAACAATAACTACACACAGCACTGGCTGAGTTTTTGGAACGATCTCCTAAGGAACGACTATTCGGGCACCGGCTTTATTACTGGCGGTAGAAAGCAAGTCACTGATTGGCTGTACAAATCGCTGCTGGAAAACAAGCCTTACAATAGCATGGTGAAGGAATTGATCAACCCCACCGCCGCCTCCGAAGGGTTTATCAAGGGCATAGAATGGCGGGGCGTGGTAAACGCCAGCCAACGCACCGAAATGCAAGCCGCCCAGAATATTGGTCAGTCACTGCTAGGGGTGAATGTGAAGTGTGCGTCTTGCCACAACAGCTTTGTAAGCAACCTCACCCTCGACCAGGCGTATGGCTTTGCGTCCATATTCGCTGATTCGGTGATGGAACTCAACCGGTGTGACATACCCACTGGAAAAATGGCCCAGGTGAGTTTCCTGTATCCGGAATTGGGGTCGGTGGAGGCCGACAGCTTAAAAGAGCGCTTACTGAAACTGTCGGAGGTCATTGTGAAGCCGGAGAATGGCAGGCTGTACCGGACCATTACCAACAGAATATGGCAGAAGCTGATGGGCCGGGGTTTCATCGAACCCCTGGACGAGATGGACAAAACTCCATGGGATGCTGATTTGCTCGACTGGCTGGCGGCGGATTTTATTGACTCCGGGTATGACTTGAAGCAGTTGATGCGCACCATCATGACATCTAAAGCCTACCAACTGCCAACGGTGAGCTACGAAAAGGTGGAGCAGGTGAAGTCGGCCCGCTACGTGTTCAACGGGCCAATTGTCAGGCGAATGAGCGCCGAGCAATTTTCTGACGCCGTAAGCCAGGTCATAGCCCCGGTATACTATGCCGCTGCTTACAACCCGTCTGGTGATCAACTATCTTCGAACAGGGTCTGGCACCGGGAAAGGAAATTTGACCGGGACGTACTGCCTGAACCCGGCACAAGGTATTTCCGCCACAAGTTTACCCTGACTGACCAGGAAATCATCAACGCTCAGGCCCTGGTTTCAGTTGATCATTCTTATTCGTTTTACCTCAATGGGAACAAGGTGGCTGAGGGCACCGACTGGAGAAAAGTAAATAAGCTGTACGTAACGAAGTTCCTGAAAAGTGGAGAAAACGTTATCGCCATCGAGGGAACAAACGAAGGCCCTATCGCCAACCCTGCGGGGATATTGTTTGCGATGAAGATTCGACAAAAGGACAGCCTTGAAACCACCATACAATCAGCGAGTGGCGAGGGTTGGAAAAGCACCGATGTGAGCCCCGGCAAAGAATGGCTGAGCGCTGCATTTGATGACTCGGGTTGGGAAAACGTGCGCAACTTCGGTTCTATGCATTGGGACCAGTTATTGAGTTTTACATTTGAAGACAATGTGCCCACTTATGCCCGGGCCAGCCTGGTCAGGCAGCATCCGTTCTTGAAAGCGCTTGGTCGGCCAAGCCGGGAAACTGTAGCCACCTCCAGGGATGATCAGGCTACCTTGCTGCAATCGCTGGAACTCACCAATGGTGCCTATTTCAACCAGGTACTGGAAGAAGGCGCCAGCAACTGGCTGCAGCAATATGGCAGCAATGGAGCAAGCATTGTCGATGCACTTTACTTAAAGTGCCTTGGGCGGAAACCCTCGAGCAAAGAAAAAGACATTATGCTGGGTGCTTTGGGAGACAAGCCTGACAAAGAAGGTTTGCAGGACGTGTTTTGGGCCACGTTGCTCTTGCCTGAATTTCAGTTTATCTATTAGAACGAGAAACAATGAACGACCAAGTAGCCAATTCACGCAGGGAATTTATGAAGAAAATGGGTGCCGCCAGCCTGGCCGCTGCAGCCGTCAGTATCCCCACCGCCAGTTTTTTAAACTCATGCAGCACTGCCCCGGCAATTCGTTCTACGGCTGACACCGTCATATTGCTTTGGATGGCAGGAGGCATGGCGCACACCGAAACCTTTGACCCCAAGGTCTACACACCCTACACAAAGGGCGTCGAGAGCAAAAGAATTTTAAGTTCGTTTCCAAAGGTTCCGACAACTGTGGATGGACTATATTTTTCAGAAGGCCTTGAGTCTATTGGCAGTGTAATGGACAAAGGCGCTATCATTCGGTCCTACAAATCGGCCGACCTGGGGCACATCCTTCATACCCGCCACCAGTACCACTGGCATACTTGCTATGAGCCGCCACAGTCGGTGCAAGCGCCGCATATTGGTGCCTGGATTGCCAAAGAGCTGGGGCCGGTCAATCCGGTCATCCCTCCTTTTATTGCCATGGGGCAGCGTTTCACTGTTGGGGAAGGCGAAGAACTAAAAGCTTTCCATACGGCTGGGTTCCTGGGCAGTGAATATGGGCCATTTCTCATTCCCGATCCGTCTAGTGGGCTGGAGAGCGTTCGTCCTCCGCAGGGCATGTCTATCAAAAGGTTTGAGGCAAGAAATCAGCTTTACAAAGAATTGGCCAACAAAAGTGAGGTGATGGAGCGGGGAAGCGATTACCAGCGGGAGTCGTTGATGCGGTCGATGGAGCAGTCGTACCGGCTATTGAATTCACCGGAGTCGCAGGTGTTTGATTTGACCAGAGAGCCAAAGGAGAAGTATGACATCTACAACACCGGCCGGTTTGGGCTTGGCTGCCTGACTGCTAAGAGGCTGGCCATGTACGGCGCCCGGTTTGTGAGCGTATCCACCGAATACGAGCCATTTCTTGGGTGGGATACGCATGAGAACGGACATACCCGTGTGGTGAAAATGAAGGAACTGATCGATGGCCCTGTTGCGCAGCTTGTTAAAGATTTAGATGAATCGGGTCATTTGGACAGGACGCTCATTGTGCTGGCCAGCGAATTTAGCAGAGATGCTTTGCTGGAAGGGCGGCCCGGCGAAAAAGTACAAGACCAGGTGAATCAACCAGACGTGATTGAAGACGAAAAATTCTATGGCATGCACCGCCATTTTACCGATGGCAGCTCCATCCTCATGTGGGGAGGAGGTATCAAAAAAGGGTTGGTTTACGGCAAAACCGCCGATGAAAGACCCTGCTCATCGATAGAAAATACCGTCGTGATTGACCAAATACATCAGACGATCTACCATGCTTTGGGCATTCACCCGGAAACAAACTACACGATTGAAGGCCGGCCTTTCTACACCACTCCCGACGGGCGGGGAAAACCTGTGTTGGAGTTGCTTGCATAGGGTGACTTTGGCTGGTTTGGATACAGCAAACCTTTTGGTTAATTGCCCTGGACGGCTTATAGCTTCGATTGCTTGTGAACTCCTAAATACAAAATTTCTATCTTGGCTCCACTGAAATCTCTCTTATGAAATCGTTGACATTATCCCTTTGCTTCTTCGTTGGTTTTGTGACTGTGGCTCTCGCCCAAGCACCCAAGTTCACCCGTCAAGACACACTCCGTGGCTCCATCACGGTAGAAAGAGCATGGTGGGATTTGATACATTATGACCTCATGGTAAAGGTCGATCCTGAAGCTAAAACCTTCTCCGGGCAAAATACGGTAACCTACAAAGTGCTTACGGAGGCCAAAACCATGCAGATCGACTTGCAACACCCAATGAAGATCACTGAAGTGATGCAGGATGGCAAGGCATTGAAATTCCTGCAAAATGGCAACGCCTGGTTCATAACGCTCAAGAAAAAGCAGGTGCCTGGTGCGGTGAACAGCCTGACGATTAGCTATGGTGGAAGGCCGCAAGTGAGCAAGCTCCCGCCCTGGGAAGGCGGTGTTACCTGGGCGAAGGACAGCAACGATAACGACTTCATCGTCACTACCTGCCAGGGCGATGGTGCCAGCCTGTGGTGGCCATGCAAAGACCACATGTACGACGAAACCGACAGCATGACCATCAGCGTAACCGTGCCTGAGCACCTGATGGACGTTTCCAATGGCCGGCTGCGAAAGACCACGAACAACAACGATGGCACCAAAACCTTCGAGTGGTTTGTGTCCAACCCGATCAACAACTACGGCGTGAATGTGAACGTGGGTGACTACGTTCACTTTGGAGAGGTGTATCAGGGAGAAAAAGGTCCACTAGACTGCGACTACTACGTTTTGAAAGACAACCTTAAAAAAGCCAAAACTCATTTCGAAGAAGTGCCGAAAATGCTGGCCGCTTTCGAACATTGGTTTGGCCCCTACCCTTTTTACGAAGACAGCTACAAGCTGGTGGAAGTGCCCTACTACGGCATGGAACACCAGAGCAGTGTTACCTATGGCAACTTCTACAAAAACGGTTACCACACCACCGACGTAAGCGGCACTGGCTGGGGCTTCAACTTCGATTTCATCATTGTGCATGAGTCGGGGCACGAGTGGTTTGCTAACAATATCACCTACAAAGACATCGCCGACATGTGGGTGCACGAAGGCTTTACCGCCTACTCAGAGAACCTTTTTGTAGACTACCTTTACGGCAAAGAAGCCAGCGCAGAATACGTGATTGGCACACGCAAGAACATCCGCAACGACAGACCTATCATTGGCTACTACGAGGTGAATAAATCAGGCTCAGGCGACATGTACTCGAAAGGAGCGAATATGCTGCACACTTTGCGCCAGCTGGTGAACGACGACGAAAAATGGCGCATGATGTTGCGAGGTTTGAATGAGGAGTTCTATCATCAAACTGTTACCACCTGGCAAATTGAAGCATTCCTGGCTGAAAAGTCAGGGATGGATCTGAAGCCTTTCTTTGACCAATACCTGAGAGATACCAGAATCCCTGTGTTGGAGTACAAAGCCGACGGCAAAACGCTCAACTATCGTTGGACTAACTGTGTGGAAGGTTTTGCGATGCCAGTGGAGGTGAGCATCGACGGCAAAACACAAAGGTTGATTCCCGAGAGCACTTGGAAGACCGTAGAGTTAGGTCAGCCCATGCGTAAGCTGACGGTAGACAGTGATTATTACGTGGATGCCAGCAAGATTGAATAGACTTAGCTTGCTCAGGAAAATGACGCAATCGACCATTTGAATTGTCGTTTTACTACAGCGAGAAGTTTGTTGGCAGTAGCGATCTTTGATAGGTAAAATACACTACAATAAAACTGCTATGAAACATCTTCAATTTCTCCAGGACGTCAAGGCGCCTGCTGTAAAAGTTTACAGGCTAATGCTGGGCCTTGATGATATTAAAACCTATCAAGACTGGACCAGCGCTTTCAATTCCGACCCAGATGGAGCACCAGGCTCTTACGAGGGAAGCTGGGACAAAGGCAGCAAAATACTTTTCGTAGGGCTTGATCAGGACGGCAAGCGGGGCGGCATGGTGTCCAAAATACTGGAAAACAAACCCGCTGAGTTCGTATCTGTCAGTCATTACGGTATGGTGGATGGCGACCAGGAAATCACCTCCGGCGCTATGGTTGAAATGTGGGCTGGCGCCATAGAAAACTACACCTTCAAAGAACGTAATGGGGTGACTACAGTGACGGTGGATCTCGACACGGCGGATGCTTTTGCCGAAATGTTCAGCGAAATGTGGCCAAAAGCATTGAACAGGTTGAAGGATATTTGCGAGGCTAAGAACTGACCAAATGCTACAGCTAAAAACATTTTGACAAATTCCCGCAATAAGCAGGTTAAGTAGTTAATTAATAATGCTGTAATAGCCGGATGAGATGTCGGTGGGCTGCTTATCAACGAGGGCGTATGAAGAAAATTCCCCAGGGCCCTTCTTTGACCAATTCCTGAGAGACGTGAGGATTTCGGAGTTTGATGGATCAAGCGGAGAATCTGGGGGGATTACCCTTTAAACTCAATATCCCGAGTGATCATAAAAAAAGCAAAAGGTCCAAGCCTATCCCGGCCGGGCGAGACGCATTGAACCAGTTTTGCTTTTTTATTTTACCACAAACGAAGCATTCAATCCTCAGAAATGCAGATTGATCCAGTTTGATCACAAATTAGATTGCAGCACAATCGGCTACCGTTGGGTAAATGTGATAACAGGTTTTTCCTATGCCAGTCGACGTAAGTATCGATGGTAAAGCGAAAAAGCTGGAAATGGATAAGGAGTATTATATGGAAAGAGGTTGGGTAAATTAATTCATTCTCAACATCCCATTCATGAGGTATCGATGGCTACTGGAGAAGACCGTTATTGATGACTTTGCTAGAAAACAAAACATAAAGAATGTCACCAATAATTTTTCTAAATTCGAGCCCAATTTACCACCTTAACACCAGCTATATTGAAAATTGCGATTTTAGGTACAAGGGGCATTCCAAATTCTTACTCTGGAATTGAGGAATTTGCTGAGCACCTTTCGCTCGGTTTGGTTCAGAAAGGGCATGAGGTTACTGTTTACAAAGCCAGTGATCACCCCCATAAAAACGACAGATACAAAGGTGTAAAGCTTTCAACGCATTACAATCCCGAAAAATACATTGGCGCATCTGGCCAGTTCATTTACGACTTATTATGCATCCTTGATACACGGAAAAACAATTTTGACATTATCCTCCAGGTAGGCTATACCAGTAGTTCTGTCTGGAGTTGGCTACTTCCCAGGGGCAAGTCAATGATTGTAAGCAACATGGATGGCTTTGAGTGGAAAAGAGCTAAATGGAACTTTCTGATAAAAAAATTTCTACGTGTCGCTGAAAAATGGGCGGTATCAGGGAGTCACTTTCTGGTTTCCGATTCAAAGGCTATTCGAGACTATATTCTGAAGACCTATTCAAAGGACTCCACTTATATACCGTATGGCGCCTACAAGATCACACAAACCCCTAGTCCTGATATATTAACATCATTCAACCTGGTTCCTTACAATTACAATTTGATGATCGCCAGGCTGGAGCCCGAAAATAATATTGAGATGATTATAGAGGGGACGATCTATGCGAACGACCCCAACAATAAGTTTGTCATCACAGGCAGCACAGCAACCAAGTTTGGTAGAATAATTAAGAAAAAATATGGCAACCACCCTCTAATTATCTTTACAGATGGCATTTTTGACAGAGAGAAGCTGTCGGCACTCAGGTACTATAGTAATTTTTATTTTCACGGGCACTGCGTTGGCGGCACAAACCCATCACTGCTTGAGGCTATGGGCGGATACTGTCTGATTTATGCTCATGACAATGAGTTTAATAAACTGATACTTGGTGACAACGGAGGTTATTTCTCATCAAGCAAAGATGTATCGGACATACTCCTTAGTCAGCCAAGAAAAACCCTGGATCAACCATTTCTGAAAAAAAATTTCTTACTTATAGATACTACATATTCCTGGGATAACGTTAGCGAGGCTTATAGCAAAATGTTTAGCGAGATAGTCAATGGATCAAACCCGAAACCTAGTTATTTCACCTCACATTGATGACGAAGTGCTTGGAGCATTTACTTTTCTAAACCGGGATACCTTTGTTCTGTATCTTGGTGTAGAGGATAGAAGTTATGTTTCCGCACGAGAAAGGAAAAACGAGCTAAGTGCTGTTGCCGGAGAAATTGGCTTTCAATACGAGGTGCTCGACTTTGAGGTAAATCGATATCAAACTTCAGACCTTATAAGTCCGATAGAGAAGGCCATCAATAGGCATCAGCCTGAATATCTAATAATTCCGGCTGAATCGTACAATCAGGATCATAGGGCCACTTTTCAAGCAGCTCACTGTGCTGCCAGGCCACATGATTTAAATTTTTTTGTGAAAAACGTTTTGGTCTACGAACAGCCGCAAACCTTCCTTTGGCCGGTAAGGTCTTTTCAGCCGGTATATTTTAAACAACTGAATCTGGAGAAAAAATTGGCTACTTATCAGCTTTACGCATCACAGGTAAGGGAGCATAGGTCACCGGAAATTTTGAAAAACCTGGCGTCACTGCGTGGTAAGCAATCTAATTTCCAATTTGCCGAAGGGTTTGAAGTGATGAGGATGTGTTAACAATCAGCAATGAAACGAATATTGATCACAGGCGGGCTTGGCTTCATAGGCCGCCATTTGGTTCGTTATTTACATGAGAACCACCCCAACTATTTCATAAAGGTAATTGATGACCTCTCCGGTAGCGAAATCTCTCATGAGGTTGTCGAGGAGTTATCTACCAAGGCCGAGGTTGCATGCATGAGTCTTCTGGACTACGATCAGCCCAACGAGCGTTTTGATGACATTTACCACCTGGCTAGTCCCGTGGGTGCCATTGGCATATTAGATAAGGCAGGAACTATTGCAAAGCAAATCATTGACCTTGCCAACAAAGCCGCCGATCTGGCGCAGGAGTCGGGAGCCAAGTTGATGTATATTTCATCGTCTGAAATCTACTATGCCTCTTCGCAGCAAATGGAAGACTCAGAAATAACTCTTAACATCCACCACGGAGCAAGAATTGAGTATGCCTTAGGGAAATACACTGGAGAAGTGGTCGTCAGGAATCGGGGCATTGCTGGCAAACTGTCTTATATTATTTGTAGACCCTTTAACCTCATAGGCGAAGAGCAATCTTCAAAATTGGGGTTCGTGGTTCCAAGGTTTTTTGAGTCATGTCTCTCAAATCAACCTTTGGAGGTCTTTGGCGACGGACTCCAGCAAAGAAGTTTTTGCGACGTAAGAGAGTTCATCAACACTTTAGTAAAGCTACAGGAAAGTGATATTACCTCACAAACGGTCAATATCGGCAATGTTCACAATAGAATCAGTGTTAATGAGTTAGCCAACAAGATCAAAGAAATAACGGGCAGTACCTCTCCGTTGCATCGAATTGACCCGGAAGAAAAATACGGAAAACTATACATGGAAGGCGGGCAGAAACTGGCGAATACCAAAAAAGTGGAAGGCCTCCTCGGTATTAAATTCAAGGGAAATTTGACATCTACGCTTGAAAGGATTTATGAGTATTATAGAAATCTGCCCCAAGTCAGCAGAAATGTGTAAATGTATCTGAAACCCAATTTCCTGCCCAAATCCCCCTCGAACACCATTTAACTCCTAATTGTCCAGGTCGACAAGTCATTAGAATAACTTAAGGAGTAGGTGTTATTTTAGGATAAGCGCTAAATCAGCCATTTGCTGCAACCGCCTCACTATGTTAACAGTATGGCACTGCCCGTAATTGGATAGATTGATAGAAGGTTGGCTTACAACTGTTTCAAAAAACATTTATCCACTCCGGTAAAATCATCGAGCTAAATTGTAATTTACAATACCGCATAAACCTTGAAGCAAAGGCTTTATTGAGGCATTCGGGCTGACTACTCATCGACGACGCTATATGGAAAAAATCCCCATCAGAGACATTCGCACCACAAGTCGGCAGGCTTTTGGGCGATGTAGCATCCGGAGGCTACAGGATATCTTCGACGGAAAAGACATGCTTCACGCACTGCACCGGCACAACTTCTTTTTTATTCTGGCGGTCGCCCAGGGTGAAGGCGTTCATGAAATTGATTTCACTCCCTATCAGGTATCCAACCGATCGGTGTTTTTTTTGAGGCCGGGTCAGGTGCACCGCCTCCAGCTGAAGATGGGCTCCACCGGATATCTCATGGAATTTGACCAGGAGTTCTGCGGCTCCAAAGACCAGGCTACTGCGCAGCGGTTGCGAAAAGCAAGCGGCAAGAACTTCTGCCAACTTGAAGCCAGCAGGTTCGACAAACTGGACGGCATCCTGGCTAACATTTTTGAAGAATACACCAGCAAGCAGGACGGCTACCTCGATATCATCAAAGCCAATTTGGAAATCTTTTGCATAGCATACAACAGGCAGAGCCCTGCCCCACATCAACTGACAAACAATGGTAGCCTCTATACGCAGGAGCGATTTGAAGAACTGCTTGAACTGCTTGAGACCCGGATCAGCGAATTAAAAAATGTATCGCAATATGCCGACCTGCTCAATCTCTCACCCTACCAGTTGAATGCTATCACCAAAGCGTCGGTAGGTAAAACTATCGCTCAACTGATCGACGAACAGATTATACTCGAAGCAAAACGCTACCTGCTCGCCACCCCTAATCAGGTGAAAGACATCGCCTGGGATCTGGGGTACGAGGACGTTTCCTATTTCATTCGGTTCTTTAAAAAACATACAAGCCACTCTCCGGATGCTTTTCGCAAGAACTTCCGATAAGTCCCATCCAACTTCATTTTCGTCCTATCCCCACCCCTTTTGTTCACTTTACTTTTGTGATATCAAGTTTCAACAAGTAACAAAATGAACAAAAAAACACGTCTGATGGCCTCGCTGAAAATATGGCTGGTCATCTATCCTTCCATCACACTGTTTCTGGCTGTCTTTGGCGAAAGCCTGGCTGGGCTGCCACTTTATCAAAGAACTTTTATCCTAACCATTTCTCTGGTTCCGTGGATGATGTTCGTAGGCGTTCCTTTACTCGACCGGCTGCTAGCTCAGCTTTCAGGCAAAGCAAACGCAAAATAAAGCAAACGACAACAACATGGACACTGCAATAAAGCACGATGTAATCATCGTTGGAGGAAGCTATGCCGGCCTGGCTGCTGGCCTCGCTCTGGGCAGAGCGCTGAGAAAGGTGCTGATCATCGACAGCGGCAAACCCTGCAACAGGCAAACGCCACACTCGCACAATTTCCTCACGCAGGATGGCACAACCCCGGCAGAAATTGCTTCAATCGCCAAACAGCAGGTGTTGACATACGACACGGTAAGCTTTCTGAACGACCGGGTGCAAAGTGCCAGAAAACTGGAGAGTGGCTTTGAGGTTTTTGTGCCATCCGGCGAGTCGTTTACAGCCAGGAAATTAGTTTTTGCGACAGGCATAAAAGACGTTATGCCTGAGATTCCGGGTTTTAAGGAGAGCTGGGGTAAAAGTGTGCTCCACTGCCCCTATTGCCACGGATACGAAGTGCGAGGCCAGAAAACCGGCATACTCGCCAACGGCGATAGTGGCTATGAATTCTGCATGCTTATTGCCAATTGGACAAGCGACCTGACACTATACACCAACGGCAGTAGCACCCTTACCCGGGAGCAAACAGCCAGGCTACAGGCACACCAAATCAGCATCGTGGAAGACGAAATTGAGCAACTGGAGCATACCAATGGCTATTTGAACAGCTTGCGGTTCAAGACCGGCAAAGCTGAGCTGGTGACTGCCCTCTACGCCAGGCTCCCTTTTCAGCAGCACTGCGACATTCCACAACAACTGGGCTGCGAGCTCGGCGAAGAAGGCTACATCAAGGTAGACGCTGCGCAAAAAACCTCGGTGCCAGGTGTATATGCCTGTGGCGACAACATCACCCGCATGCGCACTGTTGCCAATGCGGTTTCGATGGGTACAACAACGGGGCTAATGGTGAACAAGGAGCTGGTAGAAGAAGAATTTTAATCAAACAAAAAAACACGAATCATGAAGATTATCATTGTAGGTGCGTCAGGCACCATGGGAAGCTTTTTGTCAAAAGCTTTCGAAAAAGAACACGAAATCGTTCGGGCAGATCGCCACGGAATGGATGTGCAGGTAGACATTACCTCGCCCGAGTCCATCGAAAACATGTACAAAACAACCGGCGCATTTGATGCACTGATTTGCACCGCCGGGCCTACGTTTGTTGGGCCGTGGAAGAAACTCACCGACAAAGAGTTCCGCCAGGGAGTAGAGGGTAAATTGATGGGGCAGATCAACCTGGTATTGATTGGTCAGCACTACATCAAGCCCAAAGGTTCTTTTACCTTGATCACCGGGGCATTGACGCATGAGCCCCAGCGGAACTTTGCCAATGCATCGGCGGCCAATGGGGCGGTGGAGGGATTCGTTCGGGCGGCGGCCATAGAACTGGAAAATGGCGTCAGAATCAATGCCGTAAGTCCAACGGTGATTGAAAACTCACCACAGTACTTTCCTTTTTTCCCCGGAGAAATACCAACAACGATGAGGCAGTTGGAATACGTCTTTCGCAAAAGTGTGTTCGGCGCTGGTACCGGTCAGGTGATCAAAACCCACTAGTCAACAAAGCTGTGACAAAGAGGCCATCCTGTCGGGTGGTTTCTTTATATACTGTTGAATAAATAGCTATAACCTCCAACCTGGGCAGGCTGAGCTACAGCTTCGGGCGGCGATTGGTGGAGTAATCTTTCAAAAAACATATTTTCAGGAGCATCATTTTGGCGTATATTCACAGGTGACATACAGGATATAATAAGCACAGAACGTGTTACCCGGATGTTGGAGGATATTACCCTTCCATATATCACTCACATATTTATTAATAAAATGCCATCACCAGTTACTGCCCAATTTCCTAAACCACAAGATGATGTTGAGTTCCAAGAAATGATAAGAGATATCTTCTCGACTCATTGGAGAGATGATGGAGCCATTGTTTATGGAAGATCTGGGCAGAAGCAATTTGGTGTAGATGTCTTTGGTAATCCTAATAAGTCCAAGCTGAATTACGGTATTCAATGCAAGGTGCGGAAGGGAGAGAAATTAACTAAAAAAGAAATTGAGAACGAAATTAATGAAGCTAAGAAGTTTAAACCTCAACTTGATACTTACATAATTATCACCACTTCAGATAGAGACTCTAAACTCCAAAGTATAGTTAAAAAATTAAATGATGGCCAAAAAAAAGACTTCTTTGAGGTTCAAATAATGTTTTGGGAAGATGTCTCCTTGCTTCTTGCAGAACACCCGCATTTAATTAGAAAATATTATAGTGGCTTCTTAGATGCAATCGAAAGTGCTATGGTCTCGATTGCTCAAAAACCAATTCATCAAATAGACAACAGCCATCCGTTATTAGTCGGCTGTTTATTTGATCTATCAAGACAAATGGTCGTCCAAACCATGGCTAAATTGAACAAACCTATTGGGTTTGATTACTTGATAAAAGAATTGGTTTTTAGGGTCTCTGCATTTTGCAAGGATGAGCAAATGGGAGTAATAAGGAATAATTTTTATCTTTTTGCTTACGGATTTGGATTTGGTGATGTCAAGAAAAACGTCATCAGTCTTTTTGAAGACTTTGGAGTAAAAATGCCTTCAGAATCAAAAGGACTTAACATCACAGGAAATGTTAGAAATCTTTTCCAAGAAGTATCATTGTCACAGTCACTACCTGTCGTTCCAAACATAGCAATACTTAATCATTGTTGGTCTTATTATGAACGAAGTGTTAGAAATCAATTTCTCGATATTGGCTCCGGAAGATCAAATTTAAATGACGGATTAGTCTCAATGTTGGAAGAATTTCACATTCAACTAGAAAGATCCTTTTACCCACACCCGATTCTCTTACTAATTTCTGATGGAAAGACTGAAGATCATAGTGAAAAAATAGCTGAGATAGCGAATAAAATTAAAAAACAGGGTATTCAAATTGTAAGCCTAATCGTTGCGCAACAGGATTTCTTGAACAACTATACTATGTACGGTGAGGTTGACTTGAAATGGCCCGAGGAATTCAAGCTTCTGTTCGACATATCTTCTGAATTTGATGAAAAAGTGAAATTCAATAGCCAAATGTTGGAAAAGGCTAAAAAAGGAGAATGGACTATCCAAACCCATCCAAAATTGTTTTTCCAGATAAATCAAACGGAAATGATTGATGAGATCATAGAATTAATGTTTGGATCACTTAGGAATGATGGTTGACAAAAATCAATTTTTACTCGGAATAGTTGTGGATATTTCATCCTCAATGCAAACCAGTTGGTACAACGACTTTACGAGAAATGAGTCTAAAATAGAGGTCATAAAAAACACTCTAAATAATGAATTTCAACGGCTAAAAGTGCTGCATGAAGCTAGAAGAGACACTGAAATACTCATTTTTTGTATTGGAATTGGGTTCATCCTTCCGTTTGAGCTTATAAGCGTCGATGTGAGTGACGGTAAAGAGAAAAAACTAAGAGAATTGTCCCGAACAAGTTTCATTGGTGTGATAACTGACTTGATCGCTCTTAGTGAAATAGTTCCTAGCGAGGCTAAAATAGGTGAGATCAAAAACAAAATTCAATCATTCTGGGCAGCTAAGTCAAAAGAACTTCTAGCTGATGTGAAATCAGAAGAATTTGTTGTGCAAAAACTTCAGCAAACCATTCATGAAGGGTTATCTACATCTGTGGTCAATAGTGGCTCATTGCTTTGGAGGGTAATTAGGATGTTCAATAAAGAATTTGATCGAAAGTTCTTTAAAATAAAAGCCGAGAGGTTAGGTGATAAACTAACCCATGACATTGTTGAAAAGTCTCAATCTTTATTTACGAGGAATAAAAAAAGGTACGAGAAAATAATAACCGAAAAATTGACAGGTTTCGCTCATCTGCAAATATGGCACATGCTAGAGCGAAACGCTTTAGGATTCTCAATAGAGTCGATACTAGAGAATTTTGACAAAGACAAGCTACTTAATCTGACAAGTTCAATCTATCAAGAACTTCGAAAGGATATTTCCAAGGAATTTAAAAATATCTGGATAAATACTAGGCTTAATATATTTCTTCAGAAGGCTAAGAATTTATCACCGATTAGAATTCAAGAAGTAAAAAGTCTCACCGAAGATTCAATAAAAAGTATAGGCTGGAAACACCTTGAACCTTTCGTTGAAGACACTGCCTTAAAAATCTTCTCTGAAGAATTCGAGAAAATCACCAAAGAGAACTTTAGGGACTGGTTAAACCTCGCTAGTAAAAGGGAGGTTGTTAGAGATATTAAACAGCTAGATAATTTACTCCCCAATGCTGGAAACAAAACTATTTATACATCTGAGTATATGTTTGGTGGAACGCCCATGCTAGAGGCAATTAATCTGTCATCATTAAGGCTTTTAGAAAAGAAATACGAGAATTATGACAAAGTATTATTGGTACTCTCAGATGGAGAATATGATAACGAGATTGAAGTAAACCAAATCTGTACTTTATTAAAAAATCAAGGCATTACGATTGCTTGTGGATATATTGGAAACACCAGCGTTATTTCTAAACTCGCTTCAAAAACTAAATTGTCTAGCAAAAAGGGAGCACGAAATCTTGTTACAATAGCTTCCGACTTAGACAGACTGAATCTGACGAAGGCAAAGAACCCAAATAAGGTTATTAAGAATAGCATGGATGCTAAGCTATGCATTCAAATTAATCATCCAGATACCTTAACAGCAGTGATTAACGTCTTCTTAGAGCCAAAAAAAATGAATGAAAATACCCTCCAACAAAGCCAGGGACATTGACGAAGCTTGCTTAAAAATAAGCACAAAAAAATCCCGCAAGCAGTTGCGGGATTTCAATTGTAGGGAGGTGTACTCAGCAGCCGGGAGATACTGCCACAGCGTAGAGTACATTGCCGGAAACATAGAGTTTAAACACTTTCTCAACAGGTGCTGCCGGCGTCCACAAGGCGAATTTCAGTGAAGCATATAGCGGGTTGCCAAAGCCTGCGTGAACACGGTGCCATGTTTTGCCCATGTCCCGTGAACGGAATATTCCATCCGGATGACCCACGAATAAATAGTTACCCATTTGCTTAACAGATGAAATGTTCTTCGAGGGCTGAAGTCCTTCATCAATGGCTTGCCAGGTTTTTCCGCCATCAAATGAAGTATGCATCCTTCTGGATTGAGTTCGTGTGTTGTAGGATATCGCAGCAAATCCACCATCGATACGTTCAACAGCTATGCCTACGCCCCCCTCGCTGATGACCCATTCCCAGGTGTCGCCATTGTCGGTCGAACGCATGATCCCCTGTTGACCAGTAGCCAATAGAACACCTTCTGACTCCACGATATTATCAACCCAGCCTTTTTGGACTGGCTTCCAGCTTTGTGCTTTGTCGGTAGATTTGGAAAGACTCTTGCCTGTACCCATAAATACCGTCCCATCAGACGTTTCAAAGATAGCTGCTGCCGAATGCGTTATAAGGTCTGTGTATATCGGCAACCATGTGTCTGATAAGGGCTTTTTTCGATAAATGTGTCCATCATTACTGTGGGCCATCACTCCGGATTGATTGAAAGTAATGGAAGTACTTTTTAGCTCAGGAACATTCTCCTTTTCCCAAACAGGCGTTTTAAGATGAGTCCTACTGTGATACAATGCACCTTTAGTACTTAAATAGATTTCTGACTCACCAGCAAAAAAGCCCATACGCTCTTCTATTTCAGGCAAACCGTGGCTGATATCTTGCCATGTGTGGCCGCCATCTTTTGATTGAAGAATGACGTTGGTGGCTTCGGTTTCTTTGGCCGGGTCAACAAGCTTTGTTTCAGCTGACGGTTCTGAAGCCTGATTGCCTGCAAAGAAATGAAGCAGAACATAGAAAAGGGGTAGCTGCATGAAAGGCATAACGAATTGGGGTTTAGTGAAAATGATACCTCAAAGCTACAGGCGCAACAGCCGTATGCAGCCATTTCATTTGTAAAATGATTGTAAATGATACGTAAAAAAATGAGGAACGGGTTAAGCACTTAACTGAAAACGAATAACCGCATTACGGGAGATGGGTAAGGGCATAACTGGAAATGATTGATTAGTTCCTGTTTTCCATATGGATCATTTTCTAAATATCTTTTGTCGTACATTAGAGCCCACTGAGGAGCATCTAGAAGGAAAAGAAACCTAATTATATGTCATCCCTAAATATCAAAGTATTTAGTAAAGTTTTGTTTACAGTTGGCTTATTTCTCCTAGTGGTATTTGCTTTAGCATTTACTCCACTCATTACAGATCTTCCGACTGATAAAAGTGGGCCATTTGGAGACACTGTAGGAGGAATCTCCGCTCCATTTATTGGCACAATGGGGGTAATCGTGACGTTTATGGCATTTTGGGTTCAATTCGAGGCTAACGCCAATTGAGAAAGGATATCGAGAAAGAACGATTTGAAAATAAGTTCTACGAAATGCTGCGCCTCCAAAGGGAAAACTTAAAGGAAATAGAGGTTGGTGAAAAATATTTTGGTAGACAGGCGATTTTGAGAATTTTTGAAGAACTAAGACTGCTCTATTTTCTAACAAAAGATCACCTTGAGTCTTGGAACAAAACAGCAGTCGGAAAGATTGCAGCCAAACCGCTAGATTATCGCTCAAAAGAAATTACTGAAATAGCATACATCTTTTTATTCTATGGAGCTGAAAATGTAATGGATAAATCAAAGTCTCTCCGCTTTGGATATAGTTCTGATTTTCTTGTCTCCTGTGGCACTCAGATAATTACGCTAAGAAATGAACTGAGAAGACATGAAAGAATCAATAAATCGTACACCGGGACGCTTTTTAAAATCACAAATTACCCCAACATATTGACGGAGCAGGGGTCTAAACTGGCACATTACTTTAGACACCTATTCCAGGCGGTTACATATGTTACGACATACAAGGGATTATCACTCAGTGAAAAGGAAAGGTATAGCTATTTAAAAATTCTGCGAGCGCAATTGTCTAATCATGAACAATCGTTACTTTATTTTAATGCGTTTCACAAGCAGGGAAAATATTGGTTTTCGCAAGGCTTCTTTACAAAATGGAAAATGATTAAAAATATTCCTTTTTATCTTCACGACTTTGGTGTGCCGCCTGAAGAAAAGCTTTCGGAAGAGATTAAGAAAAAAGAAGGTATTGAGAATGAAGAAGTCATACAGATGCGTTTAACAGAAATTTTGGACGGCATGATAGTGGATGTAATTTAAAGCATACTTCCGCCATTCTCGGGCCTTGGCTTCAGTTCCAACCTTAAGTCTTTGTGATTACGGACGTGAAGACGCATCCTTTGGCCTACAAACGAAGAAACATCCACTGGTTGAGCAATGCCAGACACTCCGCTAAGTAGTTACAAGCTTCATCACCGACAAACGCTTCATGCGTAATACATATTATTGTAAAAGTAGTATATTAATCACCAATTATTTATCTGAAAAGTGCCTAACCCGTTGCATTCAACTATCGTGTCAAAATGATCATAATTGTTACCCTATTCAAAAAGTGCTCAGATTGCCTAAGTGCGAAAATGGTCTTTGTATTAATTCTTATGATCGCATCTGAAACGTTTGCCCAAATTAAGGTCGACAGGGTAAAATTTACTGAGACAGTGGATAATTCATATGTTTCCTGGCTTCCCAGGCTTACCGATGAGGGTAACCCAAATAATATGATAGTAAAAAAAATTAACTCGTTCATTCTTGACCGATTTATGATCGAGAGCTTTGATCAGCAAGAGATTGAGGAATTTCGGTGGTATGAAGTAGATTTCACTCAAGAAATGAGGGAAGATATCCTTTACATTCATTTCGCAGGAGAATACTATGGTGCCTATCCAAACTACATTACAGAAGACTTGTATTTCAGCCTCAAAACAGGAGAAATTCTTAACAATGCTAACATCCCATTTCATTCCCTTTTTACACTGGATGGATACCTAGATTTCCTTCATCGGTTTTGGATGGCGAAAGTAAAAATTGCGTTTCAAGAAGCGATTGAATGTGCTGAATCAGAGCCCTACTGTAGCTACTATGATATATACTCCTATGGGGTTGATAATGATAAACTAAATTTCGCCCTGGTGGAGGATTGTTATCCTAGAGTCAGTCGGGCTTGTGCCCCATACGTTTCAGCAACTTTACCCTTAGACTCCGTTATTAGCTATCTAAGTGATGAAGGCAAAAAAATTCTACTTACAGATTCTTACACATCGAAACGTGGCATCGATAGATTTCTGTATAATAGGAGTGCACCACGCACTGTTAAAAACAATGCATTCCTTTTTGGAAAAATTGATGGGAAGTATCCTTTTAGTATGGCCATCCATTTTGAATTTGGAAAAAATCAGATCGATGGATATTATTTTTATGACAGGAAGCTTGAAAAACTCAAACTTGCCGGATCCCTACAAGGAAATTCTCTAATACTCGATGAGTTTTTGGACGAGCATCGAACTGGCTCGTTTACACTGAACATATCGGACAAATATGTCAAAGGGGGCTTTCCGGTATACACACCAGATGACAAAAGCTTTTACATATCCGGTACATGGTCAAACCCTGACAAATCAAAAACCTTCAAAATAGAATTCTCAGAAGCTAAATTTTCTAGTCTCAACTAACTTGGATGTAATCGATGGCATACTAAAACAGCAAAGCATCGACACCGACCACCTCAGGCGTCCTCCTTTGGGTAATTGCGAAAACGAGAAAGGATAAGACAAATTATTATAGAACACTCCCTCAAGCAACTCACCTTTTCCTCTCCTCCTGCTTTTTGTAAACTCGCCCTTCAATTTCCTACCGACATCGAAGGTGGCGCTGCGCCTCGTCCCGTACCCCATTTCTCATTGGGTGTTGGCCCCATCCTGAAGATGAGTTCACCACCTGCTGTGATTTCATCCTGGGTGATCCAGGTGCGGTTGAAAGCAGCACCATTTAACGTCGCCGACTGAATGTACTTGTTGTCTTTAGAGTTGTTGAGCGCTTTGATCGCAAAGGTTTTATTTCCAGCGAGCTGAAGGGTGGCCTCTCCAAACAAAGGACTGCCAATCACATAATTGGTGGAGCCTGGCGTGACAGCATAAATACCCAGAGAGCTAAGCACATACCAGGATGACAATGAGCCCATGTCTTCGTTGCCACACAACCCACCAGGCCCCGGCCGATACAGCTCTTCGCAAATCTGCCGGACTCGCTCCTGCGTTTTCCAGGGTTGGCCTGCATAATTGTACAAATAAGCCACATGATGAGAGGGTTGATTGCCGTGCACATACTGGCCTATGGTGCCCACCACTCCCACGTATTTGGGAGGCGTAATCAGTGGGCTCATCTCGAAAAACGTGTCCAGCTTTTTGGTAAATGCTTTGTTGCCGCCAAAGAGGTCGATCAATCCCTGGGGATCGTGTTGCACCGACCAAATGTATTGCCAGGCATTCGATTCCGTATAATGGCGGTTAGGGCGACGGCCCACGAGTAACGGGTCAAAATATTTGTAGTAGTGGTGGCCCTCGTATTCCTCAATTTCCTGTTCATGGTTGCCCAGAGGCTCCAGCCATGTTCCATCCGCTTTCTTCGGACGCATAAACTGTGTTTCCTTGTCCCAAAGTTTGGCGTAGTTCCCGGCACGTTTCATAAACAGCTTGTAGTCATCCTGCTTGCCCAGCTCCTGAGCCAGCTGCGCTATACACCAGTCGTCGTAGGCAAGCTCCAAAGTATTCGGCACCGCTTCGGTCACCCGGTCGACAGGTGTGTAGCCCAGCTCCAGGTAATACGCCAAACCTGCTCTTCCCATGTATTCAGGCACGGGAGGCTGAGGGTTTTGCAACGCTTTGGTGCGCATGGCAGCGTACAGCTTTTTGATGTCGTAATCACGGTAGCCTTTCATATACGCATCCACAATGACCGGAATCAGATGGTCGCCCACCATCGACTCCTTAAAAACACCCTGAAAATGCTGGGCGGGTAGCCACCCAAAATTGTCTACCTTGGCTTCAATCGACCGGATAAAATCATTGACGTGCTCCGGTGCAGTTAAGGTCAGCAAAGGATGTTGCGAACGATAGGTGTCCCAGCACGAAAAAGAACCGTAAAAATCGAAGCCTTTGGCTACATGTATTTTCCCGTCGGATCCCCGGTACCTACCATCTGCGTCCTGGGATATGTACTGCGACAAGAACGAGCGATAGAGGGCGGAATAGAAAATCTGCTTTTGATTGTCGGAAGCGCCATCAATTTGAATGGTAGAAAGCTCCTTTTCCCAAACCTGACTGGCCGCCTTTCTTACCTGTTCAAAATCCCAATCGGGAATTTCAGCTTCCAGGTTCTTCCTTGCTCCTGCCACGTCGACATAGGAAATCCCCACTTTCACAAGGATTTGTTCCTTCTCGACGGTTTCAAACTGCACAAAGGCCCCAATTTTCTTACCGGCTTCTCCACTTTTATAAGGAAAAATACTGGCGCCCGACTCAGGCGTCACATAGTTGGCATCGAAGGTACCGTAGTATAGAAACGGCTTACTGAATTCAGCGACAAAATACAGCTTGCCCTGCTGGGTCGTTTTCACCCCTTCAATCCGATTGTTATTCACTATACTCAATTCTGAGTTTTCTTCGGAATAAGCACTTCCTATCTGATGCCCCAGGTCCAGTATCACCCTGGAGTTTTCTGCTTTGGGGAAAGTATAGCGATGCAGCCCAACACGCCGGGTGGTGGTCAGTTCCACCTTCACATCGTAGTCTTTGAGCATGACGGAATAATAACCAGGTGATGCTTCCTCCTCTTGATGTGAATAACGGGACCGGTAGCCGCTGTCCGGGTTTTCCTCTGTGCCCGGGAGTACCTGCAGCATATTGCCCACTGTGGGCATAAGCATTACTTCACCGCCATTCACCATGCCCACGCCACTCCAATGGGTGTGGCTGAAGCCTATAATTGAAGTGGATTGATAGATATAGCCGGCACAATACGTCCATCCGTCGGTTCCCACATCCGGACTCAAATGAACCATTCCATAGGGAAGGGCCGGGCCGGGAAAAGTGTGCCCGAAAAAGTCCGTTCCCAAAAAAGGACTAACGTGGCTTGTCAGGGTTTGCCCTGAGCTTTGAGCGAAGGCAACCTGATGAGTAAATGCCGCAAAAACCAGGGCGAATTTGAAATGCAAAAGGAAGGTCGAAAATCGTAAGGGCATCGTGCTAAAATTTTAAAATCGCTAGTAGCCGACTAAAATAGTATTTAGAGTGATCAATACCGAAACGGTTGAAAGGAATGGGAACCTCTGTCGTCGTCGTTTGAGTACCGATATCGTGAGAAGCAATGAACAAATAAAACAAGCGAGTATCTAGCTCTCTTTTTCTTCTTGCCAACTCACTCCCTAAACCATCTTAGCTTCGCCTCCTCCAGATGCTCTTTGTGCGTCAGCCATTCGGTCGGGTAAAAGCTGTCAGCCGACTTCACAAATTCACCAGTTGTTTGCCCTCTTCAATCACCTTATGTCATGAAGACTGGGGGTAAACTAAACGTTTGTTGATCCCAAAAGCACTCCGAATCACACATGGAGCGCTGTAGCTCGTATCTTCTCATGGCATAATTTCGTAACTTCATAGGATGGAAAATCAACTCTTAAATAGAATCACAGTCAATCCCGACATTTGCCATGGAAAGCCTACCATTAGAAACAAACGATATACGGTCGACTTGATTCTAGACCTGTTGTCAGCAGGGTCGACCCATGCCGAAATATTGGAAGATTATCCTAATTTAGAGGAAGATGATATTTTGGCATGTTTGGCAACGGGCTGACACCTGACCAAACGGTGTATTTGAAAAGAAATCGATAATGCTAATATTTAGGCAAATTACAGAAACCATGAAAGCAGCTATTTTATCCAGTGATTCTGATTCTGACATGAAGCTACTCATAGAACTAGCAAATAAATTAGGAATTAAAACCAAGATCTTGAGCGGGGAAGATGCTGAGGATTTGGCAATGGCATATCTCATTGATGAAGCAAAAACAGGGGAGTATGTAGACACTCAGGATTTCATCAGTAACCTTCGTAAATGAATATCCGAATCGATAACTCTTTTGAAAAGGACACCAAAAAGATAAAGGATAAAAAAGTGCTGGCTCAACTGGCCGACGTAATTGAACACACCCAGGCCGCCAGAAATATTACTGAAATCAAAAACATCAAGAAGCTGAAGGGCGCCAATAGCTATTTCCGAATCAGGCTGGGAGATTTCAGAATCGGTGTATCAATCGAAGGTGACACTATCGACTTCATCAGGTTTCTCCCCCGAAAGGATGTCTACAAATACTTTCCGTAGAGAAAAGTTATTCTTCGCCTAAGACCTCGTTTGAGCAACAGCGCCAACAAAAACTTAGCCATCGATTGTGGAGACTATCATCACTCCCTAAACCAGCTAAGCTCCGCTTCCTCCACCTGCTTTTTGTAGGCAGGCCATTCGGTAGCATAGAAACTGTCCACCGCTTTCACAAAGTCCCCAACCAACTGCTCGGCCTCTTCGATTACCTTCACGTCCTGGCTGGTAGGCACAAACAGGCGGCCTCTCAACGCCTGAGCAGCATCACTCATCTTTGATGTTGCCGTTACCGCAAACGACTGCCAGGCACCCACCTGCTTCTCGGGGCGAGGGGCACGGGCCACGTCGTTAAGCGCTTTGATTTTTTGCTGTATGGCTTCGGAGGCCGTCACTACTTCTTTGGCTGCGACCGCTTTCGCCTGGGTTAGCACATGTTCAATAGTTTTGTCGCTCGCTTGCAACCTGGCCATGGCACTGGCCAGCTTTTCAGTAGAAACATTCAGGCGCTTGCTTAAAGTATACACAGCCTTGTCCACCTCCTCGTCATATTCAAACCGTGGATCGGGAATCACCTTCACCGCCGTTTCTGAACTGGCATCGTCATACTTTACCATGATTTTATAGTCACCGGGCAGCACGGGAATATCCCGTGAGCCCTCTCCTACCCACGCACCCGGCAGTCGGGCCATTTGCTCGTCGAGCTTCCAGGTAATGTAGTTGAGCCCAGCCACCACACTGTCGGTGTTTACTGTTTGGATCAGCTGGTTGTCCGCATTGTACACCTCAGCCATGGCTTTGTCTCCTGCCTTGTTGTCTTTGACAAAAAACGGAATTTCCACTTTCTGAAATGGCTTATTGGCGCCTTCGAAAGTAGTATAAAAGCCTGTCCAGATATTGCCGGGAGGATTGATGAACAAGCCTTTTACCTGCACGGCGTCGTTGACTGGCAAAGCCGTCAACGACTGCTGATCCAGCTTGCCTTTGGCTAATTCACGTAGCGACAACAGGTCATCCAGCACCCAAATGGCACGCCCGAAGGTGCCCACAATCAGCGCCGATTCCCGTTGCTGTATCGCCATGTCCATAGTTGACACAGAAGGAAAGCCGTTTTTAAACTGCTCCCAGTTCTTGCCTTCGTCGATACTGATCCACAAGCCGTTTTCAGTTCCCAGAAACACAAGCTTTGGCTCCTTGCTGTCAGGCATTACCGACAACGCATACCCTTTTACCTGACTGGCGTCAGCCATACGTACCCAGGTTTTCCCGTAGTCCTGCGTTCGAAATAAGTAGGGTGCATAGTCGCCCTGGCGATAGTTATTGGCCACCAGCCACACTTCACCCGCTTTGTGGGGCGATGTTTGCATCTGAGCAAGCCATGCCTGTTTTGGAAGGCCTTTGATATTGGCAGTGACATTCGTCCAGGTTTTGCCTCCGTCTTTGGTCAAATGCACAAGCCCATCGTCAGACCCGGCCCAGATCACATTCTTGTCAAGGTAGCTCACAGCCAGACTTATGATCGAATTGTAAATCTCCGCCCCGGAAGCATCAATGGTGAGTCCGCCGTAATCCTGCTTTTGGTGATCGGGGTTATTGGTGGTGAGGTCAGGCGAAATGATCGTCCAGGTTTTTCCCTTGTCGGTGGTTTTATGCACAAACTGGCTGCCGTGGTAGGCCACGTCGTTGTTGTTTGGATCCTGCGCAAACCCAGCGTTCCAGTTGTAGCGCAGGCGGGTGTTCATGTTCGGCGCCTTGGGTTGTATGTGCTGGTAATAGCCCGTCAGCTTGTCATAGCGATAAAGCTCCCCATTTTGGGAAGTACCATAGCCAAAACGGGAATCCACCGAATCGGGCTGTATGATAAAGCCGTCTCCACCGACCAAATATTGCCAGTAGAGTGTACGGATGCCGCCCCGCTTCCATACATAACCAGGCCCTGACCAGTTGCCGTTGTCCTGCATGCCACCGTACACATTGTAGGGCATGTCTTCATCCACATTGATATGATAAAACTGCGCCACGGGAATCGTTTCAGGGAAATACCAGGCTTTGCCATGGTCGTGGGTGATGCCAATGCCGCCATCGCCACCAATGATAAAGAAAGTGGGATCGTTGGGGTCTACCCAAAAGGCATGGAAGTCGGCGTGGATGCCCTTGGTCTCGTCAGCGGGGATCATCGGTACCGGATTGAAAGACACGCCGCCATCGTAGCTCACATGCAGTGGCTGGTAGATGTTGTAGAGTCTGTTTGGGTCTTTAGTGTCCACAGCCAGCTCCTGAAAGTAGAAAGGTCGGTTATTGGTAAACCGGGGATTATCGTTGATCATCTTCCACGACAAGCCGCCGTCGTCGCTGCGATAAAGCGCATTTTTGGTAGCCTCCACTTTGGCGTAAATCCTATCCGGGTTACTTGGGGCAATGGCCAATCCTATCCTGCCCAGCTCTCCCGCAGGTAGTCCTTCTTTCTCTTCCAGCTTTTTCCAGGTCTCACCACCATCGTAGGTCATATAGAGACCTGAGCCAGGGCCGCCCGACGTGAAACTGTAGGGCGTGCGCCGATGCTCATACATGGCAGCAAGCAACTTGTGAGGGTTGGCGGGATCCATCACCACATCGGCAATACCTGACTTGTCGTTAGTATAAAGGATTTTCTTCCAGGTAAGGCCACCGTCTATTGTCTTGTACAAGCCCCGTTCGGTATGTGGCGTAAACGGATCGCCCATAACACCTACATATACCGTGTTTCCGTCAGTAGGATCAACGATAATCCTATGAATCGTTTTGGAGTTTTCCAGCCCTACTCTTTTCCATGTTTTACCCGCATCCAACGATTTGAAAAGGCCAAGCCCGAGGTTCATCGAGTTGCGGGGATTGCCTTCACCGGTACCCACCCAAACCACACTCGGGTTGCTCTGCTGCACGGCAATAGCGCCAATATTCACAGTAGGATTGTCATCAAAAATGCTTTCCCAGGCAGTGCCGCCATTCTCAGATTTCCAAACGCCTCCAGAGGCAGCGCCTACGTAAATGACCTTTGTGGGCGTGTCGGCCACAGCAGCAATGGCGGTGATCCGTCCGCTCATGTTGGCAGGGCCGACATTCCTGATTTTGAGGTTTTGAAATTTATCGGAGGGGAATTTTTGTGCGAGACTGCCGGACAGGGTGGCAATACTCACGGCAAAAATGAGAACGTATTTGATGTGCTTTTCGGAGATCATACCTGTATGTTTAACGAAGGAAAGGTATTAACCAATCTCCGATAACTCAACCGGCAAAAGGATGGATGGAGAAAACAACCAACCTTCGGCCATGCTTTCGACATCTGCCTGCAAAACCATTTGGGGTATTTCCTTTATGTTAACATATTCGTATGTTATTAAAGAACACATAATGGCTGCGTCAACTCATTTGGCAAGCCCGGTCGATATTATTGCACCCGGAGCGTGTTTACGCTGGCCTAACCTGTCTGAAAACAATATTTATGAGCGATTCGAGAAGAGAGTTCCTGAAAAAAGCGGCCCTTCTGGCTGGTGGCACCAGCGTTTGGAGCACACTGCCCATTTCGATTGAAAAGGCCTTGGCCATTTCACCTGATCCCGGCACTACTTTTTACGATGCCGAGCATGTGGTGCTGCTCATGCAGGAAAACCGGTCGTTCGACCACTGCTTTGGTATGCTCAAAGGGGTGCGTGGTTTCAACGATCCCCTCGCTATTTCGCTGCCAGACAAAAATCCTGTATGGTTTCAGCCAGACAGTGCCGGCAACAGGTTCGCCCCTTTCCGCCTCGACATGAAAGACACCAAAGCTACCTGGATGGGCGGCGTACCTCACTCCTGGGAAGACCAGGTCGACGCCCGCAACAATGGTAAATATGATGGCTGGATAGAAGCAAAAAGACCCGGCAACAAAGACTACAAGCACATTCCTCTTACCATGGGTTACTATACCCGGGAAGACATTCCATTTTACTATTCTTTAGCTGACGCATTTACTGTTTGCGACCAGCACTTCTGCGCCGCTCTTACCGGCACCACCACCAACCGCAGCTATCACTGGACTGGTAAAACACACGGCGAGCCAGGGGACAAGGCCAAAGTGCGGAATGGGGAAGTGACCTATGACAGGGAGGCCAGCTGGACAACCTTCCCTGAAAGACTGGAAGACAATGGCATTTCGTGGAAGGTCTACCAAAACGAAATCAGCCTGCCTACCAATGTGGAGGACGACTCGTTGCTTGCCAACTTCACCGACAATAACCTGGAGTGGTTTACCCAGTATGGCGTGCGTTATAGCAAAGGTTTTCATGATTATTTGAAGACGAAAGAAAAAGAATTGCCTGGCGAGCTGGCTGCCCTGGAAAAACAACTGAATGCTCCTGGCACAGATAAAGTCAAGTTGCAGGGGCAGATTGATGCAACAAAGCAAGGAATTGTTCAGGTAAACGATCTCCTGCAGCAATGGAGTCCCGAAGCTTTCGAAAAGCTTTCGGAGCGGGAGAAAAACCTGCACAACAAGGCCTTCACGACCAATATTGGTGACCCCGACTACCACAAGGTAGAAGACATGACCTACTCCGACAATGGCGTAGAACGCTCTACTAAAGTGCCCAAGGGAGACATTCTGCATCAGTTCCGAAAAGACGTAAAAGAAGGCAAACTGCCCACAGTTTCCTGGCTGGCAGCGCCTCAGAAATTCTCCGACCACCCAAGTGCTCCGTGGTATGGCGCCTGGTATGTGTCTGAGATAATGGACATCCTCACCGAGAATCCCGAAGTATGGAAAAAGACAATTTTCATCCTCAACTACGACGAAAACGATGGCTATTTCGACCACATCCCACCTTTTGTAGCACCCAACCCAGCCGATCCAAATGATGGGAAAATCTCAGATGGCTTGAAAACCGATGGTGAGTACGTGACCGTAGATGAAGAGATAAAAGCTGGCTTTGAGGAAAAGGAGGCAAGGACTAGTCCGGTAGGTTTGGGTTACCGTGTGCCGCTTATTGTGGCCTCACCATGGTCTCGGGGTGGATGGGTGAATTCAGAAGTGTGTGATATCACGTCTACCATCATGTTCATGGAAAAATTCCTTTCCAAAAAGACGGGTAAGAAAATCGAAGAGCCTAATATCAGCTCGTGGCGAAGGGCCATCAGTGGCGACCTTACCTCGGTGTTCAGGCCATATAATGGCGAGCAGGTTGACATGCCAGCCTCGCTTGACAGGGACAGGCACATGCAGGAAATCTACAACGCCAGCTTCAAAGGCTTGCCCAACAACTTCAAACCCCTCAAAGCAGATACCAGGATGTTGACGACACAGCTCCCAAAACAGGAGCCTGGCACCAAACCTTCCAATGCGCTGGGCTACGAATTGCATGTTACGGGCAATTTGACCCACGACAGCAAGCATTTCCGCATTCGCTTCAAAGCGGGAAAGGGCCTTTTTGGTGAAAGCTCTTTGGGAGCGCCATTCAATGTATATGCGCCCGGCAAGTATCGCAATCGAGCGACAAATACCTTTGAACAGGTTAAAACATGGGCTTTTGCCGTTAAAGCTGGCGACGAAATCGAGTACCAGTGGCCATTGGATAACTTCGAGGATGGGCAATATCACCTGAGAGTGTATGGCCCAAACGGCTTTTTCAGGGAGTTTGCTGGCAATGAAGGGAATGGTGTAGACGTAACTTGTATCCCGGAAATGACTGGGGGAAAAGTTAATGGGAAGCTGAAAGTTTCCATCATAAACAGAAGCAAAGGTGGTTTAAAATTGGAGCTCAAAGACGACAAATACCAGCACCTGGAAAAAGAGCTAAAGCTAAAAGCTGATGGTTTGGAAAGTGTAACACTCAATACTGCATCAAGCAAGGGCTGGTACGACTTTTCGGTAACAAGCCCCAATGACCCTAACCTGAAAGTACGCTTTGCCGGTAGACTCGAAACCGGAGCGGATAGCATATCGGATCCTTATATGGGGAGGGTTTAAAAAAACTAAAGTTCACGACGGCAATCAGCTACAGCTATCGCCTGCCAGGGCATCGTCATTTCGTAGTGTAACGGAGAAATCCCCCAGACCTACAGCTAGGCCTTGGGGATTTCTCGATCGTTCCTCCCTCGAAATGACGAGGATTTGGAGGCAGCATAGTGACTCAAAGACCTTATATTCAAACCGCCATCTCAAACTCTTCCCTCAATGTATAGGTCTTCTTCATCTTCCTAATGAGTGCTGCTGACTGCTGGAAGTCAAGCGTTTGCTGCCCATCACTGGCTGCTTTTTCAGGCAATGGATGTATTTCAAAGATCACACCGTCAGCCCCGGCCATCACAGCTGCCAGCGACATGCTGTCGACATAATCACGGATACCAATGCCATGGGAAGGGTCGACGACCACAGGCAAATGCGTCTTGTCTTTCAAAATCGGCACAGCATTCAAATCAAGCGTATTGCGGCTGGCCTTTTCGTAGGTTCTTATACCTCTCTCGCAAAGGATCAGCTTTTCGTTGCCTCCTGAAAAAACGTATTCTGCCGAATACAAAAGCTCTTCGATAGTGCCGGAAATGCCTCTTTTGATCATAACGGCTTTATCTACCTTGCCAAGCTCGTCCAGCAAGTTGAAGTTCTGCGTATTTCTGGCACCCACCTGGAACACATCTACATAAGGATACATCTCTTCAATCTGCGACACCTGCATTACCTCGGTCACAATCTTGATGCCTTCCTCTCTGGCAATATTATACCACATTTTCAGTCCATCGATGCCCATGCCACGAAACGAATAAGGGGAGCTTCTCGGTTTGAAAACGCCACCCCTCATGATGTTCACCCCATTCTCCTTGAGGTGCTTGATGGTCTCCCTGACGTTCTCCTCTCCTTCGATGCTGCAAGGCCCGGCCATGATGGAAAAGCTACCATCGCCGATGACAACGCCATCGCCAAGGTCTATTTTGGTTGAACTCACCTTCCACTTTCTGGACACCAGCTTGTAGTCGTCCGACACCTTGTGGATGTCGATTATGCCTGGCAAAAAGCCGAGTTGCCTGATGTCAATATTGGTTTTCCCAATGCAAACAAGGTAGTCGCCCATCTGGGTTTTTACCTCTGTACCTTTGAACTTCAATCGGCCGAGGGTATAAGTAATCTTCGCCTTTGCTTCTTCCGAAATAGCTGGATCGAGTTGGATAATCATAGCGGGTGTTTCTTAAAAGTTTCTATTGATCTTGAAAGCATAAAGCTTTTTATCAATGATTTTCTGGCTTCACATCCGCCATCTGGCGGACAGGGGTAATGAAGCCAGAAAATCATTTACCTTGTTTTATTCCTTTCACAAACTGCTTGATGTCGTTCTCCATATTGTCCGACTTCTCCAGCAGGCCGATGAAGGCGCTGCCAATAATGGCACCACTGGCATACCGGCAGGCTCTTTCAAACGTTTCGTTGTTCGAAATACCAAAGCCAATCAACCGTGGGTTCTTCAGCCTGAGCATCTGAATCCGGGCAAAATACGCCTCCTGCACCTCACTCACGGCCCCTTTGGCGCCAGTAGTGCTGGCAGAGGAAACCATATAAATAAAGCCCTCGGTATGCTCATCAATTTCACGAATCCTCTCTTCCGATGTTTGCGGTGTAATGAGATAGATATTGTGCAGGCCATATTTGGTGAAGGTCTCTTTGTAGAATTTCCTGTATTCATATACTGGCAGGTCAGGTAAGATAAGTCCGTCAATGCCTATTTCCTGACACCTGGCGCAAAACTTCTCCAGTCCGTATTGCATCACGGGATTAAAGTACCCCATCAATAAAACAGGTATATCGATTTCAGAACGCATGCCCTCCAGCTGATTGAAAAGCAGTTTCATGTTCATGCCGTTCTCAAGCGCCTGCTGGTTGCTTTTCTGGATGGTGGGCCCATCGGCCACGGGATCTGAAAAGGGAATGCCTACCTCAATCACATCGGCACCACCGTCTTGCAGGGCCTTCATGATCGGTCTGGTGTCATTAAGACCAGGATAGCCGGCGGTAAAATACATCGACAATATATGATCTGCCTTTTCTGTAAAAAGGGTGTCTATTCTATTTGCTTCAATTATTTCACTCATGTTATTTCCGTTTTAACAATTACCACTTTCCGGTTGCTCGCAAAGGCGCAGAGGCGCAAAGCTCTTTACTTGGTCTTCAGGCGGCTGACGGCTGCCAGCACTATTTCCAGCGCTGCCGTACCGACGCCTACTTCCGTCCCGCCAGTAGTGGGGCAAGCTTCCTACCTTCCGTCCTCCACCTCCGGTCGTCCAGCTTCTGTCTCCCGTCTTCTGTCTCCCGTCTTCTGTCTCCCGTCTTCAAACTTCCGTCTCCCTTTAAGCCTTTCGGGCGTCTGACGATTGCCGACGCAGAAAGGCAGCGCTATCGTACCGACGCCTGCTCTCCTGTCTCCCGTCTCCCGTCTTCCAGCTTCCGTCTCCTTAATACTCCCCCCACTTAATATACGTCTCCAGGTCTTTGTCGCCACGGCCTGAAAGATTAAGCACCACCACATCGGAAAGTTTAAATGTCAGCTTTCCCAGCGCCGCAATTGCATGGGCTGATTCAATGGCAGGAATAATGCCTTCCAGCCTGCTTAACTCAACGCCAGCCACCATGGCCTCTTCGTCGGTAGCATTCAGGAATATACCACGCTTACTATCAAACAAATGGGCGTGCAAAGGTCCAATGCCAGGGTAGTCGAGGCCGGCGGATATTGAATGTGGCTCCACTACCTGCCCATCTTCAGTTTGCATCAGTATCGTGCGGCTGCCATGCAAAACACCATCTCGTCCCAAAGCCGTTGTAGCAGCAGACTTGCCCGAATCAACTCCGTGCCCGGCTGCCTCCACAGCCACCAGTTGCACGTTAGGCTCATCGAGAAAGTGATAAAATGCACCAGCAGCGTTAGAGCCGCCGCCTACACAGGCAACGACGTAATCGGGGGTTTCAGTTCCTTCCTTGAGCAAAATCTGCTCTCTCATCTCTGCACTAATCACCGACTGAAAGCGAGCCACCATGTCAGGATACGGGTGCGGGCCTACTACACTACCAATGATATAATGTGTTTCGTTCGGATTGTTGATCCAGTGGCGCATGGCTTCATTGGTGGCGTCTTTCAGGGTGCGGCTGCCTGACTTGGCCGGACGCACTTCGGCACCAAGTATCCTCATGCGTTCTACATTGGGCCTCTGCCTGGCCATGTCCACCTCGCCCATGTACACGATGCACTCCATGCCCATGAGGGCACACACAGTAGCGGTAGCCACTCCGTGTTGACCGGCACCTGTTTCCGCTATGATCTTTTTCTTACCTAGTCGTTGAGCGAGCAAGATCTGCCCAACCGTGTTGTTCACCTTGTGAGCGCCCGTATGGCACAAGTCTTCCCGCTTCAGATAAATTTTCGCACCATGCTTTTCCGACAAACGGCTTGCAAAGTAAAGCGGTGTCGGTCTTCCTACATAGTCTTTCAAAAGCCCGTGGAAGGCTTCCTGAAATTCCGGAGCATAAATAATGTCGAGGTATTTTTCCTTCAGCTCTTCTACATTTGGATAGAGCATCTCAGGAATGAAGGCACCTCCAAACTTTCCATAGTACCCCTGCTCATCCACTGCATATTTGGATATTGTTTGTTCCATCAGATCGTCTCCTTTTTCATTTTTCCCATTCTCTTCTTCAATTCCAGCAGCTTATCGATGTCTTTCAATCCTGGCGACACTTCAAACCTGCTGTTCACGTCAATTCCGAACAGCTTGGGTAAGTCTAGCTGCTCTATCTCATCTATATCCTCCAGACTAATGCCGCCGCTTAGAAAAAAGGGAATGCTTAGCTTGTAGGAATTGAGCAGAGTCCAGTCAAATTTCTCGCCCGACCCTCCGTAGTTAGGCGTTTTGGTGTCAAAAAGAGCATAGTCGATACACCCCTCAAACGCCTCCACTTTCTTAAAATCGAAGGAATTGCTCACCTGAAAGGCCTTGATCACCTTCATTCCTTTCTTCCTCAGCTCGACACAATACTGCGGAAACTCTTCGCCATGAAGCTGCACATACTCCAGCTTGTATTCCTCCACCACTTTCACAATATCCCAAAGAGGGGCATTCACAAACACCCCTACCTTTTTTGCGCCCGGAGGAAATATGCTTGTGCCGGTAAATAACAATTCGCTACCAACGAACCGGGGAGATTTTGAGAAAAAAATCATCCCCATGAAATCAGGTTCCACTTCTTTCAACCTTTTAATGTTGTCAGGAAATTTCATCCCGCACACTTTCAACTGCAGACGTTGGTTAGCCATATGTATTAAACCGTTTGGGTTTTGGTTTTCTCCAGAAAATGAAAGCGCTCGATAAAATGCTTCGCACCCACCTCAGGCCTGCTTTCTTTCATAAATTGCTCACCGATCAGGAAGCCTTCAAAGCCACATTCTTTTAATTCGAGCATAACGGCCGGATCACTTATGCCGCTCTCGGAAATCTTCACATAGTCTTCAGGAATTTTTGCCACTAGTTCCTTGCTGATATTTATATCGGTAACGAAGCGCTTCAGATCACGATTGTTCACTCCTACTATATCCAGTTCGGGATGAATATTGTTCAGCAACTCTTCCTCATTGTGCACTTCCATCAGCACCTCCAGCCCTAGCGACTTAGCAAACTGAGCCAGGCCTTTTAGTCGTTTTGGTGGTAAGGCAGCAGCTATCAGCAGTATCACGTCAGCGCCAATTGATTTAGCTTCAATGATTTGATATTCATCGATGATAAAGTCCTTGCGGAGAATGGGGCAAAAGTTGAAGTTTCTGGCCGTGGTCAGGTCCTCATTTTTACCTCCAAAGAATTCAGTATCCGTAAGGATCGAAAGCCCACTTGCGCCAGCTTGCATATACCCTATGGAAATGCGCTCCACGGAGACGTTGGGATTGATGACTCCTTTCGAAGGGGACTTTCTTTTGATTTCGGCGATGATGCCAGATTTATCGGGGCGAAGCAGGTACTTTTTCATCGACACAGTGGGCGAAGGAAAGTAGATGCTCTCTTCCAGTAATTTAGCTGGAAACAGCTCTTTTCGTCGCTCTACTTCCTGCTTTTTTACGGCAAGAATCTTATCCAGGATATTCTCCATTGCTTACAAAATTATGAAATACTTACAGATATCTTTGAATCGCCAACTAAGTTTCTGAATGTTTGGAAAGCCCTGCCAGATTCAAGAGATTCTTTGGCCATTTGCACTCCTTCCTTCACAGAACTTAGCTGCCTACCTACATAAAGTGCCAGCCCGGCATTGGCCAAAACGGCCTCTGTCTGAGCCCTGGTTCCCTCGCCTTTGATCACCTTCAGAAAGATGGCTGCCGACTCTTCAATTGTCTCGCCACCCTTTAGTTCAATCGCCTTCACGGTCGACAAACCAAGGTCTTCGGGGTAAAGCACCTTCTCTCCCTGGTTGGTGATCATTTTAAACCCACCGGTTAGCGACACTTCGTCGTATCCATCCAGAGAATGAAGGATGACAAACTCCTTGCCCGACCGCTGATAGAGGTAGCCGTAAAGCCGGGCTAATTCCAGGCTAAAAACACCGACAAGCTGCTTGTCGGGAAAAGCCGGGTTTACCATGGGGCCAAGCATGTTGAAGAAGGTTTTCACGCCCAGCTCCTTCCTAATCGGGGCTATGTTCTTCATGGCCGGATGAAAGAGGGGTGCATGCAAAAAGCAAATACCACTTTCGGCAATACTCTTCTCAATCTTGTCCTTGTCGTTAGTGAACTCGTAGCCAAAATAGGCCAGCAGGTTCGACGAGCCGCAGATGGATGAAACGCCATTGTTGCCATGTTTGGCCACATTCTGGCCCGCTCCGGCCACCACAAAAGAGGCCAGAGTGGAGATGTTGAACGTATCCTTACCATCGCCTCCTGTTCCACACAGGTCAATGGCGTCGTATTTTTTAAGGTCGAGCGCTATGCAAAGCTCAAGCATAGCGTCACGGAATCCCTCGAGCTCTTCTACCGTAATCGACCGCATCATGAAGACAGTAAGAAAAGCAGCCATTTGCGATGGGTTGTATTCGCCTTTGGCAAGGTTCACCAGTATTTCCCTGGCCCGTTCCTTTGTCAGCGATTTATACTCGAATAGTTCGTTCAGTACTTCCTTCATTGCACTAACATTTTGTTACCCAGTTATTAATCATTTGTTTGCCATGCTCAGTCAGAATCGACTCAGGGTGAAACTGCACGCCTCTTACGCTATACTTTTTGTGCCGCATCGACATAATATTTCCCTCCGCATCCTTTGACGTCACCAGCAATTCTGCCGGCAGGTTTTCTGCCACCACCGACCATGAGTGGTACCGGCACACCCTAAAACTATCAGGCAACCCTTCGAACAGGGCATCCTCTACACCGGTTCTGATGGTGTCGTTCGCTACGCCGTGCAACACAACCGGCATGTTGAACAGCTCCCCTCCGAAGGCTTCGCCAATAGCTTGGTGCCCCAAACAAACGCCCAGAATGCTTTTCGTTGGCGAATATTTCTTCAGAAGCTCTGGCATAATGCCGGCGTCCTTTGGCAGACCAGGGCCAGGTGATAGCAGTATCTTATCGTATTTCTCTACCTCTTCCAGGCTAATTTTGTCATTTCTGAACACATCAGTGGTGTCACCATACCCAAGTTCCACCAGTATGTGAACCAGGTTATAGGTGAATGAATCGTAATTGTCTAATACCAGGATTTTCATATTTGCTGCGCCAACTCCAGCGCCGATTTTAATGCCGCCAATTTATTATACACCTCCTGCACTTCACTTTCCGGCGTCGACTTGGCCACAATTCCCGCCCCCGCCTGGTAGAACAACGTATTGTCCTGGCTGAGAAAGGATCGGATCATAATGGCATGATTAAAGTCACCATTGAGTCCCAGATAGCCGATTGCACCACCATAGTAGCCTCTTTTTACTGCCTCATACTTATCAATCAATTGCATGGCCATGTGCTTTGGCGCACCCGACAAAGTGCCCGCCGGGAAAGTACTGCCTACCATTTCCAGCGGAGAGGTGCCCTTCTTCAGCTTACCCGACACCTTCGAAACCAGGTGAATCACGTGAGAGTAATATTGAATCTCTTTGTAGGTCTCAACTTTCACGGCGTCGCTGCTTTTGCTCAAATCATTTCTCGCCAAATCAACCAACATCACGTGCTCAGAGTCCTCTTTGGGGTCTTCATAAAGCTTCTTGGCCAGCTCCGCATCCGATTGGTCGTTGCCGGTTCTTCGGAAAGTGCCCGCTATAGGATAAATAGTGGCCTCACCGTTTTTTATCACTATTTGTGCCTCAGGCGAGGAACCGAAAATTTTGAAGTTGCCGTAGTCAAAATAGAATAGATAAGGAGAAGGATTGATGGAGCGGAGAGCACGATACACCTGAAACTCATCGCCTTCGAAGGAAGACTGAAACCTGCGGGAAAGCACGATTTGAAACACATCACCCACCTGGCAGTGATGAATTCCTTTCTTTACAATCTCCAAAAACTCAGCATCTGTAAAGTTCGATTCCTCTCCGTTCTTTATGCTAAAATGAAAAGTAGGCACATTGCGACTAGTGATCAGGCTTACCATTTCATCGATATTGGAAGCCTGGCCGTCGATCTGATTTTCAACGATAAACAGGTCATTCTTGAAATGGTCGATCGCAATCACATACCTGAAAAGCGAATAGTGCATATCAGGAATATGGAATTGATCTTTTTTGAATGAGTCGAACTTAATGTCCTCGAACCGTTGTACAGCATCGTAGGCAAGGTAGCCAAACAGCCCTGCCACAGAGAACTTGACACCGGCTTCTTCTTTAATATCAAACTTGCCCATGAAGGCGCTCATCAATTCGGTAAGTTTGCCGGCGTCGCCTAACGAATGGTTCTCCACGCTGTTGTCGGGAAATTCGGATGAAAACTCCCTGCCTCTTAGCGTCATAGAAGCCATGGGCTGGCAGCAGATAAAAGACATGCTGTTTTCCTGTCCATGATAATCAGAGCTTTCAAGCAGAAACGTGTTCGGGTACTTGTCTCTCAGTCTCAGATAAATACTCACTGGAGTGTGGGTATCTGCCAGCAGTTTTTTGGATGTTTGCCTGATGTGATACATAAAAATTTGGTTCATGGTGCAACAAAAAAGGGCCTGCGTGAACAGGCCCTTTTCTCAAGATCATAAAATCTACCGGTTCACGATTCGAATGTCGAATTGTGCCACCACCAGATCATATGAGCGCTTGCTTTTGTCATAACGGACGCTAATGTAGTAGCCGAAGAATTACGCCGCAAGACATCAGGGAATTTTTTAAAGAAATCTTTCTTGCGATTGAGAAAGAAGAAAAACTAATTGGATAAGTTTTCATTCTTTAGCGAACTGCGTTTGCGGTGAGAATCCGCACTCCCCGAAATTTAGCTGTGTGCATTTTTTTGAGGGCAAAAGGTAGAAAATTAAGAATTAGTTGTAATTTTAGTTTGATCCAACCTAACCAAATAGCTTTACTTTTTTATCATTTTGGCCTGAGTACAGATACTTTTAACTTTGCTTTATGGATGTTGTTGATCAACTAAGCGTTTTGGTTCATTTATCGAGGGTAGATAAATACGTAGCCCCGTCTGAATCAAAACTGATTCACTATATAGGTGCGCTCAATGGCTTGTCAAAGGATCAGATAGAAACGCTGATTGATCACCCAAAGCCAATGCCTACACTGGATGGCGTCAACGAAGACGACAGGCTCGACTACCTCCTGAACATTGTGCAGTTAATGAAGGTAGATGGCAAAGTCTTCACCAGCGAAATCGAGTTTTGTGAAAAAATAGCTCTTAAACTTGGGTATTTGCCCGGTGTGATTGCTGAGCTTTCGCAGTTTACTTATGCAGACCCGGAAATCAGCACAAGCAAAAAATTCCTGAGGCAACTGGCTCAGAAATACCTGATCAAGAAATAGCTCAAGGGCCCCTGCGGTTAGGGTTATTTCCTCCCACACCCCCGCCGTCGGCACCGGGTATCCCGATAGAACCATCAGAAGCTTTAATAAAAAAGGTGTGATCAACTATATGAAGAACGCCGTTTGAAGCTTCAAAATCGCCAGCAATGACATTTGAAACACCATTGATCGACACATCATTATTCAATCGTGCTATAAGTGCTTCAAACCCATTGAATAACGTCGGGTAGCCAAGCTCCTCTCCGAAATTCTTCAGGAATAACCGGTCATCGACTACATGATACAGTACCACTATCTGTAAATCCTGAGGGCTTAAATTGGCAAGACCTTCGGTAAAGCCAAATTCTTCAAAAAAAGTCAACATTGCCTCGTTGGTGGGCGCAAAAACCGTGTAGGGGCCTTGTTCTTCAAAAAGAGGCTGAAGGCCGGCAACGACGATAGCATTCTCGAAAATGCTAAGCTCTTTCGCCTCTTCTATTGCCTGCCAAAGATTGCCCATTTCCTTGGGTGATTCTTTGTCACGGCAAGCACTCTGGAATAGCAGGACTATTCCCATCAGGAAAATAAGTACAATTTTTACCAGGCGATTCACTTAAGCAATAACTAACTCAAATTTGAATGTAGGCATTAGCTGGGGGAAAAGAAAGCCAGCCAGTTCGATAAAAGAGTACCTTTCGCTGTAAAAATCAACAAAAAAGTCTCTCATTAATGAGAGACTTTCGCCTACGATTGGTTGAAATATGCTTACTGTGCCTTTGCTACCTGAATATTTCCCAGGATTTTAACAACATCGCCTACCACCACACTACCAGCTTCGGTTACGCCATTCCACTTGAGGTCAAATTCCTTTCTGTTCACTTTCCCTTCTACCTCAAAACCTGCTTTAGTATTGCCGTATGGGTCAACTGCAATGCCTCCCAACACCACATTCAAGTCCACTGGCTTGGTAATGTCACGGATTGTAAGGTTTCCTGAAAGAATGAAGCTTTCCTCATCAACTTTTTTGATGCCAGTGCTTTCGAAAGTCAACGCAGGGAATTTCTCAGCATTAAAAAAGTCGTCGCTTTTGAGGTGTCCGTCTCTTTGCTCATTGCCGGTATCAATTGTGCTCACATCGGCTGTCAGCTTTATTTGTGCAGTTGTAAAATCGTCGCCTTCTGTGGCTACCTCCACATTGAAGTTTTTGAATGAACCGGTTACTGTTGAAATGACCAGGTGCTTCACCTTGAACTGAAGTTCAGAGTGCATAGTATCAAGGTTCCATTGGGTCAGAGTTTGTGTTTCCATTGTATGTATTAATTTAAATGTTTGTACTTATATGTATATACATACAATTGATTGAAATTGTTTCACTTTGAGAGAAAAAAAATCATTTTTGTTGAGGTAGTGCCTTAAATAGCCATTAAAGCCATTTTTAATCAGCTCAGTTGAATTTGGCTGAGGCGGCAATAAGGTTCAGCGCTTTGTCTTTTTCGTCTGGAGTATTGGCGTTCATCATAAATGCATGGTCTGCCACATTCACCAACTCAATATCCGCATTAATCAAAACCTTTCTGGGGCATGAATACCCCTGGGCAAGGTAGTTAAGTAAAACCTGGTAGGCCTTTGGTTCCCAAATGGTGATCAATGGTTCCGGGAAGTCGGTCTCGGGGTTATAAAAAGCCGTTGCTACCTTTGAAGGGTTTCGGTACTGTAGCAACAGGTCGATGTGTTCCTTACCCAAAAGTGGTAAGTCGCAAGCTACGGTAAGCCAGGCTGCATTCGGGTCGCTCATCAAAGCCGACAAAATGGCGCCATACGGCCCAAGACCTAAAAAACGATCCATCACCGTATTTGCCTCCTCGGAAACAGAATAGGTCTGATCGGTTCTGATAGAAAGGTGAGGCTGAATGCCTGCTGCACTCAGCAAATCATACATGTACTCCCGTTGTGGCTTTCCATGGTAAAAAATGAGCCCTTTGTCAGCCTCCATTCGCTGGCTTTTGCCACCAGCCAGCACAAGCCCCTTGACGGGCGCAACAGAAAGCTCGAGCTGCGAAGCCACCCAGTTGTTAATCCTTTGCGTGTCGGCAATTGAAATAACCGGCGTGCCTGGGTTCATTCGGGACTGCACCTCCTCCGGAATTTGTGTTTTCCCTTCCGTCATCAGCACAAGGGAAATATTGGTCAGCCGGTCTATCTTTTTTACCACATCCTTTCGTGGATCTATCACCACAATTTGTCTGGAGGCCGCAAAGTGGTTTCCATTGATAAAAACAGCGTCGAGTGGATTGAAACTAGCTTTTGCTTCAAAGGGTGTGGGGGCTGTTGCGTGGTCGAACCGAAAATAGTTGATCTTATTGGTTGCCTCCAGAAATGCATGCCCGCTCAGCATTGAACTGTTATGCTCTTCTTCTGAGGCCTTATGGTCTTCATCAAGATAGGCCAGCTTCCATTTTTCACCCAATGCAGCACATAGGCTGCCAACCAGCTTCCGGATTTCTCCGCAAGGAGTTCCCAATATGGCCCATTCCTGGCGGTGATAGCTTCCCCCCATTGGCTTGGCCAACTTGGCATGTTTGCTATGCTTCTCTTTTGAAATCGTTTTTTCCTCCACGCTTCTCCAGTAGTTTGATTTCTTTAATGACAATGTCGTGCGAAAGAGCTTTGCACATATCGTAAACCGTGAGCGCCGCCACCGACGCCCCGGTTAAAGCCTCCATTTCAACACCTGTCTTACTCTCAATCTTCGTAGTGCACTGAATGGTGAGCTCATTGCCCTTCCATTCGGTATCAAATGAACAACTCTCCAGACCTAACGGATGACACATGGGTATGAGTTCCCCTGTCCTTTTGGCCCCCATGGTGCCGGCAATGATGGCCGTTTGAATCACAGGCCCCTTTTTTCCCCAGAGCTCTCCATCTTTCAACAAGGACATCACCTCTTGAGGAAGCACAACAATGGCTCTTGCCGAAGCCATTCTTCGAGTCACCTTCTTTTCGCCCACATCCACCATGGCGGCCTGCCCCTCTTTGTTTACATGGCTAAGTTCCTTTTCTTTAATGTTCATTTACTTTGGTCTGGGATTCAGTTAGAGAATACTCGCTAAAGATAAAAAATAAAGTTGGACAGTTGATCTAAGTACTTCTAAGCAATGATTTCAGTTAACGAAGCCACCTCGCTTATTTTATCCACTCAGCTCAGGTTGAAAAAGGAGCACGTCAACCTGCAGGAGGCGTCGGGCAGGGTGCTGGCCATGGAGATTTTTGCAGACAGAAATTTCCCTCCCTTCGACCGGGTAACGATGGACGGCATCGCATTTGCCTACAAAGCCTACGAAACAGGGCTTCGAACATTCGCTATTGAAGGCACACAACTGGCAGGTGAAGAGGCAAAAAGTCTTCAAAATCCTGACGCAGCATTGGAAGTAATGACCGGTGCTGTGCTCCCCGTCGGCTGCGATACCGTCGTTCCCTATGAGGATATTGAGATCACAAACGGACAGGCAACGCTCGCTGTTGAGCCAATCAGGGAAGGCCAAAACGTGCACAAAGAAGGGAGGGACCAGAAAAAAGGCACCAAGCTTTTGGATGCCGGTACGCTCATTCGTTCGTCGGAAATCGCTGTGCTGGCAACTGTGGGTACAGCCGTGCCCAGGGTGTTCTGCCTGCCAAAGGTGGCTGTTATTGCCACCGGCGATGAGCTAGTGGCTGTAGATGATCACCCTGAGCCCTATCAGATACGGTCTTCCAACAGTCAGGCCCTTGCCGCTGCCCTCCAGAGCTGGGGAGTGGAGCCGGAAATTTTCCATATCAAGGACGACAAAGAAAGCCTGCAAGAGCAACTTGGCAACATTCTGAAGCAGAATGATGTGTTGCTACTGAGTGGTGGTGTGTCAAAAGGGAAAGCCGATTACCTGCCTGAAGTACTTGAGTCACTTCAGGTGCAGAAAATATTTCACAGAGTAGCGCAAAAGCCAGGCAAGCCGTTCTGGTTTGGCCGTATCGAAGAGAAAAAGTTTGTATTTGCGTTTCCGGGCAACCCTATTTCCACATTTATGTGCTTTCACAGGTATTTTCTACCATGGCTAAAAGCCTGCCTGGGCATTGTGCCAACGGAACAATATGCCAAGCTGAGTGAAGACTTTGACTTTGCGTCGCCCCTCACCTACTTTCTACAGGTGAAGACTCATTTGGATAAGGAAGGAGTGCTTTGGGCGCAGCCACGGTCAGGCGGTGGGTCGGGTGACCTGGCAAATTTGCTGTATGCCAATGCATTTCTTGAACTGCCGTCAAATCGCCAAAATTTCAAAAAGGGAGAAAGCCTCCGCCTGATTACCTACAACCCTTTGTAAAAGCAAAGGCAGAAGCTAATTGCCTCTGCCCTTGTTTGTCTTCACCAAAAGGATGCTTTATTGAACAAGCTTCAAATAAACCTCCTTATTTTTTTTACGTCCATCACGACTCTTTTCATAAGCCACCAAATTCTTTCCGTCGAACATCCAGAAGTCGTCTTCATCGTCATCACCGATGTTAAAATGATCTGAATCACTGATCCAAAGCTCTCCATCCTTATTGATATGCCATTCTGAATAATCCACATCAGACTCACCAAAAGCATTAGTTTCAATCCGCAGGCGGTTATCAGGAAGAAATTCGAATCGAATGTCGATCTTATCAATAATATTGAAAGCGAAGTCTGTGATTGTCTCAGCGAAGATTTGGGCTACAATATTGTCTTCGTCTTCAATCTCCTCCCTGACTTCGTCTTTGTCAACATCGATAACGAGCTTCCAAACGCCCTTCAGGTCTCTTTCATTCACACGTCGCTGCGCATTGGCGGCAACATAGGTAAAAGCAAATAGTCCGATCAGTAATAGTGTCCTTTTCATTTTGATAGTATTTTGTATTACAAGGTACTATATATACTATTATTTAGGACAAAGGTTGCATCAAAAGTTCGAAAGTATAGCAAAACCTTCCTGAGTCTTACTTTTGCCCGCTGGAAGCCCTTTTTTCGAGCACCTTCAGCTTTAGCTTCAAAAGCTTAGTGTTTGCCTGATGATAGAAAATTGTGCTAACCAATGCGGCCAAAATGACCCATGCGCCTTCTCTGTTCAAGTCGAGAAACATTGAAAGGTTGGCCAGGTTCCAAACGACTACAAACAACACTATCGAATTGAGGATGATGGATAGGTTTTTTGAGATCGACTTTCTGGTTTCCAGTTTCTTGATTTGCTTGTTCAAATCACTTTCTTCGGTCTCGTCAATCATGGCCATTAAACTTGATCAAACAACATCTTTCTCACCTGATACCCAAATACCAGCACCACAACAATCAACAGAATGAAGGAGGAACCAAGCATCACTTTGTTGCCAACGGAGTAAATCACAGGCTCGAAAGTAAACACGATCTCATGGTCACCTGCAGGTACCTGAAGTGCCCGGAGCACATAGTCGGCCCGGAGAATCGGCACTTCATTGCCGTCGATACGGGCTACCCAACCCTCAGGATAGTAGATTTCGGAGAAGATGGCCAAAGCCTCGCTGGAAGAGCTTGACTTGTACACCAGTTTGTTGGGTGCATAACTTTGTAAGGCGATGGTGCCGGAGTCGTCATATTCAGTAGCGGCTACGTCAAACTTGGTGGCATCAATAATGGCTACCGATTTGGTGTCAGTACCACACAAAACGTCTATTTCCTCATCAGCTGAATTTACTTTATAAACGTTGGAGACGAACCAAGCCGGGCCATTGGCGTCACTATTTCTAAGCACCTCCCCTTTGTTATCGCCAAATTTGAAATACCTGGTATTAAGCATATTGACTACTCCAAGGCCTGAAAAATCTCTCGAGCCAGCCTGCACAGTGGAGTACAACTGGTTAGCCTCACCCGACAAGCAGTACTCGATCAAATCCTGATAGCGCCTGAGTTTGGCTGCATGATACCCCCCCAAAGAATGATGGAAGTAAGAGGTTTGTGCATCGTTGAAAGGATCATTGAGGTTGAAAACACGGTAATAATCTTTGTCACTCAAAATCACCTGGTCTGCCTCAGAAGGGGCAAAGAACTGACGAGCTGGGTTCGCTGTGAAATTCTTGTCGTTCAGGTACCTTCTGCTTACTGAAATTACATCCACTGAGGTAACGACAACGAGTAATACGGGAGCCCATACTGCCGAGAGCTTGCCTTTGGCCCAAAAATACACACATGCACCTGCCGCAACGATGAACAATAGCGACCGGAATGCATCAGCTCTTAGCAATGACGCCCTGTCGATCCTCAGCGCCTGCAACAACCGGGGGTATTGCTCAAGGCCTGCATCATTTGGGCTTGCGTAGCCACCCATGCCAGCAAACACGATGGCCAGCAGGGAGAATCCGCCTGTTGCGCCAAGGGCGATGTAGAAGCCCTTCATCCATTGCTTATCAAATGACTTTTCCAACCCAAGCTGAAGCCCCAGCATGCCCAATAGTGGCAAACAGAGCAATGGCATGAACAAGGCAAAAGTCACTGACCTGAATTTGTTATAGCCCGGAAAGTAGTCGAAAAGAAAGTAGTTGAACGAAGAAAAATTCTTACCCCAGGTAAGTGCGATGCCAAAGGCGATCACCACGAACATCCAATATTTCTGTTTACCAGGCAATACGATGCCTCCCAGCACTGCCAGAAAAATGATAATGGCCCCTGCATAGTAAGGCAACGTGCCAGGCTGGTTACCCCAGTAGGCGGGCAAGCCATTCAATTGCTGGGCTACCTGCTGACGTGGAACCCCCATTTTTTGGAGCTCTACAGCGGCAGCACCGTCCGTATCGAACCCGCCCACCATAGCTCCCCCATAAAAATTGGGGATGAACATTACGATAGGCTCGAAAATGCCGTTGCTGTGATTGAAGGCATAGCTTTTGTCGAGGCCGTCAGCATTGGGCTTGGCTTCTTTTTGGGCTGTCAGCTCGGGCCTTCCCCTTTGTGTGTATTTGGCGTAGTCGTAGGTAGCCCAAAACTCACCAAAGAAGGTCCCCAGCCCCAGCATGGCTGCTAAAATGAGCACAAAACTATGCTTCAGAAATGGCTTTAGCAGCCCCTTCTGAATTTCCACCACCAACCTAGCTATGGCATAAATGATGATGATAAGCAGCAAATAGTAAGTGATTTGAAGGTGATTGATCCGCAGGTGCATGGCCAGCCCTAACGCCGCCAGTGCAAACCCGATTCTCTTTTTGCCATCGTAGGCTTTGTGAATACCTGCCAGAATGAGCGGAGCAAAAGCTATGGCTCCCAGTCTTGCGTTGTGCCCGGCCATCAGACAAATCATGTTGTAAGAAGTAAAGGCAAAACCGACCGCCCCCACTATAGCCAGGTAGGGAGTGACACCAAAAGCCAGAAGTAAAATGTAGTACGAAACCATGCTGGCAAACACCAACCTGACTGGATGGGGCAGCCACAGGCTGTAAGCCGATTGCAGAAACTCCACAATATCATTGCTCCAGTCCACATCGATCATGTAGGCTGGCATTCCGCCAAACATCGAGTTAGTCCAGAGTGGCTCCTCTCCCGTCGTTGCTCTGAATTCCTTTATTTCCTGCACGGAGCCCTGCCACTGGAGAATGTCCTGCTGATTGATGTTTTTATTGTCGAAGAAAACAGGTCTGAAAAAGAATATAGTCAACAGGTAGAAGACTGCTATGGCTATAAAATGCTGTATAACCTTCTTATTAAAGGTAATTTTCATGTGTAACAAATTTATCTTTTGGCCGGGGAGCTAATTCCAAAATCAACCCCATCCTCATAAAAGGCCTATACTCACAGTAGTAGCTATGATACTGAACCAGGCGCCCCCATTAAAACTGAGCGTGCCCTCAGCGGACAGGTACCAGTATCTATCCGGCAATAATATAATTTCAATGCCGATTTAAGAACGAACGTTCAGATTAAATTGAGTTAACCGGAAGGAACGAAAAGATAAAATTATGTATTTAGCAGACTTTTATAAGAAAACGTGCTATTCAATTACTTTAGCATGACCGATAGTTTTATGAAAAGCGAGCATTCGAAAAGTATAGGTGTGGTTGGTGGAAGCCGTGGTATGGGCAAGTGGCTGGTGGATTTTCTGTCTGACAGAGGCCATAAAGTAAGTTTCACATCCAATGATGAATCAAGTCAGTACAGCTCTAACATTGAGCTTGTTGCGGCCTGCGATGTGTTGATTCTGGCAGTGCCCATTTCGGCCATGGAGGGTGTGCTTGCCGAAATATACCCATTGTTGAATGACAAGCTTTTGATAGATGTATGTAGCGTCAAGTCAGGCATTGTGGCTGCTCATCAAAAAATTTCCCGGGAACAGCGCAGTATTTCTTCCCAATACATTTCTATTCACCCCATGTTTGCCCCTTCGGTGAAGAATGTGGAAGGCCAGGTGGTGATCTTTAACTACGCTGCAAATGTTGAGACTGAAACTGAGCTTTACTGGAAAAACCTGTTTTCGGCCCAAGGAGCCCTTGTGCAAGACATCTCTTATGATGAACACGACAGGCTGATGGGTGTGATTCAGGGGCTGAACCACTTCAATGTATTCGTGAGTGCGAAAACCCTGGCCCATATGGGGGCCAATCTGGATTTCATCAAAAGTCTCTCTTCTCCTACTTACCGGATATTCCTGCTTTTCTACACACGGTATGTGCTGCAAAACCCCCGGCTGTATGCAGAAATACAGATCTTCAACCCGTTTGTGAAGGAGGTTACACAGTTGTTTATGAAAGAGGCTGAAATATTGCTTTCCCTTGTCGAAAAAAGGGACTTTGAGGGCTTCGAAAATTACGTAAAAGAGATACAACCTTTCTTTAGCGACAACAAAGAAGATTCGGTTTTATCGGACAAGCTCATCGACGCCCTGGGGCATTTGTTAGCGGACACACCGGCAAATAAGTGATATTTGGTATTACCTTCCGCAGTGCCTGTCCAGCCACACTTCACCAATAATTACCAACGACAGCCTGCTGTTTGAAGCTTGGCCTTTTATGGAGTATATTACTATCAGTTTCGATAGTTAATAACTCCCTTACAATGAAAAAACCTACTTCAAACAGACGGAATTTTATTAAGAAAGCCGTAGGAACCTCGCTTCTGGCCGGTGCTGCTCCTTCGCTGCTTATGGCAGGAAAAAGCAAACAAACCTTTCTTATTAAAGAGCCTGAAAACGAGCTAAAAAAATACGCTGCCAACGACAAAGTCAATGTCGCCGTCATTGGTATGGGCATCATGGGTTTCAATAATCTGAGTACGTCGGTGCAAATACCAGGGGTAAAGCTTGTGGCCGCTTGCGACCTTTACACAGGGAGGCTTGATCGCACGAAAGAGCTTTACGGAAAGGACATTTTCACCACTAAAGACTATAAAGAGATATTGGATCGAAAAGATGTTGATGCGGTGATCATCGCCACTTCCGACCACTGGCACGACCGCATTTCCATCGATGCCATGAACAAAGGCAAGCATGTGTATTGCGAAAAACCCATGGTGCATAAGCTCGACGAAGGCCAGGCAGTAATCGATACTCAAGCCAAAACTAAGAAAGTGTTTCAGGTGGGCAGCCAGTCGGCCAGCAACCTGGTGAGCCACAAGGCCAAAGAGATTTATGAGTCGGGCGCCATCGGGCAGCTGATCATGGTGGAAACTTACAATGACCGCCAGGGTGGCAACGGCGCCTGGCAGTACTCTATCCCCACCGATGCCAGCCCGGCCACGGTTGACTGGGATCGCTACCTTGGCGATGCGCCAAAAGTGCCCTTCGATGCAAAGAGGTTCTTCCGCTGGAGAAACTATCAGGACTACGGCACAGGCATAGCGGGCGATCTTTTCGTTCACTTGTTCACTAACTTCCACACGATCACCGGCTCAACGGGACCTAATAGAATCTATGCGTCGGGTGGCTTGCGCTATTGGAAAGACGGAAGGGATGTGCCAGACCTGATGTGCTCCATCCACGACTACCCTGCCACTGCCAAGCACCCGGCCTTCAATTTACAAATGAGGGTCAACTTTGTGGATGGCGGAGGTGGTGGCTCCAGAGTGCGCCTGGTCGGCAGCGAAGGCACCATCACCCTGGGCTGGAGTGGGCTCACCGTTGAAAGAAACAAAACCAAAAAAGCCCCGGGTTACGGCGGCTGGGACAGCTTCAGCACATTCACGGAAGCGCAGCAGAAAGAATTTGAGAAGTGGTACAAAGCGGAGTTTCCACCAGAAGCACCGGAAATGCTGATACCGGAAGTAGAATACAAGGCGCCTCAAGGCTATAGCGCCGATATCTCGCATCATACCAATTTTTATGCTGGCATTAGAGAGGGTAAGCCTATTCTGGAAGACGCATTGTTTGGCATGCGGGCAGCAGGTCCGGCGCTTTGCTCTAACCTAAGCTACTTCGAAAACAGAATTGTGAACTGGGATCCTGAAAAAGCAAAGCTCGCTTAGCAACAGGCAGTTTGCAAACGCAAATACCTACAGCACCTGGCATATTGAAAAATGTCGGGTGTTTGTGTTTTTTACCGAATTGCAGTAACTAATACCATGGAAAGAAGAAACTTCATAAAAAATGCCGCTGGGTTTGGCGCACTTGGCTTAATGACACCAGCTTCTCTATCTGCCTTCCCCAATGGCGCAGAGGTAGCCGCAGAAGACGACAGAACTTATTGGGTAAACATGCTTGTTAAAATAGCAGATCCTGTGCTGACTAACCTGGCAGCAGGCACGCTGAAAAAGAACATGCCAGTAGAGTGCAAAGAAGGACAGGAAGCTTCGAGGCGGCAGGTCACCTATCTGGAAGCCTTCGGGAGGCTGCTTTCTGGAATGGCCCCCTGGCTGGCATCAACGAGCCTAACGGGCAAGGAAGAGGAGCTCCGGAAAAAATATGCGACCCTTTCAAGAACAGCCATCAGCAAAGCGGTAGATCCCGGCTCCCCTGATTTTATGAATTTCACCGAGCATGCCCAGCCCCTGGTGGATGCCGCCTTCCTGGCCCACGCATTGATACGTGCCCCAAAAGAGCTTTGGGAATCGCTCGATAGCACCACAAAACTGAACCTGAAAAACGCATTTGTCTCCAGCAGAGTAATCAGGCCCTATCATAGCAACTGGATTCTTTTCAGCGCCATGGTGGAAGCCGCCCTGGCCAAATTCTACAATGAAGGCGACGCTGTAAGAATAGAGCTTGCAGTTAGACAAATGGAAAGCTGGTACAAAGGCGACGGTGTTTTTGGAGATGGTGAAGACTTTCACTGGGACTATTACAACAGCTACGTCATCCAGCCTTTTCTTTTGGATATCACCGCCACAATGATCCCCTTCGACAAACGCAACGATCAGTACTTTCAAAAGGCATTTGACAAGTTCCTGAAAATCGGGCAGCGTTATGCCGCCATTCAGGAGCGATTGATTATGGCTGATGGTTCCTTTCCGCCAATTGGCCGTTCTCTGCCTTATCGAATCGGTGCCTTTCAGTTGCTGGCACAAATAACGGTTATGGAAAAGCTCAGCGAGGGTATATCACCGGCCAGTATCCGGTCGGCGCTTACCACTTCCATGAAGAAAATAATGGATGCAGAAGGCACTTTTGACAAAAATGGCTGGCTTACTATTGGGTTCTGTGGGCACCAGCCAGCAATTGCTGAAGGATACATCTCCACCGGCAGCCTTTATCTTTGCTCCATGGCTTTTCTACCACTTGGACTACCACCCAATAACAGCTTTTGGGCCGCACCAGCGGCAGACTGGACTTCCAAAAAGATATGGAATGGTGTAGATGTGCCCGCCGACCATGCGATGTCATTGTAACCGGATTGCGATTGCCTGCCAGCCTGTTTACGTAAACACTTATCCGATTGAATGCATGCACACTTGCACACTTTGTCCTATCTTTGCACCTCAAAATAGTCTTGAAGCATGTTCGATAGTTTAAGTGTAAAGCTCGACAGAGCCATTAAGACCCTCAAAGGGCAGGGTAAAATATCAGAGATTAACGTTGCCAGCACGATCAAAGAAATCCGCCGTGCGCTGGTAGAGGCTGACGTAAACTATAAAGTTGCTAAGGAAGTAACAGACGGCATCAAAGAAAAGGCACTTGGCCGTGATGTGCTTATTGCCGTTTCTCCGGGCCAGTTGCTTACCAAAATCGTGCACGAAGAGCTCACCAGCCTCATGGGTGGCTCACAGGCTGACATCAATATCAGTGGCGACCCCGCTGTTGTGCTTATATCGGGTTTGCAGGGTTCTGGTAAGACCACCTTCACCGGCAAACTTGCCAATAGATTGAAAAAGCAAGGCCGTCAGGTGCTGTTGGTGGCTTGCGATATTTACCGTCCTGCTGCGATTGACCAGCTGAAAGTATTGGGCGATCAGGTAGGCGTAGATGTTTACGCAGAACCAGAAAACAAAAATGCTCTTCAAATTGCCCAGAATGGTATCGCACAGGCGAAGAAGACTGGCAAGAAAATAGTGATTGTCGATACGGCCGGTCGCTTGGCTGTCGATGACCAAATGATGGCAGAGATTGAAGGCCTGAAAAAATCACTGAAGCCTACCGAAACGCTTTTCGTAGTCGACTCAATGACTGGGCAGGATGCTGTGAACACGGCCAAAACCTTCAATGAAAGGCTCAACTTCGACGGCGTAGTGTTGACCAAGCTGGACGGTGACACCCGTGGTGGTGCGGCACTTTCTATCAGGGCCGTGGTTGACAAGCCAATCAAGTTTATTTCGACTGGCGAGAAAATGGACGCCATCGACCTGTTCCACCCCGACAGGATGGCCCAGCGAATCCTGGGCATGGGTGACGTGGTGTCTTTGGTAGAAAAAGCGCAAGAGGCCTTCGATCAGCAGGAAGCCGACAGGATTAACAAGAAGATCCGCAAGAACCAATTTGGCTTTGACGATTTCCTTTCTCAAATCGATCAGATCAAAAAGATGGGTAACATCAAAGACCTGATGGGTATGATCCCCGGCATGGGAAAAGCCCTGAAGGATGTGGATGTAGACGATGACTCCTTCAAGCCTATTGAGGCGATCATCAAATCAATGACTCCTAAGGAGAGAGAAAATCCGGATCTCATCAACGGCAGCCGCCGTCAGCGCATTGCCAAAGGAAGCGGCACAAGCATTCAGGAGGTAAACAACCTGATGAAGCAGTTTGAGCAAATGCGCAAGATGATGAAAACGATGAACAAAATGGGAGGAGCAAAAGCGGCGCTGGGCAACATGATGAGGCGCTAATAGCAGGCTCAGGGCTTCTAGTTTTTTCACCTTTGGCAACTTTGAGGTTGTTGGCCTTTTTCTATGACGCCGTGGCAACGGGAATATAGAGTGTGAAAACGGAGCCTTTCCCCTCTTCACTGGACACTTCCACCCTGCCTCCGTTTTTCTTCATAAAATCATTCACAAGGTACAGTCCTAGCCCTTTACCCTTTTCACCATCGGTGCCCAATTCTCCTTCACTCTGTTTCAACGGGCTTTGAAACAAAATACTTTGCTTTTCAAGCGAAATACCGGTTCCGTTATCTTCTATTTTCACAGCCACCATGTTTCCTTCGGAAAAGGTTCCGATACCGATGTGCCCGCCCGTAGGCGTGAACTTTATCGAGTTGCTTAGAATATTCCTTATACAAAACTCCAGCTGGTCCCTGTTTGCTGACACCATCAGGTGGTTGCCAATTTCTGCCTGCAAAACAATCCCTTTCATTCGCAGCTGTTCAGCTGCCACCTTGACCACAGCTTCTATAGCTTTATTAACTTCAAAAGCATCATTTATTCCGGGAGCCTGATTAATCTCTGCCTTCGCCCAAAGAATGATATCATCGGCCAGCGAAAGTGTCGAGGTCAGTTGCGAGTCAAACTTTCCGAGCACATCCTCCATTTCCTGATCAGAAAAATTTTTGTAGCTGGTCTTCAGCATCACCACAAACTGGGCCAGGGTGCTTATGGGGCTGCGAAGGTCATGAGATATGATAGAGAAGAACTTGTCCTTTACCCGCACCAACTCCTCAAGCTTTTTCGATTTCTCTTCTATCAATTCGTTTGTTGCGGCCAGCTCCTCGGTATACTTCTTCCGCAGCCTGCCTGAGCGAACCAAAAGAATTGCCACGGTACCAAGCAACGCAATGGAAAATACAAAAAAGTAGATCTGGTATTGCTGAAGCGTTATCCTTTCTTCCTGCAACTGCCTCTCCTGCCTTAGCAGTTCATTCTCATTGGCCACCTTTATCGTTTGAAGCACTTGCTCCATCATGTTGGCCATTTCTATTTTTTGCTGCTCGTATATTTTTTCATTGATAAGACTGAAAGCATCAAAGGTTTTGTGTGCCAACTCATATTCCTTGTAGAAAAAATAGTGGTTAACAAGTTGTGTGTAAGCCTGCCGTTCCTGCGACAGCAGCACATTGTCTCCGGCCAGCAAAAGTGCCTTATTTAGCATTAACTCCTCTTCAGACCTCTGTCCTTGTTGATGATATATCTTCGCCAGCATCAGGTAAACATCAAATGTGGCCTCCTTTTGAGAATCCTTCCCCAGCTCGTCGGAGATGGCCAGCGCTTCATTAAAATACTCTTCGGCACCTTTAAAATCCTTTCTCTCAAAGGCTATCTGTCCAAACACCTTGTAGCAAGAAGTCAACACTTGCTTGTTGTCAACAGTTTTAAAAATTTTTGTGGCCTGCTGGGTAACTTGTTGTGCTGTTTTCAGGTCACCTATGAGGAGATAATTCTCACCAAGATTATGAAGAGTGACACCATAACGCTCGGGCATATCGAGCTTTGCATAGATGTCAGCGGCCTTCTTTTGGTATTCAATGGCTTTGAAATAGTCGAGCTGCCATCTGTAAACATGCCCCATGGAAATATAACAATCGGCAACTCCCCTTTGCGAGCCAATTGTCTCAAAAAGTGCCTGCGCTTTCTCCAACAGTTGCACAGCAGTGACAAAATCCTGCCGTATCGCATAGCTGCTGCCAAGGTTTCGGTAGGCATAAGCTTCACCGTTCACATAGCCAATTTCCACACTTAGTTCCAGTGCCTCACGTCCGTAAGAAAATGCTTCGAGAATAGAAACAAACTGATTTTCAAGGGCCAGCCTGTTGAGCATATCAACTTTTACACTATCCAGGGCGGTATAGGCTTCGTTTTCTGCTTTCAATCTATCCATAGTGCTCGCCTGCGAAAAAACAGCGGTGGGCATAGAAAGCAGAACAACAAAAAGAAAAACTTTGGCTGGTCGGATAAATCTCAAGGTTATAAGCAATGTCCTCCCGAAGATAAGCCGCCGACGCAATTATTACTACTAAAGCGTTGATTTTCAGTTAGCGTAACACACCTCCTTTAACGCACCACCAGGGATATATCTTCATGACCAGCCTGCCTGCTTTTACCGCCGGATCCATCGCCACCAGCTTTTCTACCTCCTCCAAAGAAGTTACGTTGAAGACCAAAATCCCCCTGAATTCATCTTCGGACTCAACAGGCCCAGCCAGGTTTACATAGCCATTGCTCGCCATCCAGTTGATGTGTGCCAGGTGCTTTTCCTGAATGGCCGCCGCTTCTTCTTTCGTCTGGCTCCTTGTTGGTCCGCTATTGAGCATCACAAAAAAATACTTTTTCATGATATACGTTGTATCTCCTTCCTGCATTTCAAAGTACTCAAAGCCATCGGCATCTTTTTGTACACCCTGAGCAGCGACACTAAATACAGTGGTGCAGAAGAGGATCATAATCAGGTATCGTCTCATAGTTAAAAATTTGGGTAGTCAATGAATGAATTTACAATTATTCAGCGGCCTCTCATTTTTAACACCCCTGAAACCCAAGAATTTGCTGCCAGAAGCGTCCAAAACCAGCCTCAGGCAGCTATTGAAAAAATGGGTAATCATATTAGGAAACTAAAAGGTTTCCTTTATATATTTGAAACCAAAAGGTTCCCTAATGCAAAGAGACGTATTCACAGCCATAGCCGACCCCACAAGGCGAGAGATCATTACGATGCTGGTCAGCCAGCCTCTGAATCTTAACACTGTGGCCGACAAGTTCGACATCAGCAGGCCGGCAGTGGCCAAGCATTTAAAGCTACTGAAAGAGTGTGGGCTGATCGATATTGAAAAAAGAGGCAGGGAGAGCTTTTGTAGCGCCAGGCTCGATGGATTGAAGGAGGTAACAGACTGGACAGCAAAGATGAGGGCCTTCTGGACTCAGAAGTTGGATGCACTAGAGGTGTTTCTGGAAAATGACCAAAATACAAAACAAGGCAAAAGTTATGAGTGACCTGCTAAACCCCGGAAAGCTCACCAATGAACCCGACGGGTACAAAGTGGTATTCGAACGAGAGTTTCCGTTTAGTTCCGAAGCTGTTTGGGAGGCAATTACAAATCCCGACAAGCTGGCGACATGGTTCATGGCAACAGAAATGGAATTCAAACCAGGTGGCAAAATGGTCATCCGCTTTCCTGAACCCGACAACTCTGAATCATTTGGAAAAATAACCAGGATCGTCCAGACCAAGCTGTTTGAGTACTACTGGGAAGAGGAGCTTGTTACTTGGGAGCTTCAGGAGCTGGGTTCCGAACGATGCCTTCTTACACTTACACATAGTAAAGTGGATGGGCAATGGGCAAAGTCAGTTCCGGCGGGCTGGCATTTTATGCTCGATACACTAAAGAAAACGCTGGCAGGCGACGAAACAACGCCAAAAATACCAGACAAACAAGAGGCCTTGAAGGCACAATACGCTGAAATGTATAAGCATCTATAACCAAGCAATAATATGGCAAAGACTCCATTTACCATCGAAAAAACATACAACGCACCTGCTAAAAAAGTGTGGGAAGCCATCACCGACAAAGACAAAATGAAGGTTTGGTACTTTGATCTGGCTGAGTTCAAAGCTGAGGTGGGTTTTGAGTTCCGGTTTAAAGGTGGCCCACCAGAAAGACAGTACCTGCACATTTGCGAGGTGACTGAAGTGATTAAGGAGAAAAAACTAGCCCACAGCTGGCGCTACGATGGAGAGCCTGGCATCTCTTACGTGACCTGGGAGCTGTTTGACCAGGGGAACTCCACCTTGGTGCGACTCACTCATGCGAACATTGAAAGCTTCAACAGCGGTAATCCGGATTTGGTACCTGAAAACTTTGCCGCCGGATGGACGGATATTGTGGGAAGGAGCTTGAGAGAGTACCTGGAGGGGAAATAACAGCAATAATGACCGTGTCTCTTCGCAGAAATAGCTGTGTCGGCTAGTAAGACCGTACGAAAGTTACGTGCATGGGATCGGGCGTAGCTTTCATTTTTGGCGATATTTTCTCTTAGCCCTAATCAAACTGTATCGAAAATCGTCGAATAGCAAGCTTAGCAATAAAACTACGGCAGCTAATACCAGCGTATTTAATTTCAGGTCGACTTTAGAATAGAAAAAACCGCCGGCAAGACCTCCGGCAAAAAAGAATGAAATAATGTATATGCGCAGTTTGATGGTCGATTTGAGTTTTTCCCTGTTCGGATGCGATTTAGGGAAGAGTAGCTGCGAAATTTCAATACCCAAGTCAGTGAAAAGCCCCGTAAGGTGGGTGGTTCTCACGATTGTGTTGGAAATTTTTGTCACATAAGAATTCTGAAGCCCCATGGCAAATAGCAATAAACAGGCGATGACATCAGGATAAGTGATGTCCACCACATTGCTCAGCAGACCTATAGAGAGCAAAACCAAAGACTCAATTATTGTGGGCAAAACATAAACATTCCATTTTTTATTTTCCCGGAAGAGCTCAATAAGAAAGCTTGACAAGAACGAGCCAAAGAAGAAAGAGAAAATGTAAAGGAAATACACTGTCCCTCTCCAAAACTCCAGATTTGACACGTCATAAATAAACAGTGCGAAGTGGCCTGTTACATTTGTAGTTAACTGTTTGAGAGCCAAAAAACCAGTTACGTTCACAATGCCAGCTACAAAGGAAAGTACGGTGGCAATTTGCAGGTTATGCTTCAGTGTCCTGCTTTTACCTTGATGCCTGAACATTAGATGATCACTTTATTTGCCTATTGGGTGGATATAACACGCCTTCGCTTGCTATCCTCCAGGGCTCGCTAAGCTACTTGTTTTTTCTTCACAGCGAAAGGAATCCTTCAAATGTCATCTCAGGCACTCTGCCCGGCTCCAAAACATAGCGACAGCACAACAGAACCGACGACCTCATGGCCTCCGCTACTTTGGCACAACAGTCACAATCACTCTTTTGTATCTGGTCAATACCGGACTCCCCTTGTCTGACAGTTTTAGGATGAAATGTAGTGTTTCTTCCTTGTCGACGTCCGGCGCCTTCACATACACTCCATGTACGTTTTCAGCAGAGATATCTATTTGCTTCTTATAGCTGCCTGCCTCGGGGTAGTGGAACCAGAGAAAGCTAAGGTTATCGCCATCAGGGTCGGTAGAGCTGAATGCATCCAGGGCAAAGCCCTCTCCCGACTTCACAGTCAACCGGTCGGCATGCTCCAGCACTGGGGTTGGCGGGTGGTTAGCTTCTTCATACGACCTGGTACACCAGTCCATTCTGGCAGCAAAGTCATTCTGAAAGTCGTCTCTCCAGCGAAACAACGTCGCCTTGTTGTTATTGAAAGAAACGGTATCTCTGCGAACGGTGCGTCCGTACAGACTGGGCACATACGGAGTATAATTATCCTTTGTATCTGTCCATATAGGCCTGGTTTCAGGCTCAAACGGAACACCTGAGCTCCCCTTTTTTAGCGTAGCAATATCTGGCTTGTAGAGTTCGTAGCGGCCACCCCAGCCACCCCATTCCGGATGCTCCGGCTCATTGAGCCCGTTAGGTATCAAACCCAGGAACGACGGTGTATCGCCTTCCATGCCCCAGGCCACGTCCGGGTATTCCACGCCCACGGGGCCATGGCCTTGCTGAATGTTTTCAGCTATCCATGGGTTGCTTATTTTTTCATTGTCTATGCCTTTTATCACGTTGTTGATGGCACTCCATGTGGCGCTACCGTAGTGATCACCCGGGCTCACAATATAAAACAAGCTGGGAAAATTATTCCTGATCCAAATGCCGCTGTCATCCTGGTCCGATATGGTGTAAACCCGCAATTTGGCAATGAGTCGCTTTGCTTCTGCCGGCGACTTGGTTTTCTGAATCTTGTGCAGGGCCTGGGCCAGTGTGTTCACGCCTCCCCAGGCTGTTACCCACAGTGGCCGGTCGTCCTTTTCTTCAAGCACTTTGATAATCCAATCCGACCCTTCTGAGTCCTTTCCATCGCCCACTCCCAGCATGCCATATACCGGCAGCCCTTGCTTCACTATCGCCAGCAAATCTTCGGCTTCCGGAAAACCAGCTTCATGTTTCAAAAGGTTAGGCTGAACCTTACCGTAGGCCCTGATCACTTTCCGAATTGACTCCGGGGCCACACTTGTTTTCTTCCAGATGGAGGTGGTGGCTACCATTCCTTTGATGTCTATCACATTGGAGTACAGCACCAGCCGAACAAAGGACTCAATATCGTCGGGTTCCGCCTCAATATCGGACAGGATAACTACCCGGTGTTTTTGCACTGGCTGACTGAACAGGAGGTTGGTGCTAAATATCAAAAAAAAGGCGGTAAGAAAATTCTTCATGGTGAGTGTAGTTTAATCAATAGTCAAAGACCTAAATTTAATCTCGGTTTTAAATCAAAACTACCCGTATGTGTAATTAAACATGATGAATTCCGAGATTTTAAATGTGTTTGACGAAAAGCGAGAGGAGTTCAAGCCCTACGGCATCACCTGCGAGGTGTGGACGCCCAGCCTGATGCGAAGACCCGACCGTCACAACGAAATTGAACTCAACTATTTTGGGGAGGGTGCTATCACCTACCTTTTTCACGATAAAAAAATCACTATCCCCTCAAAAAAGCTTGCCCTGTTTTGGGGGCTGATTCCTCATCAAATCATTGACTTCGAAAACATCACGTCCTATTTTGTTTGCACCATCCCATTTTCCCAATTCTTAGAATGGAAGCTTCCCACTTCATTTGTTGATGGAGTGCTAAGAGGCGAAGTTTTACTAGATGGTTCTGAAGCGTTTTCGCCATATGATGAGTTCCTGCTAAATAATTGGACCAGCGAGTTTGGGAAAAACGAAGGCCTTGAGGTAACCCTGCTGGAGATGCGTGCCCGTTTGCTCAGGATGGCGCATAACAGTGTCGCCAGAAAAGAAAACAACCATTCCTCTATTCATTCAACTGAAATAAGTCAGGTGGAAAGAATAGCTATTTACATTGCTCAAAACTACGCCCAACCTATTAAAGCCGCTGAAATAGGGGAAGCGGTAGGCCTCCATCCCGACTATGCGAACACCATTTTCAGGAAAGCATTTGGCAGCACTTTGAGCGAGCACATTATGAAAGAAAGAATTTCACATGCCCAGCGTCAGCTGGCTGCTACCGACACCAGCATCACCGAAATCGCATTTCAATGTGGCTTCAATTCTATCAGCCGCTTCAATGCCTGCTTTATGAAAATGAACGGTTGCACACCCAGGGAGTTTAGGAGAAGATACCTGTAAATACTGCTCAATGTGAATCTGCCTGATAGTTCAAGTGAAGCCATTGCGCTCCTTTGTGGCTACCAGTTTTCCGCTGGACAGGTGCGGCGACATTGGAAGCCGTTGACAGGCTAGCGACTGCTTTTTCTTGAGTCACTTGTCCTCTTTGATATACTCCATCGTCCAAACGTTTTGTCTCGGGAGTCCTTTTTCAATTCTGGCTAAATCCACTACCTCCTGAATAAATTGAGTTTTCGCCTTTGTATACTCGTCCAGTGAAGAGAAACTCCTGAGCACTAACAGCTTTTTCAAATCATTGTACCTGGCTACCATGTCCGGTCTCTTTCTCAAATAGTCTCTGAATAGTATTTCGTTCCTTGAATAGAATTCAACATCCCATGGCAAAATGTGCAAATTATGCGTCCAGGTGTTCTCACGGGTATACCTGGCAAACAGATGTCGGCCGGCAATATCCGTTGGGGTTTTGCGATAACTAAGTGCAAAAAGCTTCCGATCGTAAAAGGAAACTTTGCGAAATGGTGAAACGGCAATAAAAATATCAATTATCGGCTTCGCACTCTGGCCGGGGATAGAAGTGCTGCCAATATGTTCAATGGCTTTAATCTGACTCCGAAAAGTGGTGACCATCAGTTCTCTTTCATCTTCGAATCCTCTTTTCCATTTTTCGCAGTATTCAACGATGCCTATGGCCATACTTTCTACTTTCACACCTGTCCAAATAACCAAAAATTATGGAATATTCAACGCCGATTTTCAGTTAAACAACCCTTCCCGCATCTTATTGGGCTATTTGCTCTTTCGGGCTATTCAACCACCAATCTGTGCGTTTCCTTCCAGCGGTCGGTAGCCACTGTGACGAAATAAATGCCCGGCAACACGCCGGTTAGCGGAATCTCGACCTCTTCCCCAGGTGCACAAGCACTGCTGTAAACCAGGCGACCATCGGACGAAAAAACATTGATCTGCCCCTGAATTGCAGGGGGCGCCATCCTGACACGTGCGCTATGGCTGGCAGGGTTTGGGTAGATGGCTATGGCAGTGCCTTTGTCAACACCCAGAACGGGCTGTTTTACAGACTCATCAGTGTAATACAGCGTACGATCAAGTTGCTGGATCAAATAGACCCTGCCGGTCGGCCCCTCAGCGAAAACGCAATAACTGAACTGGGCCACGCCATCAATTACCAAAGGGTTAATATGCTTCTTTTCGAAATCAGACCCGGCTTTTGAATAGGAAACACCCGAAAGAGTCAGCGAGGTACCAAACCTGAAGGCATAACTGTCGCCATTGGCAGCGAAGTAGCTGTTGTGCGCCTCCAGGTAAAGCCATGGGTAGCCAAATGGCACCAAATGCTGGTGGCTCCATTCCTCTCCATTGACAGCCCCCTGAAAGCTGCTACTCAGGTTCAAAGAAGTGGCCACTCTACCAGAAGCACCCTGTAGGCTTATGCGAATATTGTCCTGCCTATCGACTTCCAAACTGGTTACCTGTACAATGCTTGTCGTGCCCAAACCATCCTCACCTCCCCAGTCGAACAAAGGATCGGGCAATGCCTGCCAGGTGTCGCCATGATCGGTAGAATACAGCAAGGCGCCGTCCGCCGACGTATACTCATTCAACGATGCATAAATGCGGCCCTGTGAGTCTTGTGCCAGGTGCGAAATATACTGATCCCGTGCCCTGACCAACTCCACTTTGCGCCAGGTATGTCCGTTGTCCTGAGACTTAAAAAGCCCGTTTCCCCGGAAATAGCCCACATCATTTTCGACCTCAAGGTAACCAGTAGCCACCAGTACGACGCCGTTGGCCAGTAGCAGCATATCGGTCACACCAATTACCTCCTGTAGCTGACTCCTGTGCCAGCTCTCTCCGCTGTTCATCGACACATAAATGGTGCCACTGCCAGAAACGCCATAAATTGAGTCGCCAGAAACAATCAGGTGAAAGAAGGGCACGGGATCGACGTCTAAACTTGTCCAGGACCGCCCTTCGTCGGCACTCCTGACGATGCCCTTGTTCGTGCCGAGGTAAATGTCTCCCCGCCTATTTACCTGTAGCGAATAAAAGACCGTATTGCCGGCGAGATTAGGCTCGATTGTATTCCAGAAATCATTGTTGAGCTGGGCTTCAGCCAGGAGCGGAAACAGCAGTAAAAAAAGTATAACTCTCATCAGTTTTGAAATAAAACCCAGACATTGAAGTGATGAAAATGGTTGCATTGGGCTCGCCGAAAATCTTATACCTGAACTTGGTCGATCCACTCCCTTGCAAGCGAAGGATCTGTAAAAAACCGTTCCCGGTCAGTGCCATATAAACGCTGGTACTTTTCAATTTTTGTGGCATCCTGGTGAACGTGGGCCGCAGCTACACACCTGATACCTCTTTTGGAAGTTAACAGAAGCCCGTTGGCCTCCTCGAACATATCGAGGTAACCTACCCGCCACCCATAGTCGGCCAGGGTGCGGGGAATGACCTCCCTGTATCGCTTATGAGCCTCCACATTGATGGCACTAAAACCAAAAAGATCCACCAGGATTTTGAATTGTCCACCGTCTCCGACAGCATCAAGTGCCTTGTAGAGAGAGGTTTCCCACTTTTCAATATCTGGAATTGTTACGTCCCCGCCGAGCCTGGTCACCAGCAGTTGCTCATGGGCCATCCAAAGGCTATCTAAATTTTTCATAAGTGAAGTGTTTTTTTGCTTTGACAAATTGAGGGCAACCTCCCGGCCTGATTCCTCACCGGCTGCAAATTTTCCCAAAAGCTTCTTACTCACAGTTTTCAACTTTGGTTAGCAATAAATTTTCCGGCGACACAACCGGATTAAAAATCATGAACCCTCATGTTTGATTTTTTGGTAGAGTTCGAGCGCACTGCGCTCCACCCAGCACGCAGCCAGGCGATTGTCCCGAACGCTCCAAATGGCAATTCCGGTAAAGGCAACCTCCCGGCCGTCGGCCGGTAGTCCAAAAATCCCATTATTTTTTCCCGTACAAATCCACCGGGATATCACCCGGTCGCCTGATTCATTTCGGATTGTCTCCTGGCTCTCCGTGATGGCGTCGGTGAGTTTTTGTTGAAAATTTCGCACCCATTCTTTGAACTCGTTGCGCCCGGTGATACTGATGCCGCCGGTGGTAATGGTGTAATCCTCGGTCATCAGCTCATCGATGGCGTCGAGGTCGTGAGAGGGGCCCCACACACGCTCCAAAAATGAAAGCGACAGTTGTACAGGGTCGGCGATACGTCTCGTGGTATTCATGTCAAAAATTTAAAAAAGAGAAAATCCATTTATCAGGCAGGTTGTCAGGCGAAAATCCACGGAATCCGTCGCCGCAAAACCAGGGTTACGGCAAGCCCAACCGAAAACTGCCGGGGCAACGCATGCACACCCAGAATAGCTCTGGAGTGCTGACCCTTTTCTCCCAGCACCTCCACAAAAAGGTCAGAAGCGCCGTTCGCTACCTTTGGGGCATCGTCCCAACCTTCGGCGCCACAGTAAAATATGTCTGCATGTAAGAGCCCTTCCATCTGTTCGACCTCAAAATACTTGTTTATCTGAGCCAACACATTGAGCCCGCACAAGCGCATGGCCTGATAGCCAGCCTCTGTGTCCAGCTCGGCGCCCAGCTTCCCCTGGTAAAGGAATTCTCCATTTTTTATCGGGAACTGTATCGCCACCGACACATGGTTTCCCCGGGTATTGCACGAGGAATAGTTGCCACCCGGCGTTGACGGCTCCGGCAGAACAAGCCCCAATTTTTTGATTTGTTTTTCAATGCTGGTCATATAATCTTATGGTTAAAAAATCATTTTCTGTCCGTCTCCGGGTATAAGAAGCTGTCCTCTTTCCACTTGTGTGATCGCCCGGTTCCGAAGCTCTTCCCTGGTGAGGGAGTCATGGTCCAGAGCTCCTATATGTGTAGCCACCACCCGTGCTTGCGAGGTGTATTCACAAAGCGCCAGCACCTGCCCTGCATCCATAACCAGAGGCTCACTATCGCCAGAAAAAGCTGGCCCAAATACATTGTAGGAATGCATAAAAGCGTTTCCTCCTGCATGACAGACAACTACCTCTGGCTTGTGCCTGTCAATCACGTATTGCACTCCATCGTACCAAATGGTATCTCCACACCAGTAAAGAGTCTTCTCTTTCAAATGCCTGAACACAAAACCAGATGCGGTGCCCATCAGCGGCAGAATCTCTCCAGCGCCATGCTGGCAATCCGTTCTGGTGATGCTCACCCCCTCGATGTCCAACTCCCGGTCAATGGCCCTGACGTTTCCAAAACCACTTGACATAAGTGCATCCAGGTCTTGAGGCTGGCAAAAAATGGGTGCCTGTCTGGAGAGATTACGCTGTGCCTCGTCATCAAAATGATCAGGGTGCAAATGAGAGACAATAATGTAATCAACACCTTCTACGATCTCTTTGATGCTACAGGGAAGATCAACGGTGGGATTTTTGGACCTACCCGCCAGTGAGGGTTGGCTATATTTTTCTCCCAAATAAGGATCAATTAAAAAAGTGACACCACCGAATCGCAGCTTGACCGTAGCGTTTCGAATAAGCTGTAGTTCCATGTCTTTGTTGTTTTTTTGACACAAAACTAGCGCCAGGCCAACCCACGCCAGCTATTCGAAATTGCTAATTAAACTCAAATCGTCTCCCTCTGATCAAAGGATAAAGTGAGTTAGCCTCCTGAAAACCAACTTTGTCGGCCACGTCGGCAATGGTCATCTCGCCACTCCCAATATATTCGAGTGCTTTTCTTACCCTCACCTGCTGAATCAGTTTGTGCGGTGTAAACCCAAAAGCCTGTCTGAATACCCGAATAAAATGAAACTTCGACATCAGCACCTCCCTGCTCAGGGCATCTACCGTCAACGATGGGTCGCTATACTGGCTGAAAATGATATCTCTGCCCATAGCTACCCTCTTGAAAAGCTCAGCTCGGGTGGTACTTTTTTGCGACGGAATCCTCATAGCAGACTTTTTGTTTTTGCCAATCAGTCCTCCCATCACGTCCATCAGTTCCAAAAGGTATTCATCGCCGCTGTCACTCTGGTAGCTAAGTAGCTTGCTTCTAAACAGGGGCTCGTTGAAAAAAAGTCGGTTATCAAACAAATAGGGTTCGCTGTGTCCAGTCGGGTTATCGAGCAGCTTTTCATCGTCCGACAGGATATTGGAAAGAATCTCATTGTAAGTATCAAAGCCCAGGTGAACATTCATAATGTTGACAGGCAATGAGTCACGAATCGAGAAGCTGAAGTGCTCAAAGGGGTTAACAACACAAATAGTCTCCTTGCAAAACCTGACATCACGACCATTGGTAGTGAGCGTCACCAGCCCGTCGGTATTGACAGAAAAGATGGTGAATGAGCTCTCGGGAATCTCTTTCTCGAACGCCTGATAGTGGCTGTTTACTACCACATTGGGCCATTCCAGCACTCGATTGTCACCGCTATTGACTTTATTCCTTAGCCGGGTGAGCGTTTCCTGATCCGGGCAGCGGTTAGCAACGATCATTAGAATTGATTATATTTAATTCAATATCGGCTCCATCGCTTTTAGCGAATCGGTTGAAACAATCTGTGCAAACTCGTCTTTCAAACTGGCAATGGCCGTGGCATGAATGACTCCAGCGGAATACTCATTTCCGTCATGTCCGATTTTGTTAAAAGTAGCCGTTGCGTCGTGCACCAAATAGGTTTTGTAGCCCAGGTTGCCGGCCATTCTTGTGGTAGTTGAAACGCAATGATCGGTAGTTAACCCGACAATGACCAGCGTGTCAATTCCTTTCTCATTCAGTCGGCTTTCAAGGTTTGTTCCTATAAAAGCGCTGTTGACATTTTTCTCCACCAAGGGCTCTCCCGGTAAAGGCTCCACAAGTTCATTAAAAGCATGGCCCGGGTTAGAAGGGTGCAATGGCGACCGGGGGTTTGCAGAAGAGTGTCGAACATGGAAGACTGGTAACTGGTGAATTCTCCACATAAAAAGTAGTTCCGACGCATTCTGCTCAGCATTTGGATTGTTGCGATGCCCACCCCAGTACGCAATATCTTCAAAGGCCTTTTGTATGTCTATTAGAATTAGTGCAGGTTTTTGGTCAAAAAGTGATTCCATACTAACTTTATTTGATATGGAATTTACGGACGAGCCCCTCCCCGGGTTTTTCTAAAATACAGAATCTGGATTAAAATCAGTCTGTCAGTTCATCAACGACCAGGGCAACAGTAGCCTTCCTTCAGCTCATAAGGCATAAAAAAAGGCCCATTGGCGGGCCTTTTAACTTCAATGTTTTTATTTTTTAGCGATACATCACCGCATTCACCGCATCAATCGTCTTCTTTGCGTTAGGCAAAATGAATTCAATCAGTGTGGGGGCGTATGGAAGTGGCACGTCGAGATTGGTTACTCTTCTTACTGGCGCATCCAGGTAATCGAAAGCGTAGCGCTGAATGTGGTAAGTGATTTCTGAAGCAATAGACGCCAGAGGCCAGGCTTCTTCTACAATCACCAACCTATTGGTTTTCTTCACCGAATTCACCACTGTATCGTAGTCGATAGGGCGTACGCTCATCAAGTCGATAATTTCGGCTGAAACTCCTTCCTGCTGAAGGGCATCGGCAGCTTCGAAAGCCACTTTCATCATTTTACCAAAAGAAACGATAGTAACATCATTTCCTTCTTTTACCACCTTGGCAGTACCAAGTGGAATCAGGTATTCGCTTTCAGGCACTTCACCTTTGTCGCCGTACATCAGCTCCGACTCCATGAAAATAACCGGATCGTCGTCACGGATAGAAGACTTGAGCAAGCCTTTGGCATCGTATGGGTTGGATGGCACCACCACCTTCAAACCAGGAGTGTTGGCAAACCAATTTTCAAAGTTTTGTGAGTGCTGTGAGCTCAGCTGGCCTGCATTTCCTGTAGGTCCACGGAAAACGATAGGCACATTGAACTGTCCACCTGACATCGACATCATTTTGGCAGCGCCGTTAATGATTTGGTCGATGGCTACCAATGAGAAGTTAAAGGTCATAAATTCTATGATTGGTCGCAGTCCGTTCATAGCAGCACCAACGCCCAGTCCACCAAAACCCAATTCAGCAATGGGGGTGTCGATCACTCTTTCTGGCCCAAACTCATCAAGCATACCCTGGCTTACCTTGTAGGCACCATTGTATTCGGCCACTTCTTCCCCCATCAGGAATATTTTGGGGTCTTTTCTCATCTCTTCGTTCATCGCCTCACGAAGGGCTTCTCTGAATTGTATTTCTCTCATCGTATAGTCTTTCTAACGGCGTGCTAAGTTAATATGGGTTGGTACAAGAAACAACATGGATTTTGATGAGCGTCCAATTTCTCGCCGAAGCGAAAGGTGGTTTCAAATTAAAGAGGTTACTCTGTGCAGTACCGCACAGAGTAACCTCTTTAATCTAACGACAATATCAGCTGATGGTCGCTCCCGGATTTGTCACCGCATTGGCCTGCAACAACCTCAGGTTACCCTCTTCATCCTCAGCTGACAAAATCATGCCCTGCGATTCAATACCCATCATTTTGCGGGGCGCCAGGTTAGCCAGCACCACTACCTGCTTCCCTATCAGGTCTTCGGGTTGATAATGCTTGGCAATACCGCTCAGGATCGTGCGTTTGTCAATGCCCGTGTCGAGCAAGAACTTCAGCAGCTTGTCCGACTTTGGCACTCTTTCGCACTCCAGCACAGTAGCCACTCGCATGTCAAGCTTGGTGAAATCGTCATACACTATCTCTTCCTTAAGCCCGGGTACTTCCATTTTTTCTGCTTTTTTTATTTTGCCTGCTTTTTCGGCAGGACTGTTTAGTTTTTTTGTTGCTTCCAGCTTTGCTATCTGAGCCTCCACCACATCGTCTTCTATTTTTTCGAACATCAGAGTCGCTGCCTCCAGCTGGTGCCCAGCCGCTAAAAGATCACCTTTTCCAAGGTCACTCCATTTGACGCCTTTCTGGTTGAACATGCCACCTAACTTGCTGGCAGTGAATGGCAAAAATGGCTCACACACCACCTGCAGAGTGGCTGCTATCTGCAAAGCGATGTTCATGATGGTTTTGACACGCTCAGGGTCAGTCTTGATCAGCTTCCAGGGCTCCGTGTCGGCCAGGTACTTATTACCCAACCTCGCCAGGTCCATCAGCGAAGCCAACGCTTCCCGGAATTTGAACTGCTCGATAGAGCCAGCAATCACTCCAGGGAATTCCGCTAATTTCGCCAGCGTCTCTTCATCAAACTGAAAGAGCTCTCCTCTCTGAGGCACCTTACCGTCATAATACTTATGAGTAAGCACCACTGCCCTGTTCACAAAGTTGCCAAAAATGGCCACCAGCTCACTGTTATTTCTTGTCTGGAAATCTTTCCAGGTAAAGTCATTGTCCTTGGTTTCCGGCGCATTGGCGCAAAGCACATAGCGCAGCACGTCCTGTTTACCAGGGAACTCCTCCAGGTACTCGTGCAGCCACACTGCCCAGTTGCGGCTCGTACTTATCTTCTGCCCCTCAAGGTTCATAAATTCGTTGGCAGGCACATTGTCGGGCACCACGAAATCGCCGTGCTCCATCAGCATGGAAGGGAAAATGATGCAGTGGAAAACGATATTGTCCTTACCAATAAAGTGCACCAGGCGGGTGTCCTCATCCTTCCAGTATTTCTCCCAGTCGTTGGGCTTTAGTTCCTTTGTGGCGGAGATATAGCCAATGGGTGCATCGAACCACACATAAAGCACCTTCCCCTCTGTGTCTGGCAATGGCACTTTCACCCCCCAGTCGAGGTCACGAGTCATGGAGCGAGGCTGCAGGCCCTGGTTTAGCCAGCTTTTGCACTGCCCAAACACGTTCGTTTTCCACTCAGGGTGGCTGTCTACGTACTTCTCAATTTTGGGTTGAAGCTTATCCAGCGGCATGTACCAGTTTTTGGTGGGCTTCAGCACAGGTTTCTCGCCGCTCAGCATGGAGCGGGGATTGCCAAGCTCCTGAGGGCTTAGGGTACTCCCACATTTTTCGCACTGATCGCCGTAGGCGTTTTCGTTGCCGCAAGTGGGGCATGTACCTACTATATATCTGTCTGCCAAAAACTGGTTGGCCTTTTCATCAAAATACTGCTCGGTGGTTTGTTCTTCAAAAATCCCCTTCTCATAAAGATTAAGGAAAAAATCCTGCGAGGTCTTATGATGAATCTCCCGGCTTGTGCGTGAATAGGTATCGAAAGAAATACCAAACTCAGCAAAAGAGTTCTTAATGATGTCGTAGTATTTATCCACCACCGCCTGAGGCGTTGTTCCCTCATTGCGGGCTTTCAGCGTGATGGGTACGCCGTGCTCATCCGTTCCACTCACAAACACAATATCCTCCCCCATTGAGCGCATATACCTCACATAGATGTCGGATGGGAGATAGCAGCCAGCCAAATGCCCTATATGGATGGGGCCATTGGCATAGATCAATGCAGCGGTAACGGTGTGTCTTTTGTAAGTCTTCTTAGCCATTATTCTTGGTTTGGGCTGCAAAGATAGGGGAAAGTACTTAAGTGTGTAAGCTCTGCCAGGAGTTATTGGCTATGCTGTTGAAATGTGTTACGTGACTCTTGGGGCTTTTCATTTTACGACTGTGGTTTGTAGTAACCCGGGCTATTGTGCAAGTTGCATGAAAGTATTATCGCATGGAATACAGAACCATTCCTCCACCATATTCCCTCGCTGCCTACGTCCGGTTTTTCTGGACGCTCGAAGCCGAAGTGCCAATTGGTGGCCACTATATCCACCGTGCCATGGCTGATGGATGTAGCGAATGGCTTTTTCACTACAAAGGGACGTTTCGGGAGGTGCTCGACCAAAACAAGACTGAGAAGTCGTTTACTTCCGGATTTCAAGGGCAAACAAGCAGATTCAGGCGTTTCGTTACACACCAGAGCTTTGGAATTTTTGGGGTATACCTTTACCCGCATGCGCTACCGGCCTTGTTCCAAATCCCAGCCTGCGAGATCAGCAATCAAATGCCGGACATCAGGTCTCTAATGGGAAAAAATGGCGATGAGCTTGAAAGCAGGATAATGATGGCAAAGAACAATGAGCAACGAGTGGCCGTCTTGTCGGCATACCTGCAGTCGAGGCTGCAACGGGCGAAAAGTGACCCTTATTCGCTGGAATTCGCCATCAAAGATGTTATACGGATGAAGGGCCAGGTTTCTGTCAACGAACTTGCTAACAGGCACTGCCTCTCGAAAAGACATTTTGAAAGGAAATTCAAAGAGTTGGCGGGCATGAGCCCGAAGCTTTATTCCCGGGTAGTACGGTTTCAGTCTGTTTTTCCTGAGCTAAATCAGGTCGGGCCGTCACTGACAGAAATCGCTCTCCAATGCGGCTACTACGACCAATCGCATTTTATACAGGATTTTAAAGAGTTTGCCGGATTTAGTCCGGGAGAGTTTTTGCGTGGCAACACATCAGAAACCGTGAACTGGACAGGTTGAAAGTCGCTTTTTTCCAATTTTCCCTTCAAATTTCTTTAAAAATTTGGCTTCATTAAAATCTGAACTATGAAAGCTATCTCCATTATTCCCTGCCTCGGCTACATCAACGCCCTTACCGCCATTGATTGGTTATGCGATGCATTTGGATTTGAAAAACATCAGGTATTCTCCGAAGACAACGGTGTGGTAAGCCACGCCGAACTTGTCCTTGGCAACTGCATGATTATGGTGGGTACCCAGGACACGGGGAGTGCCTACAGCAAACTTATCAAGCATCCCTCGGAAACGGGAACATTTGAAACTCAAAGTCCTTATATAGTACTGGACGAAAGCGAAGTGGACGCTCTTTATGAAAAAGCGAGGCAGCATGGTGCCCGGATTGCCATTGAGCTAACGCAGCAGAGTTATGGTGGAAAAAATTTTTCCTGCTACGACCTTGAAGGGCATTTGTGGAACTTTGGGTCATACGATCCATGGAGTGCAAAAAAACGATAGCTTATGATCTCCAATGATCGATTCAGGGAAATTGCCCTTTCACTGCCCGGAGTTGAGGAGCGGCCTCACTTCGACAGAGCTGCCTTCAAAGCCAGGGTGATATTTGCTACGCTTCATGAGGCCAGCCACACTGCCAACCTCAAGTTCAACGAGGTAGATCAATCCGTTTTTTGCGAATTCGAAAAAGGGGTTTATGCGGTTCCCAACAAATGGGGCCAGCAGGGCTGGACTACGTTTGAGCTGGATAACGTACCGGAAGAGTTGGTAAAAGATGCGCTTGAAACGGCTTACAAAGAATCACTAAAAAAGAAGACGAAATAAACTAAGCGGCTGGCTTTCTGTTCACTCATCTTGCGTTTGAAATTACTATTTCTTAACATGCCTTCTTTTAGCCATGTTTTATTCGTACCTTTGCGGGCGAATTTCTAAAGACATGTCTGATAATATCCGTAATATCGCTATCATAGCGCACGTTGACCACGGTAAAACTACTTTGGTTGACAAAATCATCCACCAGTCCAAGCTTTTCAGGGAAAACCAGGAGTTTGGGGACTTGATCCTTGACAACAATGACCTGGAAAGAGAGCGTGGCATCACCATCCTGTCAAAAAATGTATCTATTCGTTACAAAGACGTTAAGATCAACATTATCGACACCCCTGGTCACTCCGATTTCGGAGGTGAAGTGGAGAGGGTACTGAAAATGGCTGATGGCGTGTTGCTTTTGGTAGACGCCTTTGAAGGCCCTATGCCTCAAACACGCTTTGTATTAAGCAAGGCGATTGCGCTGGGACTTAAGCCTATCGTAGTTATTAACAAAGTAGACAAAGAGAACTGTCGCCCTGACGAAGTACATGAGCAGGTGTTTGAGCTAATGTACAACCTGGACGCTACTGAAGACCAACTTGACTTCAGAACTGTTTACGGTTCTTCGAAGCACGGCTGGATGAGCCACGACTGGAAAGATAAAACTGAAGATATCACTGCCCTTCTCGATACGATTCTGGAAGTAATTCCTCCGGCTCCTTTGAGAGAGGGCTTGCCACAAATGCAAATCACCTCTCTTGATTTTAACGCCTATACCGGTCGTATTGCTATCGGCAGGGTGTTTCAGGGTAAACTTGTTGAAGGTGCCACTGTGGGTCTTTGTAAGAAAAATGGTGTTGTTAAGAAAGTAAGAATAAAAGAAATCAGTGTATTTGAGGGGCTTGGGAGACTAAGAGTACCTGAGGTATCAGCTGGCGATATTTGTGCACTTGTGGGAATTGAAGATTTCGAGATCGGTGATACAATCACTGATTTTGAGAACCCGCAGCCGCTGCCACGCATATCTATAGATGAGCCTACTATGAGTATGCTCTTCACTATTAACAACTCACCTTTCTACGGTAAGGAAGGGAAGTTCGTAACCTCTCGTCACGTAAGAGACCGTCTTTTCAAAGAAACTGAAAAGAACCTTGCACTGAAGATTGAAGAAACCACTTCTGAAGACAAGTTCCTTGTATACGGACGTGGAGTGCTTCACTTGTCTATCCTGATCGAAACCATGCGCCGTGAAGGTTATGAATTCCAGGTTGGACAGCCTCAGGTGTTGTTCAAAGAAATCGACGGAGTGCGCAATGAGCCGATCGAACTACTTGTTGTAGACGTGCCACAGGAGTCTGCAGGTAAGGTAATTGAATTTGCCACCCAAAAGAAGGCCGAACTCAAGATCATGGAGCCAAAGGGCGACTTGCAGCACCTGGAATTTGAGATTCCCGCTCGTGGGATCATCGGGCTAAGAAACAGCGTGCTAACTGCTACTCAGGGTGAGGCAATTATGACCCACCGTTTTCTGAGTTACCAGCCTTACAAGGGGCCTATACCAGGGAGAATTAATGGATCAATCATATCTGTGGATACGGGAAGCGCTACTGCCTATAAGCTAGACAAACTACAGGATCGTGGCGTTTTCTTTATTGATCCAGGGGAAGAAGTATATGGCGGCATGGTCATTGGCGAGCACTCTAGAAATAATGATCTTGTTGTAAACGTTCAGGAGGGTAAAAAACTCACCAACGTAAGGGCATCCGGAACTGACGATAGTGCGAAGATCTACCCAAAAAGAAGGTTCTCTTTGGAAGAAGCACTGGAGTATATCAAAAAAGACGAATACGTGGAGGTGACCCCTCTTTCTATCAGGATGAGAAAAATCTATCTTGATGAAAATGAGCGGAAACGCATGGACGCTAAAATGTCGGAGTAAGGTTCTTTCGGATTTTTCGTAAACCGCAAAAGTTAAAAGGCTTAATTTAGGGATAACAAGTAAATGTTATCCCTTTATTTTTGTGATGAACTTCGAAAACCTAGATAGCTTATACCGGAGCAGCCCTATTGCCTACAGGGAGTTGCTTGAATTTATGTACCAGGAGTTTAAAAAAGCTCATGGCAAAATAACCGCAAGCATCGAAAAAGGTGATTCTACGGCCTTTTCTCACCTAAAGCACAAAATTTTCTCCACCTTAAATACCCTTGAGTATACCGAGCTAATTGACGCACTCACTCAAGTGACAAGCTTCTATGACGGCGACAAAAACCTGCACACCGAAGCACTGACCCTCAGGCTGAATGGCCTTTTTCAACTGCTTTTCCAACGCCTTGAAGACAAGATAGGCGAACTCGAAGAAGTGAAAGTGATGTAATGTTTTGTGAACGTTTCAAGAAAAGCGCCCCACAAGGGGGCTAATCACATAACAATTTGAAGATCAGCTTTTAATATTTACAGATCACAAACTACCCGCAGAAACCTCGGGTGAAATTTTCTTCACAAGCCCCTGAAGTACCTTACCCGGGCCGCATTCAATGAAGTTGCCGGCACCTTCGGCCACCATATTCTGAACCGACTGTGTCCACTTTACAGGAGCTGTAAGCTGCGAAATCAAGTTCTTTTTAATTTCGTCAATGTTAACCGATCCTTTGGTCGTTACATTTTGATAAACCGGACATATGGGCTGAGAGAAATGAGTCGCCTCAATAGCGGCTGCGAGCTCTTGCCTGGCTGGCTCCATCAGCGGAGAATGAAACGCCCCTCCGACAGGCAACACCAACGCTCTTTTTGCCCCTGCCTCTTTCATTTTCTCGCAAGCAATTTCTATCCCCTTCACAGAACCTGATATAACCAACTGACCCGGGCAGTTGTAGTTGGCAGGCACTACCACCTCGCCAGTAACTGAAGCACAAACTTCTTCAACCTTTGCGTCGTCGAGCCCCAGCACCGCAGCCATGGTGGACGGCGTAAGCTCACAAGCTTTCTGCATGGCGAGCGCCCGTTTGCTAACAAGGCGAAGTCCATCTTCAAAAGAGAGTGATTTATTGGCAACAAGTGCCGAGAATTCGCCAAGAGAATGGCCAGCTACCATGTCGGGTTTGAAATTATCTGAAACCATCGCCATCACCACTGAATGTATAAAGATGGCCGGCTGGGTGACTTTAGTTTGCTTTAGCTCTTCATCAGAACCACTGAACATGACATCTGTAATCCTGAATCCCAGTATTTCGTTGGCTTTTTCGAACAGCGCTTTTGCCTTTTCATTGGTGTCGTACAGCTCCTTGCCCATTCCGGAAAACTGAGCCCCCTGCCCTGGGAAAACATATGCATTCATAGAGGATGTGAGTTAGTTTGAAACCCCAAAGCTACAAAGAATATGCAAATGTCAGTTCCTGAAAAGAGGATGCATTAATCACCTGACCAGTTGAACCCAGCCTTTTAACTCTTCCCTACCCTGCTGCTGATCCAGCACATCAAATTCTACATCGGCCACATAATAGTAAACCCCCGAAGGGAGATCTATTCCTGCCTCCGTTTGTCCCGCCCAGTTGATAAAAATTGAGCCTTCAACACCACTGGAATTGGTATAGTACACCATCTTCCCTGACCTGTCGTATACTTTGAAATCGACCGACTTCACAAAACGCATGCACCTCGTTACGTCAAAACCGGCGATGGCTCCATCGTTGTAATAAGGGATAAAAAGGTCATTCTTCCCGTCGTTGTTGGGTGTAAATACATTGGGTAACTCAAAATAAGGGCAGTTATCGTTGCATACCGGATCCGTCCACTCACTTTCATTTCCCGAGTTGTCCACTGCCGCCACCCTGTAACAGCCCTTGAAAGATTTTAGATTTTCGTGGGTGAAGCCTGTAGTGTTGACCTGAGCAATCAAGTTGTAGGTGCCCTCCTCACCAAGAGCGGAAAAGTACACATTGTAACTCACAGCCTCATCTTCGCACTCAAACACAGCTTCCTTTTCCCACAATATTCTGTTAGAAAAGTCACTAGCTACGCAATCAGTAAACTGGGTTTGGGCCTCGCAGGAAAATGCATCGTCCAGCGCCAGGCTAACCGGCGGGCAAGGCGGCACTTTATCATCGAGGTAGCCACAGATAATCTGTGACCTGTTGAGGAGCGGAGCAGCGATTGCGGGATTCCCGTAGCTACCCTGGGTGGTTACATAATAGCAATATTCGGTCTTAGGCACCAATCCCAGGGTATCTGCAAAATGAAAATTCTGACCGGGGACGTCTATGGATGAAATAAGGTAAAAGCCATCGGGGTCGACCACGTCTACGTTATTTCGATAGATGAAATGCTTCGGAAATTCCTTTGAGTTGTTTGACCAGGGAACATCAAACCTCCAGTTGACATCAATACTTGTGCTGTCCGACTTCAGCTCAAGCCTGACGGTGGAGGCCGCCGACGAAGCTCCAATAAGCTGTCCGTTATCAGCAACGTGGCGAACCAGGTAATTGTATGGAAAGTCTGCTGTATTCAATCGCTGATCGACCCAGGTTGTATCCTGCGTTGTGCCAAGACTTACTATTTCATTGTCGCCACTCAGGCCTTTTGCTCTCAACACCTCGTAGGTATAAGGTGGTGGAAAATCGACTTTGTCAATATCAAATGGAGATGTCCATGATACATTTACTCTTCCGTTTTCAGCTGAAGTGGCATCTACATCCACATGAGTAATCACCGGTGCATCGGCCCTGATGATAGCACAAGCCTCCGCAGACACATAAGAAAGGCCACCCTCAGGCTCATGAAATGAAGCAACTAACCGGTAGCAGTAGGAAGCGCCGGGATTTAACCCGGCTCCCAGGTTGTTGTCTGCGTACCCACGAGCGCCTGCGTCAACCACGTCGATTAGCTCATAACCGGCATATGCCGGCATGCCCACCTCACAGTTGGCCGGTGTGAAATCATAACTCTCCACCCGTCGCCAAATTTGTAGCAATTCGGCATTTGAGCAAGTGTACTCATCCCACGACAGCCGGACCACTCCATTGGGCTCTGAGCTTGCCGCAAGCCCTGTTGGTGCCGGCGCCACTACGGTGATGTTCCAGGTATCAAAATCAACAAGCTTTGCACCACCATCGGCAGGTTCGTCTGTCACTTTGAAACGAATTTCATAAGGCCGCTTCCGAACATGGCTGCACGCAGTCTGCCATGTAAAATTCAGCGTGCCGGGAGATTGCTGATAAACCGGTGGAGCAGGAGAAAATGAAGCATTGCCGCTCGAAAATTCAAAAGGGCCACCAAAAGCCTCCATCAAAACCCTCATTCCTTCAGGGTCAATACCAGTGACCTGGTCTTGTATGAATGTGCCGGCCTCTACACAAATGTCTTCCGGCAGTATCAAATCCGGGGGCTTGTTATCCGACTCCTCCACAATTATTTGCATATCCCTCGTCACCTTGCCCAGCAGCTTCCACTCTCCAAAAAACAACCGCCATTCCTCTACAATGAATGCAACGTTGTATTCGCCAGCCATCCCGGGCGCATCCCAAACAAGGTCGCCACTAATGGGGTTAAGGGTAAACGATGGAATGCTGTCCTGGTCTTGATTTGCCGCAAAATAATCCCTGCCTTCATAAAAAATCTTATGGTTTGGGTTCTGATAGTTAAAGACAGAGTCAAATCGGTTTTGCTTTGGGTACCACATTTTATAGGCCAGGCTATCACCATCCTGATCGAAGGCCCCGGGATTGTGAACAAACCGTGCGCCAACAACCGCTCTGTCAACCGGGGGTACCAATAGCACAGGGCTGCTATTTAACTTGTAAGCCGGGTCAATCACGAGAGAGGTTTCAATATAAAAAGGAGTATTAACCGAGCCGACCATGTTCAAAACTCCGGCATTTCTGTTTCCCTCCTGATAGCTGATCGTGTAGCCGCCCGCAGCGTCGTAGGTATGAGTAAACACAAACCTGTTAAAAGCTACGTCATTTCCCAGCGGGATGGTCTCCTTTGGCGCCAGGTTTTTCAACACAAAAACCGATCCATCACCCAGGTTAATATTTCCTTCACCAAACTGAACTGGAGAGCCTGTATCAGTGTAGGCAATAACGGTTATTTCGTAGGTGTGTGGGCCATTGAAAATACGTCTAACGGTGATTTCACCTGCCCTAATATGGGTAGCAAATGTAGCTGTGCAGGGGAAAAGCAACAAAAGAAATGCCTGTACTAGTCTTTTCATCAGCTGGAATTACTTAAGTGACTAACTTATGAAATAACAACTGAAAGCGGGTTTACCGCTAGCTACCCCTCAGTTTCAAATTTTTTTTCAAGCCGGGATGTTCTCCACAAACCGCTTTTTCAGTCCTGGTTCCGGCATCCTGCACTGGTCTCTCTTGCCAAACCATTTGTAACGGTTGGCTGCAACAAAGTCATAGACAAAGTCTCTCAGAAAAGCTGGCACTATTCTGAATAGATAAAGGCCGGGCCAAAGCCCGCTCAACTGCCTGCTTATTTCAAGCGCTGCCCGGCTCTTTTTATAAAGCACACTATTCCGCCACAGCATCACACTTTCCAGCTTTGCCTCGGTTATACCCTGACTGCACAAAAGTGCCTGCCCTGCCTCTGACTGAAGAGATGCAAAGGAAAAAATGGCCTTTCGGTCTCTTTCAATTACAAAATTGACCGAAGAATTACAGAGATTGCAAACTCCATCAAACAGAATCAGGTTGTCGGGAATGCCGGTTATTTCATGATCTGCACCCATCCCTTATACTGTTTGTTCATTTGCTTGGGGTCAAGCACATCAAACGTAACGTCTGCTGTGTAAAAATAAACACCCGATGGAAGCTCCGAGCCTTCGTTGGTACGGCCGTCCCAGTCAATCAAAATACTGTTCTCCACACCCGCAGAAGTGAAGTTGTAGATAGCGTTACCTGCTCTGTCGAACACTGTAAATACCACGGCATCAACAAACCGAATACATTTTGCCCTATCGAAACCCGTGATCGTTCCGTCGTCGTAGAAAGGCCTGAATACATCATTCCTACCATCACCATTGGGGGTAAATACATTTGGCAGTTCAAAATAAGGGCAATTGTCGTTGCAAACGGCCTCACTCAGCTCACTTTCATTGCCGGAGCGGTCTACAGCCGAGATTTTATAACAACCCTTGAACGAAGTCAAATCAACGTGACGATAGGTAGAAGTAATTACGTTATCAATCAGGTTAAAGGAACCCTCAGCGCCAGTTTCACTAAAATAGATATTGAAGCTTCTTACGTCATCCTCACATTCATCAGAAGGATCCTTTTCCCAACTCAACTTGTTGCTAAAGGCGCTGAAATCGCAGGATTGACTTTGAAGCACTGCGTCACAGCCGAAGCTTTCGTCAAGCACAAAGTTTACAGGGCCGCAAGGCGGCGTCTTATCGTTCGGTTGCCCGCATATAATCTGCGAATTATTGATCAGGGGCTCGACCAGGGCGATGTTACCATAGGAGCCCTGGGTAGTAACATAATAGCAATACTCCAGGTTTTCGTTTAAAGGCACTCCGTTGAACGAACCATCGTCCCAAAAATAGAAGCCCTCTTCGTTGACGTCCACAGAGGCAATCTGAACAAGCAGGCTTGGGTCGTTCTCATCTACCCTATTGCGGTAAATGTAATGGATCGGGTAATCCTGGGTGTTGTTCGACCAGGGCACATTCGCATCCCAGGTCAATTCAATAGACTGCAACAACGGCTTTAGCTCCAGCCTCACCTGAGAAGCTACGCCGGAAGTATCGATCACTCCCCCCTGGGTATCCACCAGATGAACCCTGTAATTATAGGTTACATCCCTGGTGTTGAGCCCATTATCCAAAAACACAGTGTCGTCAGCAATCACTCCAAGGCTTATCATGTTCTTTTCGCCCTGAAGTTCTTCTGCTCTGAACAATTCATAATTATAAGGCGGTGGAAAACTTGCCTGATCAATTTCTATCGGTGGACTCCACCTGACCTCTATTTCGCCTGCATCTACGGACGTCGCCTTCACATCCACATTGGTAATGACCGGGGCGTTTATTTCAAGAATACCGCAAGCCTCTGCCGATGCATAAGAGACACCACCGCCCGGCGTAGGAAACACAGCCACCAGCCTGTAACAGTAGTTGGCCGCCACATCGAGTCTTTGGCCTTTGTTGTCATCGGTGTACGAGCGTGCTCCATCGTCCACTACATCAATCAGCTCGTAGCCAGCATAGTCAGGCATGCCTACTTCGCAGTCAATCGGGGTAAAGTCGTAGCTATCAACCCGTCGCCATATCTGTATGTACTCAGCATTGGCACATTCGTAAGCATCCCATTCAAGTTCTATGACCTTGTCAGGTTTTATAGTTGCCGTTAAACCAGTAGGAGCCGGTGCCACCACGGTAATGTTCCAGGTTTTGAAATCCACAAGCTTTGGGCCTGCGTTTGGCGGTGGGTGAGTATCCACTACCTTGAACTGCACTTCATAAGGCCTGTCACGCACATGTCCACACACCGTTTGCCACGTAAAATTCAGTGTGCCCGGCGAATCCTGATAAGCCGGAGGGAAGGGAGTATAAGTAGCGGGAGAACCAAGGAACTCAAAAGGCCCGCCATAGGCCTCCAATATTACAGGAAGACCCTCGGGATCTGTGCCAAAAATAGCTTCTTCTATTAGCGTGCCAGCCTCCACGCAGATGTCTTCTGGAACAATAACTTCCGGACGATCATTTTCCGAGTCCTCAATGATTATCTGCATGTCCCTGGTCACATACCCCAGTTTTACCCAGGTGCCCAGCACATTTCGCCATTCTTCCACAATAAAGGCAACGTTGTATTCGCCTCTCAAGCCAGGTGCATCCCACACAAGGTTGCCCGAAACAGGGTCGAGTGAAAACGTAGGAGGCCCGTCTTGATTTTGATTGGCGGTGGCGTAGTCTACTTTAGTGTAAAATTTAGGGTCGATGGGGCTTCTGTAGTCAAATACTGTATCGTTATAATTCCTTTTGGGCACTGAGATCCTGTATGAAAGACTATCTCCATCGGGGTCGTAAGCACCAGGGTTGTGGATGAAGGTGGCACCAACTGCGCCCCTGTCGACTGGTGGCACCAGCAGCACAGGCGTGTTGTTGAGGCCATAAAAAGGGTCAATAATCAGCTGCGTCTCAGTATAAAATGGAGTTTCAACGCTATTGGCCATGTTCACTACGCCGGCGTTTCTGTAAAATTCTCTGAACCTAACTGTATAAACACCCGGGGCCTGATAGGTATGGCGAATAGTAAAAACATTTGAGGCTACTTCGTCACCCAAATTGATGGTGACAACAGGGTCAGCTTCCGACTCAACATTCAGCACCGTTCCATCACCAAAATCAATATCACCGCCGCCAAATTTCACCGTCGAACCGGTATCCGTGTATCCAATAATTGAAAATTCGAACTCGAGGCTGGAATTGGAGATTCTGCGGGCGATAATCTCACCGGCCCTGATGTGGGTGGCAGATACATTTGAAGTGGACGACAGAAGAAAGATCAGCCCTGCACTCAGCGTCAGTATTAACTTTTTCAACATAGGTTGTTGTCGACGGGTTTCTATCAACCAAGTAAACACTTGTTTCATGTGTATAATTCGTTTTTCAGCGGCCACATGGAATAGCTACAGATTCGAAATGAAATTTGCCTTTACAACAGCATTATTCATTTTCGCTGTATATGCTATTCCTTATGGCTATTTCATCTAAACGGTTGCAAGTATTTTTTTGTATTACTCTTTTATAAATCTCGAATAATAAATTTGCTGGCCCAGATAGGTGCGAAGCAAATAAATTCCTCCAGGTAGGTCTTCAGTGTTCAAGGTAGCCAAATTACCATTAATGGGAATGCCGGTTTTTAAAATACTTTGCCCGGCGGCATTAATAAGCTCTATTTCCTGCACTTTATTCGGATTCAGCTCTGGAAATTGAATGATCATAGTACCAGCTACCGGATTGGGATACGTTCGGAAAATGACCGCCTCCTTCGGATGACCGACGGCACTAATCACATATTCTTCTCCGGTTGGATTAACGGCAAACGATTTAACAGTTTTAAAAGGATTAAGGCTGTTCAAACTGCGAGCCGCCAGCACAAAATAGACGGGTTTAGCTGCCGACTGAGGCAATGCTACAAACCCATTGAAATTAGCGCCGCCGGCAATGGTATCTGTAAGCTGATGTCCACTTATATCCGCTCCATTCATATTTAACGAGCCACTACAGTAAAAGCTCCATTCGAGAGAATCAGCGGTCATTGTTTCATAACCAACTGTAAAATCAATCCGCCCGTTTGATGCAACCTGATAGTCAAAATCAATATTGGGTGGCAGCATGTCGCTTTCCACGTTAATAATTTGTAAGTCAACCATAGTTTCGCTCAACTTGTGGACTTCACCGTCCACTTTTCTGTATTCGATGACCTTGTAAGCGATGCCGAACTCTCCGGCAAGCTCAGGTGTGTCCCAGGTCAGCTGACCACTAAGCTTGTCGAGTTTTAAAACAGGTGTTTCGCCACGGTTTTCTCCAGCATAAAACGAAATATCATTTGGCCATCGGTAGCTATCTACCTCCTCAGCAAATTCCCTCAAAGGCACAGCCAAGCTATAGACAAGGCTATCACCCTGCTCGTCTTTGCTACCAACGGCACTGAAAAAACGACTTCCAGCTCTCGAAAAAACAGCCGGAAAAACGCCCAACTCCGGAGTGGAATTGGCCCCAAAGAAAGGATCGACGATCACTTGTGTAGAAACGAAAAAGGGCGTTTCGACTGAATTTTCCATATTTATCACGCTGGCATTGCGGAAAAATTCTTTGACCCTGACTGTGTAAGCGCCAGGTGCCTGGTAGGTATGGCTAATAGTGTATTTGGTAAGTGAAGTTTCATTGCCCAGCAAAACAGTTTCGTGGGTAGCATCACTTTCCTCAAGGTTAATAGTTGTGCCATCTCCAAAATCCACCTCCCCGCCACCAAAACCAGTAAAAGAGCCTGTGTCAGTAAATCTAATCACCTCAAACTTATAAGATAATGAGCCGTTACCCGACACCACCCTGATGTACCCACCTCTGATATGGCTGGCAAACAAGCAATTGAGAGAACCCAGCAGGAAAGCTGCAAAGCAAGCGATGACTTTCATATGGTCTATTTTAGATAAAACAATTCCATTTTACGGCTGGTTGTAGCGCAGGTAATCAATCAATAAACAACGAACCAGGTGCTTCCCCCAATGGATAAATTTAGAAGCGTTCAAAATAGGACAGGCGGATTGGTAAAGTGCCGCTCGGGAATTACCTTTGGCTGGTTCTATTTAAAACGTTTGTGTAATACAAAAAACATATGAGTTGGTTAACTGATTCACTAAAAAGCAGCATCTTCCGAAAGCTCCTCATGGCGCTTACCGGGCTTTTCCTCATTCTGTTCCTCACCGTGCACCTTGCAGGGAATATCCAGTTAATTTTTAACGACGAAGGGCAGGCGTTTAATATATATGCGCACACGATGGCTCACAATCCTTTTATCCAATTGGTGTCCAAATTCAACTTTGCCTTTATTGTACTTCACGTTATTTATTCGATTTGGCTTTCTAGGATAAACAAGACAGCCAGGCCCGTGAAATATGGTTATTCTGCTGCCAGCACCAACAGCCCATGGACATCCCGCAACATGGGCATTCTGGGCACGTTGATTTTGGTTTTTCTGGTAATTCACTTGAAAGGCTTTTGGTGGGAATTCAAAAACGATAGCATTCCCATGGTCACTTATGACGGTGAAACAATGCCTAATGTGTTTCTGGTTGTGAAAGCGGCTTACAGCAACGTATGGTATGCAGCAGTGTATGTGGTGAGCATGTTCTTCGTAGGCTTTCACCTGTCTCACGGATTTGCCAGTGCATTTCAAACACTGGGGCTTAATCACGTTAAATATACTCCGGCTATTAAGGCTATCGGTAAAGGCTACGCCATTATCGTTCCGGCCTTGTTTGCCCTTATCCCAATCCTTATTTACATCAAGAGTTTAGGTTAATCATCATCGATATATGAAGCTAGATTCCAAAATACCTGCAGGCCCACTGGCTGAGAAATGGACCAAACATAAATTCAATGTGAAGCTGGTTAACCCGGCCAACAAGCGTAAATATGACGTGATTGTGGTAGGTACCGGCCTGGCTGGTGCCTCAGCTGCCGCCTCTCTGGCAGAGCTCGGTTACAACGTGAAGTCCTTTTGCTTTCAGGATAGCCCAAGGAGGGCTCATAGTATCGCTGCCCAGGGTGGTATCAATGCCGCCAAAAACTATCAAAATGATGGTGACAGCGTATTCCGGCTTTTCTACGACACCATTAAAGGCGGTGACTACAGAAGCCGTGAAGGCAATGTTCACAGGCTTGCTGAAGTGAGTGTCAACATCATCGACCAGTGCGTAGCCCAGGGCGTTCCATTCGCCCGAGACTATGGCGGGCTCCTGGCCAACCGTTCATTTGGTGGCGCTCAGGTATCACGTACCTTCTATGCCAAAGGCCAGACAGGCCAGCAGCTTTTGCTTGGTGCCTACAGCGCATTGAGCCGCCAGGTAGCCAACGGCAAAGTGAAGATGTATCCACGCACGGAGATGCTTGACCTGGTAATGGTAGATGGCAAGGCACGTGGTATTGTAGCACGCAACCTCATTACAGGCGAAATAGAGTCACACAGTGCCCATGCAGTGTTGCTTTGCACAGGTGGCTATGGCAACGTCTTCTTCCTTTCTACCAACGCCATGGGCTCCAACGTAACGGCAGCCTGGAGGGCACACAGAAAAGGTGCTTTGTTTGCCAACCCTTGCTTCACGCAGATTCACCCTACCTGTATTCCTGTGCACGGTGACTTCCAGTCGAAGCTTACGCTGATGTCTGAATCGCTCCGCAACGACGGTCGTGTGTGGGTGCCGAAGGACAAGGCAACGGCCGAGAAGGTAAGAAAAGGACAAGTAAAACCGGCCGACATCGCTGAAGCGGATCGTGACTACTACTTAGAAAGAAAATATCCCTCATTTGGTAACCTGGTTCCCCGTGACGTAGCCTCAAGAAATGCAAAAGATGTGTGTGATGATGGCAAAGGCGTAGGATCGACCGGCCTTGCAGTGTATCTGGACTTTGCTGATGCGATAAAAAGAGACGGAGAAGATACCATCCGGGCAAAGTATGGCAACCTCTTCGATATGTATCAGCAGATTGTTGGGGAGAACCCTTACAAAACGCCAATGATGATTTACCCGGCGGTGCACTATACAATGGGTGGCCTTTGGGTAGACTACAATCTTCAGACAAACGTACCTGGTCTTTACGCACTTGGGGAAGCCAACTTCTCAGATCACGGCGCCAACAGGCTTGGCGCATCGGCGCTAATGCAGGGCCTTGCCGACGGTTATTTTGTGATTCCTTACACCCTGGGCGACTACCTGGCACAAAACCCTGCTGACAAAATATCAACAGATCACCCAGCATTCAAAGAAGCTGAAACTGGCGTCAAAAGCCAGATAGAAAAACTTCTTTCTATCAATGGCAAGAAGCCCGTGGATCAGTTCCATAAAGAGCTTGGGCACATCATGTGGGATTATTGCGGGATGTCGAGAACTGCCGAAGGCTTGAAGAAGGCCAAGAAAATGGTGCAGGAACTGAGAGATGAATTCTGGAAGGATGTGAAAGTAGTAGGCACCGCCGACGAGCTGAACATGTCGCTGGAAAAGGCCAACAGAGTGGCTGACTTCCTGGAGCTTGGCGAGTTGATGATAGACGATGCATTGAATCGTAACGAATCTTGTGGCGGACACTTCAGAGAAGAATACCAAACTGAAGAAGGTGAAGCTAAGAGGGATGATGAAAACTACTCATACGTGGCTGCGTGGGAATACAATGGCCCGGGAAAGGCCACTTTGCACAAGGAAGATCTTGTGTTTGAAAACGTCAAGTTGACTCAAAGAAGCTACAAGTAACGGATAACTATTAACGATTAACTTTTAACAGGTTAAGCATGGATTTAACATTAAAGATCTGGAGACAGAAAAATAGCAATACCGAAGGCAAGTTTGTCACCTACGAGGTGAAAGATATATCGCATGAGTCTTCGTTTCTTGAAATGCTTGATGTGCTAAACATTGGGCTGGAAGAAAAAGGCGAGGAGCCAGTGCATTTTGATCATGACTGCCGGGAAGGCATCTGCGGAATGTGTAGCCTATACATCAACGGCAAGCCTCATGGCCCTCAGCAAACCACTACTTGTCAGCTCCATATGCGCAGCTTCAAAAGCGGTCAGACTATCTGGATTGAGCCATGGAGAGCCAAGGCATTCCCCGTGATCAAAGACCTGGTTACCGACCGCAGTGCATTTGACAGGATTATCCAGGCAGGCGGCTACATTTCCGTGAACACCGGAGGTGTGCCTGACGCCAACGAAATTCCAATTCCAAGAAAGATAGCTGATGAAGCGATGGATTCGGCTACCTGCATTGGCTGTGGGGCTTGTGTGGCGGCTTGTAAGAATGCATCTGCCATGCTTTTCGTTTCAGCAAAAGTGACTCACCTGGGACTGCTTCCGCAAGGAAAGGTTGAGGCCAAGACAAGGGTAGAGAACATGGTGGCTCAAATGGATGCCGAAGGCTTTGGTGCCTGCACCAACACTGGTGCTTGTGCAGCAGAGTGCCCTAAGGAGATTCCTTTGGCCAACATTGCCAAAATGAACCGGGATTTTATTGGAGCGAGATTGACGTCGGAGAACGTTTAAAGTCGATTTCAGAGAACAAATTAAAGGGGCTAGCGCCCCTTTTTTCGTTCTACCTATCTACTCAACGATAAAGCGTCCATTGAAGATGCCTGCGCTCGCCTCTATTCTATATAAATAGATTCCTTTTTGGTATCCTGAAACGGTAAGCTCGTAGAAAGCTTGTGAAACGCCACTCTCCTCCCACACAACTCTCCCGTCAATGGTGAAGATGCTCAAAGCACCTATCCCAACCTTTCCAGGCATCTGAAAAAAGACTTTTTCTGCAGCCGGGTTAGGGAATACCTTGATTCTTTCAGGCCTAACGCTATCATCTTTTACCGAGGTCAATAGCCTACCATTGTTCAATAGCACCGACTCATATGGAAAAATCAAAAAGTCTACATAGTCGTCATTATTGAAAAAGATGGGATAAAAGTACTTATCATTATAAATTGAAGGAGGGAAAAGCTGGCTAGCAATCTTATATCGGTTATTCCAGACAGCTCCACCCTTGTTTTCCCATAAGTAAAGATTTCCACGGAAGGGATCAGCCGGAGGATAATTAAAATCATAGAACCCAGAAATCGAAATAATGTCACAAAGCCCGTCTAAATCGTGATCATAGACAAAATTTATCCTGTTGTTTTCAATATATGTCTCGTTTGGAAGCAGCGCTAATGGTCTGTCAGTTACACTATATCCATTACTTTCATAGCCAACATAAAAATCGTCGATAATCAAATCTTGAGTGCCGTCATTGTTAAAGTCAACGGCGAAGACGTTAAATCTTTCAAAAAAATGTTCTTCTGCGTTTATAGTATATTGATCAAATCCAGTATCTGCTTTTACCAAAACCACAATTTCTACAGGACTAAGATTTGTCCAAAGAACAATATCGTCTCTCTGATCATTATCAACATCCAAAACCCTGACATCAATAGCGTCAGGCAACTCCGACCCACTCACTATTGAGAATACATTGCTATTGTTGATTAACAAGAGAGTTCGATGATCAACAGAGCCGTCAGCCACCACAACCACCGCATCCTGATCACCATCAATATCAAAGTCAAGAAGCTGTAACCTAAACGCAGACCAGTCATTTGCAAAACTATGGACTTCAGTTTTTTGACGCTGTATGTAAGCACCATCGAAATTCTCAAAAAGCACCAGATAAACAGCAGCAGCATCTTCTACCAGGTACAAATAATCCAGATCACTATCACTGTCAATATCAACCCAATGAATAGATTGAGCAGTTTCTTTATCAAGCGTATTTTTCTGGATAAACTCACCCGCATTATTTTCAAAAACCGCCGCTCTATAGCTGTTTACAACGAGCAAATCATCATCACCGTCCCCATCCATGTCACTAAAAACCGCTCCTCCATTAAAAAGGAGGGAGCTTAGCCGGTTTTCTGAAACCAAATCATAGACCTTATTATTGTTTTTATAGTATTTGATTGGGCCACTCGTAACCACATCCAAATCTCCATCTAAGTCTGAATCAATGAAATATGCCCTATGACTTTTGTCCAAATTAAACGGGTTTGTTTGCTCCACCACAAACTGGGCTCCATTATACTCATAAAATTGAATATCATACGCCCAACCAAGATCTTGCCGGAGCAGATAGGTAACTATTTCGGCAGCACCATCGGAATCCCAATCAACCCAGTCAAAAGACTCCGTATTCGTTGCTATATCCTGGATAACATTAAAAGAAAGTGAATTATTGACCAGCACGCTCAGTTTTGGAGTACTCAGGCTTCCCTCAGAAAAAAGAACAGCCACATCTAGATCACCATCGCCATCGAAATCTTCCCAACGAGACTGCTTGGCATAAGGAACTGGAATTGCATCGGCCAAGAGCTGAAACCCGTCTGTTTTGCTCATTACGATATTCAACCCCAACTGGAAGTCCAACAGACCATCGTGATCGATGTCAATAACATTAATGGAAGTTGTGATTCTTGAAGTAGTCTCAGGTGGGGCAACATTATTGATATAATACACACCTTTATCATTGATCAAAATATCTGTCGACAATTTTACCTCAGGCCACGTGGTAACTTTAGCAAGAACAATCACTAAGTCATCCAGATTGTCATCACTAAAGCTCCCCTTTTTTATACCAGCAATATGCCTGTCGTAATTGCCGGGTGGAAGACCGGGGACTTGTGTTTCAGAAAACGTAAAGTTTAAGCTACTATTGACGTATGTTTCTATATCATGTGTATCCCAAAGTACCAAATCAAGAAAGCCATCTTGGTTATGATCATATACTAATATCTCGGCAAGGCCCAGGGCTGTGAATTCACTTACCTTCGTGTAAGCTCCCTCTTGGTTGACATAAACGCTGTAAACCGATTTGGGCCTCGATGCGGTGCTCTCGTAGACAAAATCCAGGTCTCCATCATTATCAAAATCTGCCCAAGTAGGTTCAATGGCAATCGATTGTTCGCCCTGACTCAACTGAATGACGTCAAACCCCTGTCCATCAGTCTCAAAAAAAAGGAAAAGGCATGTTCCAATTAAAAAATATTTCACCATAGCTATTGAATTGATGTAGCAAAATTATGAAAATACTATGCTACATCCATTCAAAGTGTCTTGAGAATATTTAAACTATATTAAATTATTAGCTATGATAGACTGGATTCATCTTGCTATAAAAGCTAAAATCAATCCTCCTCCACCTCACTTAACGGCTTAAAACCAGCGGGAACCTCTTCTTCCTCCTCATTATCCTGTCCATAAGCGAAAACCTCTACAATAGACGTTTCCACTACTTCCGGCACACGGAATGTTACCAGCATATTATTCAGGCTCTGATGAATGCGGTCGTAGGCATCTTTTACATCGTGGGCTGTCACTATCATCAGGTTCGTTACCTTCTTCTCTTTACCACTGTCAGCATCGGTGACGAAATAGGTGATCTTGCATTTGTGCCAGAAGTCGGCGTCTTCATACAGGAACACATCGGTAATGCGGCTTTTGGTCAGGCTGGTAATCACGAATTCACCTCTTACCCGCTCGCTCAGCTTTTCGTACATAATGGCCTCCGCCTCAGTATAACTAACCGCATCGAGCAGATAAGTTTCTGTGGTGTTTTTCAAATGACCTTCGTCGTCTTCTTTCTGATACTTCGCCTTGCAAACAAACCAAATACGCATAATACCTCTGTTTTTTATTGGGCTCCAAAGATAGGGCATCCTTCCGGAAAATGGCTAGGCGCTCCACCAAAACTGTCCGGCTTTTTTTACTGCATCGATAGCGAATTCAGGATTTACTGCTTCCACATATCGTCTGGACTTGAGGATACATTCGATATTACGGGCGGCTTACGACTCCATAGGCGGGACAGCCCTGCCGACGCCTGCTTTCAACTCAGGTCTCTCTTTATCACGCTCCAGTGCTTTTCTGCCCTGGGCGTCTGACGGCTCCATCACACAGACTTACTCGCCGTGCCGACGCCTGCCAGCTTCCCTCTAACCTCCGGGCGTCTGACGGCTTCAACGCACTGGGCCGACTGGCCGTGCCGACGCCAGCAGCACAGCTCGGCCCCGGTCTCCTGGCTTCCGTCTTCCAACTTCCCTTCCAACTCTCCCACTTTAATAACTATCTTTGTGCACTTATGTGGAATATTAAAAGAAAGATCACTGTTCAGTGCCATCCCGGCCTCCCTCCTTTTGCCGCCAACGAACTCAGAAGCCTGGGGTTTCCTGTAACTGAAGAAGCCAATATGCATGTGGTCACTGAAGGAACCCTGCAAGACTGCATGTACCTGAATCTACACCTCCGCACCGGCAACCGCATCCTTTGGGAGATGGGCAGCTTTGAACTGAAAGACTCAGAAGGGCTCTACAAGAATATTTTCGAAATGTCGTGGGAAACCGTTATCCCTAACGATGGCTATTTCAGCATCCACTCTTTTGCTAAGCATGAATCGATCAACGACACCAGGTATCCAAACCTAAAGGCAAAGGACGCCATTGTTGATAGGATCAAATCGAAAACCGGCCGTAGGCCCGACTCCGGCAACGATTTCAACGAAGCTGTGGTTTACTTCTTTTGGAACAGGGAAAACTGTACTGTATACATCGACACTTCCGGAGAAACGATCTCCAAACACACCTACCGAAAAATGCCTTTCAAGGCACCAGTAGCGGAACCTTTGGCTGCCGCTATTGTGCAGGCAACTGAGTGGAGCCCGTCGATTCCGCTCATCAATCCCATGTGTGGCAGTGGCACCATTGCTATCGAAGCGGCTCTAAAAGCTGCCAACATCGCCCCTGGGCTGAACAGGCATAATTTCGGCTTCAAACACCTTATTGGGTTTGACAATAATGCCTGGAAAACCATGCTGGCCAGCGCCAAATCGAAGGTGAATGCTAAAATAAACGTGACCATCATTGGTAGCGACAGAGACATGAAAGCCCTTCAAGCAGCCCGCACCAATGCTGCAGAAGCTGGTGTGGCTTCTATGATCAAATGGGAGCTTTGCCCCTATGAAAACACAACCCTTCCAGATGGAGAAGGCATCATTATCCTCAACCCTGAATATGGAGAACGCATGGGAGAGGAATCGGAGCTGGAAGCTGTTTACAAAGGCATTGGTGACTTTTTCAAGCAGCGCTGTCAGGGAAAACGAGGCTTTATATTTACCGGCAACCTCAACCTGATCAAAAAGGTGGGGCTTCGCTCGTCAGCCAAATGGCCGTTCTTCAATGCGAAGATCGATTCGAGGCTGGTGGCCTACGACATGTATGAAGGCTCAAAAAAGAATTAGGTTTCCATTTGTAGAAGCAAAGTGTATTCGAAGCAATTTGTTGCTTAACTTTCGTTATTGAATTTGATGCTGTAGACCCAACTTTCCATTGAAGAGGTTCATTATTTTTATAATTATTCTGGTAATTGGCGGCGGGGCTTTTGTGGCCTACAAAACCTATTTCGAAAGAGGCAATATTTCCCTCTGGACGTTGGTTCCTGACAATGCGCTGGCCGTCTACGAGTCTACCTCGCCCATGAATGCCTGGGCGGCATTCACTTCTTCGAATATTGGCAAAGGGCTCCAGTCCATTGCTGCATTTAAGCGTCCCGGTCAAATGCTTTCAAAGCTTGACACGATTTTGGGAGGAAATGAGCAAACAGCCACGCTTTTCAAAGACAAGACTTTCCTGGCCAGCCTGCACAGTGTCGGCAGCCAATCGCTCGACTTCCTTCTTCTGGTTGACCTACCCACGCTGGATAGCCGGGGAAAAATGGACGATATTCTGGCCTATTTTTCAGAGAAAAACGGATACACCATTTCCAACAGAACTTACCAGGGCTACACCATTAGCGAGCTAAGGTCTCAAAAAACGAAGGACCTGTTCACTTTCATTTACTACAAAAATTTCTTCATAGGGAGCTTCACCCCGTTTCTCGTGGAGGATGCCGTCAGAAATATTGAAACTGCAGGCTTAGGTTTTTTTGATAAAAACATTGGCCTTCTCACTCTCTCCAGATTGCAAAATGATCAGGGTAATTTGTACGTCAACACTGACAAGCTCGACAGGCTGGGAGATACGTTCATTAATGAAAAATTATTGGACCTGAGAACAACAGCCAGCCTGGGTTCATCATCTTTTCTCGACATCAAAGTAACCGAGCCACAGCTACTAATGAATGGCTTTACGTTGATACCGCAAGACTATTCAGGCTATTTTAGTGGGTTTGTAAACAACCCTGCACTTTCCCTCAAAATGGAGGAGGTAGTGAGCAACCGAACCGCTGTTTATTTTAACCTCACTTTTGAGTCTGCCGAGCGTTGGAACACTCAGATGATACCCTATTGGCAAACAAACGAACCTGAGTTGGTCGATTTGAGAAGCACAACGTTGAAAGATCAGGACATTGATATTGCATCCTTTTTTGAGAGTATTGGTGGACATATAGGCGTTTCGTTGCAGGAATCTTCTTTAGGCCATGATCCTGACAAAGTAGTTTACATTGAGATGGAGGATTTGCCGGAAAGCCTTCAGCAGTTCAGGGAGCTTTCCGAGAGAATCAACAAGTCGCAGGGAGACACACTTTACTATGAAGAATATGCCGACTTCACCATTGGGCAGCTTGAAATCGAGGAATTTCCTTATCAGTTGTTTGGAGAACCATTTAGTGGATTTTCGTCGCTGTACTACACCGGCTACCGCAACTACCTGATCGGGGCGGCTTCAGTGCAAATTCTGAAAACCGTGATCGACGATATAACCAACGAAAATACGTGGGGAAAGTCAGTGCAAATCAATTCGTTTCTCGATAACACGTTGAGAGAAGCCAATTTCAGTGTATTCGTTCACACACCCAGGGCCTGGAATCTGTGGCAGCAAAATCTGGACGATGCCTGGAAGCAGCAGTTTACGGATGCTTCGTCCACCCTTCAGTCGATTGACCTGATGGCCATACAGTGGTCTTTTATCGAAGACAAGTTCTACACCAGCATCATGCTACAGCAAACGGAAAAGGCAGCACAAAAAGGGGCGCAAAAACCTCTGCTGGCCGACAACGCCGTGACTTTTGCGCAGCCGCTCATCTCAAAGCCGTTTGTGGTTCGCAACCACAACGACAAAACGCTGGAAACGCTGGTTCAGGATTCCACCCAGATGATTTACCTGTTATCTGCCAATCAGGAGGTTTTATGGCTCGACTCCATCAAAGGGAAAATCATCAGTCCGGTCTTTCAGATCGACTACTACAAAAACGGCAAGCTGCAATACCTGTTTTCCACCCCCAAATACATTTATGCCATCGACCGAACAGGCGAGTACCTTCCTGGCTTTCCCGTAGAGTTTAAGGGCAAAACAGAAATCGCTTATTTCAACCTGGTCGACTACGACAAGAGCAAAAATTATCGTTATTTCTTCGCCGACACCCGGGGCGATTTGTACATATCGGACAAAGATGGCAAAGTGCTGGAGGGGTGGAACCCAAAGGAAATCAAGCACCCGCTTGCCTCCTCTCCTCTGCATATCAGGGTGAGAGGACAGGATTTTCTCGTGGCCCTGCAAAGCAATGGCATCATGCGGGTATTCAACCGGCGGGCACAACCCGTGGCGGGCTTCCCGGTAGACTTCAAAGCACCGGTAAACAATCCGGTATTCGCTGAGGCGGGCTCAACGAATGCGAATAGTAAACTAACGACGATTACCGATGATGGGTCAATTATTCAAATCAATCTCGCTGGCAAAGTGCTGCAAAGGGAGCAGCTATACCGGCCATCGGCTCAGTCAAAATTCAAACTGATTCCTGAAGCTTCAGGCAATGGCTACATTTTCACCAGGCAGGACGCCAACAGAATTGCCATCGTAGATCAGGCTGGCAAAGTGCTCTTTGAAAAAGACTATCTGTCCAGCGGCATTGCCAGTTCTCAGTTCTACGATTTTGGCGGGGGACGCAAGCTTTTCATCGTCAACGATCCTGTGCAGGCATTCAGCTATTTGTATGACGAAAAAGGAAATCTCGTAAATTTCAGGCCGGCCGAAACCATGAACGAGGTGGCCATCATTTTTTATGAATCACAGGGTTTGTATAAAATTTACAAAAACTATGAGAATGAGTTCTCCATCCTTACCCTGAAAAAGTAGTGTAATTTTCTTTTGCTGCCTCCAACCTATTCTTTGATTCGGCTGTCCTTTAGGAAACATTTTTTGATATGAAGAAGGCATTAGGAATTATTGGCATCTTTGTAGCCATCGTCTGTGTAGGCATGAGCTGCGGAAAAGAAGAGATCAATTCAGTCCTGGAAGGAACAGAAACTGCTTCCGACACACTGGCGATTAAGCTGGGAGAAACCATTACTTCCACCGGTGGAGAGCAACTCACTTTTAAGAAGCTTGTAGAAGATTCACGGTGTCCGGCCAATGCCATGTGCATATGGCAAGGCATGGTAACTGTTGAAATGCAAGCAAGGGTTGGCTCAAAAACGGAGACTTTCACCCTGACTACCAATCCACAAGACCCAAAGACATCGGCCGTTGTGTTGGGCTATGAAATAACATTAGTGAATGTATTCCCTTATCCGGGAACCAGCATTGAAGAAGTACAGGAGTCGGACTACTGGGTGGAAGTAACGGCAGTTAAAGCAAGCAATTGAGTTAGGGAATGTTTTAGTCAGCTATATTTATTAGAAGGCTGCCGATTGGCGGCCTTCTTTTTTTCACCCCCCGATTACCAATTGGACTTGAGAATCCGCCATTCATGAAGTACTTTACTGTTTCATTAATGACCCACCAATGCGCAAAGCTTCTCTTTTCCTCACTTCTCTGTTCATAACTTCTTCCCTGCTTGCTTCAGACCCCGGCAGTCAGTCGCTCGATGCCTTTGTCGCTGATCACATGGCTGAGCTTAAAGCATTTTACCTTGACAGGCACCAAAGCCCCGAGCTCTCGCTGGCTGAAAAGGAAACCTCAAAAACACTGGCTGCTGAGCTGCGTAAGCTTGGCTTTGAAGTGACGGAAAACATGGGTGGCTTCGGCGTGGTGGGTGTGTTGAAAAACGGCAAAGGCCCTACGGTGTTGTATCGCACCGACATGGATGCTTTGCCCATGGTAGAAAAAACCGGCCTTGACTACGCCAGTCAGGTGGTTGTAGCTGATGGCACGGGAGGACAGGTGAGCACCATGCATTCCTGCGGGCACGACATGCACATGACCGTGTGGCTGGGCACGGCCAAGGCCATGGTGGGCATGAAAAGCCAATGGAAAGGAACGCTGGTGATGATTGGGCAGCCAGCTGAAGAAATTGGTGCGGGCGCCAAGCTGATGCTGGAGGCGGGCTTGTACGAGAAGTTTCCTGTGCCAGATTACGGTGTAGGCTTGCACTGCAGCCCCACCATCCCCACTGGCAAAGTTGGCTTTGGCAAAGGTTACACTATGGCCAACGCAGAAGCCATCAGCATCAAAGTATTCGGCCAGGGTGCCCACGGGGCTTCCCCCCACATGTCGATTGACCCGGTGGTGATGGCATCTATGCTGGTCATGGAGCTTCAGACAATTGTGAGTAGAAACCTGAACCCGCTCGACAATGCAGTGGTGACGGTTGGGGTTATTAAGGGCGGCACCAAATACAATATTATACCTGACGAAGTGATCCTGGAGCTCACCGTAAGAACTTTCACCGAAGAAGTAAGGCTAAAAATTCACCAGAGAATCAAAGAAATAGCCAGGGGGGTGGCGATCTCAGCCGGACTTCCTGAAGACAAATATCCTGAAGTAATCATCCCCGAAACTTTCACACCAGCGAACTTCAATAATGAGGCTTTGGTCGACCGGTTATCAGCGGCCGCTGCCAAGGCAATTGGCGCAGACAATGTGGTGGCAGCAGAACCACAAATGGTGGCCGAGGATTTTTCGAGGTATGGAAAAACGGAGCATAAGGTACCCACTACACTCTTCTGGCTGGGCACAGTGCCAGCAGAAAGAACAGCGAAAGTGGCAAAAGGCGAAATGTCATTGCCCGGCCTTCATTCTCCATTTTACTACCCAGCCATCGAAACATCGATAGCAACGGGCGTGAAAGTAACCAGCACTGGTCTGCTTGATTTGTTCAAAGACGGGAAATAACAAAGCTATTCAAGTTGAAGCCGTTTGACGCCGGCATTGAACCGGAGGTATCGCTTCTCTCCGTCCCTTTCGATGGCAACCACGTTTTCCTGATCGCTGAAAAGCTCGACGAGCAGGGCATTTTCCACCACGTCAATCGACGTCCCCTCTACAATGAAGTATGACCAAACAGTATCGTTTTCTGCACTGCCGCTTACCCATTTCAGTGCAAGCTCGTTTCCCTGCTGAGTGATGAAATGCATCTTTGCTTTGATGTAACCGGCAACAAGCGCTTCCGATTTTTTGATATCGCCATCAGTTCGGAGCGAAACACTTTCTCCTGAAAAATCTCTGATAGCATCCTCCAGGTCAGTATTAAAAAGCCGGCAGCTTACCTCCCAGGTATCGTTGCCTGCATACTTCACGTTGGTCACCGACACGTAGAGACCGTGGTCGATGGCAAACATTCCGAAGAGAAAAATCAGGAGATTCATATCACAAGGTAAGATAAAAAACCCTTGCACCTGAAAGTCTATTGTTATGGCCGCAGCTACCTGCATAAAAAAAGCAATCCCGTCACAAAGACGGGACTGCTCACAACCATCATCCCAAAAAAATTATTACTCAACCAGCACTTTCCTCACCGGTTTCGCTGGCTCAGCCATTTTGTTGAGCTGGAGTTGCAGGACTCCATTTTTGTACTCAGCGTGTACTTTTTCTTCATTGACATCCTCAGGCAAGGAAAAGGAGCGCTTGAAGTTGGTTTGAAAAAACTCTCTTCTGGTGTAGTTGGGTTTTTTCTCCTCGTTCTCCTCCTTACGTTCAGATGTCACTGTCAGCATTCCTTTTTCAATGGAAACCCTGAAATCATCCTTTTTGAAACCGGGTGCAGCCATTTCTATTTCATAGCCTTTGTCGGTTTCCTTAATGTTCACAGCGGGTAACAACGGTCTTTGCAGGAAATCGTCCCCAAAGAATTTCTCGGTGTCCCATAAATCAGTCAGCAGCGAGTCTATCATTGGCAGGCTGCCGTTTCTTTTGACGAGTGTCATAGCTACCTCCTTGTGTTAATGTTATACCCAAAAGTGGCACCAAAACCTTGCCCCTGAAATGATTTAGAACAGCAGGCTGCTATGATTTTCCTCATACCTGTCTTACAGATACTGCGGCAATCGGCAAATCAATTTGTGGCTAAATACCAGCACGAAAGGTGCCTGTTTGGTGAATTTTTCCTATATTTTCTACATATATGAAAAATAACAGAACCTCAGGGTGCCAGCGCCGTAAAAAGAGGACATAAACGGAGTTACAACGTTTTTCATTCATTACACTACCGATCATGAAGGGAACACATCTTGGAGAATTTGAAGAATTGATACTGCTCACAGTTGCTTTGCTCAATGAAGAAGCCTACGGAGTTGCCATACAAAAAGAGATCAGGAAAAAAGCTGGCAGAAGTGTGGCCATCAGTGCCATACACAGTGCGCTGAATCGTCTTGATTCGAAAGGCTTTGTGGAGTCCGCTTTTGGCGAGGCCACTCCCGAAAGAGGCGGCAAACGAAAGCGTATTTTTAAAGTAACAGCCTTCGGCATCAAGTCGCTGGAGCAGGCCAAGGAACTAAGAGAAAGCTACTGGACGGAAATTCCTCAGCTCTCGATAGAGGGGATGTAAAATCTGACCAATGCCTACCCTGATAAAAAAGGACAACAGAGAGAATGAAAGACCTGAGCCGCCAGCCTGGGCCACTGGCTTCTTGCATTGGTATTGCCGGGAGGAGCTGGCCGAAGAAATTGAAGGAGACATCAGGGAAATATTTGAAGAGACAGCCAGTGAAAAAAACAGCAGACTGGCCTCGCTGCAGTATGTGTGGCATGTGCTCAAGTTTTGTCAGCCCTTTGCCTGGAAAAAAAGGAACAACAAATACAATCAAACTCAATTTAATAATTGGACTATGCTTAAGAATTACATCATTATCGCTTACAGGAGCCTCCTCAAGAAGGTTGGCTACTCGCTGGTGAACATCTTCGGCCTGGCGGTAGGCATCACTGTCTGCCTGCTCATTGTCATTTTTGTGCAATACGAACTCTCCTTCGATAATTTTCAAAAAGACGATGTGTACAGGATCGCCCTCAAAAGGGTGTACCCTGAAAGAGAGGTGAACTATGCCTTCATTCCTCACTCCATTGGCCCTCAGCTAAAAGAGGATTTTCCTGAAGTGATCCAATCTGCTAACCTGCTAAAGGCATTTGCTCCCATTGTGGTGCGTTACAACGACAACTACTTTTATGAAGAAAATATACTTTTCGCAGACAGCACGCTGTTTGAGGTGTTGGAGATTCCGTTGGTAGAAGGCGACGCCGAAACTGCCCTGAAAGAGCCCAACAGTCTGCTCATCACCGAATCCATGGCCAAAAAATACTTCGGGGATGAGTCGCCTATGGGCAAAAGTATGGAAACCGGACAGGGCAATTTCATTGTGAGGGCCGTGGCCAAAGACTACCCCGGCAACTCCCACATGGCATTTGACTTCATTGGGTCGATGAGCACCTTCCCTTTCATTGCACAGCCCAATTGGATCGGCTTCGACGTGCTTACCTACCTCAAACTACAACCCGGCGCCAATCCGGCGACCCTCGAAAAACAGTTTCCTGAGTTTGTGAAAAAATATGCTGCCGGGCCCATTCAGCAGCGGAATGGCATTTCTTACGACGAATACATCGCTGCGGGCAATGGTTACATCTACACACTTCAACCATTGAAGGATATTTACCTCCATTCTAACCTTGAAGGAGAAATAAAAGCCAACGGCAATATCACTTACGTATATATTTTCATTTCAGCGGCCATTTTCATCCTGCTTATTGCCTGCATCAACTTCATGAACCTATCCACCGCCCGCTCCACCGAAAGAGCAAAGGAAGTGGGAATTAGAAAGGTGCTTGGATCGGTAAGAAATCAGCTGATAGGCCAGTTTATCACCGAATCGATTCTGCTTACCTTGATCAGCTTTGTGATTGCCATGGTAGCGCTGATATTTATCCTGCCTTTCTTTGCCGATGTGTCGCACAGGGCACTCACATTAAATTTCCTGCTGGCACCCGCAACCATTACAGTGATCGTTTTGGTCATTTTCTGCATTGGCTTCCTGGCTGGTGTGTACCCTGCCTTCGTGTTGTCTTCCTTTCAGCCCGCAGCAGTGCTCAAAGGGAAGATGCAAACATCAAAGTATGGCGTTTTTCTTCGCAACGGCCTCGTCGTTTTCCAGTTTGCTATCTCCATTGGCTTGATTTCCTGTACGATGATCATTTTCAACCAAATGAGCTTCATGCTCAATAAGTCTCTGGGCTTTGAAAAAGATCATGTGGTGGTGATTGAAAGTGCCTTCAATGTTAACAGAGACAATTTTCAGAACCCCGATGCCGATGTGTTTCAAATCAGAAGCCGCTACGAAACCTTTGAGAACGAGATCAAAAAAGTGCCTGGAGTGAAAAATGCCACCTACACCTCGGCTATGCCAGGCGACGTAATGCCCGGGTTCATAGTGAGAGTGCCAGGTAGTGGCGAAAAAGAAAGCATGGTAGCGAGAGGACTTTCGGTAGATGAGAGCTTTTTCGAAACAATGCAGATCGAGCTTTTGGAAGGACGACTGTTCTCAAAGAGCTTCAACGATTCATTGTCTATGATACTTGCGGCCTCCACCGTAGCCAAGCTCGGATTGGAAGATCCTATTGGTAAGAAAATAATCAATGTGAATAACGGCGGCGACACTGATATTACCTATACCATCATCGGAGTCGTCAATGACTTCCATTTTCAGTCGTTGCATGTTGGGCTGGAGCCTGTGGCCATCATTCACGTGAACTCCCCCAATACTTTTATTAACAAAATGGTGGTAAAGGTTGATCCTTCCGAGTTGAAGGCTTCTCTGGCCGGTGTGGAAGCAACATGGAATCAGTTCACGAAAGACACACCGCTGCGCTACTACTATCTGGACGAAAACCTAAAGCGCTTCTATGATGCTGAGAAAACCAGCGGCGACATGTTCACCATTTTTACATCGCTGGCCATCATGATCGCTTGTATTGGCCTGTTTGGCCTGGCTGCTTACACCGCAGGGCAAAAACGCAAAGAAATTGGGGTGCGCAAAGTGATGGGCGCTTCCATCTTCAACATCGTACTGCTGCTGAGTAGGGACTTTACGAAACTTATCCTGATTGCAGTGCTTGTGGCGGTACCTGCCGCCTGGTGGGGCATGGACAAGTGGCTCGATAATTTTGCCTATCGCATCGACATCAGCGTGTGGACATTCCTGCTCGCAGCCCTCACTGCAGTAGTCATTGGCTGGCTGACCGTTGGCTATCAGTCGTTCACAGCCGCCAGCGTGAACCCGGTGAAGTCGCTGAGATCAGAGTAAAGTTAATTTGAAAGCAGACGAGAGAAAGCTGTCCAAAACGGACGGCTTTTTCTATTTCATGCCCGACTTGAAAAATCTCACTCTAGCCCGGGTGAAGGCCAATGACCAGGCTGTAGGCATTGTCTTCCTGGACAACTTTAAAATTGAGCTGATGCCTGTTGCAAATGGCTTTTATAATGGACGCCCCTACTCCAAGCCCCCTGATAGAAATGAAATCGGCACCCTCGTGAGACAACTCCCCGACCTCACGGGTGCTGTTAGTAACTTTTAACTCCCTTGGCGTCAGTTTCACCTCAATAAACCCATTCTTGATGTTGTGACGAATACTGTTCGAAATGATGTTGTTCAGCAGCGTGTCTATTAGTTGCGGATGGATATCGAGCATCACGTTCGGCACAATCTCAGCTTTCAGGCTAATCTTCTTCAGCTTGATCAGCTCTTCGGTTTGCTCAAGTTTCGAGGCCAGCGTGGCTGAAAAGTCGATATGACCCATTTGATTAAACTGCCCCAGCTCTATTCTTTTCAGGAAAATGAGGGTTTTCTCAAACTCGCTGATGCCTTGAATGGTATTGCGAATGGCCACCAGGCTCCTCAGTTGGTCTTCGCTCAGGCTCTGATCCTGAATGAGCAGGTCGATCTTTCCATTGACCACCGCAAGGGGTGTTTGCAGTTCGTGGGTAAGGTAGGAGGTGAAATCCTTCAGCTCATCGTACTCACTCTGAAGTCGGCTTGTTATTTCACGAAGGGTGGCGTCAAGCATCTGAAACTCTTTCACGCTGCTCGGTGCACTCACGTATTCACTTGAGCCATCGAGATTGAACCGGGTCAGGTTACTGAGTATTCCATGGAAAGGCATCCATATCTTCCGAAAGAAGTAAACATTAAGAAAGGAGATCACCACGGCCATTAAAAGACAAGTAATGACGATGGTAGAGATGACCGACTGGAGTACCTCGTCGTTATCAACCTCTGCCGTGCGTGCCCACACCATGTAGTTTCTGCCATTTGTGCTGTACTGAAACCGCAGTTGGCGATACAGTATGGATTCGTCAAGCTTAGGATTATTAATGACTGTATCAGAGAAAACATCCGTCACAGGCAGGTGCAAGACATCCTCCTCTTCTATTTCGTAAATGTCGGCAAATGCATGTTCAATAAAGGGACTCTCTCCTTTGTAGTTGTCCAGCAGGTCAATGATATACTGCTTTCTTATTTTCAGCACCTCGTCTTCATTCGTCTCGAGCACCGACTCAATGGACTGGTAAAAAATACCACCCCCAAGAGCAACCACTATGATAATGGCGGGGAGATTAAAGATGAGTTCTTTTACGACGAGCCTCATGCCACTTCAAACCGGTATCCGATACCGTGAACGTTTTTGATGTTGTCGGTGGCTCCTGCATTCATTAATTTCTTTCGCAGGTTCTTCACATGTGTGTATATGTAGTCGTAGTTATCGGAAAACTCTATGCTTATGCCCCAAAGGTGGGCGGCCAGGCTCTCTTTTGTGATCAGGCGGTTTTTGTTAGACATGAGGTAAAGCAGCATCTCAAATTCCTTCTTGGTCAACTCAAGCTCCACATCATGCACAAATGCTTTGAACTCGTTGGGGTAAACAGAGATCGATTCTGAAACCACCTGATGGCGGCTATCGCCCAACTTCCTTCTCAGCACCGACCTGATCCGGGCGTTCAGCTCATGCAGGTCGAAAGGCTTGGTGAGGTAGTCGTCGGCCCCGAGATCCAGCGACTGCACTTTGTCCTCAGTCATGTTGTGCGACGAGATGATGATGATGCCCGTTTTTTGCTGTTTTGACTTGATGAGATTGATGAGCGAGTTGCCACTGCCGTCGGGCAGGTTGATGTCGATCAGGCACACATCGTAGTTCTCGTTTTTTATTTCCTGCTGCGCCGACCTATAGGTTTCCACAGCCACCACCACATACTTCTCCTCTTCCAGGAAAGTCCTGATTGCTTTTAGTAATTGGTATTCGTCTTCTACAAGAAGTACCCTTACTTCCTTCATTTCGACTTTTGACATTGAACGATACAATTTACTAGAAATCGTTATTTACTAAGCCAGCCCGGGCGATTAAGTTGCCCGGCTATCTCGCTGCTGCAACTAAAAGGCACCATGAACCAAATGTCAACTTTGTATTGTGCAAGCCCCGGCAGCCCTGGGCTGCATCCCCCAATGGCCGCCACCCGGGCCTGCAAACAACCAACTGAAAGAATAAAACAAGTGATGAGTATCACTCCTTTACAGGAAACCTGTTAAACGCAAAAAATCATCATTCAACCTTTAACTCTTTTGCGATAACCCATTCTTTCGATACCACAAATTTCACCTATGATTTCTGAAGTATTTTGGGAGCAATCCTGAAGTTTTCCTGAACATTTAGCATCAAAACATTCATTTATCGCAATCATTCGGTATAATCCGAATAGTCGTTCAGTATAATCCGGACAATCAGGGGATTGAGGCTCAAAAGAGCATATTACTACGGCAGACCTTGGCCAGATAAAAACCCCAACAAACGGATTAGATGAATGAGTTGAAAAATATATGTTTATTCTTGAGGTTTGGAATAAAAACCTGGATCAAAAATCCCTATCTTTCTATAGTGGGGATAACCCTAAGTCTGAGTTGGGATTTGGGGTTATACAAATGTTGTGCACAATTTGCCTTCCGAAATACTTAATTGATGAAAAAAATACTGACAACGGACGAACAGATTTCCAAACTGCAAGAGGCTATGACTTTAGCAGAACGTGCAGCCAAATCTCAGGACATAGCCACGAGGCTCGGCGCCCTTGTACTTAATGCAGGAATGGTAGATTTTTTAGTAATTCAAGCAGCGAGATTATTTGAGGAGATAATTCTTAAAGGACAGCTTGCTCAAGGCAACATTCCGACATTTAAACCTTCCCCAGACACTCACTTTTATGATCATAAAATTTCCACAGGAGGAATGTTAAAAGGAATGAGAAAGCTATTGCCATTTAATGGAACTAACTCAAGCGACACAGGGGCTGTTGGTAAGGTTAATGAATTAGCAAATAACATGATTGATACTGGGTTCCAATTTCTGGATTGTAGAAATCCCATTATACATCACATTGGAAATCCGAATAAGGAATTTAAAAACATCGTTCAGCTTTGTGATCAAGCGAACAAAAAGTATTTAAAGTTCCAGACAGCACATAAGGAATTCATGGAATTAGCTGGACCTTACAGATTTGGACAAAAAGAGGTAGAATACTTTTTTGGTAACGGTTGACAACACCAAAGTCTCCGGTGAAAAATTGCAGCTCCAATCTACTTATTTGACTGCCAAAGCGACATAAAAATGCGCACAACACAAACCTATCATGCATGCGGGACCCGGCTGTATGGAAGCGTTAGTTCGCTTGGATTGTCCGCCACAAAGTATAAATTTATCAGTTGAGTGGCTAAGATGTAGTAGAAGCGGAGCTGCATAAAAACTCCCACAGTCATTTTACTGAGGTTAGGCACAAGAACATACATGACGACAAAATTATCCCTATTATCGCTGGCCTTTGTGCTTTTGCAATGTTCACAAAGAATCGAAGGAACTCTCAGTGACGACCCAATTGTCGACGAGATATTTACTCCAGCTGAAGTTAGAGACCTACAAAAAGCCCTCGACTTCTTTGAGGATCAGATCTGTCTCCAATCAGCTGGATCGGAAGTAAACATTCGGGATTGCTACCAATCTTTCTTTAATAGTATGAAAGACTGGGCTACTAACGGAGAAATGACGGTCAATATCTCGTTTGACGAACAAAGACGTCTCTATCAGCAGATGGACACCTCAACTTTTAACTCTATTTGGACATTCAACAAAAAGATAAGATCCTCCTCTAGAGACACACTCAAGATCCTGGATTTCAAGTATGGTGGTCATTATGCCAAATTTCTTGAGAAATACGGGCAAGAGAGTCCGGTTATCGCTGACTACTACGATAGTTTTCAGTATGCTGGAGGCATAAGTCCGGGGATGATTGTCATACTCATTTATGACGCCGAAGCGCTGGATATTTCTCAAGCTGCCATCCGGCTCTTTATCGCTATTCACTATTTGACATCGAACGATCAGAATAATCGGAATGAGGCGTATTGAAGATGTGCCTAACACGGCGGCAAAATGAATGTGGGCTTCAACGGTTGTTAAAGGTCAGTTGGCTTGGATTGCCCGCCACAAGGGTTAATTTTAAGATCGCCTAACCTTCGCTAAAGCTACGGCTAGCAAAGCGTGGCTAAGA